>OBVP01000012.1_pt1 | contig 138551 bp, 166 predicted proteins | sample 1476191 | NCBI WGS metagenome assembly OBVP01 (sample SAMEA2580022, study PRJEB22360) | human gut metagenome | reverse complement strand
CGCTAACAAGCATAGCATGGACACTGAGTAGGTGTCTTTTTGCGTTATCCAAAAAGGGCCTACACGTTCAGTGTTGATTATTTCTCAACACCAGAAAGTGTAGACCCTTTAACAGAAGGTGAGCTTTGTTAGCTTTTCGGATTGGTTTTGGATAATGTGTTCATTACTTTTTAATATTCCTTTCCCTTTTATAAGTTGTTTTGACATTTCCCAATTTAGGACTAGTGGAGAATGTAAAGCAAATGGACACCCTAAAAAGCAATTTGAACCACGATTAAATTCTCTTGTTTTGTTTAATTAAGGTTAAAATCTTCTTTAAAAAGCACAAACACCAATTCTAAGTTTACGTCATGAAATCATTGGCGCAGCTAGGTGAAATATTGGCCACTCTTTCATCTCAGTTTGCTGATCTGGAGAGAAGTCTTGCCACCTCTTCAAAACCTCTTCCTTTTGCTCAAGCAACACAAAAGCAGCAAATTGAATCAATTGATCTTTACTGTCAGTTAAAGGGATCAGAGATTTCAGAGCAGACAAGCCAAGAATTCCCGAGATTCTTTTCTTTATTTGTGCCGAATTTATGGTTGCAATTTCTCTAGGCAAGTTGTTTTCAACTTTTTTAAATATTATTTCAGCAAGAGACAATATTTTTGCTTCACCTGATCGATCAAAATCTAGCAACAGATTCAAGACATATTGGTTGTAATAATTTGCAATTTCAGGTTTATCATAGGGCGCATCTCCGAAACCCTTGATAACTAAGTCAATAGAAAAATTAGGGTATTGCTCAAGGTTTTCATAAATGCCAGTGTAAGGATTAACAATAGTAGGATTTCCTTTCTCATCATCGATCTGCACTATATAATGTTTTGGAAATGCAGGAGTAAAATAATTGATAATACGATTTTCATGAATAAAGAAATCATATTTTTTGCTGGCGAGGGTCATATTCACATGTTGATCCAATGGCTTCACGACTAAATCATTGTGCAACACCCGCTGAAGATTATTTAAACTTTTTATTTCATCATCCTTTAGATTGTCAGGATTTAAAGAAATGGGGATGTTCAATACTTTTAGATCTTCGATAATAGCCCGGAGTCTGGCTTCTTGTTGAGTTAGTGCGTCAATGAAGGTATTCCACTTCTCAGCCTCTTTCGATGTCGGTTTTGTTGGAGTCCTAAGATATTCAAGCAAAAGGCTAACATCAGCTAAGCGTTGAGAGAAATCTCCACGAGGTGTGAAATGAATTCGTACCTTTTCCATGGGTGAGCTACTTTTCTGTTTCGGTATCCATGAAATTTTAATGCTGTCTTTGTAGCCCAATAGAAGTTCTTTCCGTCCTGTTTTTTTAGACGTGTAGATTTTACTCGTAAGTGAATTTCCACGACGGTCTGAGATAACTCCACTTTCTAATTCGAAGATATCTGCGACTTTTGCTGATGAGTAAGGGATGAGTATGTTCTTACCTGTCACGGAGTCAAGTGATTTTCGGTAAAAATAAACACCACTGCGAATAGTATCTTCTAAATATTTCGGTTGAGAAGTCACTTTTGCCACTATTTCACCAGTTGGACCTGCTATTTCGGATAAATCTAGAACATTCCGTGATTGTCGCTCTTGTTGTGCATGGAGGTCACTGAATATGTTGATAAGAGCTTTGGGATCATTTGGAACTATTGTGAATGATAGAGTTTTAGTCTTCTGTGCCACTTTCCCAAGTCTGACCTTCTCCAGAATTTCCTTAATATCAAGGGGTGCCAACTTCCGAAAGAAAATTCGTCGTTCATGATTGAATGTGGAAACAACAAAATAGACAAGACCATTGGAGTGCTTTTGGTAAAAACTAAGATCAACCACCTGAACAGAATGTTTATTATTTGTAATTTTCTTGGTCGTTCCCTTTACTTGAACTGGCATAGAAAACTTTAAGTTAGATTTAGAAAACTGCTCAGAATCTTTGACGCCATAAACATCGATAGCGCCGTCAAGACCCGGTTCTTTGTCATTTATTGCAATCTTTGAGGTATCGACAAAATCAACTGAATCGAAATAAAATTTAATTGCATTCACAGCTTGCTCTTCGGTCTTCTTTTGATTAACCATTGCTTTGTGCTCCTATGGTGGCGACAGTGACTGATCTAAACGAATATATCTTTAATACATGGTGAAAGCGAGAACATCCTTGTTGATTTTGAGTTGCAAAATTGAAGCCCTGTGATAACAATCGAAAATATTTAGACTTTCAACAATGTTGCAATAATATTATGAACTAACGGATATCAAACTTCATTGTTACTTAAAAACTATGAGATTACATTAAATAAAATTATACGAAAATGCTCCGACAAAGGTGACGTTGATGTTCAGTTGAAAATATTTGATTCATATTTTCACTTATTATATATAATCTTTATATTCATCTTTGGAATTATGGCAAAATATTTTTGCAAGATCAACATACAATCATACAAAAAGGCTTTTTCACAGTAAGGTTGGTCTATGACATTTATTAAATTTACCTATTAAATCGCAGAGCAAAATTAAAAAAATCAAGAATGTTGAGCTTCCTGCCAATACAACTGTTAGCCATAATGCTAAGACGCAGGAATAATTCCACACTTGCAGACACTTTGTTCAATCTCAAATGTGTGCATTTACCTTCGAACTAAACTACCCCAATGCGTATAGGTTTGGGTGACGAGTTCAACATCTTACTTGCCAAATATTTCTGTAGGATCACAGTTTGACCAACTAAGCTGCCGAATCGGTCGAATGGGCTTGATTGAACGAATTCCATGTATGAACTTAATTTGACGTATGCCACGAACGGGTTTAATAGCTCGAATGGGTTTTATTGGGCCACCAAACGCGTTCTGCCGAAATAGAACTGGATAACCACGTACATCGTAAATAAAACCGTTGTACAAGAAGCCACTCCATTTCCCGTTAACCTGATACAGTTCATTCCCGTCTTTGAATCCTAGATGGGCACCATTCCATGCAAAAAAGTCATCGTCATGAAAGTACCCAAAAATTTTCCCGTACCGGTCAAAGTATTCTTCGTCCATAGTCTCTCATTTCCTTTTGGTATAAATTTTATCACGAAACCGTTTGATATTAACCACATATGCCATTGTAATATCTGAACTTCTTGTGTGATGCTAAAACCTTTTGTGACAAAGAAGTCAGCCCTGCGAAATGTTGTTATTCAATCTATATATTAGCACCGACTGAGTGATCTGAATTGATGCAAGTTTTATCAATACCAATCAATTCTGGTTAGTGAATCACCACAAAGATGCTGTCCGTTGATTGATAAAAATTTGCATTGATTAGCATAAACAGATTGCGTTTCAACGTCAACTACTAGACCAATTTATTTTGGTATTGCAGAATGAGTTTGTATTTTTCACGAGAATCGTCAGAACATATAATCTGATCCTCACTTTCCTGGAATCACCCCTCGTTGCTCACTTTCGCAACCTCCAGTTAACAATCTGCAACCATTGATTGCTTGTATGGTGCAAAAATTTATCGGATAATTGAAATATAGAAGGAGGCGAGAAAAATGTTTGGTGAAAAACTTACGCAGTTACGCAAGCAAAAAGGACTCTCCCAAAATGACCTAGCAGAAGCCCTCGGTATCAGTCGTCAAGCCATATCAAAGTATGAAAACGATTTAGCCGAACCTGATCTTGATAAAATTGAGCAATTAAGAACCATCTTAGGTATCTCTTATGCTGATCTTCTCGGCGACGAACCACAGCAGCAGGCACCATCTACTCGTGTTCCAAGCGACTCAATCACGATCACTTCCTTGATCAATGACCAGCTGGGCAGTTACACGGGCTTTCAAGTTGCGGAAGGTATTCCTAGCAAAACGGCACCTTCTTTTCTTCTAATTGGTGAAAGTCGCCATCGAGGCTTTCTAGGGACTACCCGTCTCGCTGAACTTGGCTGGTATCACACAAGAGCGACAGCTGAAACAGAGATCAAAAAGATTCAAGATGCCATGCAGCGTGGTGAAACTATTTATCATCTCGCATATACGGCAAAAGTTAATAAAAAGGGCACATTTGGTGTCCGCCTCGCAGACAACACCGATCACGAAACGCAATCTAACTAAAGTTCTTTTCTAAGTTTAAGCAAGCATTTTCCAGCAGCCTAATGCAGTTCCCGGCGCAAAGATCTGCGAAAAAGATCCTTGCTTATGGTAAAAAGCCAATTCAACCACACATATCGCTTGAAGTGGTTTTTGGTAATCTCTTAGTTTACTGGCATTGACGCCACGAATCTGTCAATTAGTAAAGTGGCACGGCAACGAACCTTGCTATTAATTCACTGATAAAGTTGGTTGGATTGAATCTGAACAAGGAGAGTCAGCTGGCCAAGATGGTCACAACCGGGATAATAGAACAAGAAGCGTTACTTTAGTGATCGGTACAGCCGAAAAAAAGCGTTACTTCTACATGGTTGCTTTCTAACCAGTATCAAAGTAACGCTTCTTTTTTTATTCCTGATCACCAATTAACAGTCATTCGCCCTAACCATTACCCCACTGCTGGATCCACCATCGTCAACTGAATCCGCTCCCTCGCCAGATCCACCGACTCAATCCAAACCTCAACAATGTCACCAATGGCAACCACGGTTTTTGGATCACGCACAAATTTGCGCGCCATCTTGGAGACATGGACGAGACCGTCATGTTTCACACCGATGTCAACGAATGCGCCGAAGTCGACGACATTGCGGACGGTGCCTTCTAGCTTCATCCCCACTTTCAGATCTTCCATTGTCAAGACATCTTGTCGCAGAATAGGTGCGGCCATGTTGTCACGCAGGTCTCGGCCTGGATTTTGTAAGCTGGTGATGATATCTTTCGCGGTTTCGGCACCAACCCCTTCATTTACCAATGGCGCAATGGACACCTCGCGAATTTTAGCGACTGCTGCTGCATCGCCTAAATCAGCGGCGGTCACACCTGCTGCCGCCAGAACTTTTTTAGCGACTGGATAACTTTCAGGATGGATGTCGGTGTTGTCTAACGGATTTTTACCGCCGATAATGCGGAGGAACCCGACTGATTGCTCAAATGCTTTCGGTCCTAAACGTGGCACCTTTTTCAACTCTGCACGGCTGTTGTAGCGGCCGTTTTCATCGCGGTAGTGCACGATATTAGTTGCGATGGTCTTGGATAGGCCGGAAATGTGCGTCAACAGTTGGTAACTGGCTGTGTTCAAGTTCACGCCGACCTGGTTCACAGCGCGTTCGACCACGACATCGACTTCATTGGACAGATCTTTGCTTGGCAAGTCGTGTTGATACTGACCAACACCGACCGACTCTGGATCAATTTTGACGAGTTCGGCGAGCGGATCTTGTAGGCGGCGCGCAATGCTGATGGCGCTGCGTTGTTCCACATGCAAGTCGGGAAATTCATCACGCGCTTCTTGGCTCGCAGAGTAAACAGATGCCCCTGCTTCATTCACGATCACGTAAAAAACATCACGTTTGATCTGCTTCAACGTTTCGGCAACAAATTGCTCGGATTCCCGACTCGCCGTGCCATTACCGATCGCGATCATCGTCACTTGATACTTTTCAAGCAGCGCAATGAGTTCTGGGGCGGCTTCCTGACGCTTTTTTTCTGGTGCTGGTTTATGCGGATAAATCACGGCCTTAGCCAAGAACTTACCATTTTCATCAACGACGGCCAATTTACAGCCAGTGCGGTATGCCGGGTCAAAACCTAACACAACCTTGCCTTTGATTGGTGCTTGCATCAGCAAGTTGTACAGATTTTGGCCGAAAACCTTGATGGATTTCTCTTCGGCATCAGTTGTTAACGCATTCCGTACTTCCCGCTCAATCGCTGGCCCAACAAATCGCTTGTATGCATCTTCGTAAGCGTCCTCAATAAACGCCGTTGCTTCCGTACTGGGCCGATTGTCGATAATTTTAAAATGGAAGTAATGCAGGACAGCATCAGTGTCGACTTTGACTTTAACCGTCAGAATTTTCTCTTTTTCCCCACGATTGATCGCCAACGTACGCGTTGAGGACATCTTCTTGACGGTTTCCTCGAAGTCGTAGTATTGCTGATAAACGCCTTTTTCGTCTAGTTCTTTGCCCTTCGTTTTGACTGTCGCGCTAATGGTTCCTGTGCGCATGGTAAAATTGCGCACCCAGTTACGAATCGGAGCCATTTCGCTAAAAGTCTCCGCCAAAATTTCGTGGGCGCCATCTAAAACATCCTGGACGGTGGCAATTTCTTTGGCTGGATCAACGTACTTCTGGGCTTCCTGCTCAAGAGATCCGTTTGGAAAAGCAAGCAACCATTTGGCGAATGGTTCAAGGCCGCGCGACTTAGCCACCATCGCCTTGGTCTGGCGCTTCTGCTTGTATGGTAGATAGATATCTTCCACATCTTGCAGTTTGGTACTGGCTTGAATCTGCTGTTCCAGCTTGGCAGTCAGTGCTCCTTGCTCGGCGATGCTTTTAATGACGGCCGCTTTACGATCTTGCAAAGCAGTCGCACGTTTATAAGCTTCCTCAATTGCCTGAATCTGTACTTCATCAAGGCTGCCTGTCATTTCTTTACGATAACGCGCGATAAACGGTACCGTGTTGCCTTCTTGCATCAAATTCAAAACGGTATTGATCTGTCGATCGGTGATGCCGGTTAAACTTTGTTGGACTAATTGAACAGTTTGTTCTTCAATCAAGTTGTTGTTCCTCACGATTTCTAGTCAAGATAATTAGTTATTCAGCAGTCACCATTATAACAACCAGTTGCCTGATATAAAACCTTATGCCATCAGTAACCACTCTGGCTCGGTGATTCGATCACGAAAAATTTCAAAAGGTAAGTCGCTTATGACAATGATCGTCAGGTAGCGTTACGCACTCACAATGCGTGGCTAACCGACTATTTTGGCAAAAAGTCGAAAGTAAGCCGCCTCATGAAATTTCGATTCGCCAAACACGAACGACCTGCGAAGTCAGTCGTGTTGTTACCTCGCCTTCCCCCAAAGGTTCTAAAACAAGATAGCCCGATCGACCCGGGATAATTTCCATATAGATGATCTCGATAGCGGCGCCGTCCTGACGCATAGCGGCTGTGGCATTTTTTCGGATCAGTTGCCGATTCTTCCCATGAATGGCAACTTGATAACGACTTCCTGAATACGTTTCAAATTCATAATATCCATCTGGAGTGGCCATGTTTAAGCCATCTTCAGGATCAAATTCAGTCCGAGACGCGTCATCGTCAAACTGTGCTGCCTTGGCGCGCAACTCTTCCAGACCTTTTTGACGTTCAAGTTTAGTCGAAAGTCGCTGTTTGATCCAAGCTTCCGGAATATGTTTGACAAGTGTTGGTTTCCCATTCAGCACACTTCTAATGTCATAAGAATGTTGCTCTCCCAACATTTCCAATGAGCCGCCAAAATCAGCAATGATAATTTCGCCTACATGTTTCTCGGTGCCGTCTGACCAGTTAACGATATCGCCAACCTTGTAAAGCATTGGTCCAAGTTTGCCGTTCACTGCAACCACCCCTAGCAATTTTTTTGCAAATTCAAGTGCCGTTTTGAAACTGCTTTGCTCTAGAAAGCCGTCTAGTCCTGTGACTGAAAACTTTCTAATAGTCATCCACGAACATCTTAAGCTTAACCTACGCTCATCTCAAAACTAAAGCCATAAAATCAGCGTTTTACCCAGCAAAATGGTTTTCGTGCGAATTTGATAGACGGCCATCGGCAACCCTTACTATTTTCCAACAGAAGCTTCCTGTTCCAACCAGTGCTCATACTGTTTGACATACCATTCATCAAAGCCGCGGTCATTCGCCAGATAAGTCGCCTTATTTGCCTTCATGATGAACCCAATCAACGCATTTCTTCTGTCAGGCAAAGGTGGCAGCTTCACTCTATTAGTCACCAAAGAATTGATAATCGATATTTTAGTTGGCCGTTGTAACCCATAGTCCACCGTTTTAAGTGATGAACCGTGTCACCATTGGGCTAAATTTTCGTCCCAAACCTGCATGATAAAGATTGGCATCTTATTGATGCTCACTTCCCCAGATCACCCAACTCATCTCGATAGCTGAACATTTTTACTGGGCCGACGAGTTCGCGATTTCTAATCGCTGATTGAAGATTGGCGTGAAGTCACGTGTATATTGACGAATGAATCTGCTGGTTGACCACAACACAAAAGCCGCCCTTTTTGGACGGCCTTTCGTAATTCTATTTAACCAGAAGGTTATGATGAGATCCGGTTCTAACTAGGGTTAAAATAAGATCTTGCTGCTCAATTTTATAGATTAGCAACCAGTCGCCACGAGGGCCGTCAACATATAGTTCACGATATCCTTTCCACTCGCTGCTTGAGGACAAGGCATGATCTGCATACTTTTTGCTTAATAGTTCAGCATTTGTACCAGCGGCTAGGAGATTAACAGCCGTCTTTAGTTCGTCCATCGGCCAATGCTTCTTGGAGAGTCGTTTTAGATCGCGCTTAAATGTAGGCGTCGGAACCAGACTATACATTCAAGTCTCTCCACATGTCATCAGGCGTGCTGTATTTTTTGAGCAGCTCTGGGTGCTTTGCTTCTTTCAGCGCCTGTAAGGTTTCAACTGGTAGACTTGTTGGGGTAAACGGGAGGGCGTGATCTTTCACCATTTTCGTCATGAACATCGTAACAGCTGCGGTCAAGTCGATGCCCATATCATTTGCTACGATTTGAGCAGCACTTTTTAATTCAGGATCAACACGAATATTCAAGCGAGTTTCCTTCTTTGTGGCTGCCATTGCTAACCACTCCTTCCTATCTAACAACTTAATTATATCACGAATTATCCCAATGTAAGCACAGTGGGATAACATCATGTGAGATGAATTCAACCGAATTTCTGGCTTTTTCTTCGCACAAAAGGAAGCGTAACTGCCATCATACGTTATGAATTATTCAACAACCACTATTGTGAAACCGGTTCTGCAAGATATTTTGTACCTGGCTAGGTCAACAGCCGCTAAATAAGTAAAATTCAACCGGTCCTCAAAGATCGATCACTACGGATTGGTCATTTTATTGATCAAACTTTTAACGAAAAAACATGAACTTAATTTTTGCAGTAAACAAGGTTTATTGAATCATTTATCAATACATAAAGATGGATCTTGCTTAGACTGCCAATGTATACACATGCTCGGTCACAATTTCACTAATACTCGTAAGCTCTTTGAAGTTTCTGACCTTACCGACATAGTATGTTTCCATATCTTGCCCATATGGGACTTCATTACCGTGTTCATCATAAACAGTAACTTCTCCATCTTTTGTCACCTGAAAATCAGTCCATTGCGGCACGTGATTGTGGGGACTGTGGCCATGAACAATTGAGGCTTTATAACAAAGTTTGGCGCCAATTGTCTTGTATAATCCATTTGCCGCCTCATCATCTAGCGTATAAATTAGCAAAACGCCGCCTCGCGACTCTAGTTGCTTCTTTAAATGTGTCAGCAATGCTTTGGCAATCCCGACATGCTGATAATCAGGATGCACCGCCAGCGTATCAAGTGTTGTAAGCACAGTGTTTGGAGGCAAACCATATGACTCAGCCTTTGCCTCACCATGATCTAAAAATATCGCCTCGGCAATACCAATTACCTGCTGATCCTTGACGGCAACTAATGAGATGCCATTGTCAGCCGAAACATGCTCTTTTTCAGCCGTGATTTCATCTTGAAACGAACTTCGCATATAGGCCAAGGCGCGACAACGAAGCCAACTTTCCAGCATTTCTGGATGATAGTTTTTGATTGTGTAAGTAACCATAGTTTCTCCTCATGTGTATAGGGCCTTTATCAAATAGCTTTTCATCAAACTTCTGTCGTTTCAAGCCACTCAGCAATCCGCACCTCATAAACCCCCATCAACTGTTCCTGCTCAATAAACTTCCCAAAAAGTGCAATCGTCGTCATCTCTGCTTGATAGACCGGCGAGACGACCTTGCGTTGCTTGGTGCGGCGAGCGTCTATTTTGCCAAGATCGGCTAACCAAAGTCGAACATCGGTTGGTTGTTGCAACGCCGCCACTTCTTCGGCTGATGTTTGCTTCAACAGCTTTGCAAACTGATCGGCCATTTGAATACCGGCGCTGTCGAGATCACCGAGATAAACGTAGCGTATCCCCCGCGCCTCAAGTCGTTGGATGAGTTGGACATAAACCTCGTTAAAGTCGTTGCCAGACTGTAAGATTAACGGCCAGTCGGGATGTTCTTGGTGTAGTAAAGCAAAGACGCCGTTGTTTTCGATGACAACGGCTTGTTTGCTTTTCAGTGGAAAGTCGAGCATAGACGTGAGCTGCCAAGGATTGAGGGTCAACGGTTGGGGCAAGTCGGTGTCAAAAATATTAGCCGAGGTAAAGGCCATGCCGATGAGTCGGGCAGTCAGTTCGTTGACCTGACCCGATTTAAAGCAGTACGTTGTGAGCTTTTCCGGACAAAGCATTTCCCCCCTAAGTATGCACCAACCAAGACAAAATACCTACTAGCCAGTTAAATTAAATCAACTCACGGTATTAGATGCTCAATCAAAGTATCTATCAATGCTATGCCGCCATAAATCAATGCGGCTTTATGTGTTGTTAGCAAATACGTTGCCAACGACGTTCCCCCAAATATGGGTATTTCCGTTATCACCCGGCCAATTGTTGGCAACCTGTGAAGCGACATTGGGGCCATGAACCGACCCCAAAAAAGAATGCCGAGCACCGGCGCTATCACACCCACAGTTAGTTTAACCACAAGATCGCTACTATTGAACCCAGCGATGATCAATAACACAACTGTTGCAATTTCTAACAGAAAACGAATCCCGTCTGCAATTGTTTTAATCATTAAGTGCCCCTATCTTTTTAAATAATGTCATCATTGCATCATCCCCTGCCTGCATTTTAATGGCAGTGGTCATATCAAGCGCTATGTTGCTAAGGGCAAGATCCAGCTTCGCCCGGCATTTAAAGACTTCGCGATAACTTTGCAAAATGGCCAAGGTATCTTCGCGACAAGCCTTTGTCACTGGCGCATCATACATTCGCAATATCATGCTGATTTCATTTAAAGACAACCCAACCGCTTTTAAATTTCGCGTGATCTGCAACTTAACCACATCATCTGGGGTATAATCGCGATAATGATTTTCACCCCTTGATGGCACAATCAAGCCAGTCTTTTCATAAAACCTCAACGTATCTTTGCTAACACCGGATTGTTGCGCAAATGTCCTAATATTCATAAGAAAATCCCCTTTTTTCGTGTCATCAGAATAACATTGGAGTATACATCAAGGTCAAGGACTAGAAAATGATCGACAAGCTATTTCTAGATCTAATTATCATGATGTCTGTCAACAACTTTTTTGATCGTTACACCGCATCTGTAAAACCAGTGATCGCCATCTGCTTGAGCCGCTGTTTAGCAAAGGAGAACCCCATGATTTTCTATTTTATTCTCAGCCTTTTTCTGATTGCCGTCTTAGTAGTGATCGCGTTACAACATCTCAACACCAACCGAATCGTGGATATTCAGCTTGAGCAGCACAAGATGATGTTTCCTAGCCAAGTCCGCGGTGCCCGAATTGTCTATGTGCGCGGTATCTACCGATCTCATCCTAGCAAACGCAACTGGCGACTCGTTGCCATTGCTTTGGATGTGCTCGCAGCAATTGGCCTCGTAACAGCAATTGTCATGCATTACCAAGACGTATTTTCCGCTGACCTGATGACGTCACCATTCGGACTTCGACTAGCCGAAATGCTCGCGGCCTCAAACAACGAGATTCAAAACATCTTTCTTTTTGGTGGTATGGCCTTAGCGTTGATCAGTCGCATGATCTGGTTTTACCTGACGCAGTGGTTATTTCAGCTACTTGAGAAAGCGGATCACGACCATGATAGCGATGCAACGGACCTTTATTGGACGCCGAAGCATTTGTTGAAACGACAATATCAACTCCGGATCAGTCTCCAGGGCATTTTGATGGTCGGTGCCATTTTTCTGGCTTTAACTGGTGCCTTTAACTGGTTGCCAGTCGCGTCAGAGATGGCTTCACAAACGCGCCTACCAAGGACGGTATCTAGCAGCAGTGCCTCCACTGCAAGTTCCTCGTCCGAAGTCACCAATGAATCGGCCACTTCAAGTTCATGGACGCAAAATACCGACACCACCTACCCGATTGATGCTATGAAAACAGCACCACTTGCACCTGCCAGTGAGCTAGCGAGTCTGACAGATGCTGACCGGGCGGCCTTGTTCTTCACGGCTTACTGGACCCTCAACGGCTTACAACAATCCGAAGTCGCTGACTACGCAAACAGTACTAGTGAAACCTACAGTTATCATCTCGTCCTGGGATCTAGCAGCAAACTCATCGTGTTCTCTGAGTTTATCCCTTCGGTCAATCAGACAGACTATATGTTTTATGCCCTGATTGATGGTGAGCAGGTTGCCTTCTACAATATGTATCAGTCCAAAACGCCTATTACCAGTCTTGCTAGTCAATACAGCCTCACGGTTTCCGGTACCACTTTGCGTCCTACCATGCCTGAAATCCGTGACAGTGACATGAACATGCGGCAGCTCATTGGGGCCTTTAAGTCCGATAAAAGTTTCGATCAGACTAAGAAAGGCTTGCATCAAGGTGCGGATATACCGTTATAGTGTGCTACAACTAAAGCGACTACCTGCGAAGCCTCACTAAGCTTTCAGATAGCCGCTTTTTATTGACCGTGCTTGATTAAATTCAAAGATAGGCTTTTTTCATAGGGATCATGACATTTGTCACATACCATTCATGACATTCGCGACTACTGGCTAGCCCACCCACCGCGTAGTATCAATGGTGGAGGTGGACGAAATGACCACAGTAATTCAAGCAGAACATTTAAAATTTAGCTACGGTGATAAAGCAGTCCTAAAAGACATTAATTTGACGGTTCAGCCAGGTGAAATTGTCGGCTTAATTGGCGTTAACGGCGCAGGAAAGACCACATTACTTAATATCTTGCTCGGACTACTATCGGGAACAGGTACCGTCAAGGTTTTTGATCAACAACCAGGTACAACTGCTATCAAGGCACGACTTGGTTCAATGCTGCAAGGCGACATGATCATTCCTAGCATCACGGTTGGGGATATTCTGACTCTTGCTGCTGCCGAGACGCCTGATGCGCTTGATCCAGCTGCATTACTCGAAGAGCTGCAACTGCAACAGCTTAAATCGCAACGGCTCGGCAGTCTTTCCGGTGGTCAGTTACGTCGAGTTACATTCGCCGTTGCCTTAATTGGTCAGCCTGATTTGCTCTTTCTTGATGAACCGACTGTCGGCATGGACGCCACTGCACGCAAAGAATTCTGGAACAAAATCGAGCAACTCCGGCAACAAGGGAAAACGATTATCATCACCAGTCATTATCTTGAAGAAATTCAACAGGTCGCTGATCGTTTGTTGATTTTACAAGATGGTCGTTTCACTTTTGACGGCTCACTCCAACAACTTCAAAAAAAGCATTTAGGCGCTACCATTACTTTTGAAACCGATCTGCAACCTGCCATCTTTAAAGGACTCGCTGCTGTTGATCAGGTTCACAGTATCGGTTCCAAACTTGCGATCCATAGCAACAATGGCGATCAAACGCTTAAGTCACTCGTCCCAATGCTTGATCGTTTGCATCAAATCAACCTCAGTCGGGAATCACTTGAAGATATCTTCTTACAATTAACTAAACAGGAGACAGAAAAATGAAAACACTCTTAGCGCAACTGGCCTTTGATGGCAAGCGGTTAGTCGTCCGCAATTCTTCGTTTATTTTCTTCTCACTCTTAATGCCCGCAGGATTTTATTTGCTCTATACCAAAATGATGATCAGCGGCTCTGCAACTGAAATTAAATATTTTAATATCAGTTATATGGATCAGATGATTGTTTATAGCATTTTGATTAATGCTTTCTTCAGCATTGCATCCATCTTAAAGCGTGACCGCGATAAGGGGTTCACAACCTTTCTAAGACTATCTCCGCATGGCACTTTGCCCTACTATGTGTCAATCACCTTTTGGATGCTCATGATGAGTTTACTCTCAGTCATCGTGTTAGGCAGCATTGCTGTTGGTGTCAATAATGTGAGCCTTGGTACCGACCAATGGCTAGGACTCCTTGGTGTCGTTTTGATTGGACAGCTGCCAGTGCTCATGATCGGCATCGCATTGTCGTATATCCATCGCGAAGAAATGCTCAGTCTTGCTAGTAACCTGCTCACCTTTCCAATGGCGATTATCAGCGGCTTGTGGTGGCCAATCACCATGCTGCCAAACTGGTTACAAGTTATTGGCAAACAGATGCCAACCTACTTTGTAAACAAGCTCTTAAATCAACTCACTTCACGTGCTACAGTAGACTTAACTAATTTAGTTGGTATTGTGGTCTGGTTTGTGCTTGGCAGTTTGCTAGTTGTTGCTATGACCAAACACGAACAACGAAAGGGCGTGGCTTTGGGTGAGGCATAGTCTCCGTTCATGGTTAAGAAATCTCGAATGGACCAGCTATATTTGGCTGGTCTATTTGCCGTACATCATGTCAGAATTTGTGCCAGTAAAATCAATCAATGATTGGCTTTGGATAGGTTTAGGTATCCTGTTTCTAATTGTCTATATCTTAGTGAACGAGGTCGATCATTGGCTGCCAGTTACGATTCCGCTTGAACTCGCCATTGCAGGCATTTTCTCTATTTTTGCCCTCAACAATTACATGATTATTTACCCTGGTTGGCAAGTTCCTTTTATCTTAGCCCGTTTTCCACGAAAATATTTCCGTTGGTTTGCCGCGGCTTTTTATTTAATCATTTTTGTAAGTTTATGGCGCGTTAATCAGCTTCATCCCGGGATTATCAATATCAATAATCCTGATATGTTTAATCTGATTTTTCCACTTGTTTCGCCTATCATCTCTTATACTGTTTCCCGGTCAGTTATCCATCAACGGCAATTACGTCAAACCAATCGGCGACTTCAAGCAATTGTCCGGCGCGGTGAACGCGAACGAATCGCCCGAGACTTGCACGATACGCTCGGTCAGAGCTTTTCGATGATTACGCTTAAAACCGAATTAGCAAAAAAGTTGCTCGTGAAGGCGCCTGACCGCGTCGCTCAAGAGTTAGACGATATTGCACAAACTAGTCGAGATGACTTACAGTTAGTCCGTTCGATTGTTAACGATCTGCACCAGCAGTCCCTCAGCGAAATGATGTTGATGCAAGGCAAGAATCTTGCTGAGGCAAATGTCGTTCTGCTAACCAGTGGCGAAAGTGAGGCCGCTGAATGGCCGACAAAAGTACAAATTCGTCTGAGTGCGGTCATTTCTGAGGCTATCACCAATGTCATCCGCCACGCTCACGCGCATCAGGTAGAGATGATATTTGAGCAGAATCCAAATGGCTATCTGGTTGAGATTCAAGATGATGGCCATTCCAAAAGTTATAAGCGCACAGGATCAAACGGTATTAGTGGCATGCAACAACGTATGAAAGAAGTTAATGGAACGTTTACGATTAATCACAACCGCCAAGGCACTCAAGTTTCACTCACTTTACCAAAGGAGCAGCTATCACAATGATTACCTTATATCTCGCGGAAGATCAAAGTATGTTAAACTCCGCCCTCACCCAGCTACTAGACTTGGAAGATGATCTACACGTACTAGGCAGTGCTGGTGATGGTGCAAAAGCATGGCAGGACATTCAGCAACTCAAACCGGACGTTGCCGTTCTAGATATTGAGATGCCCAAGTTAACCGGATTGGACGTTGCCGATAAGATTCATGGCAGCCAGTTAGCAACAAAAATTATTATCTTAACGACCTTCGCGCAGAAAGCTTACTTTGAACGCGCTATTGCTGCCCAAGTGAATGGTTATCTGCTCAAAGACAGCCCCAGTGATGATTTGATTGATGTTATTCGAAAAGTGATGACGGGCCAAACGGTTTATGCCCCGGAATTAGTCACGAATATGGTGACCGCTGAAAGCAATCCCCTTACTGATCGCGAACTCGCTGTTTTGGCAGAAGTCGCCAGCGGCTTATCCTCAAAACAAATTGCTGCATCGCTGTTTCTCTCGGAAGGAACCGTCCGCAATTATTTGTCTGCTATTTTCAGTAAACTCGGTGTTCATAATCGAATTGAGGCAGTGCAGATGGCTAAGAAGAATAAGTGGTTGGAGTAACAGATTCTATCAAGCAAAACAAACAATGCCCGTTTCCCAACATATTGAGAAACGGGCATTGTTAATTTGATGTCAGTTCAGGTCAAGTCTATGAAGCATGGCTCATTCTCGTGACGCTTAATACGACTGAATCGTTGCACCAATCAGTCCCGGTCCTGTATGAACCCCCAATGACGGCGAAATCTCACCAATAAAATCAACCGGTCGACCAGTCACCTCGCGCAATTTTTCTGCCAACTTTTTAACCAAGGATGGATTTTGACCATGAGCAACACCCAAACGATAATGGGTGCTATTTAGGCAATCCTGTTTGACTTGTTCAACCAACTTCTGAATCGCCTTTTCTTCAGATCGCGCCTTAAAAAGCGGGTAGTAGACGCCTTCTGGATCACATGAGATCACCGGTTTAATGTGCAAAACCGAACCGACAAGGCCTGCCACTCGGCCGATTCGACCGCCGGCACTGAGGTACTTCAAGGTTGGCACGTAGAAATAAATCCGACTTTTGACGATTGAGGCACGAACTTTTGCAATCACGTCCTGAAAGGATTCCCCTGCATTGATCAATGATGCGGCATAGGCTGCTTGGATGCCACTGCCAATGCCGATGCTTTTTGTGTCAAGAATGGTTACGGTGTCAGCGGGAAAATCTTGCGCGGCCAATTGAAAGACGTTGTTCGTCACAGACAACGCGCTCGAAATTGTGATACCGAGGATTTGCTGATAACCAGCCGTGAACAGCCTATCCATCGCCTCTTTGGCAGCTTGCGGTGACGGACTTGAAGTCTGCGGCAATGTTTCTGCCGTTGCTAGCGCCGAATAAAATTCATCCGGTGTGATATCAACTGCATCAAGGTAATTATGCCCATTCATAGTAATATTCAGCGGTACGACTGCAATATTTTTATTTTCATCAAGAACACTTTGAGGGACATCAGAACCCGAATCAACGACAATTGCAATTTTTTTGGTCATGTTCTGCCTCCTTGCGGCTTTAATATCCATATTATATGGTTTCTAAGACTAGATGTAAATAGGTTCACCACATATATCTTTTTCCGTTCATGTGAATATTCAGCCAGTTTTGCCAACAAAAGTCGCTTCCACAGCAAAAAGAGAGTCAACCAGTCACGGTCAACTCCCTTTTGTCCTATTTCCGACGAAGTTTTGTGGTTACATCGCAATATCCCCATTCTTAGAAACTTTCATGAAGATTAGCAAGGAAATCACTGTCAACGCGGTCAAAATCGTTGATAGTGCAGCGGCAACGCCGTAATTTCCACGAATAACTTCGGTATAAATGGCTACTGTCATTGTTCGAGTCTTGACGTTGTACAACAGAATGGATGTGGATAATTCTGAGATCATCGTGACCCATGAAAGAATGGCACCATACTAATCCCTCGTTTTGAATGCGCTTACGCATATCAAGTTTACACGAGCCGATCTGTTCTGTCAGGCATGGCGATTTTTATTGACTTTGTTCTGGGCGATTTGGCCGCTTATTAAAGCTTCTTGACCAACACCAAACAAGGATTCCAAGCATCCCATAATGTCGGGAAAACTTCCAATCGCTCAAATCCCACTGACTCGTAAAAACGGATGGTTTGATCATATTCAGGATAATGACCTTCATCAACCGTTTTTACCTGCAGGTAGTGCGCATGTTGTTTAGCGTCGGCTTCTAATGCCTTTACCAGCTGATGGCCAATCCCTTGATGATGAAAGTGTTTCTTAATGCCCATACAACTGATTTCGCCGCTTGCCTTGCTGGTTTGGCGATAATCGATAAACCCAATCGCCTGACCCTCATAGCAAGCAACCCATAAAGACAGTTTTGCAGCCTCTTCAACATAAGCGTTAGTTGCATCCGGCAAGCCAAACCATTCGGGCAAATCGGCCAAAACAGCCTGCACAATTGCTTGCTTTAGATCTGGATCTTCTTCGCGAGCGACTGTGATACCTTTATTTGTTGGCATTTATTGTCCTTTCTCCAACTGAAACTAAGTGTTTGACGAAAAAAAACTCTGCTGCGTCAATTTCCGGGTAGGTCAGCTGGCCAAATTGCTCAAAGCCAAGTGCCTTATAAAACGCCGCCCCTTGATACGACATGGTATCGAGGTGAACAATCGGACAGCCAAAATCTTTTAAGGCATTTAATAAAGCATCAACGAGAGCCGTGCCAACACCTGCATGTCTGTTCGTTTCAGCTACCCATAGACTTTCAATATAGCCGATTTTATACATGGTGCTGTAACCGAAAATGCCGCCAATACATTGGCCATTTTCTTCCGCTAAAAAAGTAAAAGTCACACCCATTTTTTCTTGCAGTAGTGGTTTCATTTTCACATTGTAGGCGTGAAGCTTATTCTCAATGGCTTCCATCGCTAGGTCTTCAGCTACTTCAATTGAAAAAGCCGGTGGTATGTCGTAGCCGATTGGCAGCGATAACATTTTGACGAAGAAATATTCAATCACACCGGCATAGTCGTAATTAAGTTTGGCAAATTCGTGATAGCCGTTTTCACGATAAAATGCTGGTGCTTGATAATCAAAAGTTTCTAATCGCACCCGTTTGCAACCAGCAGCTTGCAAGTTTTGTTCGACAGTCGCTAACAAGACACGTCCTAGCCCCTGTCGCCGAAAGGTTTCATCTACCCAGAGCAACTCGATATAACCAATCGCATTGTCATCCGAACTCGCCGCGACACCGCCAACCACTTGGTCACCTTTTTTGATGACGTACGCAAATGACTCGTCGGCACCTGCTCCGTTGAAGGGATGCTGATGCCGATTAAATTCGTCCAGTTTTTCTTCTAAAGCCCATCCCTGATCGGCCGTCCCTGCTTTAATTTGCATTCCTTCCTCCAAAATCCCCCAAATGCCATTCCCTGCAGTAATTTTACCAAGTCGCCAAAAAATCATAAGAAGGTTCGTTTACTTATGGTTACGATTATACAGAAAACAAATAGCGAATTGAACAAATACTATGAGTCATCATTCTCTTTTAAGACATGTGCTTTTTCAGATTCCGAATAATAATTACCCATAAGAAGCAGGCCAACATTGCCGCTGTATATGGCATTGTTGGCCTGTTTGAGGGCTGTGGATGATTGCTCAATGTTTCATTGATCAATCTCTGAAGAGGCCTGAACGTAACCGGCAATATCCTCATGATAAGCCTGCAACAAGCTATGGACGTATTGCTTGGGTGCGGTTGATTGCTTGACATGTTGCCAAAGAATCGCGGCAACCTTTAGGCGCGGTCGAAATTGCCTAGTCGCCGGATCAGCAAAAAAGTCATGGACGAAACGATTCCATTCATATGTTTTTTCTTCGGCATTTTCCGCGAGAAATTGTTGGCGAGCTTTTGAATTGCGAATTGCCTGATAAACGTCAATTAAATCAGCGACCGTTAATGCTAATTGGGGTTGCGCTTCCGCTTGACGTTTGAGAACGGCCATAGGCTTTGTGAATGCGAACTTGCTGACATGAAAGTACGCAGCAAAAAATTGTCGCGCCTCAGCATTGAAGGAAAATCCAGAGTTCGCGAGCGGCGTCGTTACCGATAATTCCTTAACAGGTTTAGCCAGTCGTTTAACCTTGCTCGTTGGTGTGTCAAGCGGCTGCCCTGCCACCAATGCTTGCAAACGCTGATTTAATACCGCCTTTGTACCACCAGCAGGTAAACGATGCTGTCGGCAAATTGCCACCAACTCTGTTTTGTAATGATAATGTTTGAAAAAGTCTTCATTTAAATCCAACAGTTTACTCCTGATTGTGATCGCAGAATAGGTTACTATCAGCAAAATTGATGGCTCTGTCTCACTCATTTTGAACATCAATGATCTGTAAAAGTACCGACAAGTTTACTTGAAGCATGAGTCTCGTTCAAGCAGACCTTGTCAATAGTGTCGTTCGGACACAAGAAAGACACAAGCGTCACTGCTTCACCCGCATTAACCATCAGTAACGCTGTGCGGCTTCCCTTCCACCCGCAGAACTTCCTGCACACTTGGCCGTTGTCGCATTCGCTCGTCAAAGGCCTTTAATTTTGGCAAATGATCAAATGAAAAATCAAGCCGGTGCATCCAATTTGTCATGACAAACAGATAAGGATCCGTCATTGAAAAATGCTGCCCCATTAGCCATGGTCCCTGAAACCGTGCTTCAACATAAGCTAGTCGCGGGGCAACTCGCTGCCACACCAACCGTTTGCTATCATCCGTATTAGGTAGCCAATTACCCTTCCGAAAAGGCGAAATAAAGTTTTTGTGGAGTTCTGTGGCAATATAGTTGAGCCACACCCGCTCCTGCCAGTATTCATCTGTGGCATAATTGCTACTATCATTTTGTCGGGCTTGAAAGTCAATGTACTCTAAAATCACAGCACATTCTGTTAAGTATTGTTCTGGCGCTATTTGCAAGGTCGGCACATAAGACTTGGCGTTGATTTGATCGTAATCGCCACCGCGCCAAGTTTTTTGATCTAAGTTCACCTTTTCCAACTCAAAATTAAGTCCCGCGTCAGTCAGTAGAATATGCGGCGCCATTGCACTGGTTCCTGAAGCATAAAATAATTTAAGCATGTGGTACATCTCCTTTATTCGATGAATATCGAACAAGCAAGCCAAAAATTACAGGGTCGCTAAAAACCCCGGTAAAAACCGATCAAAAGCTGTCGTATTGATAGACAGATACTTGATTTGTGCTACTTGGCGCGTATTCGTCAAGCCCGCTAATCGCATAGCTCGAAAATGATACGACACTGTCGATTTACTCAAATTTAACTGGGCACTGACTTCTGAGCACGTCAATTCTCGACCAGCATGATAAAGGATACGCAAAATCTCAATTCGATGCGGTTCACCTAGAACTTTAAAAATATTCGCCATTGTTTGATCTGCTTGTTCGATATTCATAGAACAAGCGTAATTCTTTTGATCCTGAATGACAACCCCAGTGCTCTAATCAGCTAGCATCAAGGTAGCATCTCAAAAAACCACCGATCAATTCTAATTTGCGAATTGATCGGTGGTTCAGATGAATCATGCAACTTTAATAAAACGATGGTTTGTCCCACTCAGTCCCCGGTTCAACAACGCCAATATTTGCGTATTGGTATAAGCTAGGGTGTCTCACGATGGCAGTCACTAACTTCGCCACTGCTTGACGTGTTACCTGAGTTCCGCGCAATGGCTGGCCTTCTGGCACGATTTGATACTTTTCGTTGCCGTTTTCGTCGTATAACCATGTCATGCGAAGATAAGTGGTATTCAAGCCGCTGTTTAAAATCACCTTTGCGGCCTGTTTGTATGGTGTGTAATCTCCCATCATCCGCGCATTCCAGTTGCCAAACTTGCCGGCAACTTCATCGTCAATCCCAAGGCCGCCTGCGACAATCAACCGTTGGACACCGGTATGCTTCATCGCTGTGACAACATTTTGATTACCGACGAGACTGGAACTTGCCAGAAAAACGATGTCTTGATTCGGCATAACCTGTTCAATATCGGCTTCTTGATTCCAGTCGCCGTCAACCAACGTCACACGTGACTCACCTGCATATTGCCCCAACCGTTGCGGTGCTTGGCGGGCAAATAGCGTTAGGTTCACAGTTTTATCTGCCAACAAATCTGGAATTAAAAAGCGTGAAATCTGACTGGCAGCGCCAAGTATGAGGACGTTTATCATTCACCATACACTTCTTTCGCCAGATTAAACGCAGACCACGCCTTTGGCCAGCCGGCGTAAAAAGCGAGATGAGTGATTTCAGCAACGACTTCCTCTTTCGTCAGTCCGTGTTCTTTTCCTAATTGTAAATGGGCTTTGAGTTGTGGAAAATCGCCACTGGTCATAAGGCAAGCAATCGTGATCATGCTGCGATCATGGGCAGATAGTTCATTCTCTTTTGCCCAAACTTCCCCAAACAAAACATCGTCATTCAATGCAGCAAACTGTGGGGCAAATTTTCCCAACTGTTTGCGTCCTGCTGTTTGTTTTGCCATCTTATTTTTCCTCCGTTAGCTGCGCATAAGCTTGATCCGATACAGGTTCCAACCATTCACTAGTACCTTTGGTGATCGCCACATGACTAAACCAGCTGTCCTTAGTTGCGCCGTGCCAGTGCTTCACGCCTTCATGAATCGTGACCACATCACCGGGATGCAGCAATTGTGCTGGCTTACCGGCTTCCTGGTACCAGCCCTCACCGCTTGTGACCAGTAAAATCTGAAAACCATTGTGATGAATATGCCAATTGTTCCGGCAACCAGGTTCGAATGTCACGTTGGCAACAGTCACATCGATCTCATCTGCCGCGGCGACCAAACCATTCAGATAACTGTTGCCCGTAAAATACTGTTGGTAAGCGGTATTAGCTTCACCTAAGCCGAATAATCCGGCGTTTTGATTCTTGTCATTCATGACGAATGCCTTCTTTCAATGTTTAAGTTTATTATCGGTCCGATGGCTTAAAATGTATAATGCTTATATAGCATATAGTATTATGATATTTCCTTATGTATCGGAGGCCTTTTCATGGAATTACGAACATTACGCTATCTCGTGGCGATTGCCGACGCCGGTACGATTACGGCCGCTGCCAATGCCATCCATATTTCGCAACCTGCTTTGTCGCGGCAAATGCAGGAGTTGGAAACAGAACTCGGTACAAAGCTGTTTAACCGAAAAAGTCGGGCAATAAGCTTAACCGCTAATGGGACGTATTTGGTGAATCGCGCCAGACAAATTCTCACGTTGACAGACGCTGCGGTTGCAGACATTGTCGATGACCATGCCGTCAGCGGTACGCTGGCAATTGGTCTTGGCGAGTCACGACTTAATCAGATTGTGTTAAAGGCAGCGCAACAATTGATCGCTGCTTTTCCTGATGTGACACTGCAGCTATACAGCGGCAATGCCGATGATATTAAGGAGCGGTTAGACCATGGTTTACTTGATTTTGGGGTCGTGATTGATCCGGCTGACACTTATAAATATGCCTATCGCCGGATTCCAGGTGAAAATCGCTGGGGACTGCTCATCCCCATTTCTGATCCGCTAGCGGCGCAAACCGCTATTTCACCAGAAACGATTCGGGGTCAGGCGTTGATCGTGTCGGAGCGCGAACCTGTTGTCAAAATGCTCACTGATTGGGCCGGCCACGCTTTTAACCCTAATCAAGTCGTGGCTCGCTACAACTTGATTTACAATGCTGGTCTGCTTGCTCAACTCGGTTCCGGGTATATTGTCGGTCTCAGCCATTTAATCGGCCATGATGAAATGCAGCTAAAATTCATTCCCTTTTCTCCGACACTAACCACCAAGATGGCCTTAATCTGGACGAAAAACGTCCCAATGTCTGGCGCTGCTCAGAAATTTTTGGAAATTTTCAACCAATTAATCGAGACTGTTTAGCAGGCAACTAAAAAAAGATCCGCACAAGGCCAACTAGCCAAAATGCGGATCATTTTTAAATCTTAAAAAGTCAGTTACAGTTCTTTGTTTCGCAACATTAATGCTGACGAGCCAATCATCACAACCAATAGCACTAAACTGACAGCGATGTACGGTGGCAATGCACTAACCTTCATGCCACCGACGCCGATATTTTGGGCGACGCCGAAGAAGTCGATATATTTAATCCAGTCCCACTCACCGAGTACATGGAGCACACTAACAATGAGGGGGAAGACCACCACCACAATCGCCGGTATCATAATCGACCCAGTTAATACCAGCAGGAACACGCCAATGCTGAAGATCACACTCACAAAGAAGGTCGCAGCCACGAAACTCAGACTAAAGGTTCCAAACAATGTTCCCAAGCTCCCGCCTAATGGGCGTCCAGCAACAAGTCCGGCCATCAGTACGGTTAGGAAATTGACAGCGAATAGTAGCAGTAAGTCCAGTAACATCACCAAATACTTGGCTAGGACAAACGCTAACCGCGAGATACCCGAGATTAAGGTGTTTTTGTAAACCTTTTGACTGAACTCATACCCGAAAACAATGACAAAAACGCCGATAAAAACGTAAAGTAGCATCGTTTCACCCATATTCGCCACTTTAATGCCAGTTAAAACTGACCACGATTTACCCCCAACTTGGGCAAATTGACCACTGTCGCCACGCACTGTCACGCCGCCAACACTCTGTCCCAAGGTTGTCGTGGCCGCATAGATAATCGTCAGCACAAGCATGATGTACATGCCCGTTGTATGGATTTGGCGATAGAAGTCGGCCCGAATTTGATTAATCATGCTTGCCCCTCCTGCTTCTCTGTTTGCCCCAGTAACTGCATGTAAAATTGTTCCAGTGATCCAGCTTGATGACTGATATCCTGAACACCCACGCCACTGGTCACAAGCAATTGGTTCACCCCCGCTGCATTAACTTCCGGTTGTCTCAACAAAAGATGATGATCGTCAATGATGTCAAAATCTTGATACCCATGTTGATCCAAAACCTGTGCTGCCAGTGCCGTATCATCAACGGTAGCCGCTAAGCCTGATTGATTGGCTTTATCCAGCTCAGCCTTGGTCAGTTGTTTGATCATCCGTCCATGATGAATAATGCCAAATCGGGTGGACACTTGATACAACTCACTTAAAATATGGCTGGAGATTAGAATGGTTGTCTGCTGCTCCTCGTTCAAGCGTTTCAATAATTGGCGAAATTCCATAATACCCGAAGGATCAAGGCCGTTAATCGGTTCATCAAGAATCAGAAAATCCGGACGCGGTAAAATCGCTAACGCCAAACCTAGTCGTTGTTTCTGTCCTAAAGAAAGATGTTTGACTTTGGTGGTTTGCTTCGCTTTGAGTCCCACAAAATCAATGGCTTCCGTGATGGCCTGTTTATCTTGAATGCCATGTTGAATTGCGCACAACCGCAAATTTTGGTAAACGGTCAACTTCTCAAACGCTGCTGGGCTTTCAATCACAGCTCCAATTCGACTAAGTGCATGTTGATAGTGACCAGCTTGCTCACCTAGTAATGTGACGGTTCCGTGCTGCATCGGTGACAAGCCGGTAATCAACCGCATTAAAGTAGTCTTACCCGCCCCGTTTTCGCCAATTAAGCCATAAATATCCCCTTTTTCAACTGTGAAACTGACCTGATCTAATGCCTGAAAACGCCCAAACTGTTTGCTAACATGTTCAATCGTTAACACTGATTGTGTCATAGCAATCTCCCTCCACCATTTTGTCACCGCTTTTTGCTTACAAAATCAGCTTAACGGGCCTTTCTTAACTGGCTATATAATGAATCCTTAATTAAACCTAAATTGTGAAAAACTGCTCTTATAGCTTACACTATTAGGAGAGAGCGTGAGCAGCCGCGGTTAGAAACCGGAGCATAAGTGGCCTCAAGTGCGATGGTCGCACTTTGACCATCGTACTTGAGGTCCTTATGTGCAGGTTTCTGCGGCTGCGAACGCGTTTAAGAGAGCGTGAACCAGCCCGGTTAGAAACCGGAGTGTAAGTGGCCTTGGGTGTGATGGCCGCACTTTGGCCATTGCGTCCAAGGTCCTTACACGCAGGTTTCTGGGCTGGTGAACGCGTTTAGGAGGTGTGACAGCATGGGCAAAATCTTAATTGTCGAAGATCATCAAGATATTCAAGCCTTGTTAAGAGATGTATTATCACCCTACTACGCTGTGATCCAAGCTTATGACGGTATCAGTGCCTTAGCACAATTTCATCAGGAAGCACCTGACTTGATTATTCTTGACTTAATGCTGCCAAACGTCACCGGTGAAAGTGTTTTGACGACCATTCGCAAAACGTCTAGCGTGCCAGTTTTGGTCCTTACCGCCATTCAAGACAAGCAAAAAACTGTCGCGCTTCTGCAACAAGGCGCCAATGATTATTTAACCAAACCGTTTGACATTGACGAGTTATTGGCTCGGGTTCAGGTGCAGTTGCGTCAAACGTTGCCTGCACCATCGGCTAAAGCACAAGATCACTTACAGGTTGGTGAAATCACGCTGAATCTCAAACGTCATGCGGTTACTGTCAACAATCAACCGCTGACCCTGCCGAAAAAAGAGTATGCGATGCTGGCGTTGATGATGCGCGATCCCCATCAAGTTTTCGACAAACAACAATTATATGAGCAGGTGTGGGGCGAGCCGTTCATGAACGCAGATAATACGCTGAACGTGCACATTAGCAATTTACGCACCAAAATCAATGATCTGGCAAAAGATCCGAAGTATATTGTATCAATCTGGGGCATCGGCGTTCGGTTGATATAGCTAGTTAGCTACGGATCATTTTTAAGGATAACTGCTAGCAATCGAAAAATGTTTTTCAAAGGAGAAGGCTATGCTTGGTATCATCATCGGACTCAGCGTCATTTGTCTTGTATTGGCGATCACTCTTTTGTTGATCATCATCGATATCCGCCGTATCAATCGCGAACTCACCTATATTAATCACATCGAGACTAACGCTGGGGTGACAACCAATACCAATTTTCCTTTGGTTCGTAAACTCGCAGCTGGGATTAATGACAATCTGAATGCCACCCGCCAGTTGCGGCTTGAGCAAATTGCGCAAGAAAAAAAGATTCATCAGATGTTGCTGAATTTGACGCATGATATTAAAACCCCGCTGACCGTCGCAACTGGCTACGTTCAACTTCTAAATCGCGATCCGCACGCCGACGCCAAACAATCGCTGGCCCGCGTGGCACACAATTTGCGGTCTGTTAATTACTACTTACATTACCTGATGGACTTCAATCTCATTCAGGAAAAATCCACGGCGTTAAAGCTAAAACCTATCAACTTATCAAAATTACTCGAAACTGAATTATTTGATTATTTTGACCAATTGACGGCCAATGGTATGCAGGTAACCCCAAAAATCGCGCCCAATCTTGTTTTAACAACCGATGAGACGATGATGCGCCGAGTTTTCCAAAATCTTATTGGTAACTGGCTAAAATATGCCAAGAATCAGGCTAGTGTCACGCTCGTTCGCCAAGATGAGCAGCACTTGACCATCACCTTCACCAACAACACCGACAAACCGCTTGCGAATGCTGACCAGCTCGTTGACAGGTTCTACACAACCGATTCGGCTCGGACAACCCAAAGCGTCGGCTTGGGTCTGAGCATCGTGCAATCACTCACCACCACGCTTGGCGGGAAAATGACGCTGCAAGCAGACAGGCAACAATTTGCTGTCACGCTCACCTTTCGCGACCACAACGTCTAAGATCACGCCTTTGCCTAGTCCATTCGTGAACTGGGTTTTTAAGCTGTCATTCAAAAAGCATCAGTTCATACAAAACACTTGCTTTTTGTAAGGAGATTGCTATTCTAGTAACAGCTTACAAATTGGAGGGGCATGATTTGAAAACACAACAAAAATGGCTTGTGGTTGCTGCTGCAGCACTCACTTTTGTACTGACTGCATGCGGTACCCAATCGAGCAAGGACAGTTCTAGTTCCAGCAAGCAACAGGTCTGGCACCGAATGGAAGCCGATGTGTTGCAAACGCTTGATCCAAGTAAAGCATCTGAAGGTGTCTCTGGACAGGCTATCATTGATACCATGAACGGGTTATATAAATACTACGGTCACGACCTGCAACCAGCCATGGCGACCAAAATCGTGAAGCCGACAAATAATGGCCTCACCTACACCTTTACGTTACGCAATGCCAAGTGGAGTGACGGCACCCCGGTTACAGCCCAAGATTTCGTTTTTGCTTGGCAGCGAACCGTTGATCCAGCTACCAAGTCCACTCAGGCCAACATGTACTCTGGCATCAAGAATGCGGACGACATTCGTGCAGGCAAAAAGCCAGCAACAGATCTGGGCATCAAGGCTATTAATGATAAAACTTTAGAAGTCACGCTTGAACACCCGATTCCTTACTTCAATAGCTTGTTAAATAACGTTGCGTTTTTCCCGCAACCTGCTAAGAAGGTTAAGGCATGGGGCGCCAAGTACGGTACCAAGTCGCAATATACTTTGTCGAACGGCGCTTTTAAATCCAAAGGCTGGACCGGCACTGGCGATAAATGGACAGAAGTTAAAAATACCACCTATTGGAACAAAAAGAATGTTCATTTGACGCAAATTGACGTTCAGGTAGTTAAGGATACCAATACGGCACTTGACCTATATCGCACTGGTAAGCTTGACGATGCCAATTTAACCGGCCAGCTCGCTGCCCAACAAAAGGGCAAGACTGGCTATGTTGCCACTAAACGGGCCCGGACTTACTTCCTTGAATTAAATGAAAATAAGGTCCCGGCATTCAAGAATACCAAGATTCGCCAGGCCATCTCCATGGCGATCAATCGCGACTCTTTTGTTAAAAATGTGTTAGCCGACGGTTCTATTGTCGCCCGTGACATTACCCCGGCTGATCTCAGCCAGCTGCCGGACAGCAGCACCGATTATGCGACAGCGGTCGCCAAGAACACGAAGGCCATCACGACTTACAATAAGAAGAAAGCTCAAACATTGTGGGCAGAAGGCCTGAAAGAAGTTGGCACCAAAACAGTTGATGTTGAGCTGCTAGGTGATGATGTTGATGCAGTCAAGGCAACTCAAGAATATCTTCAAGGTGCTTTGCAAGAGAATTTGCCAGGCCTCAAAATCAGTATCGCCAGTGTGCCAGCTAAGAACCGTCAGCAGCGCGCTGCCACCCACGATTTTGACATGGTCCTCAGTACTTGGGGGGCGGATTATCCAGATCCCAACACCTATCTCGATTTGTTCACGAGTAACAGTGAATACAACCATGGCCAGTGGCAAAATGCTGACTATGACAAGCTCATGGCCAAGAGTAACGGTGCGGATGCTAACAAGCCTACTGCCCGCTTCAAGGACATGACTGAAGCTGAACAGTTGCTGGTCAATCAAGCCGGTGCCATCCCGCTGTATCAACTCGTTTCAGCACGCATGGTTAATCCGAAGATCCATGATCTGAAGACGAGTCCGGGCAACAGTTTCAACTTTGTTTACGCCTATCTGAAATAAGCGCTTCACGGCGTTTTGAAGAAACAATCTAGGCTAAAAAAAATCCTTTGCCGTGCCAAACCCCGCAATCTCCGGCCAGCTGGGGCTTGCGACGCGAAGCTAAAGCGGAGACGGCGCTTCGAGCCCGCAAAACCTGCGGTCTCGAAGTCGCCTAACAACATCAGCTCCAAGCCCGGTCGCTGTGTTGTTTTCACGGCTGAGCCCCATCTGGCCTACGATTGCTCCGCCTTGGCACTGAGATCTTAAATCCCGACAGTTATCTATGAGAAAACGAAAGACGCCCGATTTTCCCTGCAAATGGAAAAATCGGGCGTCTTTATTTTTCAAAGCTGTGAATGATGTCCTCACCCTGTTGCCATTAATAAGCATTATCAGCATCAATCACTGGCGGCTCAATCGGTACCATTGTCCGCTGATGTTGACGATACGTGGCGATTTCTTTTACCCCGTGACGTTTAAGCATCGCTAGCGCATCAGCAAAGTTTGCCTCGTATTGCGGTCCTTCATGCGCATCACTGCCAATAGTAAACAAGTGACCACCCGCTGCTTGATACCAAGCAATCGCCTGATCATACAGTGGTGCATTGCCCCAGCGATACATTGACTTCGTATTCAACTCCAACGCCAAGTCATTTTCGACGGCAATGGTAAAAATTTGATCCAACAACGGCTTGCCCCAAGCTTCTAGCTGGTCCGGTGTGATGTCAAATCGGCGCAAGGCATAGTCAAAGTGTGCCAAGACGTCGGCATCATGAAATCGTTTGAGGCCAGCGAGCATCCGTTCAAAGTAATCTTCAAGCTGCTGTTTAGCTGGCATGGTGATCAATTGCTCATCCAGATAATCGTAATGACCATCATGATGAAAACTCAAAAGTGTCAAATCAAAGTCATGGTTGTCCAAGTACTGTCGGAATCGAGCATCGGCAGGAGCAAAATAGCCGGCTTCGATTCCAAGCAAGAATTCGTTCGGAAATTTTTCGGCCAGAGCCGCCTGCGTTGCCTTCATCCTAGCATAATCAGGCAGATTATCCCGGCCGCCATCATCAGGATTATCAAACTCTAAATGTTCTGTTGTCACGACAGGCGCCTTTGTCTGCGTTAAGTAATCACGGAGTTGGGCTTCGGAATCAAATGAATACAAGGTATGCATGTGCTGATCATAAATTGTCACGAATGAGTTCCTCCTTCTAGTGGGGTCAGTGTCCTTTACCCTACTGACAACCAATGATAGTTAGGGTTTCGAACCATGGCTTCTTATAACATAAGCATATCATAGACTGAACTTGCAATCGAAAATAGATGGCATCGCGTGAATCGACCGAGTTGCTGTGTTTGTGAACATGTTTTATGAAACAAATCAAAAACGACCTGTGTTATCCCCTAAAAATGAGGATGACACAGGTCGTTGTTTCTAACAATTTAACTGGAAATCATGCAAACTTAGAAATCGGCCCATCTGCATGTTGCGCTTGCAACGCATCAAACGCTTGCGGGGATAATTTGCCGAGATCAACAAGCTTGGTTTCAATTTGATCTAACACACTGGCACGGTCAGCTGCTGAGTGCATAAAGTCATAACGATCACGATCAATTGTAATCATGGACGAGCGCGTATACCCCTTCGCCCAATCACGATAAGCTGTGTTGACCCGCCGATAGTAATCGACCAACTCCGGCTTTTCGCGAATATCTTCCATATCGCGACCACGACTTTGAATTTCGTCAATTTCGTGATCTGGATCAATTTTCAGATAAACTGCTAGATCAGGAAAACCGTTCCAAGGACTGCCATTGACATTACTTTGCATCTCTTGAGACAGTGTCACATAAACATTGAAATCAACATCATCGATTTCACCGTGTTTATGCAACTGCGAGGCCATCACGAAGTCTGATTCAAGCGAAGAATCCATGATCGCGTTTTCTTGGGTCACAGCCTTCTTCAATTGCTGGTAACGGAACGTGAGAAATGCAATCTGCAACATCGCGCCGGTTCGCTTACGACTCTCAACGCCTGCACCATAAAATTTTTGCAGCATATTGGCGATCATGCCATTACCTTCAACATCTTCATAATATGCCGGTGCCTGCATATCTTCTGACAAAACTTTTGTCAGCGACGTTTTTCCTGCACCAATACTGCCTAAAATGTAGATCACAGTTCTCGCTCCTCAATTATGTTTATTATGTTGCGCCAACAACAAACATTACCACAAACACAGCTAAAGCACCACTTAGATCGTTTTTAGACCCAGCTGCTTGCGGCCCCGATTGAACCATGGGCTAACCGTGAAGGCCAAAATATCATTAATGACGTAAATGCTGGCATTAATCGCCATCGCTAAACTGGCATCCCCTTGCGCAAAAGTAATGGCCCATAAAACGAGCTGAGCCACGCCACTGAACAACCACCAGAAGTACTGATTGTTGTATCGCAGGAAGCAAACAATCCCACCAGTCAATGAAATCGCAAAAGCCATACCATCAAAAATTGGCCGCGGATCATTGGTAAACTGGCCGATCAAATAGGCGCTCACCGCCCACACAATCAACGTAAAGCCAATTGACAGCATCCATTTCTGGGCATTGAATGTCTTCAAGTTGTTCTTAGTATCATCATTCCAAGTCCGAACGCTAATCAAAACTGGCAAATCAAGTGTCACCACATAGGCTAGCTGTTCAAACATTGATAGATAATTGCGGGCGATAAAGCCGACATAGATAAAACATGCGGCACTCAAAAGACCTAACCACCCATTGACTGCTTTAGTGGCATTAATGGCCAAGACGCAAAGCACACCCAAAGTTGTCCCAATAAAAGTAATGATAGTCACGGGCGTTATCTTAGCATCTACAAGGGTCATCAACTGACACCCAAAAGCAAACCAGAACAAATAATAGTTCTGCTGCGGCCACCCCTTCAACTGATGCATCAACCAACTAAAATAATTCCCAGATGTTTGCACAAACAAGACTCCCTTAAGCTTTCGTTTTCGTTGCACTGACAACGACTATGCTCTATTATGCAACAAATTTTTTTAAATGTAAGTCTTGAATATACAATATATTGGTGTTAGCGAGTATGCTCACCACTACATGTGCCATTTTAGGTGAACCGCTTACACAACGCTAATCACAGCAAAAATAGCATGGGATCAGCAGAAATGATGCTTTTGGGGCATTAGCAAAGTCGCTTCTTAGAAAATCTAACGTGCCCAAAATGGCAGTCATACACCAGTTACATTGCGTGAAGCCCGATATAAACGATCAAGCAACTTCTGATCGTGTAATTCGGGCCGCTGATTCCAAGCCCATAATGCTGGGTAACCTCGCAAACCACGCCATGCATGTGGTGCATAAATCACGCCGCCTTGCGCATTGGGGTCGGTTGCCGCATACAGTGCTGGCAATGCCGCCTGATCTGGCGATTGCCGGAGAAACGGCAGCAAGCAAAAACTCAACGCACCCATTCGCATCAACCACGCAGTTTTCCTTGAGCTGATTGTTTTCAAACTCGTTGCGGCTAATCCCGGACTTGAGCCAGTCACGGTCACCGACTGTCCTGCCTCTGTCAATAGCTGATTGAGCTTAACCACCATCATCGCTTGCGCCAGCTTGGTAGTCGTATAAATCGTCCAAGGGCGATAGTCATGGCCATCAAACTGATTAAAGGTCAAATGTGGTCGACCCATGGCGATTGAGGCAACGTTAACCACACGGGCATGATCCGATCGCAATAGTAGCGGCATCAGTTCGATTGTTAAGATAAATCCGGCAAAATAATTCACTGCCCACATCAGCTCGAGACCGTCACGGGTCAAGGTACGTTTAGCGGGCATCATCACACCGGCATTATTGATTAAAATATCCAGCTTAGGAAGCATCCTCAGCAGGCGGTTGGCTAAGTGTTTAGTGGCTGCTTGATCCGCCAGATCAGCGCCCATAAACGTGACATTTTGTTGACCGGTTTGCGCCCTTAACTTGGCTGCAGCAGTGACGCCTTTTGATGCCTGTTTGCCAACGATGATCACCGTCGCCCCGTGCCGCAACAAAGCAGCACTCATTGCAAACCCAACTCCGCTGGTACCACCTGTTACGACCGCATAGCTGCCGTGAAGATCAGGCATATTTTTTTGCGTCCAATGTCGTATCGGTTCCCGCATAGGCCACTACCTCCGTTTCAACAACAACTGCCATTTGACTGCAAGAATTTATGCCTTTTTACGCCGTTTCAACATCACCCGCAGGTTGCCTTGTGCACGCTGAAATTGAAGAAACTGGCGGCGCGTCCGTTCAACCATCTGATAGCGCTTCGGATTCTTTTTATAAAAGTCTTGATGATAGTTCTCGGCTGGCCAAAAAGTCGCAACAGGTTCAATTGCAGTGATGATTGGCCGCAAATAACGCCCAGAAGCAGCCAATTCAGCCTTAGCCGCTTCCGCTATCTGGCGTTGCGTATCGTCTTTGACAAAAATCACAGGACGATATTGACTGCCGCGATCTTGAAATTGCCCCAGTGCATCAGTCGGATCAGTTAACTGAAAATAAAGCGCCACTAATGCGGCGTAGCTCATTTTGCGGGTATCAAAAATAATTTCAACGGCTTCAACATGCCCGGTATAGCCGCCGATCACTTGTTCATAAGTGGGATGTGCGCTATGCCCGCCAGTGTAACCCGAAGTGACTGCGGTGATACCAGGCAAATCGACGAATGGTTCAACCATACACCAGAAACAACCGCCAGCAAAAATAGCCCGCTCCTGAAACGGCATGTCGCGATCAAAATGGGCACTCAAATCTGTCTGCACAGCCCCTACTGGATCACCGGTCTCTGCTCGATAAAAGTCAGCCACATCCGGGGTCAGGTTATCACGCATCGCCAATGGCCGCAAAGATGATTCAAGTTGCGCCCAGCCTTCCGCCACTGGTCGCCCGGCCTCTACCAAATGTTTGGCCTGGCGCAATTGTTCGCGCTCAAATGCACGCGTTCCCGGTGCAAGCATCAAGTTAGTCACCTTAGCTAAAAATACGTCTTGCTCCATGTCACCAGCTCCTTTTAAATGTGCTTATCAAGTTAACGACAATGAATAAGCCTGCCTATTTTTACTAAGTTATCACGGTCACAAAAACGAGGCCAGCCCATATCTTAAGGCAAGTATACGCGCGAACGGCAAATTTCGATAGCGCACAACCTTTTTGTCCTGATGAACCTAACCGAGCCTCCTAACATATAGACAACTGCGCACCTAAAAAAGCATCCATAGCCGTCTTGCCTACAGATGCTTTCCCAATATTTTTATGATAATTCTTCTTTTAATCCCTGATCACGAAACTCAGTGTTGTCCATCCAGTCAACCTTAAATCGCCCGTTGTCATAGGTAACCTTGCTAACACTGGCATTCGTGAGTTCGGTCCGATTTGGCAAATCGCCACCATGCGCTCGTAACCACAGGAGACTGGCCGTGCCATGGCTGACAACCAACACATTGGTCTCATTCGCAGCTTCTGCGGCTGTCACAATTCGGCGCATGGCAAAATCATACCGAGAAACCACTTGTTGCGTATTCTCAGCTTGATTAGTTGCATCAGCTGCGTGTATCCCATCAGGAATCGCTTCCAGCGGCATTTTACCGCTGCGCACAAGAATGTGATAATCCGGAACACCAAAAACCTCCTGTGAAACATCCTTTAACGATCGTCCTTCAAAAACGCCATCATTTTCTTCACGCAGTCCTTTGTCGGTTTCAATTGCCAGCTTTACCTGCATGCCCAGTAAAATTTGTTGCGCAGTTTCCTGTGCTCGAAGCAGATCACTGGCAACGACTCGGTCGATCATCAAACCGCTTGCCCGCAACCCGCGGCCCAAAGCCAATGCCTGTTTACGGCCACGCGCATTGAGTTGCGAATTGGTGATACCTTGAATTAACTGGCTGACATTACCGGCTGTTTCCCCATGACGAACAATATAGAAATGAATCACGAGCTCCTCCTGTGTTTCCGTTTAAACTGCAACTGACGCTAACACCCAGCTTGGGGCATCTCCACAAATATCACGCCCTGAAATAGCCAAGACTGACAATGATTATTTACCGAAAATTTCCTCTTTCAAACGCAATCCGGTTGGTGTCGTTGCTAAGCCGCCTTCGCCTGTTTCCCGTAAGGTCGCTGGTAATTGCATCCCGACACGATTCACAGCCTCAATCACTTCATCAGCCGGAATAACACTGATGCAACCAGCCAACGCCATGTCAGCAGAAATCATCGCCTGACTGGCGCCCAGCGCGTTGCGTTTTACACACGGCACCTCAACTAACCCAGCGACTGGATCACAGACTAACCCGAGCATGTTCTGTAAGGTAATGGCAACTGCAGTCGCTGCTTGCTCCACCGTACCGCCATTAGCCGTTACCAACGCAGCTGCCGCCATTGCACTCGCAGAACCGACTTCCTCTTGGCAGCCGCCTTCTGCACCAGCAATTCCCGCATTATTGGCAATCACTAGGCCAAACGCACCAGCGGTAAAAAGAAAATCCAACTGTTGATCATGACTTAGATGCAACCGATCACGCATAGCAAGCAGAACACCAGCTAAAACGCCAGCTGATCCTGCAGTGGGTGTGGCACAAATCAAGCCCATTTTGGCATTAACCTCGTTAACAGCAACCGCATTGCGAACAGCCTCCATGATCGGCTTGCCGCTCATGAACTGACCACTGGTGACATAGGCGTCTAATTTCTTCGCCTCGCCGCCAGTCAAACCGGTAACACTTTTGACGCCGGCGATGCCTTCTTTGACGGATCGTTCCATCACTTCCAGATTACGGCTCATAAGATGGCGAACTTGTGCCTCCGTCCGTGTCGAGTTTTCAACCTCGGTATGCACCATTAACGCAGCAACAGATGGAAACGCGTGACTTTGCTCAATCAATTCTTTGACGGTATAAAACATAGGCGACTCCTTTATCAAAACATCAGGGACAACAATTAAAAACGACTGTCATTCGAAGTAAGTGACATTCACCATATGCGGCAATTGTTTCAACTTAGCCAAAATATCATCTTGATAGTCGTCTGTTTCAATAATCATGATCGCCTGCTCGCCTTTTGATTCGCGAGTCACAGTCATGGTACCGATGTTAATACCAGCATCGGAAAAGATTTTCGTCACCTGCGCGATCATCCCGGGAACGTCTTCATGAATTGTAATATAAGTTGGCTGCCCCATACTCAGAGAAATCTTAAAGCCATTGATTTCAGTAATCTGAATATTACCGCCGCCAATCGATACCCCAGTCACGGCTAGCCGGTGGTCGCCTTTTTGCAGCACGATATGCGCTGTGTTTGGATGATCAACTTTGTCGCTTTTCGGTACAAAGCTAACCTTAATGCCTTGATCATAGGCAAGCTTCATTGATTCAGGTAGATGCGGATCATCCGGCGCCATGCCTAATAATCCTGCGACCAAAGCCACATCTGTCCCGTGGCCTCGGTAAGTCTTGGCAAACGATTCATACAAGTAAATCGTGATCGTTTCTGGTGCTTCACCAAAAATATCGCGAACCACTTTTCCAATTCGGGCGGCACCTGCTGTATGGGAACTACTTGGGCCGACCATCACTGGACCGATAATATCAAACACACTATGAAATCGTACATCTGGCATGGCTTTTCTCCTTTAACATGATGCAGTTTGCTAGCTAATCCAAGTGGTGAACTAGGCAAAATAGGCGTTCGCCAAAACTTTACCAACACGCGCAGGCGAGCAACACCACAGTGTGATTCTACCACCCTAAACATGGCGGCGGACAGGTTTCGCTGAATTCTCGCGGCATTCTCATACAAAGCATTCAAAATGATCCATTTGCAGGCGATCACCCCGACATTAGACGTTTTGAACCAACTGATCAAACATTGGTTTAAGGGCGACAACCCGCTGTTGTATGTCCTGCCAAAGCCGCACGGGATCTGCCCAAATCGGATCATCTGCCAAATAAACTTTTCCTAGAAGGAACTCCGCCTTTTTAATCGTCTGAAATCGAGCCCCAACTGTCGCTAAATTGGCTGAAGTCAGTGGTAACATCGCCTTATCTGTATGCTCCCCTGCCACTTGCCATTTTCCCGGTAAGGTTGTTGCCATCGCGGTGATCCCCGTCAATACCCGCGACGCCGGCTTACTTTCACGTAAAACTGACAGCCACAAGAAGAGCCGATCATCCCAAAAGCCCAGCGCCAGATGCGGCACCATTTTGTAACCGCGTGAACTGGTTGAAAACGCGACCCATGTATTCGGCGGCGGATTGCGATAGCGACGTTGATGCTTCGCAATGTGCGAATAGATCGCCTGCTGATCTGTTTGCAGCAGCGGCACAATCACCGTGGCGGCCTCAGCAAACTTGGGATCCAATTGTTCGCGAATCAGATGCATTCGTGTCGCCAGCGTTGTCGCCTTAAAAACGGCGAAATCTTCAAGTGTAAACAGAACCACAACCTCTTTTCCAAGATAAGAACATGTTACAATGAGGGCATATGAATGCGTTTAAAAGGAGGCACCATTAATGTCAGACGATAATATGCAGGAACATCTGAACAGTGCGATTTACGGTCCCCCGCAGACCAAACCCGATGAACGTCGAGCCTATATGGGCTCTTTGCGAGAACGTGTTGCTCTACAGGTCACCAATCAAGCATTGGCCGACCCTAAACGACAAGCGCAAGTGCAACCTTTACTCAAAGACTTTCACGCTCATGGTTATAAAGCGTTGCTAAACGGGAAGCTCGATAATGCCATCACAGGCCCCTATATGAAAATGCTCACGGATGCGAATGTGCCATTCACGCTGGTGGCTAATGAAACCGCGCAAACAGCCGAAAAGGCCGCTGGATTGCTGATTGTTGCCGACACGGCGATTAATCAATCGAATGTTGATCTGCCACCACTTGAGCAAGATTCTGAAAAGCCGAAAAAACGTGGCTTTGATTTTTTTAAAAAGTTATAACCAACATCTGCCGAACATGACGGCAGATGTTTTATTTTTCGCTAAACAGATACGTGAGTAAAGCAGGTGCAATTGAATGCGCCGCGCCCATATCTGGTTGTTGTGGCAACATTAAGTCGGGAATCGGATCGACACTGATGATGATAGCTTGGCCTTCATGCTCAGCAGCATAGGCGTCATAAAGATTATCAATCACGATATCAACGGCGGCAATCGGCAATTCAAGCGCATCAGCAGCGGCAACCGCAAGTTGGTTGTAGCTTGGATCGATTTCGGTTGTAACATCATAAATATCGCCACCTGTTTGCGGATGCGCCGCAGACGCAAGGAAAATCTGCTGACCGCGCCGCAAGACAGTATTCATCGTAACCGATTGTAACTTCAACTGCCGATTTGCTGTTTCGTCAAGTTTGAGCTGCCGTGCATTCGGCCGCTTACCATTTTTCAACGCAATCAATTCTTTGATTGATTTACGACCATCGCCAACCACATTGGCAGCGGCATTTTCCAACACACTTACCACACGGCGACCTATAACAGTAAAATGATACGTTGTTCCCCGCCCCATCATCTCGACCAATACGCCGTGATCTTGGTTAGCAGCGTGAAAGGCTTGGGCGAATTGTTTGGCAGTTGGCGGCACCGCAAATTGCTCAACAGCAAGCCCATGACTACGCTGTTCAGGTTTCACGACGATACTTTTACGGGCAAAGCTTTGCTCAAAAGCAGCTTTAGCTTCAGGCCAACGTGTGAACTTGGCGCCTCTGGCAACAGGTAACCCAGCCGCCGCTAACACCTTTTTGGCAGCATGGCGATGTTCTGCTACCACCATGGCACTAGCAGGTGTGCGGCTAGTCAACGCACCGTCAATCAACACATGGCGCTGAGTATCACTGGCAATCTGCAGAATGTTCTGTTCCCGATCCAGCAAGGTCCACTGATACCCGCCATCAATCACTGCCTGAAGCAAGGCTTGACTGTTGCCTGACAAGTTACTGAAGCCCGGTAAATCTTCTTCCATTGACAAATCTGCGTGGGCTTGCGTTGCTAACGGTGTTTGAGCTGCTGAAATATCATGATAAGCCGCCGCCACCTGACCCGCAATCGTCGTTTCTGGCTTCAGGACTCGGCTTTGCATCAACTCAAAAGCTTGTTTGCGTTGCGGTGTGAGGCCGACCTGATTCAGCCAGACCGCCATGGCATCAATCGGTGCTGTCAAACTCGCGACTGGTGCCGTGGGATCGCCAGCAGCAATCTTCTGTGCTTCTGCCAAACTATGCCGACGCACCTCAGCCGCCGCGGGCAATGGAATCGCTGGTTGACTCAAAGCAAACCAGCAACTGTCGATTAAAAAGTTCAACATTTGTTCCGTAACACCGCTCGCCGCATAAGGATCAAGTTCCACTGCAACATCCAAAGCCAATGTTCGCGCTAAGTGATCAGGGTCACTGACCTTTTGAACCAGTTGTCGTTCTTGATCCGGCGCAGGCCAAAATGCCCGGCCGTTTTTGGCCGGTGAAGCGGCAAAGAGATAAGTCAGTAACGGCAATTGTGTGATCAACCCATCAGCGACCAAATCATAAATTTGATTCCGGTACGTCACATAATCAGGGCCATTCCCTTGAAAATTTTCCGCCGTATAAAGCCGCTCAAACAACACTTCCGGCAAAACAATGCGAATGCGCTGATTATTTTCCAATCCGGCGGTGAAAACCGGCAGCTTGCCGTTTTCTGGCAGCGCTGCCCAGACGCGGCTGAGTCCCGCACGCAAATACGCCACAACTTCGCTGGGATCGTCTAAAAGCGGTGTCGTCAACTGTAACATTGTAGCCGACACCTGCTGCACCAACGCATGCCGACTCGCATTCGCCCACACTGGCAGCTGCTCGCCTTCCGCCAACACCGGCTTCACCGTCCGAATCACCCCAATCCGAGTGTCGTCCCGTAAGCCAAACAAGTTATTTTTCTGGATCAGTTGCCAATAATGATTCAACATGTGTCATTCCTTTATTTGATGATCTAGAATTAGATTAACACGCAGACAACAAGAGCGCGAGCCGGCGCGATCAGAAACCGGAGCGTAAGCATCCCCGTGCAACAACAACCGCCTATTTTCAAGTCACATCTCTATGCTAAACTAAGTCAATCATCTTAAAAGTACTTCCTATAGTTAACGTCTATTTTTAAACTGCCACACACACAAGGAGGGTTCGCCTTGCAACAACCGCTTGCCTACCGCATGCGTCCACAAAATTTAGATGAAGTTGTCGGTCAACAAGACCTTGTTGGCCCAGATCGCATCATTCGTCGCATGGTCAGCGCCCATCGATTAAGCTCGATGATCCTCTATGGCCCGCCCGGTACCGGTAAAACCAGTATTGCCAGTGCCATTGCTGGCAGCACCAAGTATGCCTTCCGTATTTTAAATGCCGCTACCGACACTAAAAAGGATCTTCAAATCGTGGCTGAAGAGGCCAAAATGAGCGGGACCGTCATCTTGCTGCTAGACGAAATTCATCGGCTGGATAAAACCAAGCAAGACTTTTTACTGCCATTGTTGGAAAGTGGCCGCATCGTTTTAATTGGGGCAACCACCGAAAACCCTTATATGAACATTCAGCCAGCCATTCGCAGCCGAACTCAAATCTTTCAGGTTAAGCCACTGACGCCAGATGATATTGCAAGCGCCATCAACCGGGCTTTAGCTGATCACAAACGCGGACTTGGTGACTATCAGGTTGACTTACAGCCTGACGCACTTGATTATCTCACCCATGCAACCAATGGCGATTTACGATCAGCGTTGAACGGGCTTGAATTAGCGGTATTATCAACCCCAGCAAGCGATGACGGCACGATCACAATTGATCTAACTACCATTCAGCAAAGTCTGCAAAAGCCCGCTTTGGCTGGCGATACAAACGGCGACGCGCATTACGACATTATTTCGGCCTTTCAAAAATCCATTCGCGGCTCCGATGCTGATGCAGCTTTACATTACCTCGCTCGGCTAATCGCCATTGGTGACCTCAACAGCATCACCCGCCGACTGCTGGTCATTGCCTATGAAGACATTGGCCTTGCCAATCCAGCCACTGCTAGTCGCACCTTGACCGCCATTCAAAGTGCTGAACGTCTCGGATTGCCGGAAGGTCGCATTCCACTGGCTGATGCTGTCATTGATCTTTGCCTCGCACCTAAAAGCAACTCCGGTATCAAGGCTATTGACGAAGCTCTCGCCGATGTTGAAAACGGCAATGCCGGCCAAATCCCAGATGATTTACGCGATGCCCATTATCGCGGTGCCAAACAACTAGGCCATGGTATCGACTACAAACTGCCGCATAACTATCCCAACGGCTGGGTTGCACAGCAATATCTGCCTGACAACCTTAAAAATAAACACTACTATCAGCCTAAGGCCACCGGCAGATACGAAGCGGCACTGGCTCAGCGACTACAACAACTTAAAGACTGGCAGCGTGATGCGCAAAAGTCTAAGAAAAGGTAACGTAAGCGTTTACGCTTGCAACTACTTGCCTTCCCGTGCTACTATAACTATGAAAGTTCTAAGGTGTTCGCGCTTCCTTAACTATCAGTTGACCGAACAGTATCGAGACCTTGGGACCGGAAGAGTCTTGGACGGTGCTGCTATTTCACTTAGCGGCTAATGTCTCTGGCGTCTGGGCCCACATAGCTAGTAGCGGGTTTCAACGATCCGGGAAGAAAACGGCACCAATTAGCCTTTCACAAAAACCAAACCTGTTTTTGGCCGGCCCAGTGCCGGCTTTTTTTGTGGAAGCGTGAGCCAGCCCGGTTAGAAACCGGAGCATAAATGGCCTTGGGCGTGATGGCTGCTCTTTCGCCAGCGCGTCCAAGGTCCTTACATGTAGACTTCTGCGACTGCGAACGCGTTATAGAAAGCTAGCCCAGTGTCAGTTATAGCCTTCCGCAAAAAAATAGCCTCAAGCGTGAGCTAGCCCGGTTAGAAACCGGAGCATAAGTGGCCTCAGCCATAAATGGCTGGGTTTTGCCATTTATGGCTGACGTCCTTATGTGCAGGTTTCTGGGCTGGCGAACGCGTTATAGCGAAGCGTGAGCAGGAGCGCCTAGGAGTCGGAATGTAAGTGGCCCTGGGCGTGATGGCTGCTCTTTGGCCAGCGCGTCCAAGGCCCTTACAGGTAGACCGAACCCGTTAATGTTAAGTGGGAACACGAGCGTCTAAAAGTCACTCAATTTTCAGAAAAATCCCCCCGCCATTCCCTGCCAGCTATGGCATAATAAAGAAAACAGATAGGAGGACTCTCGTGACTCTCTTGTTAATGGGCATTTACGCCGTAGTAACGTTTGCCTTAGCAGCCTATACATGGTCGCATCGTGAACAAAACTTTTTGATTATTAAGAAACCAACACCGGGATTAACCCGTTTTCTTAAACTATTTGCTTGCCTGTTTGTCCTTGTTGGCATTGCTGCTATCATTGGTGGTCTTTTCTTTCCGCTCTGGGCAAATCTCGTGATTTTGGTCGTTGGTGCCTTCTTAGCCATGATTTTCGTGCTAATTAGTCTGACCCAAATGAAGTTGTGAAACGCTTTTCATTTAATTCCATGATTAAATCAAGTACAATGAAGGTAGAGGTGATGAGGAATGTTACAACAATATCAACATATTTTGGTTGCGATCGATGGCTCATACGAAGCTGAGTTGGCATTCAAGAAAGCGGTTGCCGTTGCAAAACGGAATGACGCAGAATTGATTCTCATTCATATTGTCGACACCCGCGCGTTCCAGAACGTTTCCAGTTTTGACTCAGCGATGGTTGAACAAGTCACAGAAAACGCGAAGAGTACCATGGAAGGCTATGTGGATCAAGCCAAGAAGGCAGGATTGGACAAGGTCAGTTTCAGTATTGAGTATGGCGCTCCGAAGACGATCATCGCCCGTGATATCCCAAAGGCTAAGAATATCGACCTTATTATGATCGGCGCCACCGGTTTGAACGCTGTTGAACGCTTACTGATTGGGTCCGTCACTGAATATGTGACACGAAACGCACTTTGCGATGTCTTGGTTGTCCGGACCGATTTGGCCAACAAACCGGCACTGGCAAGCACTAAAAAGCCAACTGACAACAGTGATAAATAATCATTATAATTTTAATATTCAAGTAAGATAGGTCATTAAAACCTGCTTAAAAAATAAAAAAATACCTGAGACATCTGGCTCTTAAATCAGCCGATGTTTTCAGGTATTTTTTTCGTCATAGACGGCAGCATCTATGAGGATTTTTCAAGCTGTCTCAATATTTGGTTTTTGCGAGACCATTTCTGCGACTAAGCTCGTTTCCAAAGGCGTTGAGCCTGTCACTCGGGCAAATGCGATCGCAATTTGATAACTTTTAGAGGCATCGGGGTCACCCAAAAGCTTGAGCGCCCTTGCTTGTAATGCAAACAATTCATCTAGAAGGAAAAGTTTATCGTGCTTGACTGCCTCTCGAACACCCAGATCAGTGTATTTGAGGACGGCCTTAAAGTCACTGAGTTCATAATAAATTCGGGCAATGTGCCAATAAATTGTCAACTCAACATCCAGATATTTACTGTCAGACAGTGGCACGTGTTTCAACATGCGTAACGCTTGATCAATATAGACTCGAGATCGGTCAAACGTATGCTTGGCAGCATAGGCCAATCCTAACCCCAGCGTTGCTAGAATACCAAAAAGGTCACGTTCGGAGTTAACTAACGGGCTCAGGACTCGGCCAAAGAAATAAATCGCCTCATCCGGTGCATTGTTTTTGAATAGTTCGATAATTCCTTGATAATAATAGTAGCGCTTTTGGTCATCATCATTCTTGATCTTATCCAACCGAATCTTACTCAAATTCTCCGCAGCAAGTGCATATTGGTGGTGCTGAATCTGAAAATCAATACCGGTCAACAGTTGCTGAACCCGATCATGATGCTCGACAACAATGTCATCCAGCTGAATTCCTAAACGACCAATTAATCGCATCAAAATATTCATGCTTGGCACTTTATTACGCTTCTCAATCAAGCTAATTGTAGCTTGCGTGCAAATATTTGCCGCCAGCTCGGCCTGCGATAGACCCTTCAACTTGCGATAATAACGGACCTTATCCCCCAAGATCCGCAGTGTTTGCTGCTCCTTTCGCATACTTATCACTCCCCAGTGTTTCAGTTAAGTGCATCAACATAGAATTTTGGCAAGGCTTAACCCTTAACCTAGAGTCAATTATACGGATAAGTGGTTTTAAAAGCTAATAATAACAACTGATATTTATTCAATTTTTAAAAAATATCTTTTTAGATTTTGATCTTTTGTATCTAAAAGCCACGAGATATAAATTTTATAATATAAACGCAAAATAAAAATGCTTATTGATTATAAGAATTTTTATCATCAACTATTCCCATAATATCGGTTAGTTTCTTAATCCGTTGATCTGCTGCTTGCTGATTTTGAGTGAACCGGGGATCACGTAGCGGGACTGCTAAAGTATATAGACCAGCAGCTTTTGCGGCGGCAATACCAAGCGTTGAATCTTCCACCGCGATCGCTTCCTCAGCAGCCACGTCCAGCACCTGCAGCGCTGCCAAGTAGACATCAGGTGCCGGTTTAGTGCGTGTGAAGTCGGCGCCGCTAAGCAATTGATCAAAATACTGACGCAAGCCTGTCTCTGTACACATCTTTTCGATGAAGGTCAGATCTGAGGCTGATGCAATGGCGGTTTTGATATCATGCTGCTTCAACCATTGTAAAGTTGGCCGTGCACCCGGCATTACAATCTTTGCATACGGAATCGGATGGGCCTGTTTGTAGGCCACATAACCTGCTTGAAGTTGCAGAGCATCTTTCGAAGGCGCAATGATGCGCCAAACATCGGCCATATTGCGCCCTAATAACCCAGCCAACTTGCGATCATCGGCTTCAATCCCCACCTGACGTAAATAGGCCAGTCGATTTTCTAAGGCACACGGCTCTGAGTCGACAATCACGCCATCCATATCAAAAATAATAGCCTTAATCAAAGCCGTGCTCCCTTCTATTGACCATCTGGACTAAAAAAGATCCACAATTTGCTGAATATAATCGGCAATCGGCTGTGGCAAATCAGCTCGCAGGGCCAATGCTTGCAACAATCGATTGCGGTTGTACCACCGAACCCAAAAACTGTAGGATTCTTGCGGACGAACATTCACCAAGGCGTGCTGCCAATTCTTGAGACACATCAATAAGGTTTCACTGTAAAACTTATTGACGTTGGTCAGGCTGCTCAGATACAAAGCCATGCGATGATCTTCCCCAAAAACAAGCGGTGTTTCGACGCGCCGCCAAGCTTCCACAACTGCGGCCATGAGCAAAACTTTCTCAGCTCGCGGTAAGACCCCAACTTGACTCAATTCTTCCAGCATGTTGCCAATATGTGTATAGGCATGTGCCCAGCCCTTTTTCTCAACATAACCACGGCCATCTTTTTCTAACAGAATATAAACGGCGATATTCTGAACAGTCGCCAAATAATCGGCTTTAGTCAACACGTGGTAACGATTCTGATCAGCATAGATCATGCCGCTTAGAATCATCAACGAAAAACTGCGCAAAAAGATACCATTGTTTTGCGGTTCAAAAATATGATTGAACAAAATATCCGGTGCTTGCAGCCGCTTGAAAAGCGTTTTAATTTGCTCATTGGTGAAGGCCTCCGCCTGAAACAAATCATTGAACAGGAAGAAAACGCCTTTATCCCGAACTGCAGGGTTGGTACTTGCCAAATGTGCTACCAAAAAGTCAATCTCATCATCAGTCACGCTGGGATCACTTGTTTGCTTGATCCTCTTCTGGATAGCTCTGATTTTGACAATGGCCGTCTTGTCGTCTCTAGGTATTTTAATCGGGGTAGCAGGTTCAACTGCCACGCTTTCAATCACTTTGCCCAACATATTCGGTAATGCTGTAAAAATTTCGCCTTTATTCAGCAAATCGCGTAGTTGTTGTACCGTTCGCTGAATCGTATCAAGTTGCGTCAAAATGGACCTCCTGTAAATACGTGATTGTCGTCAGAAACTAACCGCACTTTTTGCAATGTTCAACTGGCAAACGGCTTCACAACCGGCGTGCGTCGCCAACTTATAAAAGGATGGGTCGGGCTATTTTCTGAGTCGGGTGCGCCAATACCCAGCCAAAATCGGTTTGCAAAACGCGCTTAGTCACGCGCATTCCCGGTTGATTCATAATGGTGAAAGGATAGTTGTGGGCTAGGGCCTGCATCATGTATTGATTGACCAGACTTTCGCCCATTCGGCCATTAAGAAAAATTCGATAACCAGGATAACGGGTCAACACCGCATCAAGCATGGTGGTGATTCGTGCATCGCGTAACTGCTTAATCGTAATGGCCATCGCAACTCGCTCACGAAAATTACCGAGAAAAGCTCGCTTTTCGTCTGGTTTAATCGTTGGAATCCCCAGCGCCATTGTCTTGATAAAATGTTCAAGATCCTCAGCCATGGTACACCTCCTCGCGATCATGGCACACGCAATAGCATGCAAAAAATTGAGATTCAGTTTGCAAATCAGTAATTTAATTGTAGCACCCATGACGTGTGATCGCTATCAGGCTCACGACTTGTTTTGTGGGTTCATAGCTTTTATCCTGACGCTTCTTGCAATTTGGCCAAATTAACAAGCCCCTTATTCTAGCGATTTCAATACCGCTTATTTCGATACAAACTGGCAATCTTCTTTACATAGGCCTCTGGTGCCTTTTCAATGCCTTCGTGACGATCACGATAATGCCAAATCTGCCCGATACTGATACCGGTCTGCTGAGCTATTTTTGACAATGCCGTTGATTGCAAAACCTTTCTTGCTTTATCATAGTTATCCATTTGCGGCCTCCTAAATTAGTGTGTTTTTGTTGCCGCTTCTATCATAAAGTAAAAAGTTAGGCTTGCCTAATATTTTTATGTCGAATAAAAAAAGCTGGCTAAACGTCTATCCACAACCTCCAGATTGCAGATAACAATTTAGCCAGCTTTTCTTCAAAAATCGACATTAAAATAAGAACTCGATTTCAGCCTACAGACCCATCCATTTCCATACCAATCAAACGATTCAATTCAACCGCATATTCCATCGGCAGTTCTTTAGTAAATGGCTCAACAAAGCCCATGATAATCATTTCAGTGGCCTTGGCTTCAGAAATACCGCGGCTCATCAAGTAGTACAACTGTTCTTCGGAAACCTTTGATACCTTCGCTTCATGTTCCATTGACACTGTGGCATTATGGATTTCATTATAAGGAATTGTATCACTTGAACTTTTTTCATCCATCAAGATCGTGTCACATTCTACGTGGCAAAAGGCATTGTCTGCCTTTTTAGTGAAGCGAACTGTGCCGCGATAATCAACCGCGCCGCCATCTTTGGCAATCGACTTGGAGACAATCGAACTGCTGGTATTTGGCGCATTATGAATCATTCGTGCGCCATTATCCTGATCAACGCCTTCACCTGCGACCGCGATACTTAACATCGTACCGTGCGCGCCTTTACCGTCAAGATACACGCTAGGATACTTCATCGTAGTTTTACTGCCAAGGTTGCCGTCAACCCACTCCATAGTGGCGTTGTCGAGTGCCTGTGCGCGTTTGGTTTCAAGTGAGAAGACATTCTTGCTCCAGTTCTGAATCGTCGTATAGCGGCAGTAAGCGTCATTTTTGACGAAAACTTCAACAACCGCCGCGTGCAAACTGTCGCTGGAATAGTTAGGAGCCGTACATCCTTCCACGTAGTTAACATGCGCGCCAGGCTCAACGATGATCAGCGTCCGCTCGAATTGACCAGTGTTCTCGGCATTAATTCGGAAGTAACTTTGAATTGGCACATCTGTCTGCACGCCTTTAGGCACATAGATAAAACTGCCGCCAGACCACACAGCACCGTTCAAAGCAGCAAATTTATTGTCGCTAGGTTTAACCAGCTTGCCAAAATAATCATGCACGAGTTCCGGATACTCTTTCAAGGCTGAGTCCATGTCCATGAAAATAATGCCGAGTTTTTCGAATTCATCCCGCATGTTATGGTAAACCACTTCAGACTCGTATTGAGCGCTGGCGCCGGCCAAATATTTACGTTCAGCCTGCGGAACGCCTAACCGATCAAACGTATTTTTAATGGCGTCAGGCACGTCATCCCAGTCGCGATAGGTTCGATCCGTCGCCTTTTGAAAATAAAGCATGTTGTCCAAGTCAAGATCGGAAAGATCCGGGCCAAAATTCGGCATTGCCAGCCTTTTGTACGTTGCATAAGCACGCAGCCGATAATCGAGCATCCAGTCAGGCTCATGCTTCTCCGCAGAAATAGCGCGAACCGTTTCCTCGGTTAAGCCCCGACCTGTAGAATACACCGGCTTGATATCATCCTTAAAATCTGCTGGATTGTCTTCTGGCAAAAAGTCGATATCTGCCGCGACAGTTTCATTGTTTTTAGTGTTTTTTGTCTCAGTCATGGTCTTCACCTTTCTGCGTCAAAACTTGCGCCGCTGCTTTCCATGCCAAAGTGGCACATTTGATCCGTGCAGGAAATTGGTGGACGCCCTTTAAAACCGCTGCATCGCCTAAAATATCAGCGTTTGGCACATCCCCGTTAATGATCAAATCAGAAAACGTTTCGACCATTTGTTCAATGTCTGCTGGCGTTTTGCCAATGATCTGTTCCGTCATCAGGCTAGCACTTGCTTGAGAAATCGTACAGCCACTACCAGAGAAGGCCACGTCCGTTACCCGGCCGGCATCCTCTTTGATTTGAAGATGCAAGACATCACCGCAACTTGGATTGCGAACCGTAATTTCATGGTCAAAAGCTGGCAAAACCCCGTGATGTCGCGGGTGTTGTGCTTCATCCAAAATGACCGCCCGATACATCTGGTCCAGCTTAGTCAATGCCATGGAAATACCTCCTTGCCGCCTGAACTGCCTGAATCAATCGTTCAACATCGTCAGCATTGTTGTAAACGCCGAAACTAGCACGAACCGTGGCTGGCACCCCTAGTCGCGCCATCAGCGGTTGTGCACAATGATGCCCCGCACGAACCGCAATTTGCTGCTCATCTAAGAAAGTCGCAAGATCATGCGGGTGAATCCCAGTTAAGTTAAACGACACAGTCGCCAAACTTGCTTGATTACCATACACAGTCACATCTGGAATCGCTGCCAAGCCAGCGCGTAACTGATCTGCCAATTGATGTTCGTTGTCAAATGCTGCTGCATTCACAGACTGATCAAACCACGTTAAAGCAGCGCCTAATCCGATCACGCCAGCAATGTGCGGCGTGCCAGCCTCATACTTAATTGGGCCGTCTGCCCAAGTACTGACATCATCGCGGACTTCTGAAATCATTTCACCGCCAAACTGAATCGGCGGCATGTGCTGCAATAAATCAGCGCGGCCATAGAGGACGCCAATGCCAGTTGGGCCATAAATTTTATGCCCAGAAAATGCATAGAAATCCGCCCCCATAGCTTGAACATCAACGGCCAGATGTGCTACCGCCTGCGCGCCATCAACAACAACAACAGCACCAACTGCATGGGCTTTGGCCGCAATTTTGGCAATCGGTAACGTATCACCTGCAACATTCGTCACTTGCGCCACCGCAACCACCTTCGTCTGAGGCGTGATGGCCGCTAATAAGGCAGCAATATCCACCGTGCCATCCGGCTTTACCGGCGTCACTGTGAACGTAGCCTGCTGGCGTTTGGCTAATTGCTGCCAAGGAATGAAATTACTGTGATGCTCTGCACCTGTCACAACAATTTGTGACCCAGCCGTGACGACTTGCGGCCCATAAGCACTAGCAACCAAGTTCAAGCTATCAGTGGTCCCGCGAGTAAAAATAATCTCGTCAGCACTCGCCGCACCTAAAAAGCCGGCCACTTGTTGGCGTACGTTTTCATAAGCCTCGGTGGTGTCATAAGCCAATTTATACAAGCCACGATGAACATTGGCATTATCATTGACATAGTAATTTTGAATAGCATCTAGTAAAGCTTGCGGTTTCTGAGAAGTCGCCGCCGTATCTAGATAGACCAGTTCGGGATGAGCTTTAAAAAATGGAAATTGTTCACGCATCTTCAGCCACCAGCGTTCGATCAATCGTTGCGAAGAGTTCTTTCTTCAGTCGGACATCATCAATTTCAGCCAAGCCGCCTTCAAGGAAACCGCGAATGACCAACCGTTTCGCTAATGTCGCAGATAAACCACGGCTCATGAGATAGTAAAGCTGATCAGCATTCACACGCGTCACTGAAGCCGCATGTCCTGCGGTGACGTCATTTTCGTCAATTAACAGAATCGGATTGGCATCACCTTCCGCGTGCGGCGACAACATCAAGACCCGATTTTCTTGTTGGGCATCACTGCCACGTGCACCTTTGATAATGTGACCAATCCCATTGAATAATAAATGGGCACTGCCAGTAATGACGCCACGTTGGTTAATATGCCCTACTGTGTGTTGCGCTTCATTGGTTACCGAGGTCGTGTAACTGACATGTTGACTTCCTGCCGCAAGCACACCCACGTTGACGGTTGCCTCGGCATTTTGGCCCAATAAACGGACATCCACCCGGTTAAGGCCGGAGTTTCGCGAAAACCCTGCCAAGGTCCAATTCAATTTAGCATTGGCACCAAGCGTGGCGGTACGGTTTGCAATCACGGTCTCAGCTGTAAAACTGTCATAACTCAGCCAGCTGACTTCGGCATCGGCATCAATAACCAACACAAGCCAAACGCCTAAAACATTGCCGCCGCTCGCCCATTTTTCCTGAATCGTCACTTTAGCGCCTTTGCCGACATGAACATAAAGCAGTCCACCCGCTTGCTTAGGACCAGTCAAGACAATCGGCTCATCACCGCTTACAAAATGGGCCGGAATATCAATCGTGGTCGCGCCTTGGGGGTGTGCAAGTAACCAAGCATCCAATGACGTGACTGGGGTGAACCGTTGAACCTCACTGGAGCCTGCTGCATAGGCAACCGATTGCGGTGCGTGTAGAATCACACGATCTCGGACGGCATCAGGCTGAAGTTTTAAATACCGAGCTAAAGGAAACTTGGGCAAGTTAGGTGCCGGTAAAGTCACTGCTTCAGCCATTTTGATCACCTACTTTAAGGTGTTCGTAGCCAGTCTTCTCCAATTCTTTAGCAAGTTCTGGGCCGCCACTTTCAATAATTCGGCCACCTTTCATCACATGCACAACATCGGGAATGATGTAATCCAATAGCCGTTGATAATGCGTAATAATCATGCTGCCAAAATCTGGTCCACGCAATAAGTTGACCCCCTTGGCAACAATCCGCAGTGCATCAATATCCAAGCCGGAATCAATTTCATCCAACAAACCAAAGTGCGGGTGAATCATCATCAACTGTAGAATTTCATTGCGTTTCTTTTCACCACCGGAAAAGCCTTGGTTCAAATAACGATCCGCCATGGATTCCGGCATTTCGAGGGTCGCCATTGTGTCGTCCAATTGTTTTAAAAAGTCGGTGATGCGAATCTGATCATCTTCTGGCCGGCGTGCATTGATCGCCGCCCGAATAAACTCGGCATTGGTAACACCAGCAATTTCTTGCGGGTACTGCATCCCTAGAAAAAGCCCGGCTCGCGCGCGTTCATCAACTGCCATGTCTAAAATAGACTGACCATCAATTAAGACATCGCCTTGAGTCACTTCATAAGCAGGATTGCCCATGATCGTCTCGGCTAATGTTGATTTTCCTGTCCCGTTCGGACCCATAATGGCATGAATCTCACCAGTCGCTAACTTTAAATTAACGCCGGTCAAAATCTCCGGATGCTCAGGTTCTGCTTTAATTTTGACATGTAAATCCTTAATCTCAAGTGTGTGCACTATGATACCCCCGACTGGAATTTGACTTTTAGTTATATCGCCATTCTACGTCATAAAAAGAACAGCGGCAAACGCGTTCAAAAAAAAGCAGAACGCTATCACGAGTTCTGCTTACAAAACGAGTTTTAAATTTAATGATGGGTTTTTCGTGCGAAGAAGTCACCGATAAATTGTACCAAGAAAACGATCGCCAGAATAAAGATTAAGGAAACGATGATGACGTCGTATTGGTAACGTTGGTAACCGACCGCGATCGCCAGATTCCCAAGGCCGCCGCCCCCAACTGCACCTGCCATAGCGGTTAAGCCGATGACAGAGATGATCGTCAGGACTGAAACTCGGATGAGTTCTGACAAACCTTCGCGCAGGTAAACCCGCAACACAATGCCAAGCGGCGAAACACCCATTGCTTCAGCTGCCTCGATGACGCCAGGATCAACTGTCAATAAGGCATTTTGAACCTGCCGTGCATAAAACGGTGTGGTCCCTGCAATTAAAGGAACCAAGGCTGCAGTTGGTCCGATCCCCGTCCCGACAATGGCTCGCGTCACAGGGGTCATGATTGCCAGCAAGATGATGAATGGCACCGCCCGAAAAATGTTAACCAGTTTATCGAGGATAAAATAAAATGGTTGGTTGGTTAGTAAACCATCTTCATCGGTTAGAACCAGCAGAATCCCAATAACAATCCCGAGAATGCCGGCAACAACTGCTGTCAACACGGTCATATACAACGTTTCGTTGATTGCCTGAGTCACCCCGCCGTCACCTGACCAGATAGGGACCACGTTAGGAAAATATTTTGTAAAGAACTGTCCCATCTGTCTAGGCCTCCTTCTTAAGAATGTCTTCAATCTTGACATCCTGCTGTTTCAAATACGCGATTCCGGCTTCAACTTCATCATGGTCACCGGAAAGAACCACAATTAAGTTGCCAAACGGCGTATCCTGTAAAATCTGAATGTCACCAAACAGAATGTTCGCCGTGACATGATAGCTACTAAACAGCTTAGCCACCAGCGGTTGATCGGCTGAATCACCGACGTAGGTTAATCGTAAAAGACGATCATCCGGCCCCAGATTTTTCACGGTCGGCTGCTGCATGACAGCATCAATCGCCTGATCCAGTTGCAAAGTAGTATCAATGAAGTCTTTGGTTAACTGTTGCTGAGGATTGGAAAAGACCTGCAACAAGTCACCGCGTTCAATGATTGCCCCATCATCCATGACCGCCACACGATTACAGATCTGCTTCACAGCTTCCATCTGGTGGGTAATCAGTACAATGGTCAGGCCCAGTCGTTGATTCAGCGACTGGAGCAACTCCAGAATAGAACTGGTCGTCTTTGGATCAAGTGCACTCGTTGCTTCATCCGAAATGAGAATTTCAGGATCTGACGCCAGCGCGCGGGCAATCCCGACGCGTTGCTTTTGTCCACCTGATAATTGCGCAGGATAGGAATTAGCGCGGTCAGTGAGTCCAACCAGATCGAGCAACTCCGCAACTTTCTTTTGGATCGCTTGCTTCGATTTGATTCCTTTTAATGGAAAAGCAACATTGTCAGCAATAGTTCGACTGTTCATCAGATTAAAATGCTGAAAAATCATGCCGATACGTTTGCGTTCCTTGCGCAGCTGCGCCGGCGACAAGGCCAACATATCCTGGCCTAGGACGTTGACGCTGCCGCCAGTTGGGCGCTGCAGCAAGTTGATGGTCCGAACAAGTGTGGATTTGCCGGCACCAGAGTATCCGACAATGCCATAAATATCACCGCGGTTGACCGTTAAGTCCACATGATCAACGGCATGCACCGAGCGGGTTTTGCCGTGGAACTCAACGTCCACATCTTTTAAAGTCACAACTGCTTGATCTGACATGATTGTCCCCGTTTCTAACTAAAACTTATAGTTCCAAGCCGGCAAGGTTGAACCTTTGTAAACTTTCTTCAAAAGATCAGCTGTCCGCTGTGTCTGATAGGCTTTCACGATCTTCTTATAGGTCGCATTGTCCTTGTCCTTGGCTGACTTGGCAGCAATGAAGTTCACCCAAGGCTTGGACGCCTTAGTAATCTTTTCAACTGCGATTGCGTTAGCTGGCTTCAGATTAGCGGCAGCAGCAATATCATTGTTGACAACAGCAACTGCGACATCATTCAAAGAACGGGCTGTTTGAGCGGCATCCAATTCAGTAAACTTCAGATTCAGCTTATTTTCAGTGATATCGCGAATAGTCGGTGAAGCTACACCCTTTTTCAACGTCAGCAAACCATTTTGTGCCAACAACTGTAAAGCACGGCCTTCGTTGGAAGGATCGTTTGGTACCGAGATCTGATCGCCGTTCTTAACGTCCTTCAACGACTTGATCTTGTTGGAGTACGCGCGCATCGGACCGATGTAGGTTGCGCCGATATCAACAATCTTGGTGTTGTGTTTCTTGTTCCAGTTATCCAAGAAATTGTGATGCTGGAAGGCGTTGAGTTGAATATCGCCATCTTCCAGTGCTTGATTAGGCTGATTATAGTCAGTGAACTGAACAAGTTTGATCGTCACACCCTGCTTCTTCAAACGTGATTGAATATCAGTCCAAATTTCTTTATCCGTGCTCATGATGCCAACTTTAACCGTGGTATTCTTCGTTGAACTAGCCGACTTGCCACAAGCTGCTAAAACAAATACTGGTAAAATCAGTGCAAACGTCAAAATTGCCTTTTTCCAAAATTTCATGAACTTTCTCCTCCTCGTTCAGGTAAACAAATGATGTGTGCAAGCGATGAAAGCATTCAAAAAGGCTCGCCTCTAAAAACAAGTTTTAGAAGCGAGCCTAGCTCGCGGTACCATTCTAATTCGACGCCATCGCGTCCTCAATAACAGGCAATCACCTGTGTGCGGATTAAAGGCCGCCAGCCATCATCGCTTAACCACTGCTCAGCGATGCCGATCAATGAGCCATCTTCGATCCAATTAACTACCCTGCTCTCAGCTACCCAGGTTTTCTGTACAGTCTGATTAGATCTACTCACTCACGTCATTCGTTTCCCGAAATGAATTAAATCGATTTTAGACGATGATTAGGTAAAATGTCAAGATAAAGTACTCAGAGCGTGAACCAGCCCGGTTAGAAACCGGAGTATAAGTGGCCTCAAGTGTGATGGCCGGGGCTTTGGCCATTGCACTTGTGGTCCTTATACGCAGGTTTCTGGGCTGGTGAACGCGTTTAAATCAGAGCGTGAGCAGCCGCGTTCAGAAACCGGAGCATAAGTGGCCTCAAGCCTAAATGGCTGGGCCTTGGCCATTTAGGCTTGAGGTCCTTATGTGCAGGTTTCTGCGGCTGCGAACGCGTTTTCGCAATGCGACTGATACTTTTTCTTCAGTTTTATTCCAGTAAAGCATCTCCCGTAGTCCGAGCTGGCTACGCGGCGAGGAGGGCTGGCGACCGCGAAGCTAGAGCTGTGGGCACAGCTTTGAACTCACGCAAAGCCCGCGCGATTTCAAAGTCTGGCCTTGCTGTAAGCGGTAAACCGCCAACAACAATTTCACGGCTGAGCCCCCTCTCCGCTCCGCCAACTCTCTGCTTTCTATCCTAGAATTCAACTCGGATTACCCTCAACATTGCTTACTTATATACCAACTTTCTCAACTCACCATTAAAATTTCTGCGTCCAAGCTGGGACTTCACTGCCATGATAAAGTTTCTCAATCAAGTCAGCGATGTCTTTTGTTCGGTATGCTTTGACGATCTTCTTGTAAGTAGCATTATTTTTATCTTTCTTGTTTGCGACGAAAACGTTAATCCATGGTTGGCTTTGCTTGTCGACTTTTTCAGTATAAACAGCCTTCTTGGGATCCAGTTTGGCATCGTGTGCAAGGCCAGAGTTGACGACGGAAGCAGCCACGTCAGGTAAGGAACTTGCTGTCTGGGCAGCATCAACGGCCTTCAACTGAAGATCCAATTTGTTTTCGGTCACGTCTCGCGTGGTTGGCAAGGCAACCTTTTTGTTCAGTTTGATTAAACCAGCAGTTTCAAGTAACTGTAATGCGCGGCCTTCGTTAGTCGGATCGTTAGGAAGTGCGATGGTGTCACCTTTCTTGATCTGGCTAATTTTAGTGATTTTTTTGGAATAGATCGCTAGTGGTGCAATGATGGTCTGCCCGATGCTGACTAGATCAGCCTTGTGGGTTTTGTTCCAGTTATTCAGGAAATACTGATGCTGAAACAGGTTCAAATCAATATCATGATCGCGCAAGGCGGTGTTAGGCTGATTGTAATCCGAGAACTGTACGATCTTGATCGTAATGCCCTCTTTTTTAACCTTTTTAGCAACTGCTTGCAAGACGCGATTATCCGCGCCAACGACCCCGATTTTCACCGTCGTTTGCTTTTGACTACTGGACGAACTGCTGCTACTTTTACCGCACCCAACCAAGACTAATCCTAAAACAAAAATGGTTGTCAAAATTTTCCAAAACCGTTTCATGTCTTCTCCTCCTAAATACGTTCGCCAATTCATCAATCTACGCATAAGTTTCCTAGTGGCCAAAATACGGCTATCACGTCCCCGCCTATTTATGCTTCGGTTTCTTACCGAGCTGACTCGCGCTCTCTAAAATATGTGCGTCGGCCTGCAGTCCGAGGCGCATAAACTTGCCATTGATACAAAAAGACCGAAAAAAACTCACTTCTAACAAATTATCAATCCTTGTTAGAAGTGAGCTCTGGCCCACGGTACCATTCTAATTGACCACACAAAACGTGATCCACTCAGCGGACGAATTCATCCGGGTGCAGGATAATGGGTGCCAACCATCACAGCCTCGCAATTTGCTCGGTGTGCCGTGTGTGCCAAGCCATCTTCATTTCCGCTAGCGACCCTGCTCTCAGCTCATCAGGTTTTCTGTACTGCCTCGCGGTAACTACTCACTCAGTTCGTTTACAATCAATTTCAAGTTTGTACAAGTGAGCTTATCACAATTTTTTAACTTGTCAATCATTGAATTTTAAATCAAAAAGAGTGTAAGCTGTGCTCAACAAAACTCGCGCACAAAGTCTGCAATAGCTGACTGTCGCGACAAAGGATGGTGCAATCATGACAGAACCAATTGCCCTGCTCCAAAAGCTGATTCAAATCAATTCTGTAAATGGCAACGAGCTCGCCGTCGCCAAATTGCTGCAAGCCGAACTTGAGGCTGCCGATATTCCTACCAAACTGATCCCCTACACAGAAGACCGCGTGAATTTAATTGCCGAATTAAACCATGGTGATCGCGTTCTCGGTTTCACTGGCCACGAAGATGTTGTGAGTCCTGGAGACGAGTCAGCCTGGACGTACCCACCTTTTTCCGGAAAAGTCGTCGACAATGTCATGTATGGTCGTGGCACCGATGATATGAAAAGCGGTTTAGCCGCCATGGTGCTGGCCCTGATCGCCCTCAAACAATCCGGGTTCACTCATCCGATTCGCTTGATTGCAACGGTAGGCGAAGAATACGGTGCGATGGGCGCTCGTTTGCTGACAGAGCAAGGCTATGCCGATGATCTCGCTGGCTTAGTTGTTGGTGAACCCACCACTAAAATCTTAAAATATGCACATGCTGGCACCGTGAATTACGAGATTGACAGTGAAGGCGTCTCTGTCCATAGTTCTAGGCCTGAAAAAGGCGTCAATGCCATCGATGGTCTAACGACTTTTGCCGCACTGGAACATCACGCCTTTGATAAGGCGCCTGCTGACCCGGATCTCGGCCCATTTCGACATTCAATCACGGTCATCAATGGCGGCGACCAAGTCAACACCATTCCAGCCCACGCTTTCCTTCGTGGCAATCTTCGCCCGACCCCATCGGCCAATATTGAGCTGGTTGTGAAAATGCTTGAAGACTTAGTGGCACATGTCAACGCCACGACCAATGCGAAACTCACGTTGAAAGTATTGCACCGTTTTCTGCCGGTTCACTCCGATAAAACAGGCCACTTGGTAACTTCGGCAAATGCTGCCATCGCGGCGGTAACTGGTAAACCAGCTGAATTAGCCGTTGCATTTGGAGGAACCGATGCTTCCGAGTTCATCAAATCAACTAACCATTTTGATGTGATTGTCTATGGCCCCGGTGATAACCACTTCAGTCATCAAGTGAATGAACACATCGACCTGAACAGTTACACGACGGCGATCAAAATTTATCAAGAAATTGCCAAGCGCTTCTTCGAATAAGCCGCGCTAACTCACAATGTGCCATGCAAAAAGCCGACCGTCATTTTAAAAATGCGGGTCGGCTTTTTGATTAGCTATTTGGTTGAAACTGTCACAACCCAGTTTTGGTTATGATCGGTTTCGTCTAACAAAGCTGGTTTATCACTCAATTCCTGATGCACGTCCACAATTGTTCCTGCTAACGGTGCCTCAAGATCTAACACGGCTTTTTCGGCTTCAACACTTAAAAAAGGTTTGCCGGTGGTAAGGCTCGCGCCAATTGTTGGCAAATCAACATACTTGATTTTGCCTAACGTTTCTTGAGCCTCTTGGGTCAAGCCGAGACGAATTTGCCCGGCAGCCAGTTCATCTTGCCAAAAATAAGTTGTTGCCATTTTGCTCTCCCCTATTCAAAATCTTCTGTGTCGCGACTGAACATGTAGCTCGTATGATGGTAGCGCATCGACAAGACCATCCCGACTGATAACATATTAGCCAACAAGAATGAACCACCTTGTGAAATAAATGGTAGCGGAATCCCCGTCAATGGTAGTAACCCGATGTTCATGCCGATGTTTTCAAATACATGGAATAGGATCATCATGATGACACCAGTCGAGATGTAAGCATAAAACTCATTTTTTGTGTCAAACGTGACCCTAATCATTTGGTAGATCAACATAAAGTATAACAGAATCAAAACCGCAGCACCTACAAAACCGAAAGCCTCGCCAATCACGGAAAAGATCATATCCGATTCTCGGACTGGAACAGGCACTGCAATGTGCATCGGCCCTTTCCCAGTCAATTGACCAGAACCGATAGCCTTCATTGATTGCCACAGCTGGTAACTGTCGCCAGTTGTACTACCAGAAGGGTTTAACCACGAATCAATTCGGGCAAATTGATATGTTTTAAAGCCGATACTACCAAGAATAGATCGACCCCATGTCTGCGTCACTAACAGAATGCCAACTGTCCCGATAATGCCAGCCACAAGTGCAATCGGCACGAGAATGCGCCAATTAATCCCGGCAACCAAGGTGACACCAGCGAAAATCGCCAGAAAAACAAGTGTCGTCCCAAAGTCATTTTGAAATTTCATGAGGACTGCTATCGGTAATGTCCACAAAACCATCCGGCCAATTAACTGCCAATCGTGTTGAATGGTATGTGAAAAAGCAGCATTGTGTTGGGTCACAACGCGACTCAACATCAAAATATAGGCAGGTTTCATCACTTCTGACGGCTGAAAACTGATCGGGCCAAGGGCAAACCAGCTTTTCGCACCTGTACTGGCTTCTGTGTTGCGGTCATAAAAAATCAATACCGCAATCATCAGAAAAATGCCAATCCCGTATAAATAAGGGGCAATGCGCCAAAGCTGCTCCGCATCAAATCGCATAACGAAGAAAATGCCGATACCGCCAATCACATACCACGCCGCCTGCATAACCGTGGCACGAACAGGATTCTGTAGCGTAGAAGTATCATGAGCGGTGGCCAGATAGATGGACACAAGCCCGATCAAAGCCAGTAACATGACTGACAGGATGATGCCATAATCAATCCGATCACCCTCTGAGTTTGATTTGATTTCGTGTGACTCCACGGGCTGCCCTCCTTTAAACACGTTCACTGACGCAGAAACGTGCACATAACAGCCTTGAAACTAAAGGGTCAAAACCCAACAGGTCGTCTCAAGGTCGCCTATGTCCCGGTTTCTGAACGTGCCAGTTCACGTTCTTGCCTAAACGCGTTGGTTCACGTTTCGTTCTTAAAATGCCTTCGATTTTCGCAAAAGCATATTCTTTACTAGCTAAACGTTGATGATAAAACCGTTTAAATACCGATTTACCTCTAAAATCACGGAGCACTGGATGTTGCGATGCGCGTTGCCAGAGTTGTTTCAGCCTTGATGTAAATGGTATTCGGCAATCAACGCATTAACTGCGGCATCCAGTGTTTTGAACCGGTTAGGCTTAGTCGAGCCGGCTACAAATGCTGAAAATCGCGTGCCGTCCGGTTCAATAAAGCCAATCTCCCGGTCACCGATTTTTAAAACCGAAACTGTATGACCATTTCGAGTTTCATCTGCCTGTGTGACCTTGATATTTCTTTCCTTAGCCATGACGGCCTCCTAGCTTATGATTGAGATTTTGAATGTCACTAAGATCCAAGTCATTTTCGGGATGCGGATTACGCCGCAAAGTGAAAAAAGCTGGCACTGGATCAAGCCCGCCTTTAACAAAGGGGTTGCACCGTAAAATCCGGGCAATCCCCATTAAGGAACCTTTGATGGCGCCATGTTTCTGCAACGCCTGAATCATGTAGGTTGAGCATGTCGGATAATATCGGCAGCTCGGCGGCAGCAACGGGGAAATGAAGCGCTGGTAGCCCCGCACTAACCATGTCAGAACCTGTTTCATGAAACACTCCTAACGCAGAAACTTAAAGAAGTGCACCCATGTTGATGGTAGGAACAACTTAAGCGGATTACCTTCCCCAAGAGCAAAGCCAATCAATAAGCCCAATATCAGTGCGATTAAGGCTATCATCAGCCAAATTTTAATGATGTGGAAGATGCGTTTAGGATATTGTGAGTCCATAGCTCGCTCCTAGTACTGGCGATGGTGTTCAATATTATCGAGTAAAACACCGGTCCCAAGTGCAACTGCATCTAAAGGATCGTCCGCCAACAACACTGGCACTTTCAACTCTGCAGCAAAAAGTTGTGAAATACCTTTAAGCAAGGCGCCGCCGCCTGTCAGCATAATCCCACGATCAATGATATCCGCAGACAATTCCGGTGGGGTCTTTTCAAGCACACCTTTTGCGCCTTCAATGATCGCCATCATCGTCTCATGTAAAGCTTCAGCAACTTCAACAGATGTCACCGAAACTTCGCGTGGCAAACCAGTCGCAATATCACGGCCACGGACTTCAATCGTTTCTTTCTCATCGGCTTCGTAAACGGCACCAATCTTGATTTTGATCTGTTCCGCGGTATGCTCACCAATAATTAACTTATGCTTGTTCTTCACGTAAGCAGCAATGGAGGCATCCATTTTGTCACCTGCCAAGCGCAGTGAACGACTCGTGACGATTTCGCCTAAGGATAAGACAGCAATATCACTCGTCCCACCGCCAATATCAATAACCATATTGCCTTGTGGTTGGAAAATATCCAATCCCGCTCCAACAGCCGCTACTTTTGGCTCGAACTCCAAGTAAACATGGCGGCCGCCAGACTTTTCAGCTGCCTGAATAATCGCTTTCTGTTCAATATCCGTAATATTGGTTGGTGCACAAATCAGAATATTAGGCTTTGAAAAAACACCTTTTACATTTAGTTTATTGATAAAATATTCAAGCATTGCTTCGGTAATGTCAAAGTCAGCGATGACGCCATCCTTTAACGGCCGGATCGACCGAATATTACCCGGTGTCCGTCCAACCATTTTATAGGCTTCTGTCCCCACCGCCAACACTTTGCCGGTATGGGTATCAATGGCGACAACGGAGGGCTCATTTAAGACGATGCCTTTGCCTTTTACATTGATCAGCACATTGGCCGTCCCTAAGTCGATCCCAATATCTTTTGCCATGGGTATATATCTCTCCTCGTAAATTGACTAACTATCGCATTATACCATAGTTAAGACGAGGTTTTTACAGGAAAAGTTTAGGTAAGTTTAAAGCTGCTTGTAAGAGTGATAGAAAGAACGAACTGACTAAGAATCCTAGCGCAACCGCAATGAAGAGTAACAAGACCTGTGCCTCACGAACATGGTTGGCTTTGATGAACTGTTCAAAGCGCAAGGCATTGAGTGCACGGAACGCGAGCATGATGAAAACAAAATGCGACACGATTGTAATCGCGCCGTTTAAACCGATTGTCTGAAACATATGATCACCTCATGACGTATCTTCCCGCAGAACACGATAAGACGCAAGCAGAGCGTGAACAGGCGCGGTTAGAAACCGGAGCATAAGGGCCTTGAATCTAAATGGCTGGGCTCTGGCCATTTAGGTTCAAGGCCCTTATGTGTAGGTTTCTGCGCCTGTGAACGCGTTTCAGCAAGAGCGTGAACCAGCCCGGTTAGAAACCGGAAAATAAGCGGTCTTGATTGCAGGTTTTGCTAGCTTTCATCAAGCAGCAAACAAGCAAAAAGCAGTCCTCTCCAAGTTGGGAGAGAACTGCTTTTCATGTTTAATGACTGGTCTTGACGTTAATTCGGTTGATGGCCCGTCGCAGTGCGACTTGTGCCCGCCGAAGATCGTCTTGATTATGATCATTCTTTGCTTGAGCAATGCGCTTTTGAGCACGATCGCGCGCAGCTTGCGCACGACTGAGATCAATATCACGCTCACGCTCGGCAGAATCGGCGACGATGGAAGCAACATTTTCTGATACTTCCATAAAACCGCCGTTAACGGCAATTGAATCGTTGTGATCACTGGCGTCAACACGTTGCACGTCAACCTCACCGATCTCAAGTGGTGTCACGATTGGTTCGTGATTAGCCATAATACCCAATTCGCCTGCGACAGAATGAACAACTAGCATCCTGGCGTGATGATCGTATACTAACCCATCAGGCGTCACGATGTTGACCCGAAGAACGTTGCTCGTTTCAGCCAAAACGCGTCGCCTCCTTAGTTAGCTGCAGCTTGTGCAGCCGGCTTTTCGTCAGCATCCGTATTCTGATCGTCAGGAGCAAAGCCCATCTTCTTAGCCTTTTCGACAACTTCTTCGATGCGACCGACCGAACGGAAGGCATCTTCAGGGTAATCGTCGTATTTGCCATCCAAGATAGCTTTAAAGCCTTTAACCGTTTCTTCAACCGGCACATATGAACCTGGCTGGCCAGTGAACCGTTCCGCAACGTTAAAGTTTTGTGACAAGAAGAACTGAATCCGGCGAGCACGGGCCACAACGACCTTTTCTTCATCAGACAATTCATCCATCCCCAAAATAGAGATGATATCTTGTAACTCACGATACCGCTGCAAAACTTGTTGCACTTCGGTAGCGACTTTATAATGTTCATCACCGACAATTTCCGGCGTCAATGCACTAGAAGATGATTCCAGCGGATCAACGGCAGGATAAATCCCTTGCTCAGTCAGACGCCGTTCCAAGTTGGTCGTTGCATCCAAATGCGCAAAAGTCGTTGCCGGCGCAGGGTCAGTGTAGTCATCAGCAGGCACATAAATTGCCTGAATCGATGTAACTGAACCTTTTTTAGTCGATGTAATCCGTTCCTGCAACTGACCCATTTCTGTTGCCAGCGTTGGCTGATAACCAACAGCTGATGGAATCCGGCCAAGTAAAGCAGAAACTTCGGAACCGGCCTGAGTGAACCGGAAAATGTTGTCGATAAACAGCAGGACATCCTGACCTTCAACATCACGGAAGTATTCCGCGATCGTCAATCCGGTCAAGGCAACCCGCATCCGGGCACCAGGCGGCTCGTTCATCTGACCAAAGACCATGGCTGTATTCTCCAGAACGCCACTTTCCTTCATTTCGAAGTAAAGGTCGTTCCCTTCACGGGTTCGTTCGCCGACCCCAGTGAAAACGGAGATGCCGCCGTGTTCCTCGGCAATATTATGAATCAGTTCCTGAATCAAAACGGTTTTGCCGACACCAGCACCGCCGAAGAGTCCGACCTTCCCACCACGCAGGTAAGGTTCGAGCAAATCGATGACTTTGATGCCAGTTTCCAAGATTTCTGAACTGGTATTCAAATCTTCGAATTTTGGCGCATCACGATGGATGCTGTCGCGCCGATGATCCGGTCCAAAGGCTTCACCGCCATCGATGGGGTCGCCCAACACATTGAACACCCGACCCAGTGTGTCTTTTCCGACAGGGACTGAGATCGGACCGCCAGTATCTTGAACCGCCATGTTGCGTTGCAGACCATCGGTGGAATCCATCGCAATAGTCCGCATCACGCCATCACCAAGTTCCAAGGCAACTTCCAGCACAAGCTGGGAGCCATCCTTCTTGGCAACGGTCAAGGCGTTATTGATTTCTGGCAGATCGCCATTGATTGGGAAGGCTACGTCGACAACAGGACCGATCACTTGCGCGATTTTACCAGTTGAATTTGGCATTTTCGTCCTCCTGTTGTAAATTGAGCGCGAGCTGACGCGTTTAGGAACCGAAGTGTAAGCGGCCTTGGCTGGGATGACCGCACTTTGGTCATTGCGGCCAAGGTCCTTACACGCAGGTTCCTGCGTCAGCGAGCGCGTTATGATGAGCACCGAGCTGGTGTGTTTAAGAACCAGCACCAGCGAGCGCGTGATTATTCTAGTGCTGCCGCACCACCGACGATCTCAGTGATCTCAGTGGTGATCGCAGCTTGTCGGGCCCGGTTATATTGGGTCGACAGATGTGAGATCAGGTCATTGGCATTATCAGTTGCGCTACGCATAGCAGTGGTCGAAGCGGCATGTTCAGCCGTTTTGGCATCCATAATCGCGCCGAAAATCAGACTTTCCGCATATTGCGGCAAAACTGATTCCAAAACCGAGTCAAGATCTGGTTCAATCAGATACTCAACATTGGTATCGGCCACTTCACTGACATCCAAATCACTGATCGGCAACATTTTCTCTGCACGGAAAGCAGAGGTCAAAGTGTTGACGTGATGGTTGTAACAAACGTAAAGTTCATCAAACACACCATTGTCAAACATCGTCACAGCTGTTTTTACGATTTCCCGAACTTCATTAAAAGTCGGAATGTCAGAAACACCGCGATATTCATAAGCCAGATTTAGGCCGCGCGCTTTGAAAAAATCAGCACCGACACCGCCGATGGCCATCATGACGTAATCGTCAGGACTTTCATGGTCATCTTTGATCATCTGCATCATGGCTTTTAAAACCGTGCTGTTGTAACTGCCAACCAGCCCGCGATCACTTGTGATCACGAGATAGCCGGTTTTCTTCACCGGCCGCTTCTGAAGCAGGCTAGCAACGGAGATGACCTGACTCTTGTCGCCCGAATCGGTATCACTTTCTGCAGCGTTGGCTAACTCAAGAAGCTGCCCAGCAGCCAAATGGGTCACAATCTGGCGAACCTTATCAGAATAAATCTGATACTTTTTAGCCCGCTTTTCGATCTGACTTAACTTGGCCCCAGAAACCATCTGCATGGCTTGCGTGATCTGACCGGTTTTCTTGGTCGATGCGATCTTGCGCTTAATGTCCATTAATGATTCAGCCATGCGGCACCTCCTTAGTCTTTCGCTGCAGCAAGTTGTTTACTCGTTTGGAATCCGCCGGCAAAAGCCTTGATTTGTGCATCAAGTTTATCGGTATCCGGTAAATTACCGGTGTCACGAATCTGCTTGAGCAAATCAGCTGCATTGCTATCGAAGAAATCAAACAGTTCATCTTGGAAGCGAGTAATGTCTTCAATCGGAATTGGATCAAGGAAGCCATGGGTTAATGCGTAAAGAATGATAACCTGCTTTTCAACCGGTAACGGTTTGTGAACAGGCTGCTTCAGCACTTCAACCGTTCGGCGACCACGATTCAACTTAGCTTGCGTTGCTGCATCCAAATCAGAACCAAATTGCGTGAAGGCTTCCAGTTCACGGAAGGATGCCAGATCCAACCGCAATGTCCCGGCAACTTTCTTCATCGCCTTGACCTGCGCATCACCACCAACACGGGAAACAGAAGCACCAGCATCAATGGCTGGACGTGTACCCGCATAGAACAGATCGCTTTGTAAGAAGATCTGACCATCCGTGATAGAAATAACGTTAGTCGGGATGTACGCGGAAATATCGCCTGCCTGAGTTTCAATAACCGGCAACGCCGTCATAGAACCGCCGCCGAGTTTATCACTCAATTTAGCAGCACGTTCCAACAAGCGACTGTGGGTATAGAAAATATCCCCAGGATAGGCTTCACGACCAGGCGGACGACGGAGCAGCAAGGACAGCTCACGATATGAGGTTGCCTGTTTGCTCAAATCATCATACACGATCAAGACGTGCTTGCCGTTATACATGAACTCTTCACCCATCGCTGCACCGGCATAAGGCGCGATATACAGCATTGGTGCAGGTTCAGATGGGCCAGCAGTCAGCACGATGGTATAATCCATCGCACCATATTTTTTCAACGTTTCAACTTGAGCTCGAACCGTACTGTCCTTTTGCCCAATCGCAACGTACACACAGATCATGTTTTGATCTTTTTGGTTCAAAATGGTATCAATCGCAATTGATGTTTTCCCGGTTTTCCGGTCACCAATGATCAACTCACGCTGACCACGGCCAATCGGTACCAGCGCGTCAATCGCTTTCAAACCGGTTTGTAACGGTTCTGATACGGATTTGCGTTGCATAACACCTGGCGCCTTAAACTCGATCGGACGGGTTTTATCCGTCTTAATCGCGCCTAAACCGTCGACCGGCTGACCCAAAGAATTGACAACTCGCCCGATCATGGCATCCCCGACAGGAACTTCCATGATTCGGCCAGTGCGTTTCACTTGGTCGCCTTCGCGAATCTCATCGAAGTCACCTAAGATAATGATCCCGACATCGTTCGTTTCAAGGTTTAACGCCATCCCGTATGAGCCGTTGCTAAATTGGAGCAATTCGTTGGCCATGGCATTTTCCAGCCCAGTCGCACGTGCGATCCCATCACCGATGTAAGTCACAGTGCCGACTTCTTCAGCCGCCAAATCGTCCTGATATCCTTCAAGTTGTTTTTTGATCAGAGAACTGATTTCCTCAGTCTTGATGCTCATCCGGTTCACCTCTTTTACTTACTCATTAGTCTGCCAGCAGTGCAGCTTTCATCTTATCGAAACGGTGCTTGACCGTACCATCGATAACCGAACCGCGTGCTTGAATTCGCACACCGCCGATGACGCTTGGATCAACGACTTGATCCAGTTGGGTCGATTTCATGCCAAAACGCGCAGCAATGGTACTGCGCAAAGCATCAGCTTGATCTGCTGACAAAGCAACTGCAGTCGTCACAGTCGCCGCAATAATCCCGGCTTCCTCATCGTACGCTTGGTTAAACGCGCTGATGATGGCTGGTAATGCTCCGAATCGCCCATATTGCTGGGTTAACTTCAACAAGTTAGCGACCAGCGGGCTAGCATCCTTGGTTAAGGTTGTCATCAAGGCGTCCTTATCAGCTGCCGTGATTCGAGCGTTATCAAAAATAGTCAAGATCGTTGGGTTGTCGTTAAAGACAGACTGTAGCGCTTGTAACTCTTCATGGACCGTCTCCACCTGATTTTGATCTTTTGCCGCTTCCAATAAAGCTTTGGCATAGCGGGGTGCGACCATCTGATTAGTGACTGCCATTTGCATCACCTAACCGTTTAATATAGTCATCGATCAAACCTTTTTGATCGTCTGCATTGAGTTCCTTACCGATCAGTTTTTGCGCGATGGTCAAACTTAGGTCTGCCACATCATTTTTGGCACTGGCCAAAGCATCTTTACGTGCTTGATCAATGTCGGTTTGCGCATTCTTCTTCATCGTGGTGACTTCTGCGTTGGCAGCGTCGACCAATGATTGCCGCTGTTTCTCGCCATTTTCCTTGGCTTGATTCACGATCTTAACGGCATCGGCTTGGGAGTGTTGCAGTTCTTCTTGACGTTTAGCTGCTAAAGCATCTGCGTCTTTGCGTGACTTTTCAGCATAATCCAGATCTCCGGAAATTTTCTGCTGACGATCCGCCATCATTTTCGAAACTGGCTTCCAGGCCACTTTCCCGACGGCTAGCATCAGAACCAGAAATGTGACTAGTGTGAAGAGTGTGTCACCTAAAGTCATTTTTTGCCACTCCCTTCTTTATTGATGAACCAGATTAACGACTCATCAACATGAAGGCAACAACGACAGACAAGATCGGAACGGCTTCAATCAAGCCAACACCGATGAACATAGTCCCACGAAGTGTCCCAGCCATTTCCGGCTGACGAGCCATACCTTCGAGGGTTTTGCTGATAACCATCCCGTTACCGATTGAAGCACCGAAGGCAGCGATGCCGGCGGCGATTGATGCAGCGATGAATTGCATAAGAAATTTCCTCCTAATTTAGTTACTCGGACACAATTTTGTGTGATGTGTAAACCATCCCAAGCGTGACAAAAACGTACGCTTGAATACTACCAATGAAGACTGAGAACCCTTGCCACAGAACCTCAAGCAAGAATCCGGAGACGAAGCTGACGGCCCCGCCTGAGAAAGCAAACTGCCTGATGAGCAGGACTAAGACTTCGCCGGCGAAAATATTCCCATACAGCCGCATGGAGAGTGTAATGAAATTTGTAAACTCTTCAAGCAGGTTGATCGGAAGCAGGATTGCGACCGGTGACGCATACCCCTTGAGATATCCTTTGAAACCCTTGAAGACAACCCCGAAGTAATGCGAGAGGACCAGTACCATCATGGCCAACGTCATCGTGATGACAGGCGACGCGGTCGCAGAACGGAACCAAGTGTCTTTGCCGATATCGACTTCAATGAATAACCCAATTTGGTTACTAATGAAAATAAATAAGAAGAGCGTAAACGCAAATAAATTAAAAGTATAACGCTCCGAACCAGGCATGGTACCTTTGACGATACCGTTCGTAAAGTCCATGATCCATTCCAGCACATTCTGCTTGCCGCCTGGCCGCATCTTAAGGTTGCGAGACAGCCAGAATACCAGTAAGAATACCAGAACTGCCGAAACCAAAACGCCGATGTCATTCGTCAGGTTAAAGCTTAAGCCAAAAAGCTTGATCGAGGGATATTGTTCGTTCACAGAATTCACCTCCTTACTGAAGTGACGTCATATCATTTGTATCATCAAAATGATGATGCACGATTGCGGAGACTTCGATAATCGTTGTTTACTAGGGCAGACCCCTGAAACACAATCATTACTCTAACACCATTTCACCTAAAAGACAAAGCAATGAAAGCAGAAACTTTTGCCGCCATAGCGGCTTTTTCATCAGTGTTTTCATGGCTTTGGGCGGCTTTTGACCACCTATTTTTGCGGCTATGAAAATTCTTTTGAAGAAATATGAAAAAGGCACGTGCTTTTACACATGCCAAAGAATGTCATTTTGTCCCAAAAAGTCTGTCGCCTGCATCTCCAAGACCCGGCACAATATAGCCATTTTCGTTCAAATGATCATCTAACGCTGCCGCATAGATATCGACATCTGGATTGGCCGCCTGGACGGCTTTAACACCCTCCGGCGCTGCCACCAAGACAACTAGCCGCATTGATGTGGCACCGCGCTTCTTGAGTGCCTCAATGGCCATGTTAGCTGATCCGCCAGTTGCCAGCATTGGATCGACAATGATCAAATCCCGTTGTTCAATATCCGGCGGCATTTTAACAAAGTATTCATGCGGTTTAAGGGTCTTCTCATCGCGATACATGCCAATGTGACCGACTTTTGCGGCTGGAATCAGGCGCAAAACACCATCAACCATCCCTAAACCCGCGCGCAAAATTGGGACAACCGCAAGCTTCTTGCCAGCAAGCTGTTTTTGGATAGTTTTACCCATCGGTGTCTCAATTTCGATACTTTCAAGCGGCAGATCCCGTGTGATTTCATACACCATTAATTCCGCGATTTCATTGGCGATTTCGCGGAACTCCTTGGTTCCAGCATGCTTGTCCCGAATCAGGGTCAGCTTATGCTGAATCAACGGGTGATTCAAAACTGTAAATTTGCCCATTTGGCGCCTCCTAAACGCATTCTTCATCCTAGAAACCGCTATATAAAAGTCTTAGCCGCCATGTGCTACCGTGAACATCACGTCCTAAGCCCTCTGATAGACCGGTTTCAAAAGAAGTCAATCACGTTTTCTTTGATAATCATTTGTTTGCAAACCCTAACTATGATAAAGGATGACGGGCTGTCAGTGCAAGCACTTCTTGATGAATCTGGTCCAAAGCTGGCTGATCATCACGCTGGGCAATCGCGGCACTGATCAATTCGCCAACTCGTTTGCTCTCATCTGCTGTAAAGCCGCGAGTGGTAATGGCAGCCGTACCTACTCGGATACCGCTGGTTTTAAACGGGCCATTCTGCTCTCCTGGAATTTGATTTTTGTTAGTCGTGATACCAACTTCATCCAGTAAATCTTGAACTTGGCGACCATTTACGCCATAACCCGTTACATCAATCAAGACCATGTGGTTATCAGAACCACCAGAAATCAACCGCAAATGCGGATCTTCTTCAAAACCACTCACCATCGCCTGCATGTTATCCAGAATATGCTGAGCATATGTTTTAAAAGATGGCTGCAACGCTTCGCCTAATGCAACTGCTTTTGCTGCAACCACGTGATCAAGCGGCCCGCCTTGAATACCGGGGAAAAGTGCTGAATTAATGGCCTTGCCGTATTGCGCCTTAGCAAGGATCAAGCCGCCACGGGGGCCGCGCAGCGTTTTATGCGTCGTTGTTGTGACCACATCGGCGTAAGGTACCGGATTCATATGCAAACCCGCGGCAACCAACCCCGCAATATGCGCCATGTCGACCATCAAAAAGGCCCCAACATGATCGGCAATTTCGCGGAATTTTTTGAAATCAATCTCGCGGCTATAAGCCGAAGCCCCCGCAACAATCATTCGCGGTTGCACCTGTTCAGCCTGCTCACGAATCTTGGTGTAATTTAGCTGTTCTGTCTTCGGATCCAAACCATAATGGTAGAAATGATATTCCTGACCACTAAAACTAACTGGGCTGCCGTGAGTCAGATGGCCGCCATCGGTTAGATCCATTGCCAGCACTTTATCGCCATCTTCTAAAAAGGCGCGATACGTGGCCATATTTGCCTGTGAACCGGAATGCGGCTGTACATTTGCAAATTCGGCCCCAAACAATTTTTTAGCGCGATCAATGGCGAGATTCTCAACCACATCAATGTATTGATTACCACCATAATAACGATGGCCAGGATAACCTTCAGAATACTTATTCGTCAGCACTGACCCTTGTGCCGCCCGAACCGCTGGGGAAACAATGTTTTCTGAAGCGATAAGTTCAATATTATGTTCTTGTCGTTCCTCTTCGTTATGAATTGCACCGAAAACTTCTGGATCTTGTGCCATGAAATCCATGCAAGTTCCTCCTTTAAAATGCGCCACAAAAACACCCGTTGCATTTGCTTTTATTAGAAAAACCAACTCACAAAGGCTCTGTCAGTTGGTCTCATTATAGCAAATCATCGTGGGTCTGCTAGAAAATCTACTTATTTGTAGCTGAATGTTGGCGTTCTGTCTCGTTTAAACAGCTGCCATCATCCAAGATAACGATTCAGCACGACGGCTAAACTTGAGTCCTCGATAGTCCAGCACTCATAAACGGTTAGCGCTATGATTCGCCGTGACTATCCTTGAAAATGCATATCGCCAGCCGATTTCAACAGCCGATTCATGTAAGCAGCACTTAATTCAGTTTTTGAAAAAGCTTGTGCTAAGACCAGCGTGACATCGGGATGTAAATCAAACCACCGTAACCCGGCAAATAAAGCGTGGGCAGCGCTTTGAACATCCTTCCCAAGTGAATAGCTTGGTATCGTCGGATACTGAGCCAAAATTGCATCAGTTGCCAACAGGCCAAACACTTGACCAGTTTGTTTAGCCCAAGTGACCGCTGCCGAAAATTGGGCTGGATCATCAACAACAACTACTTGCGCAGCTGGTGCATAATGCTTGTATTTCATTCCTGGAGCCTTAGGTGCTTCGTTTTGGCCAACATGATGTGCTGCCGTATCAACGTGTCCGATTAACGGTTCAAGTTCATCGGGTCCAATGGCTCCCGGCCGCAAAATAGCTGGTGGCGTGACCGTGAGATCAATGATTGCTGATTCAACACCGACTTGAGTTGGCCCGTCATCGAGTACACCGGCAATTTTGCCGTCAAGATCATGCAACACATGGTCAGCAGTTGTTGGACTCGGCTTGCCCGAAGTATTGGCTGATGGACCGACAATGGGTACGCCGGCTGTCGCAATCAATTTGCGTGTTAACGCGTTATCGGGATTTCGGAAGGCAGCTGTCTGCAAGCCACCAGTCACCTTCATGGACAGCCGACCTGGCAAAATATTCAGAATAATTGTCAGTGGCCCCGGCCAAAAAGCCTGCATCAGCTTTGCTGCAAGCGGGGTAATCGTGGCATATTGTCCGACCATATCGGCGTCGGCAACCGTTACGATTAAGGGATTATCAGACGGTCGCCCTTTAGCAGCATAAACTTTTCCAACGGCCGTCACATTGGTCGCATCCGCCCCGAGACCATAAACAGTCTCGGTGGGAAAGGCCACCAACTCACCACGCTTCAGCGCAGCCGCAGCTTCCGGAATATCAGATTCGTGATAACGTTTTGACAAGATGTTGCCTCCAAATCATGTTCTTTTTAAAATAGCTCAAACTCAGTAGAAAAATTGTAGCAGATCGGTTCAAGGGTCACACCATGTGTTTTAACCTTCAGAATTGCAGCTTGGCCATACGAGGATGATCTGCCATATCGCGTCGAAAAGTCACCTGCGCCTGTGGCAGTTGCTTAGCAAAAAGTTCGCGCAATGCCGGCTCTTGGCGATAACCGAATTCTAAGTATGCCGCCCCGCCAGCTGTTAAGTGCTGAGGCAACGCTGCAACAAACTGCTCAAAAACGGCGAGGCCATGATGCCCTGCAAATAATGCTAACTTAGGTTCATAACGCAGCGTGCTTTGATCCATCACAGGCGTCTCTTCTGGGGCGATATAAGGCAAATTTGTCACAACAAAGTCATACCGTGCTGGTAGGGCTGCAAACAAGTCACTCACCGTAAACTGAACTGCCACCTGCTGTTCCTTAGCATTTTGCTTAGCGACCGCAAGTGCTTCTGGTGAAACATCGCTCAAGGTCATCGTTGTTTGCGGCAACTTGCGGGCTAAGGTTAAGCCAATCGCCCCGCTGCCAGTACCAAGATCCAAGCCAGTTTGTGCTGTCCGTTGCTCTTCAGCGACCCAAGCCACAAGCTCCTCAGTTTCAAATCGCGGAATTAAAACTGCTGGTGTGACCTTAAACAACTCACCAAAAAAAGGGGCTACCCCGACAATGTATTGGGCCGGCTCAAACTGACGCAAGCGTTCGACATCCTGTTGAAATTGCTGCCAACGTGTTTCAGGCATCAGATCTTGACGATGCAAAATCAATTGACTTGGAGTGAAGTCCGCGCGTGTCATCAAGACATACCGCGCACCGTCAGGATCAATCCCGTCCTTGGTCAACAACAAAGACGCCCACTTGAGCGCCTCGGCATACGTTTTAGACATTGAGCGATTCCATCTTTTGTGCCTGATCGTGAACGATCAACGCATCGATAATTTCGTCCAGTTCGCCATTCATGATACGATCCAACTTGTTGAGTGTTAACCCAATTCGATGATCAGTAACCCGGTTTTGCGGGTAGTTGTAAGTTCTGATTCGTTCCGACCGATCACCAGTCCCAATCGCATTCTTCCGATTCTGATCATATTTTTCCTGATTCTGGGTTTCATAATAATCGTAAACACGCGAACGCAGAATCTGCATTGCGCGGGCCCGGTTTTCCTGCTGACTACGTTCATCTTGCATTGAGACCACAATGCCACTCGGAATATGGGTCATCCGCACGGCCGAACTGGTTTTATTGACGTGCTGACCACCGGCGCCTGATGACCGATAAACATCTGTCCGAATATCTTTTGGATCAATTTTTAGATCAACTTCATCGTACTCTGGCATCACACCAACCGTTGCAGTGCTGGTATGCACGCGGCCAGCACTTTCAGTCACTGGAACGCGCTGCACACGATGCGCCCCATTTTCATACTTAAGCTTGGAGTAGACGTTGTCCCCAGTAATCATGACCACAACCTCTTTGTACCCGCCGACTTCAGTAGGAGTTGCGTCAATGATCTCGGTCTTCCAGCCTTGGCGCTCAGCGTAATGCATATACATATTCAACAAATCGCCAGCAAAAAGACTGGCTTCGTCGCCACCTGCTGCACCACGAATTTCCATAATGATATTTTTATCGTCGTTAGGATCCTTGGGCAGCATCAGTACCTTGATTTGATCTTCAAGGTCAGCCTTTTGCTTCTGCAAGTCTTCGAGGTCTTCTTTGGCCAAAGCTTCCATGTCGTCGTCTTTGCTTTCCCGCAGAACTTCTTCACTTTCTTTAATATCTGAAAGCACTTGCTTATATTTCTTGTAAGCGGCGACAACATCCCGCATGCCGCCTTCTTCTTTGGACAAGGCAAGATAACGCTTTGTATCGCTAATCACTTCAGGGTCTGACATCAGCTCCTGAAGTTCTTCATAACGGTCCAGCAGACCATCCAACTGTTCAAAAATCTTATCCATGTTTCCTCCTAAAAATGCATTTACCGGCGTCACAATCGACACGCCTAGTCGCTAAACGCGCCAGTGCGGGCACTTATCGTCAAGCGCCATTTAAAATTTAATCGGCGGGGTCAATCTGCTTCAATGGCGGATGAAAATAATGATGTCGGCAAACTGGATAATACGACTCATTCCCACCAATCAGTACTTGTTTGCCTTCGTAAACTGGCTGGCCATCATGAATCCGTAAATTCATGATCGCTTTTTTGGCACAAAACCAGCAGATCGTTTTCATTTCTTCAATTTTGTCCGCATAGAGTAATAAATATTTTGAACCTTCAAACAGCTCATTGCGGAAATCATTTTTCAAACCGAACGCCATGACTGGAATATGTAATTCATCAACCACACGTGCTGCTTCAAAAATGTGATGTTTCTGCAGGAACTGCGCCTCATCGATCAACACACAGGCTGCCTTAGGATCAGTTGCCTTGATGATGTCGTAAAGGTTAGTTTCGTGTGTAATCGGAATTGCCGTGCGTTCTAAGCCGATTCGACTGGCAATCATACCGACGCCGGCACGATCATCCACGGCACTTGTCATCAAAATGACGCGTTTATTTTGTTCTTCATAGTTATGCGCAACCTTCAGGATTTCAATACTTTTCCCGGAGTTCATCGCACCGTAACGAAAGAAAAGCTGGGCCATATGCCGCCTCCATCTCAAATATCACAGCTCACAGTATAACGGATTTTTTGTGCAAAGAACACCACGCCCGCCGGTTTGCTTGCAACTTATGCTAAAATAGTCCCATTAAGTTGAGAGGAAGAACGCCGTGGCATTTTCTGCAAAAGCTAGCCTGGCAACTGCCATTGGTCGCAGCAGTTACTGGTTCTTACACACATTTCTAAAAGGCGGGTCGAGCCTACCAGGCCAGATCGCCAACCGAATTGATCCCCAAGTCTTGCGGACGCTCGGTCAAAACTACGATGTTATTGTGGTGACTGGAACAAATGGCAAGACGTTGACCACCAGCCTGATTGTTAAGGTGCTTAAAAAGAAATATAAAGAAGTCTTAACGAACCCCACTGGCTCCAACATGTTGCAAGGTATCACAACAGCTTTTTTGGCCCAGCCGAAGCGCGGTCATGGCCGCGGTATCGCTGTGCTCGAAGTCGATGAGGCCAATGTTGCACCAGTTGCCGCTCAGTTAAAACCCAAGGCCTTTGTTCTCACCAATATTTTCCGCGACCAGATGGACCGTTATGGGGAATTTTATACCACCTATCAGAAAATTTTAGACGGTGTGACACGCGATCCTGAAGCGATGGTCATTGCTAATGGCGACGCTCCGATTTTCAGCTCCCGAAAGCTGCCTAATCCAGTCACCTACTATGGCTTTGAACTCACGGCAAATGGCGATCATAAAGCCCCGCCGAATACGGACGGTGTCTTATGTCCGGTATGTCAGCACATTCTGCACTACCATGCACAAACTTACGCCAATTTGGGCAATTATTTTTGTCCGCATTGCGGCTTCAAACGCCCCGCTTTAACCCATCAAATCACCGAGGTCACCCAAATGACCCCACAAAGCAGCGACTTCATGATTGATGATCAACCATGCCACATCGACATCGGTGGCATGTATAACATCTACAACGCGCTCGCCGCCTTTGCTGTTGGCCGGGCGTTCGGTGTTACCCCGACTGAAATCAGCCAAGCTTTTGCTTATGACGAAAAGGTCTTCGGTCGTCAAGAAGTCATTCAACTTGGCAAGAAAAAATTAACCTTGATTTTGGTTAAAAACCCAGTCGGCCTCAACCAGGTCCTCAGCATGATCGAAACCGCCAAGCAGCCGTTTGGTTTTGCAATGCTGCTTAATGCCAATTATGCAGATGGCATTGATACTAGTTGGATTTGGGACGGCAATTTTGAAGAACTCGTTGCCAGTCAAAAGGCCGCCAGCTATTTGGTCGGCGGCGAACGCTACAAGGACATCGGTTTACGCCTTACAGTCGCAGGTGTGCCCGAAAAAGCGCTTGTCAGCAAGCCAGCTCTTGATGATGTCATCAGCACCTTAAAACGCTCCCCGCAAGATCAACTTTACGTTCTGGCCACCTATACAGCAATGTTGCAACTACGCAAGAAATTAAGCGATGGCGGGTACATCAAAGCAGGCTTTTAGGCCGCGTATGCTTTCTACGACAGTGTGGGAAGGAATGCTAGGCAAAGAATCCTTTGCCGTGCTAAACGCCGCAATCTCCGGCCAGATGGGGTGGCGACGCGTAGCTAGAGCAGTGACGGCGCTTCGAGCCCAAAAACCGGTTTCGAAGTCGCCTAACTAGATCAGTCGCTGTGTTGTTTGCACAGCTGGGCCCCATCTGGCCTACGATTGCTCCGCCTTAGCACTGGGATCTTTAAATTCAACAGCAGATTGTCTATAACAAAATGAAAGACGAACGGTTTTCCGTACTCCAAATACTACGGACAATCGCTCGTCTTTTTTTGCAACTATAAATCATGTCCCAAAACTTTATCAGTTATACAGCAGGCATTGTTTTGAAATCACTTAAAAATCGGGCTATCAAAGCATCCCGCTTTGCCAAAAAAGCCGGATTTGGTTGGGGGTGAACCCGATTGGTCAAGACAACCAATGCCAATTGATCATCAGGTTGAATCAGCCAAAAAGTGCCCGTATAGCCAGTATGATAAAGCCATAGTCGGCCTTGACCATCGCGCCGCAAGTCCCATCCGAGACTGCGGCCTAAGTGATGCTTTGTCCAATCCTGTGTGAGATCAGCCGCATGCGCGGGCCAGCTTGCTGATTGGCGGTTGCCAAAAAAGTATTCGGTGAAAGTTACTAGATCGGCCAACGAAGCAAATAAGCCAGCTGCACCGCTATGCTTACCAAGAATGGCGCTCTTGGGATCATGGACAACGCCTTGCCGCAACCCGACTGCCGGACTATACGTTGTTGGAACGCATTGTTGTGAATCAGGTTGAAAAGTAGCTTGCGGTAAGGCTAGTGGCTGTATCACTTGCCGCGTGATGAGTGTTTGAATTGGCTGATGATATACCTGTTCCAAAGCCCAGCCAACCAGCAACAAATTCACGTCGCGATAAACCACTTGGCGATCCACTTCTTCGGTAACAGTCAGTTGCGTCATCAACGCCTGTTTCAGCGCCGGGGCTGGCAAGGCATTACGGTGCGGAATATAGCCTTCCAGTCCTGAAGTATGCGTGAGTGCCTGTCGAAAAGTGGTTGTGTGTGGGAAATCTTGCAAGAATCGGTGTAGCGGCATATCCGGCGAAACCAAGCCTTGGTCCCATGCTTGCAAGAACACCGTGGTAGTTCCTATCACCTTCGTCAAAGATGCCACGTCGTACAGCATATGCGGCTGCAAAGGCGCAGGTTGCGGGAACCACTGTGCTTCGCCACTGACCGCCGTCTGCACCGTTTTACCCGTCAATAATGCCACACTAAAACCCGGCATTACCCGGGCTTTTGTCCATGTCTTCAGTTCATCCGTCACTGTTTGAAAATCCATGCTGGCCTTCTCTCTGATGTACTGACCATTATCACGAATCACGCCACCCGAAACCACAGCGTTAGGCGATTAGGACCAGCAATCATCAAAAATTGATTGTCTTTATTATAATCGTAATCCGTTAAACCTGCCGCATCAAGGTTCATCAAAATGTTTTCCATAGCGTGCTGATCTGGCAAGATAAAACTCACATAATCCAAACCATACATATCCGGCGTCGGCAACGCCAACTTAGCATCCAGTCTTAAGTTAATGCCAATGTGGTGCCGATAATCCCCTGCCGCTAAAAAAACCTCATTTGGATCATGGCTAGTCTTTTCGCGAAAACCCAATCCCTGTTCAAGATAATGACTTGTCGCTGGTAAATCGGACACCCGAAATTGGACATAACCAATCGTCGTACCAGATGGCAATCGATCATATTCCCGAGCGGCATGTTTGCCAATGGTTGCCGGGTCAATCGACTGAAGCGTTTCGTCTTCCCAGTTATATTGTCGTTCTTCTTGATACTGTTCAATCGCGCGATCAATGGTGAAAGCGACCCCGTTGCCTTCGGGATCATGGGCAATGAAGCCTTCCCGGTAACCTGTCTGAAAGGCGGTCATTACAGTTTGATCCTTAGCCACAATGCGATAAGCCGAACCTAAGGCACCTGGATTCGGTAACAAAATGGCAAAATGATCCAAGCCAGTCACCGGCTGTTGTGCCTGCAGCCCTGTAATTTGATGCAACACCACTAAAACCTGTTGATTAAGCCGGGTACCTAAATAAATCGTTGACCCATTTTGCCGTAGCAGATCTAACCGCGCAACCTGCTGATACCATTGACTCACCAACGTCAAATTCGCCACTTTAAGCGCGACAAAATCCACTCGCGTCTCTTCTGGCAATATGATTCCTGTCATTTTAATCTGCTCCTTCTTGAACACGCAAACAGCGTTCATCTCCCGCTGTTTACATAACTGAGAACAGCATAATGATTCGGTTCAATTTTTGCCAACAAAACGCTTGATTTGGTGATTCAATTCGCAAGTCAACTCAAAAAGTGCTGGCCATCGCGAAAGTCGGCTTCTTCAACAAAACTAAGTTGCGAAATTCACAAATGTTTTTTAGAGTTAAGTGTGACGTCATGTAAAAACATGACATAGAAAGGCGCAAGTATTTGATGAAAATTTTGGGGATATACGGTGGTCAAGATGCTAATGGCCTCACCGCCAGCTTAGTCAAAGAAGTCCTGGCCGGCGTTGCAGCGCCCGCCACAACTGAGTTTGTCGATTTGAATCAATATCAAATTCATCCTGACAAACCTGAGACCACAAATCCAACGCTGGATAAACTCGCAGCCAAATTAAAAGCTGCTGATGTTTGGGTATTAGGTACACCAACCTATTTTGGCACTGTCGCTGGTCAATTTAAGCAACTGCTAGACTGTATGCGCCATCGCATGACGCGAATGACTCATAAAGGTGACACCTTGCCTGGGCAATTTAAGGACAAGCATTATGTCAGTGTCACCAGTTGTTTTGCCACCGGCTTGGACAATACGTTCACGCACCAAACCGATGCGACCTTGGTTGCGATTGACAAAGCCATGACAGCAGCAGGTGTCCATAAAATAACCGAACTGGTTTTACCGCATACTTGGGGGATGACCTCACTGCCACTGGCAAAGGTCAATCAAGCCCACCAACTCGGCGAAAAATTAGGCACATTTAAGAAAAAGGATGATGAAACCGTGAAACGATACTTCTTATTATTCGGCATGATTGCTGTGATGGCGCTGGCGACGATGGGCATTCAGTTACTTTTACCTGGCATCGCCACCAACTTCTGGTGGCGCTATGTCAGCTTCGTGGTAATCTTCTTTGTTCTGTTAGCCTGCCTACTGCACTACGCGACCTTCATGCGCCACAAGCGGCGCTGAAAAGTTAAGATGTTTCAACGTTCACCATTGCCAAACAAAAGACGACTGATTTTCAATTGCGGAAAATCAGTCGTCTTTGTTTTTCATAGATAGTCAGGAAAAATTTAAAAATCCTAGTGCCAAGGCGGAGCAATCGTAGGCCAGATGGGGCTCAGCCGTGGAAACAACACAGCGACGGTCCTTGGAGCTGATGTTGTTAGGCGACTTTGAGATCGCGCTGCTTTTTGCGAGCTCAAAGCGCCGTCACTGCTCTAGCTACGCGTCGCCACCCCATCTGGCCGGAGATTGCGGCGTTTGGCACGGCAAGGAACTTTTAGCCTAGCACCCGCCTACGATTATTCGGAATTTAACGAATCACAAGTCCTACAAGGAAATTATGGCTCACGCTCGTCCCTACAAATCAGCCCTAAATAGCAACATTGCCGCTAAATTGACTGTTATACAGATCAGCGTAGAAGCCGTTTTTGGCCATGAGTTCATCATGGTTGCCGGTTTCAACAATCGAACCATGATCCATCACGATGATGTTGTCAGCGTCGCGAATCGTGGAAAGTCGATGTGCAACAACAAAACTGGTGCGATTCGTCAACAGTCGGTTCATGGCATGCTGAATATGAATTTCAGTTCGGGTATCAACTGAACTGGTTGCTTCATCAAGAATCAGAATCTCAGGATCGGCGACAAACGCACGCGCAATCGTCAGCAATTGCCGTTGCCCTTGAGAAATATTTGAAGCCTCTTCATTCAGAATCGTGTTATAGCCATCTGGCAACTGCCGGACAAAGTTATCAACATGCGCCGCCTTGGCAGCCGCAAGCACTTCATCGTCTGTCGCATCTTCTCGACCATACTTCAAATTATCCCAAATGGTACCGGTAAACAGCCACGTATCCTGAAGCACCATAGCAAAATGCGAGCGAACTGCCTCTCGCTTCATATCACGCGTGTCTGTCCCGTTCAAGCGAATCGAACCGCCACTGATGTCGTAGAAACGTTCCAGCAAGTTGATGATTGTGGTTTTGCCGGCCCCAGTTGGTCCAACAATGGCCACCATTTGCCCTGGTTTCACTTGCAAATTGTAATCCTTCAACAGCAGCATATCCGGTGTATACCCAAATTGTACGTGATCCATCACTAATTTGTTCGGATCATTTGCGACTGCTGGCACACCAGACGGCTCGTCTTGCATGTCCTGTTCGTCCAGAACAGCAAAGATTCGTTCGGCACTGGCAATCGTTGACTGAATCGTGTTAGCCAAGTTGGCCAATTGTGAAATCGGCTGAGAGAACTGTTGCATGTATTGCAGGAAAGCTTGCACATTCCCCAGTGTAATGGCACCGTTGGCAACTTCGATACCACCCATGATTGCTACAAAAACATAACCGATGTTGTTCAGGAAGATCATGAGCGGCATGATAATCCCAGAAACAAACTGGGCTTTCCAAGCCGCATTATAAAAGGCTTGGTTCTGACCTTCAAAATCGCGGACTTCATCGTCTTCACGGTTGAAACTCTTGATGATGACTTGGCCGCCATAAGTCTCTTCAACTTGGTTATTCAGCAACCCTAAGGCTTTCTGCTGAGCAGCGAAGAACCTTTGTGACTTAGGCGCAACGATCCCGACCACAATCAGGCCAAGCGGAATCGTCACCAAAGCAATCAGCGTGAGTTTCCAAGAGATCGTCAACATCATCCAGATCGTCCCGACAAACATCACAGCACTTGTCACCATTTGTGTCAGACTTTGCTGCAAAGTTGAGGCGATATTGTCCATATCATTAATCGCCCGCGACATGATATCACCGTTGCTGTGCGTGTCGTAATACTTAATCGGCACAGTTTTCATCTTGTACTTCAAATCTTTTCGCAGTTGATAAACCGTGTTCTGCGAAATTCGGGTCATAATGAACTGCTGCAGGAAACTGAACAGTGCACTGCCCAAATACAAAACTAGGACGATTAAGATAATCTGTTTGATCTTGTCAAAATCAACTGGATAAGTGCCAACTGACATGCCAGCTTTTTGTTCAGCTTGCCCCTTCATGACGCCTTTAAAAATTTCAGTTGTGGCTTCCCCTAAAATTTTCGGCGTGCGAATCTGAAAGACGGTTGAGGCAATCGCCAAAACCAGTACGGCAATGATCCCAATCAGCCGATTGCGCATGTAACCAAACAAACGCGCCGTCGTGCCCCAGAAATTCTTCGGCTTTTCAACGAGACCGGCACGGCCGCCTGGACCCATCCGAGGGCCGGACGGCTGCTTCGTGGTTTCAGACTTTTTTTGATCTGCCATTATTGCTCGTCTCCTTCCCGAATCTGTGACTTGATAATCTCCTGATAAGTCGTGTTGGTGGCCTTCAACTCAGCATGTGTCCCCTTGCCGACCATCTTACCTTCATCCAACACGACAATCGTGTCCGCATCGGCGACGGTTGATACTCGCTGACCAACAATGACAACGACTTTTGTCTGGATTTTAGCATCGGCCTTTAAAGCGGCCCGCAAATTAGCATCGGTTTTAAAGTCTAGCGCAGAGAATGAATCATCAAAAACATAAACAGATGCATCCTTGACCAAAGCACGCGCAATGGCTAACCGTTGACGTTGCCCGCCAGAGAAATTACCGCCGCCTTGTTCAACTTGATAGTCCAGGCCTTCTGGATTGGCCGCGATGAAATCTTTAGCTTGGGCAATTTCAAGGGCATGCCAGATTTGATCATCGGTTGCCTCATCATTCCCATATTTCATGTTATCGCGCACCGTTCCGGTGAAAAGATTGGCTTTCTGCGGTACGAAAGCCACAGCTTCATGCAGCTTCTTCAAATCAACGGCTTTCACGTCCTCGCCGTCAACTCGAACATGCCCTTTTTCCGCATCGTAAAACCGAGGAATCAGATTGACCATCGTCGTTTTCCCACTCCCGGTTCCGCCAATAATCGCCAGCGTCTCACCACCAGTGACCTGCACATCAATATCACTCAAGGCTGGCTCTTCCGCATGGTGATAACGGAATTGGACGTGATCAAACTGCAGTGCAGGATGAGTAGTGTCTAACGACTTTGGTGAGGTTGGCGTCGTAATCCGACTATGTTGATCCAAAACTTCATTCAAACGAACCGCAGAAGCCTGCGCCCGCGGAATGAACACAAAGATCATAGAAAGCATCATGAAACTCATTAAAATCTGCATTGCATACGTCATGAACGCAATCAGATTCCCAGTTTCAAGTGCTTGTTGCGCGATCAAATGGCCGCCCCACCAAGTAATGCCAATGTTCGTGCCACTCATAATCAACGTCATCACTGGGAAAACCGCAGCGATGATTGAAAAGACCTTCACGGCATTGTGCGTGTAATCTTGGTTAACCGTTTCAAACCGATTTTGTTCAAAATCATCTTGACGGAAGGCACGAATGACCCGAACGCCAGTCAACCCTTCCCGGAAAACTAAGTTAATGTTATCGGTCTTCTTCTGCATAGCCTTAAACAACGGCACAGCAAAATACATAATAATCAATAGGAAAAAGGCTAATAATGGCAGACTAATCAAGAAAACCATGGTCAGGGTATGACTCTTTTGATAAGCCAAAAAGCTTGCCCCGATGAGCATGATTGGTGCCATGATCATCATTCGCAAGATCATCATCCAAACATTTTGAATTTGGGTGACGTCGTTCGTTGTCCGGGTGATCAAAGAGCTTGTGCCGACCTTGTCCATCTCATCATGAGAATAGTTAATGACCTTGCGATAGACGTCGGAACGTAATTTTTGTCCCAGTTTTTGCGATGTCTGCGACGCAAGAAAAACATTTCCCACGCTCGCAAGAATACTGAGCAAGGCAAACAGGATCATTTTCATCCCGGTTGCCCAAATGTAATCAATATCGCCTTTGGCAACCCCGTTGTTAACAATATCGGCTGTCAAGTTTGGTAAGTACAGGTTGCTCATCACCTGAACGATCATGAACAGGACGGCGCCGATGACGGCCCAGCCAGACATGCGTTTTTTTGCAAGCTTAAGCATAATTTCCTCCTAACACGTGCATTAGATCGCAATTGCGGTCGACCGTCTTGCACAATTTAATGACGTTCCCCTTCACTGGCAACGCCGTACTGCAACCAGTCCAGAATTTGATTGGTGCGTTGCTTCAACTCAGCAACGGTCACCTCTTTACCTTTAGTCTGGCGTGAATAAAAATAGCCGATTGTCTGCATGAACATCCCGACAATCTGACGAATGAGCAAACTGACATCATCGTCGCTTTTGATTCGTAACTGACGACGATCAATATTTGCCAGCAAATACTGATGAATCTCATGATGCCCACGGGGCCGCTCAGCTAAAGGTGATCCGGCCATTTTTGAGGCACTGTGGAAATCCATATGCAAAAAGACATTGCGATAAAGTGCTGCATGCGGACCTTGAACCAGCGCATCAATCGTCAGCCCAAAAAATTCTGACATAGCGGCAAAAAGATCCCCGTGATGTTTGGCCATCACCTGTTGCAAAGCAGCAACTGCGCGATGCCGCACTTGTTCCAATAAATAAAAATAAAGATCGGCTTTGTCATCAAAATATTGATAATAACTACCGCGCGGAATCCCTGCATCCTTTATAATATGACTAATACTAGCATCATTAAATGGTGCGCGGGCAAACTCTTTATTAGCGGCATCCATTAGACGTTTTTGCTTTGCTTCCGGTAACCGAAAAAACGTTGGTTTCGGCATGACGGCCTCCTTTCACGGATATGACAATTTGTCATGTGACAAGCTGTCATTATAGTCGCGGTTGTTTTAAAATGCAATCAAAAAACGACAAATTCAGTCGAAGGTCTGAGGTTGTCGTTTTAACAAAATTCTTATTATTGGAACATGACTGGTTGCTGTTAAATAACCATTCAGTCCAAGAAATCACTTTGGCGACTGATCCGAGGCAGCATCGGGTGCCGTTGATGTTGCTGAGCCGCGAAGTGCCAAAATGTCGCGTTCACGAGTTAAATTAACGCCGCGCACCTGCCACTGCTTCTCTGTGATGTCAACCCGCGTCACACTGGTATTCTTCAACAGCATAAACGGCAAGTCCTCTGGCGCCAGCTGATAAATCAACGCACTCAGTAACATACCATGTGAAACAACTAGAATGTCACTGTTATCCGGGCTTTGGGCGATCACTTGGGTAAAAGCCTGGTGGGCACGAGCAATCAAATCTGGTAAGTCCTCTGCCTGATGGGTCGGATCTGCTTCTCGAATTGACCGCACGAGTCCAGCAAAACGCTCCGACCCGCGCCAAGCCCGAAAAGCGGCAGCCACCCCAAATTGACGAATCGTGCGGGTGATGACGGCGTTACCAGAATCACCTTCTAAGCCGCCAAAATAATATTCCCGTAAGGCGGACAATTGAATCAATGGCGGTTGCGGCTGATGACCAGCAATAATCCGATGAGCGGTTTCAATTGTCCTGCCGCGATCACTGGTAAAGACTTTTGCAAAAGGCACTGGCCGTAGCAACTCGCCTAATCGGTCGGCAGCGGCGCGTCCCTTAGCCGTCAACGCCGCATCTGTGATGCCTTGCAATTGTCGTGCCGCATTCATAGGCGTTTCGCCATGTCTAACCAAATATAGCCTTATCGTCATGTCTATCACTCCTTCAGTCCGTGCACCTATGCCATCTCATCATCATTGTCGCATCCGTGACTGTCCAGTGCGCATTCTCGCTTAACGCACACACTTCTCCTTTCCATGGTATCATGAAACCCGTAAGCATTTCTGAATGGAGGCCTTTTTTGTGATCAACGCAGCCATCATGATACTGGCATATGCCCATGCCCATCCGCAAAGTTATCAGGTTCGCACGGTACCTTATCAAAATGTCGCCAGTATTCTTTTAGACGACCGTGTGTTGTTTCCTGAACAATCACTCTTTTTCCCACCAAATCGGTTACGGGTTATCCGTTTGCCAGAACATTTTGCATTCAATAATCCTGAGTTAGGCGCATGGTTATTAAGCCTGCTGCCTGAATTGAGTGAAGACGCTGAGCAGGCTTCAACTAATAATATGTGGTTAACCACGAGCCACCTGACCAAGGCACGGCGCCTGCTCATTGAGGTGTCATTTGAATAATGCTGTCAAAGCCGTCTTCACCCGTGGCCTGCGCGCGGTGCTGATGGCTTTCTTCCTTTTCATCGCACGCGCTTTTTTAACTTGGCCATGGCTGTCCTTCATCATCGGCGCTTTTCTGCTTTATGGTTGTCTTTGTTTTGGCTACGCTGCCTTTTTAGCTTGGACCCAGCGCTCATAACCGGGATTAAAATGATTTAGACGAAAAAAAGATGCTGTGAACAAACAAGTATGTCTGTTCACAGCATCTTTTAATATCGCGCTTGGGTAGATAGGGATCGAACCTATGATTATGGATTCAGAGTCCACTGCGTTACCACTTCGCTACTACCCAATAACTTAACAACGAGTAATATCTTAAAAAATTTTTGCGCACTTGTCAACGTCTTTTTTTATGAAGGTGCAAAATACCTGATTCTGGCGTAAACTATTACCAATACTTAAGAAGTGAGGCGCAAGAATGAAAATTGAATCTGCATGCACCTCGATTCTGGTCGGTAAGAAGGCCAGCATCGATGGTTCAACGATGATCGCACGTAACGACGACACCTTCAGTCCCCTAACACCACAACGTTTCTATATGCACGCGGGCTGGAAAGGCGAGAAATCGCTGCACGTTAAATCACCTTTGAACGGTTTCGAAGCAGACTTGCCGGAGAACGGCTATCGCTATAATGCTGTCCCAAATGTTGAGAACGATAAACTCGGTGATTACGAGGAAAGCGGGATCAACGAACGCAATGTCGCGATGTCAGCCACCGAAAGCACTTACGGCAATGAACGGGCGTTGGGGTTTGATCCGTTGGTTAAAGATGGGCTTGATGAAGACTTGATCGTCAACATGGTGCTGCCATTCATCGAATCTGCTCGTCATGGGGTTGAGTATCTGGGTCAACTCATCAAGCAATACGGCTCTCCTGCTGGCAACTCGGTGTTGTTTTCCGACAAAGATAATGTCTGGTATATGGAAATCGTGACTGGCCATCATTGGGTTGCACAGCGCATCCCTGATGATGCCTACGCGATTGCTGCTAATCAGGTTGCTATCCAGCAAGTTGACTTTGATGATACCGACAATTTTGTCTGGAGTGAAGGTATTCAAGAATTCGTCGATGCGCATCACCTGAACACCGACAAAGAAGGTTGGAACTTCCGCCACATTTTCGGCACGATGAATGAAAAGGATCGTCACTACAACACGCCGCGTGTGTGGTATGGTCACAAAATTCTGAATCCAGAAATCGAAGCTGATCCCGAATCAGCCGAATTGCCATTCATCATGCATACCGATCACCTGATCAACCGTGAAGACATTGCCCAAATCCTCGGCAGCCATTACAACGAGACACCATTTGATCCTTATGGTCATGGTAGTGATGCCGATCGTTTCCGTTACCGGCCAATCGGCTTGAACCGTACGCAAAATTCACACATTTTGCAGCTACGCCGTGATGTCAATGAAGGACTTGCTGCCATTATGTGGCTAGCGATTGGCATGCCGACTTTCAGTCCGTATGTACCGTTTTATTGCAACGCCAACGATACAGATCCAAGCTACTCTAAAACGCCGAAAACATTCGATATTGATGCCGATTCAGCTTACTGGCTGCATCGCCTCTTGGATGTGTTAGTCGAAGCGCATTACACCCAGTTTATTCAAGCAGATCGCGATTATTTAACTGCCCTGAATCGTGACTATCGTGAAATGATCCAAGCCACCGACGACGGTGCCAAGGATCTTGGGGATAAAGAGTTGACGCAGTATTTAACTGAAGCCAATTACAAGTTAGTTGATCACACCAAGCAAGCTACTAAAGCTTTGATTAACAACTATGTCATGGAAAGTTTAAAACTGTCGAAGTTAACGTTTAATATGGATAAAAATCTTTAAGTTATAAGCGAATGACATCAAGCGGTCCGAATCTTGCGGCCGCTTTTTTGCTGACAACTTCTTACAACCGATCCGGCATACCTCACCCAAATGGCAATCAAAAGGAGGCATTGATCGCTATGTCAAAATCTCGTATCGAAGCGTTTAGCGATGGCGTGTTTGCCATTTTAATCACTATTTTGGTGCTTGAATTTCATCCCGTTGCTGGCCGACCAGGGACGCTGTTGCACCAAGTAACCGGACAAATGCCATTATTAATCACTTACCTCACCTCTTATTTTTACGTCGGTACCTTGTGGCTTTTCCACCACGACTACTTTACTCATGTTAAGAGAACCACCACGGCGCTGAATATTTTGAATCTCATCCTGTTATTCACCGCAACGTTAATCAACTACAGCATGTCACTGGTTGCAATGGCGTTACGAACCTTGAATCATGCTGACATGCAGGTAGCGTTTATTGTCTACGACATTGTCGCTCTCTTAATTTCGCTTTCTTATTGGTTGATTTATCATTATCTAAGCACCCATCCACAACTCACCGATCATGGCATCACCAGTCCTACACAACGTATCGATCCGTTAATCAGTGGCTTAATTTATGGTAGTTCCATTTTGGTCAGTTGGCTGAACGTTTGGATCGCTGGCGTCTTGCTACTTCTTGGTATCGTCTTCCATTTCATCGCTTATTTACGCATGCGCCTGCCTGCTATGCATTAAGGTTTTGGGACATGTTGCCAAGTCCCTATTCTTTTCCTTTTCTGACCCACAAAATGTGTCTGCGTTTATTTTCAATCATGAAAGCATCCCCCAAAATAGGTTTGACCGCCCGATCACACTTGACGTAACATGGCATTATTGTCTTAAACACAGGCAGCAAGCGGCTCCGTGCCTTGCAATTATTTTAAAAAGGGGGCGTTACCCTTGGTGCGCGAAATTCAGTTACGCTGGTTACTGACAGGTGCCTTACTTAGTAGCATTGGCATGAGTTTCATCTGGCCTTTAACCAGCATTTATTTGCATAATCGCCTAGACATTTCGCTAACTGTCATCGGTGTCGTTTTACTGCTAAATTCGCTTGGGAGCGTCGTCGGCAGTATCATTGGCGGACGTCTGTACGACCAAGGCGACCCCTACCGCCTTGCTTTGTTTGGTGTGGGGCTCACCGGCTTGGTCTTGATCGGTTTGACCTTGTGGCACGGCTGGCCAGCCTACAGCATTTGGCTGACCTTACTGGGCATTGGCTCCGGGTGGAACATTACGATGGTGAATTCACTCGGCACAAGCATCCGGTCAAAAGACGGCCGCTATGTCTTCACGATGCTCTACTTTGCGCAAAATGTCGGTGTTGTGGTTGGCACTGCGTTGGTTGGGTTTGTTTATGATATCAGCATTACCCTACTTTTTTTGATTGCGGTTGTGTTATATGGCATTTTCTTTGGGATCGTGCTAATCAAATTCCGACCGGCGGCAAAAACAGCGCAACCGACACGAAAAGAAACGACGACCGAAACACCAAAGCCGAGTTTGCCTGGTGCAAACAAGCTGATGTTGACCACTTTCTTTTTTGCCTTGCTCATCTTTTGGCTCATGTATCAACAATGGTCATCCAATTTGTCCGTCTACATGACTGGACTAGGCATTCCGTTACGCAATTACAGTTTCCTGTGGACCTTGAATGCCGCTTTAATCGTCGTCATTCAACTCTTCTTAAACTGGTTCAACGAACACGTCAACGGCATTCAGATTATCTATCAAATTCTTTTTGGTCTCGTGATGGTTGCCATCTCATTTCTCATTCTGATCACCGCGCACACATATGCGCTTTTCATGATCGCAATGATTGCTTTGACAACTGGCGAAGCGACCGCATCCCCTGCTATTCCTGCACTCGTTAACGATCTGACTCCGCGTGAAATCAAAGGCCGCTACCAAGGTTTCGTCAATTCTTGGGGTTCCGTTGGTCGCGCACTCGGGCCATTATTCGGCGGGCTAATCATCGACTGGCTCAGCTATCGCAGTTTGTTCATCATTGCCGCAGTCGGTGTGTTTGCGCTAGTCGCTGTGCTTATCGTTGTTTGGATCCGAACTCGGCGGCGATTGGTGCGATATCAGTAATCCGAATCGAACTACTTGGAAACGCAGGCTTAAATCCATTTATCGAAAAGCTACGGCGTTGTCTGACGAATTGAATTGGGAATGCACTAGAAGATGCCTTACCACGAACCTTTTAGGAAAATAAGCGCCACTAAAAAATCAGGTCGTGGGTTCTCGCAAGTGCGAAAGTCCACGACCTGATTTTATGCAGCTTTGTTGTCTGTTGAATCCTTCAAGTTCTTAATAGCCTCTTCAACCGTCCGACCAGTTCCAAAATGGTTCTGATCATGTGCGTCAATTGCTACAAACAACTGGTTTTTAGTGTCTAATTGTAATCGATATTGCATCATGATGATCGCCTCGCTTAATCAAACTTCTAGCCTGCCAAAGCCTTCAAGCAGGCTCTACCTTTATCATAGAACTTATGTCAAGGCAGTTTCTGGATCAGTAACAGCCTTTGACAATCAATGATTGACGCGCCTTATCAAATGCGTGATATTAACACAATTAATAATGAGCATGCTAAACTCAAAAAAGGAGGTAATTGCTTATGCAAACAAAAAGAAATATCAACTGGTTTCATCTCATTTTGAGCATCGTCGTCGTTGAGCTTATTGGGTCCCTTTCCGGTCTACTCGCAGGTAATATCAGGGGCATCTATACATCCTTAAAGCTGCCGCCACTTTCACCACCAGCCGCTGTCTTTGGACCAGTATGGATCATCCTCTACTTATTAATTGGCGTTGCTGGTTACTTAGTCATCAAAGACACGACATCGCGTACCCAAAAAACCATCAATCTCAGTCTTTTTGGCAGTCAACTGCTTCTAAACTTCATTTGGAGCATCGTGTTTTTCGGCGGCAATAGCTATTGGCTCGGACTGATCATCATTATAGTGCTTGATTTGGTTGTCCTTGCCTGCATACTCGCCTTTCGCAATGTGAATAAACTGGCAGCCTACCTGTTTGTGCCATACTTTGTTTGGATTTTATTCGCTACCTATTTGACGTTAGGAGTAGCGATGATGAATTAGTGGCTTGCTGGCCAATATTTTAAAATAACTACGCAACTAAGATACTAAAAGAAGCTAGCCACGAGGGTTAGCTTCTACACCAGTCTTCCAGACCGTGTCGAGGTCATCGGGGTACCCTCCCGATGGCCTCTTTTCAATATTTATAATGTATCAACAGTGACTTTTTTGTCAACTTTAAGGTTAAATTTGTGTGATCTACGCTGGTTACTCTGACTGGTATATTGCGAAGCGTCTTGGTTACACCAGTTTAAAGGAACTTCACCGCATGTACGGCCATGTCTTCACGCAAATGCAGGCCGAAGCTGACACCAAGTTGCGGGTGTCAATCGGTCAAGAGTATCTTGGAAAAAAAGGGACAAAGTAGTAAAAATGCCTTCAAAAGACTGAAAACATCATCGGTCGCCACATTCCGTGCTGGACGCTGGATTCAGCGATCATTAGGGGACTTCTAAAAACTCAATGCATTTATCACCGCCCAAAACCCTTGAGGCACAATAGTTTCCACGTTTCAGGGGGGATTTGCCTTTTTCCACGAATACTTGTTCGTGAAAGTCCCCGATCAATGCCCCCTAAGTTATCCCTTTTAGTCCTTTCTCCCAAAACAAAACCCCCGAAACACCATTCTAAAGGCATTTCGAGGATTTCATTTGTTCTTATTTGTTCTATTTCTCACCCGTACGGGATTCGAACCCGTGTTTCCGCGCTGAGAACGCGGCGTCTTAACCCCTTGACCAACGGGCAATGAGTGGCGCTTAATATCGTACCTAAATTATTCTACAGGAAAGTGCGAAAATGTCAAATACATTTTGACAGCACTTGGTGTCAACTGATGCGGGTTTTCGCTTTTTCCTGTCAGTCATTTTGGCTAATGATAGATGATGCCACTCGTGTTGCTAATAAAGTTTCTTTTGAGCCGATTGATAGTCTTTGAATGCCCCGATCGTCAACTCGCGATCATGTTGGGTCAGAGCAAGCATGTCGCCTTTCAAGCCGGCATTGATGAAATCATAGATAGCGGCATCGCGAAAGCCAATTGCCGCAGCATCGTCTGCTGTGTTGCCATAGTATACCTGCTTAATGTTGGCCCAGATAATGGCGCTGAGACACATGGGACATGGCATGGCAGATGTGTAGAGTTCACAGCCGGTTAAGTCATGTGTGCCAAGTGCCTGGCCAGCTTTTCGAATCGCCGTGATCTCGCCATGGGCGGTTGGGTCGTGATCAACCAGCACTTGATTATGCGCGCGGCTGACAACTTTACCATCTTTGATGATCACACAACCAAACGGACCGCCATCGCTACCATTGACGTTTGCCTTGGCTTCTTCATTGGCCATTGCCATAAATTCTTTTCGATACATAAGCGATTCCCTCCAAAAAGACAGTACTCACCACGCCAAAAATTCACTAGCGAGCATTTTCTTGATGGCATCCGAATGATTAGATGCCTTATATCCCAAAATCCACGACAACTTAAGCCTTGATCTGATTAACCAAATCCGCAACAACTGTGTGCGCCAATTGACTAGTAGCTGGTGACACCGGGTTTTTCCCTTCTGGATCCGCCACAGCCTGAACAAAGGCCTGAACCATTGGCTGAAAACCGCGCGTTGTTAACATCGGCTGCCAATCAGGCGCGAATGTCTGCGTTGCCCCGCCACGTCCGTAAACGACGAGTTGATCAAGATTCTGCACACGCTGAACGCCACTTGGAGCCGCAACCTGAGCTTCTTCAAGATTGGTACCTGCTTGTAAGTCAATCCCGGCTTCACCGCGGATGCCCGGTGCGGTGAAAATCACACTAGCTTGCTGCAGTTTACCATCATCGCCGGTATGCAATGAATATCGGGTATTTGGTTTTTCTGGATAGCCTGCCAACATTAAGGCCGTATCTACCGGATGAATAAAGAGATCCCACAGTGCATGTTCTGGATCGTCAGGGGCATCAATCCGATTTTTGTCAACGCGAACGCCTGTTTTATCATCGACTTCAGCCAAGTCCTGAATCATGGGCGCAAATCGTCGATTGAATCCAACCGTTAGCAGCACGTGCTGGGTATCGGCTAAATCATATAATTCATTGATTTGGCCCATATCTGTGGCAAGTGGTTTATCAACAAAAACGTTGACGCCTTTTTCCAGAAAATGTTTCACATACTGATAATGGGTTTCCGTTGGCGTGTGAATCATGATGGCATCGAGCGGTTGCGCATCCAAATCCTCTAAAGTCGTGCCCGCAATCGCAAGTCCGTCTTGTGTTGCCAATTGTTGCAATTTATCGTCGTTGCGGGTGCTCAGTACCCAGTGCACTTGATTCTGCATTTGTGTGTAAACTGGCAGATATGCTTTCTGCGCAATCGTACCAAGTCCCATGACACCAATCGTTAACATCGTTTCACCTGTTCTTTCATGACAAAATAATTTACTTTCACACTAGCACAGGCCCCTGTCAGGGTAAAGATAAGCATTCGTAATGATCCGCCTGCCTAACCAAATGCCACTATTATTAACACAGTATACCACTGGTCCTGTCCTTCTATTTTACGCCTCTCCGTTCTTAACGACCATTCAGCGACAACTTGAAAACTTTCAAAAAGAAGTTTACGGTTATTATGTAAACTAAAATAAAGTAGCCGCTTTTGTACGCTTCTTGAGCCTACACGGATCGTCACACCAAACGCGAGATGACAACTAGTCCGCTCTTCTTTTTTCTACTCAAATTTAAGCGACGCCTAAAGCGACACAAAGTACCATTAATCATACAAGGAGGACTCGTTGTGAAACCTGCAAAAACTAAGTTTAGTGATGCCCCTGATGGCAGTATTCATCAATATGATCAGATTTTGAAATATTTTAATGATCAACCAGCCGATCAAACGAAACCGCGTGGTAATCGGATCACATTTGTCACAACCGGCATTATCGGTTTTGATGGCGGTCAAACAACGATGCTGCATCTAGGTACGCTGCTGGCCAACGCCGGTTACGATGTCTACTATTTAAGCTATGTCCCACAAAGCCAAGACGAAATGATTCAGAATGCTGAATTTAATTATCCCGGTTACAAAGGAACCTGTCTGCCAATGGGCGAACTTGAGTCCCATCGTTCCGATATTTGGGTCGCCACGTTATGGGAATCCGTTTATGTGATCAAGAACAAACCGGGGTACAAAATGTATTTTGTTCAAGATTACGAACCGTATTTCTATCCATATGGCGATCGCTATCAGATGGCGCGACGAACTTACAGTCTAGGTCTGCACATGGTATCGCTTGGTCCATGGTGTGCCCACATGATCACCATGCATTGCAAGGTTCACAGTCCTATTGATGTGATTAACTTTCCTGTCGATGTTGCACGGTATCCATTCAAGGAACGCGACATGACACCTTATGAACAAAAAAAACAAATCAAGCTTGCTGTCTATACCAAGTGGAGCAGCCCGCGGCGCGCACCCATCAACATTCAGATTGTCCTCGAAAATTGCCGCCAGTTACTGCGCGCCAAAGGAATCGATCTCAAAATTCAATACTTCGGTACCGGCCGCAGCAAACGATTCATCAATGGTGAAAACCTTGGTAAGCTGACTCCCCCGGAATTAAATCGACTTTACCAAAGTGCTGATTTCGGGATCGCGCCATCTATGACCAATTTTTCGCTTGTCCCTTATGAAATGATGAGCACTGGCCTGCCTCTCATTGATTTTAAGGAAGGCACAGGAAGCTACTTCTTGAAAGACGGGACCTATTTTGCCAGTCACCTTGATGAACGAGATCTGGCCAAAACGCTTGCAAATGCTTGTGCCAACCCTGACACGATCAGCAACCAAGTCCAAAATGGTCAAGCCTTTCTTAAAACGATCGGCTGGGACCGGACTGAAAAAGACATGCTGGCGATCATTGCAAACTTGTATGCTAATGTCGATGTGGTCAAATCCTAAAAAAACTGACTGTGAAGCTAGCTCGGTGCTTGTCGCCGGGCTTTTTTTCTGGGAAAATAAACCTTGGAATAATCGACAAAAAACTTATTATGTTTAAACAACTAATGTCGATATTAAAACTTTGGAGGGAATAACATGTCAACACTGGGAAGTATTTTTGTGCTGCTCGGGCTAGTGGGACTCATATGGGGTATTGTCAGATTGATTCGGCAACGCAAACATCCGCTCACCAAGCGCTTAAACTTGATCATACTCGTTGGTGGGCTTGTCTTATTGATCGCTGGCGGACCGCTGGTAGATACGAAAGCCGCATCGGGATCACCACAGCAAACATCGTCAACCAGCAAAACCAAGGCGCTATCTGCCAAACAGCAGCGCCAACTCAAGAGCGAAAAAGCTCGTGGGAAAGTTTTACTGGCAGCGAAAGCCAAGAAGACATCTGAATTAAAAGCACTTCGCAAACAAGAGACCAGCTTAGAATCTGAAGTAAGTTCGCAAGTTGCTGCTTCCAGCGAAGCTGAGGCTTCATCGTCTAGAGCGGCATCTGAGGCAGCTTCCAAAGAAGCATCGGCGAGCCAAGTTGCCGCGTCTGAGCAAGCCGCCGCGGCCTCATCGCAAGCAGTTGCAGCTGCACAGGCAGCCAAACAAGCTGAAGAGGCTCAAAAGTCAGCCGCTAAGGAACAGGCAGCACAAACACAGCAGGCCACGACTAATGAAGGTGACATGAATACGGCTGAACAAGGCACCATCATCGGAAACAGCCGCAGCAAAATTTACCATGTGCCTGGTCAAGCTGGCTATCACATGAATTCAGCCAACGCGGTTTACTTCAATTCAGAAGCTGATGCACAAGCAGCTGGTTATCGAAAGGCCTTACGATGAGAAAAAATAAATTACTTCAACTTTTCATGCCGCTGGCCGTTGTTGTTCTTCTTCTCGGCGGTTGCAGTACAACTAATAGTCGTTCAGTAAAGTCAGCTGGCGATCCAGTTGCCAGCCAAACCAAGGCTAACAAAAAGACGCAGTCAGCTATCAGCAGCCTTGATTCAGAACTGACGGAAAAACGCAAAGAGATCACCGATCTCAAAGCCAAGTTAGCGAAAACACAACCTGCTGCAAGTGAATCATCAACAAGTGCTGCTGCCACGACAGCGTCCGATCTTGCCAATCTTGACTACACTGGCCAACAAGAAATCATTGTCAACAAAAATAATCCTGCATTCACTGATGCTGATCTATCTACTGCCAAAGGTGCTTGGGCAACTTATTCTGATCTCGATGGTCAAAATCGCGTGACAGATGCAAATGCGCTTTTAAATAAATCACTCATGCCAACAGCCAAGCGTGAACCACTCACATGGAACCCAACTGGCTGGCACAACAAGAAAACCGCGCATGGTTGGCTGTACAATCGCAGCCATCTTATTGGTTATCAATTAACCGGCGAAAACAACAACCCCAAGAACCTTATGACCGGCACGCAAACCCTTAATACACCACTCATGCTGGCTCATGAGATGGATATCGCTTATTACCTCAAACAAAGCACCAGCCATTATGTCCGCTACGAAGTCAATCCAATTTTCCGTGGCAATGAATTAGTGGCTCGTGGTGTTCAGATGCGTGCGCAAAGTATTGGTGATAATCAAGTCTATTTTAATGTTTACATTTTTAATATTGAACCTGGTTATACAATCAACTATGCTGATGGGACAAGCACTAAGAATTAAAATCTATCAGCGTCACTTAAAGCCGTTAGACGTCATAACAGTCGAAGCGGCTTTTTTGATTCAGTTTTTGGAGGTCCCTCATGACAAATCAAATCTTTTTTGACGGTATCCTGCTTCTTTTAACAATCGGTGCCATCACAGAAATAACTGGTGTCGTTAAAGTCATAAAAGCAAAACGTCCGACAAAAGGTGCCAATTCTTATCAAGTTGTCAGGTTATCGGCAAAAATGTTGAAAACATTTCCTGAAGAAATGAAACGGGCCGAAAAAGTCGCTTTGCTACTTCGCCTTAACCTATTCAGTCTGAGTGCCTGCATCGGTTTCCTGATTGCTGGCATCTACCAACTTAATGTCTACGCTGACCCAACAGTTTGCCGTGTAAGCGCTTGGCTAACGGTAATTGTCACCATCACTTTGATTTATCTAAGCTGTCAGTCATACACAATCTCACGTCACATGATGGAGAAGTATTTCGAAATATCACCGTCGAGCAAAGAAGACATTCTCCCCTTCTCACTTGAACAAGGTCACCGCAGTTTTATCGGTAGGATCACGGCCCTATTTGGCTTGTTAATCATGGAGGCAGCATTTGTGCTGATGGTGATTTTTTAGACTTAAACACATCATTGATACCACCCATGTACGCTGCTTTTTAAAATTGATACAATCTGAATCACTCCGTATAATAGGCACCAAGTACTGATGCAAAAAGAAGCTAGCCATGGATCGAAAACGTTTCTTGGCGACCCAGCTTCCATCATCATATGACATACACAAAAAAATGGAGGATTTAAAATGAAAATCATTAATGTCAAACTTGTCGTCAAACCAGATCGTGATGCAGCATATCGGCAATTCATCGCCGCTTTGGTCCAAGGTTCACGTGCGGAACAAGGGAACCTTAGCTACGATCACTATCAAAGTCTCACCACTCCGAATGAATATGAAATCATCGAACATTGGCGAGATGCTGAAGCGGTTGAAAGTCATAATGGGACGGCGCATTTTCAAAAGTTTTTGGCTGGAATCAATGAATTTCTGACTGAGCCTTTAGAAATATTGCGCATGAATGACCATGCTTAATTTTTCAATCAAACACCATAAACGATTGTTTGGACAATGTCATCGTTAAATCCTTAACCGTGCAAAGGCTGTCTTCGTACAGAGCAAGAAAGAGGCAAATCATGGACATGCCAACAATTGAAGCCTTAAAAAGGGCTCGCATTAAGTGGTTAGATGTATCGTTTTCTTATAAGGACAAGAACCACTTCATTGAGATTCGCACGCCGTTTCCAGACATGTTTCATGATAATATTTCTCTGGTTTCATACAAAGACGCTGATGGCAATTTGATGCTGAGTGATGACGGTTATACCATGGACGAACTTGGAACCTTAGGATTTGACACGAACACATCAGTTAAAAGAAAGAAGTATTTCAATGACACTCTCCTTTCCTTCGGCGTTCAATATGCCCCAACTGGTGAGCTAACCATCAAAATACCTTCCCTCTCCAAATATGCACAGGCAGAATTACAGCTTATTCAATGCATCACGCAGGTTGGCGATATGCTCGCAACTTCAAGAGATAGAACCAAAGACTTATTTCTAGAAGATGTTGTCAACTTCTTAATTAACAGCGATATTTCGGTCAATACGAATGTTAAAGACACAGGTCAAAGTGGCAATAACATCAACTTTGAAATTCTGATTGGTCGAACGAAAACAACCTCCGCTAAGGCATTAAAACTAGTGAATAATCCAACTGGAAATGCCTACAAAGAACCAATCTTTTCAATTACATATGTACGTTCATTTAATGATGAAATTAAGTTTTACTTGTTCGCAAACGACCTGGAACGTAATATTTCGCCAAGCTTTCAGTCGGCAGCAGAGGGTTACAATATCACGCTGTTGCCATGGTCTCAAAAAGCCAGTTGGATTGGTCAGTTGAGGCTGGCTTGAAGTAGCGTTGCCGAAACACTTTTCTAAGACCTAATAGCACTAACGGACACGAACTAGTTCGCAACAAGCGTTCTCAACCGCTGATATTAATATGCCAACTAGATATTGGGTCAATATATGGATATAGGCTTGATTTCGCGATGTCGTTTATCACCCGCTGAAATCACACCGTGTTTTTAGTCTATACACCAAAAGAAAGCCAGTACTGGCAATCCCGCGGACACAAAAAGAGCCTCAAAATTGGTACATAAATGTTTTGACCCTTTTGGCTATTCAGTCAAAATTCAGTCACGAACATTTACAACACAATTTTGAGGCTCTCATTTTTTCCTATCCAAACGACCTCAAACCCACGCTATTAAAGCCGTGCGTTCAATTCCTTGGTCATATCCTCATAACCCGGACGGCCGAGCAATGCGAACATGTTCTTCTTGTTGTGATTTGCTTGAGCACTGATTTCATAGGGTTTCAAATCGCCGGTGTAAAAGCAAAAATAGCTCTATATCAATTTCTTAGGTTTCATAATTTCGGATTCACTTCACCACAACTTCACCACGAATTACTTATATTTATATTATTGCATAAGTAAAAAAGCCCTCCACCCGCGTTAGCGAGCAGAGGGCTATTTTTGTTACCTGATATACAGACTTTCTCCTGGATGAATGACGCTGTAGATTGACTTGCCATTGTTAGCAGCCAGCGTGTACATGCTAATGCCGTACTTGCTGGCAATGCTCCAGAAGCTGTCACCAGAGCGGACCGTATAATACGTGTGGCTTACCGGTGAGGTGTATCCAGACGAACGCGAGCCATAGCTCTCCCCACCATTCACGCCCAAGGCAACATAATGATACCTGCCTGAGTAGCTGAGATAACGTGCCCAAACATATGTGCCACGGATATACACATGATCATACACAAGGATCTCACCCGGCACATAGCTGCCAACTGCTGTGTATCCTGTACCAGCACCAGTGCGGATGTTAACAGTTGTGGACGGCTTGAAAACACCAGTTTGCGCATAGTCGGTATCACTGGCTGCTGTTGAAGTAGACGGTTGCGATGGTGTTGCGGGCTGTGATGGCGCGACAGGTTGTTGACTGTAGCCATTATCGGTTACGCCAAGCAAGTCAACGTTGCCATCAAGACCGCCTGCCGCATGCATAGAAGTAAATTGGTAGAGCGCAATGCCGGGCATTGACGGGAATACACCATAATCTGGCAATGCCCGAATCTGATAGTCCGGATAGGCCGCGATCCACAGTGAATTGGGAAACTCCGCTAGAATGCGCTGATAGTCAACGTGTGCCAGTGTATACGGCTTGTAGCTGTAATACATTGGCGTATATCCCGCCTGCGCAATGCGCCGCATACCATATAGAATGGCATCGGTATTGGCAGCCATACTTGATGAGGCACCGTCCTCATAATCAAGAGCAACAATAGAACCTTTCGGCGTTAGAATCTTGGGAAGGAAGTAGTCAAGTGCCTGTCGACCAATATCAGCACTGCCACCGACCCCGTACCACAGATAAGTATGGGCTTTGAGCCCATTCGCCTGTGCTGCCTTGACTTGGCTTGCATACGTCCATTGATCATACAGCGTACCGCCTTGTGTACCGCCAGCCTGAATGATCGCGAACTTGTTATTCGTGCCATATTTCCCGCTGGCTCCCTGATAAACTGCCCAGTCCACACCGATATCTCCCTTTGCCGCATTTACCTGCGATGGCAGGGCAAAAGAAATAGCCGCCAAGAAGGCGACTACCAAGGTGATTAGTTTAGTTTTTAATTTCATGGTGCCCTCCTTATTGCTGTGGAGCAACAGATGATGGTGCCAGTTGAGCCTTAACTGCATCTGCGGCTGCTTGAGCTGCGGCAGCTACTTTGTCTTGATTAGATGCTTCCTGATCAACTGTCTTTTGTGGATAGGTTTCTGCTAGGCTATCCTTCAAATCCGCATAGGCTTTCTCAACTGCGTTGGCAATCGTCTGCTCGTCTGTGCTGGTGAAACCAAGTGATTTTAAGCCGTCTTTCACAGCTTGAATGGCAGTCGATTTCTTAACCGCACCGTCAATCGCCTGTGTCACACCGAGCTGTTCTGCCGCTGTTACCGCAGCATTTGCCAATGGGCCTAATACCTTTACCAAGGCCAATGCCTGCTTGTTAGCCAGCAACTGTTTTGAGATCCAAGCCCCAATGATCGGGATTGCTGCTACTGCAAGTGATACCAAAAGTTCTGTCAAATTATTCATGATTTGTTTTCCTTCCTGAGACGCTCATTCTCACGTCTCAATCGATCATTATCTGCGCGTAATCTGTCGTTCATGTCCTCAAGCTCATCATGCCTGTTCTTCCGTTTACCCTCGCGGTAGGTCAGATAAGCAATAAGCGTTGGAACGATGGTTGCAATGTATGGAGTAGAATCGACAATAATTTTAGTTATCGTTGCTGTCACGGCTATCACTCCTTCGTGCCAGAATCAGCACGAAGGCTGTTATGATCGCATTGCTGATCCAACTTGAGTAGATTCCAGTTGAGATTGAGGTCAGGAATTGCAGTATTGTCAAGAACGACATTAAAAAGCTGGTAGTAGTAAGCAACAGACGATTGGTCACCGCTAACTGTGTTTCCCATAACACCCAACCCCCAATCCCGAGCCCATCAATTACAAACAAAAACCCCACAATGTCATCGTTTAACCAGTCAGAGTAATGTGGGGGCCAGATGAAATAATGGTCATTGATGATCAGAAACAAGCCAATGGCAACCATGCCAATGGCGAGTGCTGCGTGTGTCGGGTGATCTCTGATTTTATTTAGCATTGTCATCACTTCCTTCCATAAAAATAGCCGCTAGCTTTTGCTGGCGACATAGTTACTGCCTGTAATTTGCTTGTATTGATCTGGGGTGATCATTACCGGTACATAAGGTGCTAAATCAATTCCCCAACTGTAAAGTAGTGCACACTGATCATAATTAGTCACTTGATTTCGCCGCCTTTAGCTGTGCTACTTCAAGAGTAAGTGCAGCAATCATCTGCTGTTCTGGTGACGGTGTTGGCATTGCATCAGTCGGATAAAGATCAGTAACCCGCTGTTGATCGACAACAATTTTACCGTCAACGAGCTTAGAAGCACCTGCGACAATCTTTTTGAGTTCATTCTCGTCTATATCAACCACATTATCGCTTGTGTAGTCGGTCCCCCATGCATAAATGAAGCCGTCGGCTTGTGTATCAAGTCTTACTTTCATATCTACTACTCCTAATATTCATAAACGCCAACTAACACAACGCCACCTGCGGCACCATCTGAATTCTTTGTGTTTCCATCAATATGATCAGCATAAGCATATACATACTTCGAACAATTGGCATTGCCATAGTTCATGATGCTTAGAATTCGTCCAGCGCCTGGGTACTTAAGCACACTCGTTTTTGAGATCTCCGTTTCGCGGATTCCTGTACCAGAAAACGTTCCGTTGGAGTATTCACCCCAGACTAGTTTCCAGCCATTCAGACAATCCGTAATCTTCTTTGAAGGGGTTATAGACTGAGCATTGCCAGACCAGCCAAGAAGCGAAACCCCTTGCCACAAAGTATTTGAGACGTTATTCAGTTGATAAATTTTTTCTGCATCAAGGCTGCTTGTGTTGTAAGTAGCGTTATTACCCAAGCCACTAATTAAATCTGAAAGCTCTAAAACACCCATCGAGATCCTGCTAGTGTGCAGTCGGGTTGTTCCATCAGTTTGCGTAATGTATGACGACATGCCATCCGGGTTTAATTCAGTATGATATTTTTGGCCGTTTGCTTTGCCATTGTCATCTTCAATGCTTCCGTCAATAGAGTATGAAGTGCCATTAAGGGTCAAATTACCAGATGATAATATGCCTGATTCATTAATAATCGCGTGTGAAAAAGGAACATTAATCTTAGGAGAATTGATGATCGCGCTATTAATTGTCACGGCATTTAATTCAATGATATTCAGAACCGCCTGAGCGATTGATTCGGGAATCCATGAAGATCCATTCCAACGTTTTAAAGCAGTTACAGAGCTCATTGTGGCACCAACCCACCACAACGAATTCGTTACAATTGTTCCAGTAGGCGCTGCCGTTTGCACATAAGTCATTGGCACATTTTGGCTGCCCGGAGGACCTTGCGGTCCAGTATCGCCTTTGGCCCCATTAGTGCCTTGATAGGCCACGCTGTAAGACGTGTTCTGTGTCCCATCTGTGTACAACGTTACTGTTCGCGACCACAAATAAGTCCCTTGTGATGCGGGCGGGATGGTTGAACTCCACGTACCAGATGGTGCAGTGGTACCGTTAGTGCCAATCTGGTACGTGACTGCTGATGATTTAAGTCCAATGCCATCAGCGCCATTGGCTCCCATTTTGCCAACGCTGTAAGTTGTACTGGTTGATCCATCAGTCATGGTGATGATCGTTCGTGACCACAGATATTGATTAGCTGCAACATTCGGTACGGCATCAGACCATGTTCCTGTTGGAGCAGACACCCCAGACGATCCAGCCTGATAAGTCACAATCGACGATTGTATGCCAATACCGTCTTTCCCATCTTGTCCCTTATTCTGTTTTGCCAGCGTTTCAGCAAGAGCACGATATTCGGCACTTACTTGACTAGCTTGAATCAAATAATCTCCAAGCGTTGCCGTCCCTGATTCATTTGAGTATGAATAGGTAAGCTCTAGGACTCTTGCAGAAAGAAAAAGCTGTTCATCTTCATCAACCAGATAAACAGTGTCGCCTATATTGACAGTATCAGGCAGCTTGGCAATGTCGACCTCGTAATTGACTGCTGGATGATTGAACTTCTCCAAGTCAGATAGAACCGATTGTAGAAGCGTTGCTTGAGTAGTAGCTTCGTAGGTCTTGTTGCGAGTGATATGAGCGTCAACAGGATTGGTATTAGTGTTAGATAGCAAGCGGCTCCAAGTTCTAAGCGCTACTGGGTCTCTTAATACGCCATCACCGCCTAATACGTAACGGCCGTTGGGATCGGTCCAGCGGTAGCCCTTGAGTGTGATAGGATCGTTACTACCCTCCGGTGTACCTCCGGTACCAGCAATAGCAGTACACAAGTCAGCAATATCACTAGTCGTAACAATCTTATTAAGGTCAGTGTCTACACGCAGATAAATGCCCTTGTTACCGCCGATGTGTTTCCTAATATCAATATACTTTCCGATGACGGACAAGCCTCTGACTTCAAACCGGAAGCTTAGCTCTACACCGAACTGCGTGGCAACTGACAGAATTCTGGTAAGAATAGATGAATCGTCTGAATCCCACTTCAAAGTCCGCGTTAGATCCGGAATCTCGTTGTATCCAACCACAAATCCAGAATTGCCAGCAAAAAGTTCAATATACTGAGCGATTGTCATTGCGCTTGAGGCCGCATAAGCACCAACGGTGCCATTAATTAGATCAATGCTGGCGTCCTCTGCCACAAACGTATTTGTACCTGCTAGTGGATCATGCTCGGAACTCAGAATGGTTGTCCAAACTGATTCACCAGCACGGCCCTTGAACAAAACAAAATTACCTACCTTAGCCATTTCTTTGACCTGAGCCGACTGATCTGGAGAAAAATGCAGTGTTGCGCTATAGGAGCGGTAGCCGCCATCAACTGACTGATAGTCACCTTCTTGACCACCAATATCATCAATAGCAATCACTGAACTAGACGCAAGTTCATCAGTTGACGCAATGCCAAGCTGGTTGTATTTTCTGTCGGTAAAATAAAAATCAGCCATTACAAGAACGCCTCCCTGAATGCTACTTCTAATTCATATGGCTGTGCCCAAGAAGAACGTTGGGCCAAAATTTGTGTGTCACCCGGAAGCAACCTGAATTTTTTCCAGTCATTATCGATGAGTTGAAGGTCGGCATTAATCACGCCATTAACCAGTATCTGACGGTTAGCAACATCAATCGTTGCAACGTCTCCAGCACTAAAGCGATTACTAAGATCAGCCCAATAATCAACGTTAAGCCATTCAATATCCATGTCATAAACGCCCATATCGGGATATGGATAGTTTTCAAATCGCTGAAACCAAAGCGTCGCTCCCGTGATTGGAAGCGATGCTTGATCTGATGTCAACATGATTGGCGGCATTATCAGCGGTGGATTTCTGGTAACCACTTCAGACGGTTTAATACCGCCTTGAACAATACCAGCAAGTTGCAGATTGAGCGTATTACCAAGCTTGGTCAACTTAGCCTCATAATAGCGTCCGTTGCTGAAAACACTTCGGTTAAGAGTCTGCTGGAAAACCAACGTTGAGCCAGCAAACACTTGGACATCAACATCATCTTTACCAGCATAGTTTGACCTGATAATCACCTGATAGGCCACGCCCGTATCATTATCGAGTGTCATCTCAATGGCACCTAAGGCACTCACGTTGGAATTGAACTTGTAGCGCCATTTGGCTATGAAGCTCCCTGTATTGCTGCCATTAGATGCATTTGTTGTCTTAAGATGCAGGGAAGGCCCTTCCCAATAGTATGAATTGGTTGGCAAGAAGACTGGCTCAACTGCGGAACCATCGTCATCGGCATACTTAACCGAGCCTTCCATGACATTCTTTTGAGCCGCGATATAGTAGTAATGGCTGTTAGTTTGGCCAGTGTTATAAGCCGCACCAGCTGGCTCTTTATCAAAGCCTTCATATCGAGCAACCTCTGATCGCTGCCGTTCAACACCATCGGCTTCTTCTGGATTGCCAAACTGTAAAACACCACCTTGGCTATTGATTAAAGCAATCAAGCCGTTATCCGCATGCATAGTTGTCGTAATAACTGGCTCAACAGGATAAGTTCCGCCATTGTGTACTGTGATGGTGTCGGAATAGTATTCAGGATCCGCTGGGTTAGGTGACCATGGAGACACAGTTGATCCTAATTCAACCTTAAGAAGCTTTATTTGAATCGTCGAGCTCGGGCAAAAAGCATTTATAGAAAATATTGGACTGCCGTCATCAAGATGAACAGCGTTGATAACCCTTATGAAGCTTAATTGGACATAATCATCAGAATCAACTTGTTGGGCTTGACTATCTTCTTCCCAATCAGAGCCATTAAAATATCCTGAAGAAATGCTGCCTTGTCCTTGAACATAAACTGATATAGTGACTGTCATTTCTGATGTAATCCAGCTTGATTCGCTTTGACTAACAGTGTGCTGAATAACAGACTTGCTCGTATTGGCGGATGTGATAATGCCGTATTGATTTGTTATGGTGCCATCAGGAGTCCATATGCTAGGATTCCAATCGTTGCTATTTTTCCAACCAAATCCAGTATTGTGTAGCTGATTTGCTGGATAATTCTTGTATGGCATGTTGTCAGCCGTCTGTGTGGCTACCGAGTGCGCAATGCCATCGGGAACAAATAGCGTGAACGAAGAAGTGATCGCATTCCGGCCTTTAGGAACATCGTCAATATCAGAAAAAGTAGCAATCCAATATTTTGATGGGTCATCGTTGAAAGAAACCTGATGGTTCTCACCGTGAAGTATGTCATTGAGCTTATAGAATGCCTGTCGGAACGAAAGATTGTCCGCTGCTGCAAGCCTGTAGCCAACAACAATCTCACGAGAAGGGTTCCGAACATACTGGATAAACTCACCATCTGACTTGCCAATCGTTTGTTTTTCGATTGACTGGCTTAGTAGTTCTCGGCCACTGACTTGTAGCGTGCTATAACCCGGAATCAAGTCTTCAATGTAATGGCCATCTATTAGCATCGCCTCTGCTGGGCGCTGATTATCATCAGAACCCGTGAAGGGCGTTGTTTCTCTGAAATCATACAAAATTAAAATAGCCCCTTTCGTCGATTGCTCATTCGTGTCATGCGACTGAGCTCTGTTTGCATTGGGTTTGCGGTTGCACGAGCAACCTCTCGGCCGTCAATGTACAGAGGAACCTCAATCGTTTGCTTGCGAGTGTAGTTGACATCAAGATTTGAAGACAAGGTTGCACCTTGTACACTGTTATTAAGCGACTGCAATGATGTATCAAAGGGAGAAGTATTCACTTCCGGCATCGTAACAGCAGCACTGTCAGCAATAGCTTGTGCCATGCTCGAAACGTTCTTTTGGACATTTGAGAACTTGTCAGTAAGCCCTGCATTTAAGCCGTTCATGATGGCGTTACCAGCAGGTATGAGCAGCTTGGCATCGTAACTGATTGGGCCTTTATGCTTGCGAATCCAAGAAGCAATTCCGCCAACAAAATCCGTGATCTTCCCCCAAACTGCTTTGAGGCCATTGAAGAAGCTATCCATGATGGCGCGGCCAGCGTCAGCAAGGCTAAAATTACGAAGTGCATTGAATGCTCCTTTGATGCCATTAACTATTCCACTTACCATGCCAGTAAAACCAGACCATACAGCCTTAGCACCATTAAAAATACTCGTAGCAGCTCCAATCACAATAGACTTTATATTGTTCCAAGCTGATGAAAAGAATGATGTAATACTATTCCACAATCCGGAAAAGAACCCGGGAAGTGCGTTCCAAATTCCCTCGGCTGTGCTGACTGTTCCGCTCCATAGTCCTGATAAGAATGAAACAACACTGTTCCATACGCCTTCGGTGGTAGACACAATACCACTCCACAATCCGCTGAAAAATGACGAAAGCGCACTCCAAATAGCGGAAGCGGCAGATACTGCGCCATTCCAAAGCCCCTCTAAAGTTGAAACCAAAGTATTCCAAACAGTCATTGCATAAGTTTGAATAAGGCTCCAAATACCGGAGAAATACGTAACAAGGCCATTCCAGATCTGACCAGCGGCGGAAACAATGCTGTTCCAGATAAGCTGAAGATCAGCACTTAACTGTGTCCAATTTCCAGTAAGCAAATCAATGACAATAAGAATGGGACCCATAATAACTGCTTTAAGCATGTTCCAAACACCGGTAGCAACTTGGACAATCCCATTCCAAATTGTCGTCAGGGAACCACCAAAGGTTGACCATACAGCGGTGGCTACTGCAACTATTCCATTCCACAGAGTCGTGAAGAATGTGGATAGCGCGTTCCAAACTGCCGTTGCTGCGGTAACAGCACCTTGCCAGATAACTGAGAGTGTGGTTGTGAATGCTGTCCAAGTAGCTGATGCCGTGGTCGTAATCCCAGTCCATAGATTTCTGAAGAAACCTGTAATGCCGCTCCAAGCTGTCTGAATGCCGCTAATTGCAGATGTAAACGCACCCGATATAGCATTCCAAACAGTTTGCGCAACTCGTACAAGTCCTTGCCAAGCTCCTTGTAACCACGAAACAAATCCCGACCATAGTTTTTGGCCAGTCTTGGTTTGAGTAAAAAAGTACACTAGACCAGCAACCACTGCTGCAATCCCAGCAATCAAAAGTACCCACGGATTCATGCCTAAGATCAATCCAAACGCTTTCCATACACCACCAGCCGTTTTTACGATAGTCCCGAAGTTAGTGATAACGGATACAACGCCTCTAATAGGGCCAATCATTTTGGAAAAAACACCGAGAACGCTTGAAAATCCGCCGATGGCTAATCCAATTACTTTGAAGGCCCCGACAGCTCCAAGGATCGCCGCAGCAAATGATTTAACGATATCGTTAGCAAATGCTGCTTTAACAACTGCTGCAATTGGCTTCAAAACAGCCACCACTCCGCTTAGAGCGCCCTTTATTCCGTTAAAGATACCCTCCCACGGAAGATTTGAAATAAAGTCTCCAACTGCCGTTAGTGCTTCCATAGCTGCAATACCAAAATCGGTGATTATTTCTTTAGCGGTGTCAAAATATTTAGAAATATCGTTCCCACTAAAAACCTTTTCAAACGCGCTCCCAACGTTATTAACAACATTGACCAAGTTAACGAACGCTACATTGGCAATGCTGCCTACTAACGACCAAACCGTTTTAAGATAACTACCGAATTCCTGGAAAATCGACATAATTCCAGACATCGAGTCGCCCTTCCCCAAGCTGCCTAGTTGTGTCTTGATGTTCAAGACCAATGCCGAAAATGGAGAAAAGAATTTTCCGATTGATGATATAACAGAATCAAAATTAATTGCGCCAATCTTATCAATGATTCCACTAATAGCTCCGACAGCGACTTTAGATATTGCCTGCCAAGCAGGCTGAAGCTTGTTTGCCAGTGTTTCCTGAAGGCCGTCCATTGCCTCGCCGACTGTCTTGTAACTCGTGGCCATCTTCTGGAAAGCCTTGCTGTTGCCTGCCTTTTCGATACCATCAAAGAACTGCTGCGTGCTTATTTTGCCGTTTTGAACATTCTGAACCAGTTCTTTGGTGCTCATGCCCATTGCTTTAGCAACGGCTGCCATGCCTGCTGGAGTCTGTTCAAGCATTAGACGGAAATCAGCCCACTGCACCATTGGCTTAGCAGCCATTTGTGTGCCTTGTTCCATCAATGTCTTCATGGCTTGCTTGGGATTATCTGTGGCAGCAGCTAGGCCACCCATACCTTTAACAAGGCGACCGACTCCTTTTACACCTACTGATGCAAACTGTGCATAGGCAGAAGCCATGTCAGATGAACTGTAAATGGTCTCCTGAGCATATGATTGTAACGACTTTTCAATTGAGGAAATCTGTGCAGGCGTCTTACCAAGAAACTTCATATTACTCTCAAACGTCTGCCAAGCTTTGCTTGATTCGTCTAGTTCTCCCACCATGCTTCTCACACCATCGCCAATAGCCCCTACCACTTTGACAAGACCTATAGCTCCAGCAATTTTGCTCACGGTTGATACAAAATTCCCCGCTGGCTTTGTCGACTTTTCAAAGCTATCGCCGATCTTTGACGCAGAACTCGCAACATTCTTAAAAGTCCCCGAAAAGTTGCGGTCAACGGCAGATAAAATTGCTTCAACACTAAAACTGTCAGCCATGTGCTCCCTCCTTTCTTTCAGATAACGGAATGATTTTGCCTTCACGCTTCAAACGCTGAAATTCGGCCATCCGTTTTGCGAACACTTGTGCTCTCTTTTGTTTGAGCTCGGTTTTGCTCATCTGTGATACTTCATAATTGGGCTCATAATTTGATCGCACGCTATCAATAGCCGCTTTCTTATCAAAGAAATCATCAAATGTCTTGAACTTAGGCTTAGGATTCTTGCTACCGGTGGTTGCCTGCACTTGCTGGTTCATCCATGCTTGCTGTGCAATTTCGTTCTGTCTGTCGACTTGCTTCAGCTGATAGGCTTCCATACGCAGCTCATACTCAACAAGTGTCATACGTTCAATGTCTCGAATATTAGAAAAGCCTAGATAGGCAAATGCGTTTAACAAAATTTCGTGATACGTTTCTTCACTACTCTTTTGAACGCTTTCGTCCTCATCTAGGCCTTCATGTTTTTTGCTACTGCTTTTACTGCGTTAGCACTGTTCATTTCGTCTGAAACTTGCTTAAATAGCGAATCTAAGTCTGAATTGCTGTCAATAAAGTCATCGACTTCACTGGCTGACGGACGTTTCTTAGATGCCACGGTGGCTGAATAAATGGTGTCTGATAAAACAGCAGCATCGTATGCGTTTAGACCAGCTAGAGCCTTTGCAACACCCATGCCAAAGTTAATGCCGTGCATGACGGCACCCATATTCTTATCCATTTCGCGAACAAAGCGGACGCCAAAGTTGAGCTCGTATTCTTTACCGTTAATGGTTAATTGCATGATTTAAAATCCTCTCTTTTAAAGCCGCCCGGGTTTCACCCGTACTATGACTTTCTTAGGCGACTGATGACAAGTCTCTTATGCTGTTATGCTCCAGTACCAGTTCCGCCAGCTGGTTCAGTGCCAGCGGTATTAGTACCCGGATCAACAGCCTTGTCCCAAACAGTGCCACCACCGGTAGCATCGGTTTCAGTGACCTTGCCAACCCCAAGGAATACGTAATCGACCTGTTCCTGAGTTTCGTCATCGAGAGTTGTCCATCCGCGTTTAGGCGTCCCGTTAACAGAAAATGTGACATCGCGAGTAGAGTGGTCGTCAGGATCATTGTCGTTGCTATCTTCTTGCACCGTTACCTGCATATACCATGCGAGATACTTACCTTCAGCGTTCTTGCGTTTGCGGTAGAGAATCCAAAAGTCTAGCAATTCGCCGTCAAACAGTGAGTCATACATTACGTCTGCAATTGCAGACGTGTTGTTCAGGAACTCGACTTCAAGATCGGTACTTGCGGAACTACGAGTTGCTACATTGCCGTCCTTGGTAACAGTGGAATCACTGTCAACAGACGGGTCAAATGACAGCGAAGTCTGCCAAGGGATAATTTGGCCGCTAACCGTTGCTTGATCGCTATGTTTGCGAGCCAAGGCAACAACGTCCATGCCTTCTAGCACTTTTAATTCATTTGCCATGTTATGGCCTCCTATAAAATATTGAGATTGAGTATCAGCGTGGCTCGGTTGAGAACCGTGTCAGGGACACTCTGGTCTTGTGTAAACTCTTTTGAATGGTCTTCTACACGTCCATAGAATCGGTAATCATCAGTTAGCACTTGCCCAATCGCGGCACGAAAAAAGCGCTCCGCCATATCAGATACGGTGAAACGCTGTTTTTTGTCGCCCCAGATGTCAATGGTAATTAGCACATTGCCATTTAGTGACGTCTTTGTTGCAGTAGGAACAACTTGAATATCGCCAACAATGACGAATGGATATGGGGCGTTCTCCTGCTGCATGGGCAGATGGTCATAGGTCTTGTACCCGGACGATTGCGAAAACGCATAGAAGTAATCGTATAGCTCTTGCTCTGGTGATGTGATTTGAATCACCTACTTTGCTGCTTGTTTAAGCTGATTAATAAACTGAATCTTTTGATAAAGGAACGCAGGCTTCAATACAGGACGTGCCCGCATGAATCGAGTTCCATTTTCGGTGTATGGGTTGTATTCTTGCGTCATCGCTACGATACCGGACAGCCCCGAATCAGTAATTGCTAACTTGATGCCACGCTTTGTAGCACCAGTAGGATGAGCGTACACGGTGCCCGTCATTTGCTGAGCACGAGTTTGCAACTGTGCTGTCTGCTGTTTGACGATTTGCTTGACAACGTCCATCTTCGCTCGCTTCAGCAGGCCAGCGACCAGTTTGTCCATACCTTTTATCTGCATGTTATAGCTAATGCCAGCTTTGCTCATTTCGTCTCACCCACAATCAAAGTAGCGTTTTGAAGTGGGACACGGTCAGTATTGAGGGCATAATGAGTCGCTTCATCGTCAATCGTTAAATAGCTCCAATTGACGGTGACTGGCTCAACTAATCGGATCATCTTTGCCTTTTGAGCGTAGTTTCCGAATAGCTGAACGCTCTTGTCTGTTCCCATGTCGGTGACACTGGCAACTGCAGTTGCCACCTTTTTCACATCACCGTATTGATGTGTTTGCGGATCATATTCTTCATCATCAAGCCAGAATGTAACCTCATGATCTAACCGCATATGATCACCTCTTTGGATAGCCAGAAATGAAGCTGACGGTGCCAAGAGACTTAGCATTCTTCCCGTTGGCTTCTTTCCAGTCATTGATGTCGTCAGCAAAATCATCGAAGTCATTAGACTTAAACGTGAACGACTGTCCTTCTTGCTCGTATGACGTCATTCCTTCGTTCTTACGCCTGTTGTAGCGTCTGACGCATACTTCTAGGGCAATGTAGGCCAACTCACTAGGGAAGGCCTCATCCGTTCGCAAACCGAGCTTAAATCGTAAGGCTTGTGTGGTATTTTTGATGATGAGATTAAGCACACCATCTTGTGCGTCAGTTTTGATTTCCATCATCGTCTTCAAATCCGCAAGTTTTATTGGATCGCTTTCTGCCATCACTTCACCGCCTTTATTGCTTGAACGTACTTGTATGAGCACTTCAACTTATCAACGAAGCTAAGGTCATCACCAAACGGGACTCGATCGGTGTACTTGCCTTTAAAGAAAAGATCATGCATATCACCGGTAACACCAGCATTGTGCATGATCTTGGTTTCTTTCCACCGCTTGACTGGATCGGTAGCCCAACAAAAATCGAGCTCATCACTGATGACGGGCCCAATATTGAAATACATCATATTCCAGAGTTGCGCCCACATTTCAGCGGTCCATTTCTGAATATCGCTGTCGACTATTTGAAAGTAGTGCCACAGACGATTGCTATCTGCATATACCTTGTGCCAGTATTCTGCGGTTGGGTGACCGATGATCCACTGAGCACCACCTGAGTTGTGGTTGATTGTCTCAAGCGAAGCTAACGTAACTCCGACAATATCAGCCATGCGAGTAAGAATTTGTTCACCATTCTTGCACCGCTTGATATAGTTTAAATTTAAATATCCATTTGTATCACTGCACAGCCACCGATCTGGGCGTGCTTTGAGCTTACGAAAATCAGGTCGCTTACGGAAAATGACATCACTGTCAAAGTAGAAGTATTCTTCGTTTTCACGAGACTTATCTTCAGCCAAATATTGCCACCACAGCCAAGGCTTGACCGATGGGATATAGCTCTGGTCGCTCCGTAAGTCATTATAGGTATGCACCTCAACGCCATATTTGTCGGTCAGCCGCTGCGGAATGAAATCATCGTGTCGTGTAAACAGTAGCACAACATCGCGCAAGTCGAATCCGATACTTCTCAAATTGGTTAGGCAGACTTCTAGCTCCCATTCAAAACGCTTGATAGCGGGCTGGCACAAGATTAGTTTCATGGGCTAACCCTCTGATTTTGCCGTAGTAGTCGTGGTAGTCGTTGGAGGCGCTTCGGTAGTTGTTGTGGTTGTCGTTGGCGCTACTGTCGTTGTAGTAGTCGTAGTAGTTGTGGTGGTAGTTGGCTTGACAGTAGTCGTAGTAGTTGTTGGCACAGCAAATTCCGGAACATCAGTCTTGTCAGACTCGCGATTATCGTCAGCAAAAGATACTTGGTAATCCCCCTTTGCAACTTTTGTTCCTGCTCCAAGCCCAGTTAAGGAAACAGACATGGACCCGACATCACCAGAAGCGATCTTTGTTCCATCCTTCTTATAAAGGTTCAGTCGTTCCTTACTTCGATCTTCTCCCATAGTGTTCTCCTTTCAGCCGCCCCGCATGATCGCGGTACTGTGGTTTTCTTAGGCGACCATTAACTGGCTATTTAGCTGTAATGAGTGCCCCATCGCTAGTTGGGGTTGCGCTAACCCCGGATGGGGCTGTTATTTTGACGTGGTTGTGGTGGTTGTGGTAGGAACGAGCACTTTGGCTTGCAAGACGTTCTCAGCTTCTGGGAAGCTAGGAAGTGCAGTGGCTGCTGCCTTTTCCCACGTTGCGATTGGATCTTGCGTTGTCTCATAAACGGTGGCGAACACATTGCCAACAATGTCCTGTTGAACACCCGGAGTTGCGATCAGCCGGGACTCTTCAGGGGTAGGACCATAAACGGTTTGCCCGAGCTGGTCATCACCAAATGCTACCAATGTGTCTTCTGGGAAGTACCGTTCAACGGTATAGATACCGTTAGCTCCCTGCTTGCGGTACTTGGCATCATACGTAACAATGGTTGGCAAGCCGAACGACTGCATAACTGCATTGAGACTGCCAACACTAGGTAATAGGCCTGCTGTCTTGAAGTAGTCAGCAAATGCCTTGCTCCGAATCAGGGCAGTCTGTACCTTGGAAGAAGTCAGGATACGTGTTGGCACGTAGTCGAGTAGTGCAAACCAGTCTTGCAAGTCCTTAATCGGATCAGCGCCATCAGCATCCCAAGAAGTAGTTGCGGCAACTTGGTGTTCTTCTGGGACATGGTAATCAACATTGAAGTTGAGATTGTTCTCATTAATGGTGATCTTCCCAGTTGCCAAAGCCTCCATGCGCATCTTTTCAACACGTGCATAAACGCCTTGAACCAAAACATCCAAATCGTTGTACACAAGGCTGGTCAGGTAGCTCTGTTCAGCCGGCGTGCGCGGATTGCGTAATGCGATAAGGTCCTTTTCATTAATCTGCATCTTGCGTTTGATGTAGCCAAGTTCAGCGGCCTGAACGCTCGCTTCACGACTGCCAATCTCAGCTTCCGTATCGAATGCAGAAATAGATGCCACGATAGGCGTCTTAGACCCACCACGAAGAAATTCAAAATCCAATTGATTAATTTTGGTTGATGGGAACAAGGTGTCCCCAAGTAATTGCGGATACTGGCGGTTTTGAACGTAATCAAGAACCGTCTTTTGATTAAACAAGTCTAAAATAGCTGGCATAAGTTAATCCTCCTTAGTCAGAAACATGGCTGAATTTAATTTCTTTCAGCGCAGTGATGGCAGCAGCTGACGGCTTGACTGGCAAGCGGGCTGCATTCACATATCCTTCAACGATGACGCCTACCGGCTGAGGACCTTCGCTGACGTCAACATCATTGATGGTCACACCGACTGCCGTTGCATCGTTCTTTGGATAGATAGAGCCTGCTGGCAATACACCATCTACGACACCAGCGGTCGAACTATCAGCTTGGTGAGTGAATGAAACGAATTTTTCGCTATCCAAGAAGTTGATCTCGGATGCGGTTACCTTTTTACCTGCGTACATAAAAGTACCTCCTTATTTTTGTTTCCATGGGTCGTTAACAACTTGGCTCTGCTGATTCCGTTGTTTGGCAAATGCCGCGCCCGGAGTCTCCACCTTTGAACCATGCGTTTTGGGTGTGCTGCCCTTAAGCAACTCTTGACGAACACCTTCAGCCACTGCCTGATCATGCGCAATGAGCCACTTTACATTCGCCTCAGTAGATTCTGCCTCTGGCGTTACAACGTGCTGCAAATCGTCCTCGGTGACTGTCAGCTTGGCTTCCTCAAACATCGATCGAGCCTGTTTGCCCATTTCGTAGGTGGCAAGCTGTGACTTGAGTTCGTCTCGCTCTTTTTGAGCCTTTTCTAGCTCATAGTCCTTCTTCTGGTCGGCATTCATCTTGGCCAGCTTTGCGGCCTCGTCAACGGCAGCTTGCTTTTCCCTCTCGGCACGAGCAAGGCGTTTCTTGACGATCTCATTGACCTGTTCATCGGTGTAGACGTGCTTACCATCAGGATCAGGGTCAGCCGGTTCTCCTTGCTTCTTATCTTCAAGAGGATCTACCGGATCACCATCTTTTGGCTTAGGCGGATCGACTGGATTTTTCGGATCGCCTTGAGGTTTATCTTCAGCGAAAAATTGCAAATTCATAGGCATTAAAATCTTGGGAATCATGCTAAGAACTCCTTCCACAGCTTTTTAGACGGATCAGGCTTGCGTCTTAATTTACCGGAGCTTTTAGAGTCGATCACGCTTGGACTTGATGGTATAAAAATAGCCGCTAGCTGCGGCTTACAAATAAGTTTCATATTTTGGCTAGATTGAATATCCTTTGTCAATGTCGTCTATACCATGCACATTGGCAGCAAGCTTAATGACAACTTTGGTAAGATCGCCGACCTTTGAATCGATGTTCATATCAATGAGTCCTTTAATACGTTTGCCGTTAAGATATGGGCCATCATCTCTTAGCTCAAGAGTGCTTATATGTGACGCGTTACCAGATGGTGCTTTATTGTAACCGGTGGAGGACATTGCCAAATGATTAGCAAGTGTCGCATTGTCGATTATCATCAATTCGCCGTTGACATATAAATTGCCATTCTGGATAGTCACATTGTCATCGCATCGGTTATATGCATTCAGGATAAGCGCTCCTAGCTGATAATCTTTGATGCTATTAGCCTCTGCTGCCAAATCAAGCAGGCGCTTTTTAATGCTTTCACGCGTTTTCAAACCTTCTGATTTCATGATAGTACCTCCTTGATCAGCTCTGAGTTCTGCTTGGCCAACATGCGAATCGCATGTGCTAATCCGTCAACCATTGCCTCATCATTGTTTTGCTGGTCGAACCCTCGCTCTTGCAGGATTGCGTGGATAATCTCATGTACTAAAGTGATTTTGGCCTCATCCTCAGCCATACCTTCACATATACGGATACTAGCTTGCTTATAACGCGTATCGCCCCAGTACTCGCCTTTTAAGTCTTCGCTACTTAGCTGAAGCTCTTTGTGACTGACCTCCTCAACCTTGTACTCGATATCATCAATCAATACTTTTTCTGGTAGCTTCATTGTTTCCTCCTAATCATCATCTGGCGCATATGCCGCAATGGAACATCGGCAGTTGGGGTGAACTGGAATATCTGGCACATCGTCTACGCGATAAATGCCTCTACCAGTTCTGCCACCTTCTGAAATCTCCTTGCACGCATCACACGCGCTTGGCTCAGCCACCCATTTGCAATAGTCATAGCCGAACTTATTGAAGCTATCTAATTGCGCCTGTGTTTGAATCCGAGCTGACTCAGTACGTGCAATTCGTTCTGTCACATAGCGGTGATTGTTCACCGTTTCTGCCACTTGACCGCGTAGCTTGCGAGCAATCTTTAGTGGGCTCTGTCCTTGAATGGTGGCGGATGTCAGCAGTTCATCCAGTTCAGCCTTAAGAATGTCTTGGTTGATCCAGATGCGCTGTGAGAAGGTGTAATCTCCCTCTCGTTTGGAGAGCAGCTTGGCTAAATCAGTGTACCCACCCCTAGATACTGTCTCTCCAAGTATTCCGGCTTGCCGTTTGATCTCGAATTGATAATCATCGCTCAATTTTGAGATTAGATCAGCGTTCACTTTCATGTGTGCATCAAGCATCTCTTGACCAATCTCACTCTTGAGCATTTCTAAGCGATTAATCCGCATGGTAGCGTTGTATAGCTTGAGACGATCATTGACATCCTTGCTAAAGTCGGAATATTTGAGCGGTTCGCCGTTATACATCTTTCTAGCATCATCGACAATCGACTTTGCTTCCGCTTGATAAGCTTTAATGTCGGTGGCCATTACTGCTTGACGCGCACCGGCCATGCTGTCGTTGCTGTATGCGGCATACTTGGTAAGCTCTGAGTCAATATCCTTTTGGACGTTGGTTAGGGCTTTGTCAAAATATTCCTTAATTCGGGCATTGAACGCCTCGTCGTTCTTAAGGTTCTCGACAATCCATTTCCGCTCAGCGGCCGTTCGCTTACTCCAGTAGGCAGAATTACTCGCTATCTGTTGTTGAGTCGTTGTTGTCATCATTGCCACCACCATTCAGCAATTTCTGGAAGTCCGGGCTTGACGGACTGTTAGCAGCAGCGTCTTTTGCTTTCTGGGCGGTCTCATCAGCGATGCGTTTCATTTCGGCCTTGGGATCATCGACAAATGATAAGGTGCTAAGCATAGTCTGATCTGATACGAGGCCTTTTAGTTTAGAAGCCGCGTCCGCTTCGTCGGTAATGTTCTCCGGAAGATTTCGCGTGAATGCGAAGTTAAGCTTTTGCCAGTCATCAGATTTACTTTCTGGAAGGATTGTCCCAACACTGAATGCGATCTTGTAAAGCTCCCGGAGTGACTGAGTAAACTTACGGTCCTGATTGGCCGCTAGATTGCGCATTGGTAGCAATTTGTATTGCAATGCAACGCCAGAACTATTGCCGCTGAATGCTTCATCGTTCAAGTTTGCAACCATGCTGATCTGATAGATCATGCTGATGAGGCGATCAATGAGGTGCTCTTGAATGGCATCGCCATCAGGTTTGGTCAGAAATTCAGCTACGCCTTGAGCAGAATCGGCGTCTGGAGCATAGATAATCTGGTTGCCATTAAGATCGAGTTTGGGGTTGCCGTCATCGTCCTCATCGAGTTTCAGGCCTTTGAGAACCAAGTACGCATTGTCAAAATACTCATTCTGGTTCGCCTTCTGGCTTAGTACCTTGTCTAGTGCATCAATTAGCGTATCAACGTTCTCAAAGATTCCTTGACGTTCGGTGTTCATGAAGAACTCAACAGCTGGCACTTCGTTAAATGGGTTAAATCCGTCTGTCCCTTCAAAGCGAACCATATCAAGGCCGTATATTCCGTCTTTCATATACACCTTGCCAGTTAAATTGTTGTTATCATCATGCCAATACATGACAAACGCAACGGCTTTATGTGCTACCGTGTCATCATAGATGAGGAATGAATTGATAGGCGAGCTGTACGCAATACACGTCTTGCTGTCTTCGTCTTGGTACAAAAAAGCAAGCGCCCGTCCGTAAATGGATGCTTGCTTGCTGATCTCGCTTAATTTGTCCTGAACGCTGTTCGTGTCGTTCCACTCTTGCAGCACAGTATTGTCCTGTGTGTTGTCGAGCGTGATCTTCGGTGGAATGCCAATGTAAAACCCGTTGTAGGTATCCACGATATAGTGAGCCAAGTTGCCAACAAGACGGTTGTCTGGCCCATGATCCTTTTTCGCATCATCAATAATCTGGTGCTGACCGAGGTACATTTTCTTTGCTGGAAGGTACTTGTTTTTAGCTAGATCATCATTGGCGGTAATAAACGCATTGATGTCATCGCCAGTTAGCTCTTCATCAGTCGGGAAAATAAACACATCTCCGTCTGTGATTGAGCCTTTCCCTTGAACTGTTAATATGATGGCCACCTCCTTAGAAGTATTTGCTTGTGTTCTTGAACGTATGAGCTGCATTTCTCCGTTTGATTACCTGCATGACAAAATACCTCATGGCGTCCATTGCGTGGTCATGTGCCTTGACCACTTTGTCTTCACCCTTTTGACTGGCCTTGTCATCCCACACATAAGAAGCGAACTCTTTGAACAGATTAGTTAGCCCAGGTGTGAACTTGATCTCACCAGAGTTCATAGCTGTTTGCGTTTCTCTAATGCCGTTTAGCACATCGTTATCAGCTTTAATAACTCGATACCGGCGTTCTCTCAATTTGGTAATAAATGAAGCCGCTGATGGATCAACAATCACTTCACAGCGTATGTCACCGACAAATTGGCTGAAATCCCGAGCGTATTCATCATCTGTCTTCTGTCTGCTGCTATGCCGTCCATCGTAGTAATACTCTTTGAGGCAATACCAAACAGCCCCACATTTACCCCAAAGTAAGAAAACTGTGGGGTTCTGTGTGCCATAGTCAACACTGACATAGTATCGGCTTGGCTGCTGGCTTGGATTGCTGACCATCTCGTCTTTATTGAAGTTGTCGTAGACAATTCCATCAGCCAGAACCCATTGTCCCAGAATATATCGCTGGTAAAACACTCCTGAGTACATATGTTCGTACCTGTCAATAACTTCATCGCTCAGGCTTGGATTGTCCGTCATCACAAAGTGGAGACGCAATGCGCGTTTATCGTCTGCTTGATCAATCCAATCAGTCTTGAACCAGTGATACGGGCCCTCTGGGTTCATATTGAACCAGTATTTGCCGCCAGTAACGGAAACACGCGCTGTAGCTTGATTGACAAACGACTGTGGCATGAGAGCTGCTTCATCAAAGAACATTCCGGCAAGTGTGATCCCTTGAATCAGATCTTGGCTGCTTTCATCTTTACCGCCGAATAAATAGTAGAGGTTGGTTCTTCCATCAAGGCTGATTTCCAGCATGTTTTCTGAACGCCGATCCACAACCGAGAATCCCACTTGTTGCAACGTTTGTTTGAGTGGCCTAATCACATTTCGGCGCAATGATCCAATGGTTTTGCCGGCAATGCCAAATTGCTCGTGGTCAAACATAATCATGCTCCACAGAACATAGCTGATCGACATCGCAAACGTCTTTCCGGAACGCACAGCACCATCAGCAATGATTGTCTGCTTGTCTGGATAGCGGCGCCACCAGTTGATGATGTCTAACTGTTTCCCTTTGAATTGATCAATCGGGGTTGTCATTGACATCACCGTCCTTTGGAATGCTTTCATCAATTGCGGCTAAAAGCTTGTTCAGTCCTCCATATTGGCCTTCTGGAGTGCGGTAAGCGCTAGCTTTTGCTTCCATGATGTCAGCCTCAGCTTTAGACTTGCGAACATCGGCCTTAGTTTTCTCAATATCAGTAATAATCTTCGTTAGCTGAGCATTGAGCAGCTCATCATTACCAGGGTAACGCTTTAACAATTCGCGTCCTGCTGCCATGCGGTCTTTGATACTTGGATCGTTTTCAACAGCATCTGCACCGTCTGGAGTACTAACTATAATTGTCTCTTTTGCCTCTCCACGAAGTACTGTGGTGAAGTATTGAAGCACCTCAGCAGCCTTGGCAATCTTGTCAGACTCGATGCGTTTCATGCGCTCATCGATGGCAGCTTTAATGTTAGGTTTTGTTAGGTTTTCTGCGCCAACAAATCTAGCCGTTCTTTTGCTGTATCCTGCTTCTAGTGCCGCTTTGGTAGCATTGCTATCAGCAATATAAGAATCAACGAACTTCTTCTGTTTTGCTGTCAGTCGCATTACATATCACCACACCTCCCACGTTTGTACGAGCTATTAGTCTTCCGTGTATTGTTTGATCTTGTCAACCTGCAAATCGCACCATTCGTCATGTGTGCCGTCCGCTTTGTAGATTTTTACGACTGGCATTGAACGATAGCCTAGCTTGCGGAACCGCTCGTAGTCGTCTGCGTCTGCTGTGATGGTTTGCACTGGCATGACTCGTGACAGCTTGAATACTGTCCATCGGCACTTTTGACAGTGTGGCTTTGTGTAAATGATTGCGTTCATGTGTTTCTCTTCTCTCGATAATCTCTCAATGATTGATTGCTCTGTGCGGCTTACATATCCGTAACCGACTCGCTTCATCGCATTAGTTGAGTTCATAAGTACACCTCAATCGCGTGTCGTCATAAACGAACGCATACAGCAGATGTTTGCCCGTGGTGAAGCCATTCTTAATCTCATAGGGATCATTTGGCTTTGCTGTTCCAAGCTGGCGCCACATAATGCCACGATCATCTTTAAACCGCTCGCTATGATAGTGGCCTGAGTGAAGTTCGTATGTTTTTGCCATATTGAATATCTTTTTGTACTCAAATGGAAAAAGTCCTGTCAGTTTGTTCTTGGCTACATCTCCGTGTGCGAGCATAATGCCAACATGCCCTAGCAAGTATGCACAGCGCCAGTCGGTTGCCTGATTACTGTCATTGAGATCAACGTGTACTTGTGGATAGCGATCTATCAGCGCATAAAGAAAAGCGTATTCGAGATCACCTGAATGGTTACCGAACACGCTCTTGATTGAGACGCGATTGCTATATTCAATTGCCAGCGGAATAATCTGATCAAACAACTTCACAGCATCATGGAATGCCTGACGCATGTTTGCGTGATCTAGTTGCGTTCCTCTAACCGTTTGTGTTACATGAATCTGATCACTATGGAATAGATCTCCCAATTGCTCGATCACAATCTCGTTGTAGCTGTCCATGATTATCTCTCTAAGTTGACTCACCATGTCTTTTAGATCGGCGAATGTTGTCCAGCCAAAATGCAGGTCAGGCAATGGGATGACTAAGTTGCGATCGCCCGATTTCTTCATGCCGTAATTGACCGGAATGATTTTGTCGTTGAACGCTTCAGCCATTTCATTTATCGATAAGCCTTGTTTCGGCTTTACGCGAATATGAATGCTATACTGCGGAACTATGCCGTCTTCGGTACTATGCTGCTCATACACTTTGTAGTCGCCTAAGACCATCTCGAACTTATCAGGATCGTATCCACACAACTCCATCAAAGTTCGTGGGTCTTTATTTGGCTCATGCTTGAGTCTCATTAAGGCCGTTACTGTTTGGCTACCATCAGCATTAAGAGCGACTTTTCTGTCAGCGGATGGCGTCTCCCTATTTGTGCCGCCTGAATCGTATTCATTTTTTAGTGGTTTTTGAAACTCGATGCCAAGCCGTCTTGCTTTGCCTTGAAGCGCATCGTAGCTAATCCCGAGCTTGTCTGCCGTCTCACGTCTGGTAAAACCTTCAGAGGCGAGCTTCCTAATGCCACTGATTTGTTCATCTGTCCATTGCATCTACTCGCCTCCCGAAGCTGTTTTAATAGTTACCGATTTTCAGAATCTTCTTTTCCGAGTTTATTCAGAGCCTCAAGCAATAACTGATACTTAAACCTTTTACTGTTAATTTCAGTATCATGAACTACATGCATAGTAAGCAATGTGAACTTTTCGTTCCTGTTTTTGCACGCCAAAAAAGCTTCTAATAAAAATCCAATAATTGGAATCGCTAGCGAGAATAAAACAGATATAACAAGAATGCGTATTACTGTCTGAGGACTAATATATCCATCTATTTTCAATAGTGGTCCTTGTGGGCTAGAAGTGTAGGGATATTGTTCAAGAATTGTATAATGATCTTTACCGGAGCAAAGCCAACCCGGTATCTTGCTTAAGAAATGCCATATAGGGATACCAATTGTGCTCAAGGCGGCAAAACTTAATAACGTATTTCTAAAAAATTCAGAAACGCTATTGGGCGATTTCTTATATGTTATGTAAGCTTTAATAGTGTGAATGTTATTGATACTAATCTTCTTCGAGCACCCATTTATCGTGTTCATAATTTCTGATGTGTTTGTGTTGTTTACCCAGCTAAAAAAAGTAAAAATATTTTGTTTTTCGAGTAAGTTTTCTTTAACAAGCATTTTAACAATACTATCACTGTCCATTTATATCACCTCAAAAAAATAGTACTCCAGCATGAACTGGAATACTACATTTAGGTGGTAATTAAGGCATATCTCGTGCAATATCGCTGGTCGGGATTTGCACCCGACATGATGTGCACGCTGGTCTCTCTAACACGGTTGAACCCAATCATCTACGTGTCCTAGCGTCTACCTATTCCGCCACAGCGATCCACTCGCTCTCCCAGTGTCAGATGGGGTCATCGCAAGCTGTGTCCGGTCGCTAAACTGGACAATGAGGACGGTGGGAATTGAACCCACATACATATGCCGTTCATATGATTTACCAAATACATCCTCTTGGATTCCTCCTGAAGCATTGCGTTTAAAGCTATTTAAAGCTATGCCTCAGAACACCCAACTGCACCCTGCTAACTCATCGTCATGGTAGGCTTATCAGTACGTAGCGACGGATTATCTACCGTCACAGACCTTCACGGGTGATATGTGGCATGCGGGAATCGAACCCGCCTGACTATCTCAGCCAGTCCTCATTGCCACGCCTTGCCACAGCTTTATCATCACTGAGGCTCGGAGGAAAAACGCGGTGTCTCAGGTTTCTCACCTTTGGCACAATAACATAATAAGGCAGAAAAGCGTGTTTTTTGTTGCATCATTGTTGCACGGATGTTGCATCTAGTTTCACTAGCGGACATATTTCAGCAAAAGCATAGAGAGCTTCTTGTGTTTGTCGCCAAAGGGTCGTTCGGTCAACATGCAAGTGAGCGGCTAACTGAAGGCTGGATTTACGTGTCGTCTTTGGAGTCAGATAGCTCTCAACTAAAATGATCCGGTAGTCTTCATTCTCTATAGATTCAATAGCGCCTTCACAGCACGCTATATAGTACAGCTCGTCAGCGTGCGATACGAGCTTGTCCTCGGCTTTATTTCCATAGCTAGGTGACTTAGGCATGCCGTCCATCACGGGACTTCTGAGCGCTATTTTGGTGCGTTGAGCGAGCCGCTTGTGATGCCAGTAGTTCCCCAAGACCTCTTTGGCGTTTTCAATTGTTTTATCATGATCAATTGGGCTAAAATATCTCGTTGCTCGCACCACTGCGTCCACTCCTTATGGTATAATTAAATTTGTAAAGGTTTGGGGAAACGGCGTGCCGTAATGGTGCGCTTTTTTTGATGCTTTTAAATGTACTTTCAACATGTGCGTTTGCTATACTGATTAAGGAGGCAGCCTCTATTGTGACGAAATTCATTACTTACATCTCTTAGCTTAATCTGCCTCCGGCGCGTCCTTCATCAGACGCGCTTTTTGTTTACCTGAACTAGAAGGCAGCAAGCCATTGTTCAATCGTTGCAGCGGCCGCATTGAAGACTGGATAAAGTGATTTTGCGAATTCGTCCATTGTTCGCTCATGTTTCCTGCGTTCATACCTAATGCGCGCTCGCATGACTGCTCGATGCCGATCATTCATTTCATTTTCCTCTTTTCCAGTTAGCCCACATCCACATTGCAACACATGCAATGAGCAACATGACGGCAATCATTGCTTTCCCTCCAGCCTGCGTCCGCACATCGGACAATAATTGATCATGATTGGATCATCGACCTCAGCATTATCAAAGCCAACAGCTTCGCATGTGTGTATTGCTGCACCGTTTATTTTTTTAGGCTCGATTCTATCCCATTCATTTCCACCCGTCATACCGATTCGAAGGAAGTTGCCAAGCTCTGATTCAATAAGCTTATGTGGCTCATGACAATATGGACAGTTTTTCTGGTTCTCCGTAAAGGGGGTCGAATTCGACCCCTTTTCCACTTTTTCAGTCATTGCTTTCCCTCCAGTAGCTCCGGATTCTCTCTGAACTTAATCTCTCGTTTCATCTTGTACCTCCAGAAGCACGACAACCTTGCCGCCCCAATCATGTGCTGTTTTGTAGGGGTCGGCCTCTCCCTTTTCTCCGTACCACTTGATGGCTCCTGACAGATCTGATGTCTGTCCTTTTCCGCCCCATCCGGAATTGCAAAGGTATTTGCCGCTCGACATACGGATAACCTTTATTTCTATTTGTTTCATCTCTCCGCCTCCAATTTCACGATTTCTCCGTTTTCCTCAACAATCCATGATTCCAGCAACCATGCACGGACAACGGCTACTTGGTTGTCAGCCATCCAGCGTTGCCAATCATAAAGGCCATTAATCCCCACCGCTGAGATGTTATCTTCAAGGTGCCAAAATACGTCTAGCAGTCCCCACTTGCCGGGTGCCTTTGCTTTCCTGATGTATTCACCGACCGCTTCCGGAATCACCGGCAGATCATCTGGCAAGGCAGCATCATATTCATCAAGATAATTTGGCTCATCGTCACAGTAGTATGGGCTTCCGGTTTCATCGGTGTATGCGTCATAAACCTCGGCGTAACATTCTGCCAATTTCTCCAACACGTCCCGCTTCGTCTCATTTCCTGTCATATCCTGTCACCTCTCCAGTTTCCTCAACGCGCCACATTCCGCGGCTCCATGCTTCTGCAAAAACACTTTCACTATTTTCAATATAATCAACTACTGAAAAGTCATCGCTGGTAGAGTCTACTGATTCAAGTTCGTCACGTAAAGACAAGGAATCATGACTGCCTTTTATTTCCTCTGATACCGCTAATGGTATTGTGGGTAAATCATCTGGCAAGGCGGTGTCATAACGTTTCTTGTAGTCATATAGTGTTTCCCTAGGCCAGCCATTGAAGAACACCTGATAGCCAGCAAGACGATTCCAAACCGCCTCGAACACGTCTCGCTTCGTCTCATTGCTCATAGTTTGACTATCTCCCCTGTTTCCTCAACGCGCCAGACACCTGACAAGTATGCATGGGCGAACGTTTCCGAGTTGTAATCTTCAAACGCCCATTCAGCGTAGCTGTTATATTTGCTTCTAACCTCTCCAAGTGCACTTACAAGGTCTGCCCTGACTGACTTCATTATTTTGAGAAACTTTCCAATTCTTTTTGGAAGCACCGGAATATCATCTGGCAAAGCCGCGTCATATCTTTTCAGGTATTCCTTGTACATTTCATAGTCAAGCCCAGCACATTCATCAGCAACCTTGTTGAACACGTCCCGCTTCGTCTCATTGCTCATCGTCCTTCTCCTTCTCTCGTATGAAGTGGTCAAACTTCTTGCGCATGTTTGCAGGCGTGTCAACGTCAACTGTATTAGACTTAATCGCTGCCGCTTTAATCCGAAACATATCCCGTTCCGTGATTGTCACAGTCGCAGTCTTCAAGGACATCACGTCAATCCAATATTCCAATTTAAGCTGGCCGTCATGCCCAATGTAAATCTCGGTTAGGTCAGTGAGCTTTACCTTCTGACCACTATCCAACTTAATCATTGTCATCGTCAGTCACCTCTTCTTTTTCGCAGTCTTGCAAGCCGTAATGCTCGATCTCTGATTCAGTGAACTTTCCACGAAGTTCTTTATCCGCGGGGCAAATCGTCAACAAATCTGTATCGCCAGACTTGTAATACCAAGCCTCTTTGGTATGTGGTACCTTGACGTTGTACTTCTTCTCCTTTGCCACGGTGTAGCCGTTGACGTAGGCATTCATCAGTAGCTCTTCTAAGCCATCATAATCATCAGTTTTCATAGAAATATATGATGCTGGAAATTTATACTTATTTGCATCTTCAACGATTTTGGCTTGTTTCTCGCTCAGCACTACCTTTTTAGGCTCCTCAGCGAACGTGACAACGTGGCCACCAGAGTTTCTTGCCACTTCGGTTGCTAAATCTTTATCGAGCGTTACTGGCACATCAACATTCGAGAAACTCAAAAATCCGTTTGTTTCACCAAAGTCCCAGTATTTGCCTTCAGCGTTCTTAACCGCGCACATTTTTACTTCGCTCATTTTTCGTCCTCTACTTTCGTAAGCTTGTACAAAATTCCTTTGGTGTCCACGTAAACCGGCTCACCGGTCACTTGGCTGATGTAAACATCGTCTACTTCGTTTTCCATGAGTCGGCCTCCTTCAATCGATTTCTTCGACTTCAACTCTCGGGTTAGCTTTGTCAATAAAGAACCGATCTCGCAGTTCTACAATGTGATCCCAGTTGTCGTTTTCTAAAAATTCAGCCTTTTGCATGCCGTCGAAGATAAACTTGTGCTGAAACGCGATGTTGTCCGGGTCTGTTCGCTTGTCATACCAGTACCAGTCGAAACTTAGAGGTTTTCCCCATTGAAATTTCACGCCCTGATTCATCGCTTTTCTCACAGCCAACATTACCGTTTCCGTTGCTTGTTTCTTGACTTTTGCTCCGCCGAACATGTTGCCTCGTTCAACATTGATGTACTGGTTAAGAGTCATGAGGGGCAATGGAATAATAATCCTGTTCACGCCGGCTTCACGTCCTTCAGATAGTATTGACGTTGCTTGCCGTCAACCATCTCAACCGTTGTGATTAGCTCTTTGGGTGCCTTGCCATCAAAAGCAACTGGCTTGTTGATGGCAAGGCTTGCACCTCTGGCATTGTATCGTTCAATCCTGATGATTCGTGCCACACCGCCGAGATCACGCACGCCCATGAATACTCGATCAGGAACCATAACCAGATCACCGACCATCATTTTTGTTTTAATTGCTTGCATTTGAAGATTCCTCCTGTAGTTTCTTGTATTATTCATCGCTAAATGTCTAACGACTAACAATCTCTTCACGGCCGTTGTTACGGCTTGGCAACTTGATCTGGAATTCTTTAGCAACTGCCTGAATAAACGGCCGTGATTTTCCAACACGTTTTGCAACCTCTGTTAGTGTTTTGCTCTTGCTTGCCGCCTCAGCAACTTTCACTGCATACTTCTTACGGTTAGCTTTCCCACGTTTGTTTACAGCCTTGATGCTGCTGATCAGTGCCACTGAAGGCATATCTCGATTATCAATACCGGTTACCGCACGTTTCTCGACAATCGCTTTCTTTGATACAACAATCCGGTTATTGAACTCCTGTTTCTCTATTTTTGAGAATGCTTCGCTTTCAGAAATGTCTAGCATCACGGCTTTTTCATAGCGCTTATGCAATTCTGCCTTGAAGTCGCGCCACACTTTGTCGCCTTGCTTGTAAAACCGCACTGTTACTTGTGTCATGCTTTCTTCTCTCCTTGCTTATCAGGCCTTAGTTCGTCAAGGCTAACGCCTAGAGCGTCTGCAATTCGTATCATCGTTGAAAATGACGGATCTTTGCTTTGACCGGTTTTGATTGAATAAATAGTTGTTGGATTTTTATACCCAGCAACTCTGGAAAGTTTCCTGATACTGTAGCCTTTTTTGTTCATAATTTTTTCGATGATGTACCACATATTGATTCTCCTTCGGGCTAATGTACGATATGTTGTTTTTATCAGTGCACTATCGTATGCTTAACATGTACGAGTGCTAGTACACCCGTAACTATCATGTTAGGAGGCAAATAATATGGCTAATAAAACAACCTCGAGAAGAGCTGCTTCTGCAGCTTCCGCTGTCTTGCGTGATCGTCGCACTAGCAAGACTTCTAAAACGGCCGCTGCCAGCGCATTAGCTCAACGTTCCAAGAAAAAGTAGTCACACAGTCATACTTTAATTACTCCTTTAGGGTCTAAGGTTTCCCTGAGGGAGTTTTTTGTCATTTTTATTAAAATGGCAAATCATCATCTTGGATGTCTATCGGCTGGCCATTATTAGCAAACGGATCCGTGGTATTCGCTCGTGAAGCATTTGGAGTCGTTTGACTCGCGTTTGTGGTCGTGGTTGCTGATGCATTGGCTGTTTGCTGTGATTTAGGGCTGTTCTGAGACGTCTGTCGTGACTCAAGCAAAGCGAAATTATCAACGATTACCTCGGTCACAAACACTTTCTGCCCTTGCGCGTTATCATACGTGCGCGTTTGAATATGGCCTTCCACACCAACCAAGGATCCTTTTTTGGTGAAGTTTGCAAAGTTCTCAGCCGACTTGCGCCAGATCTGGCAATTTACGAAATCAGTTTCTCGTTCTCCGTTTTTGCTCTTGAATTTGCGATCAACTGCCAGCGTGAACGAGCCGACAGCGGTTCCACTTTGTGTGTAGCGCAAGTCAACATCTCTTGTCAGCCGGCCTGTTAGTGAGACACTGTTTAGCAATATGCTTCCTCCTAATTCTTTTCGCCGAGCTGATTGAGCTGTTCAAGTTGTTCGGCCAGCTTGGCACGCTGTTCGGGCGTCACTTCATGCTTTGGTTCCTGATATCCAGGCTTTAACCAATCAGGTTCTTTATCAACGCGCTCTGGCTTGCCGTAACGCTGTGGACCCGTGTAGTTAGCCCTAGCCGTTTCTTCGTGTTTTTTTGATTCTGCTTCAGCTTGCTCAACAGTCTTAATTTTTCGCTCTGTATAGCCGTCAAATACTTTCGCTAAATATCGATCAGCGCCTTTTGCTTTGACATCTTTACGGGCTGCATACTTAATGACCCAGCAAACCAAATCATCGCCAAAATTACCGATCCACTCTTCCAAATCTTGAGTAGCAATGGCATTGGGAAATCCCCAAACGTTTTGCCAGAGCAAACGCGCATTCTCGTGTACACGAACGCCCGCCTGGCTGTCTGTTTTATTTTTATTTACTTTACTTTCCTTTACTTTACTTTGTGTATTAATGTCGTCATTAACACCATATGAATCGGAGTTACTGTCTGCATTAATCCAATACAATGTTGGTTTTTGCGATTTTCGTCTTTTGGTGGCATCAGTGAACGTTTCTTGGATGCGCTGACTGGTCAAAACGTTGTCCGACAGGAACAGGTCTTTATTGAAAGTCCCATACTCAATCAGACGTTTGACCACTAGCCCCACCAACTCACCAGTCGCACCACTGACACGATTGACAAGCTGGTTTTTAGCTAGCTCGGTCCACTCGAGGTAATAGCCTTTGCGGTAGATCGCCGCGAGCAGATAAATGAAAATCAAAACACCCTTTGGTCCAAATTCACCGGTAATTGCCTCTGTCTTTTCGTTCGTTGCAAAATCAACATCGAATGGAAAGTAATCAAGTCCTTCTTTTACTGGTCTTGCCAAGCGATCATCTCCTATTCAATAAGATCGTAAAGACTAATGATCTGTTGGAGGTGCTTGGTAGCACGACAGTATTCGCAGTGCTCACATCGATGGGGTTTTTCCTGTCCGTTTTTAACTGCTTCAATCCGTGGCTGAAGTTCCTTCACCCTTTCCAACCAATAATCGAGCAAGTCTTGCGGAATTGAGACAGCAGCCTTATCAGGTGGATCTTGCTTCGAAACTGCGATGATCACCGGCACCGCCTGCACCCCGTATTGCTGTCGGACTAGCTCTTGATAAACGGCCATCTGGAGTGAATAGTTATAAGCTTCAATAAATGAGCCGTAACGCCGTTCATCAGGCAAATAGAAGCGCTTGTTGATGTCCATGGTCGTCTTTAGGTCGGCAAAGTATTTGTGATTTGTTGGAAGACAATCAAGTTTGCCTTTCCACATCACGCCACCAATCTCACCACGTACAATGACTTCCTTCTTGCCCTGATAGAACTCTTTGAACATCGGGTCCGTTCGGAGCGTTTTAATCATGGCATCAGCCATTTGGTATTCCTTCTTAAGCTGGCCTTTTGTGGCACCACGTGTTGAGATGATCTCTGGATGCTGTGCTTTGAATTTTCTGTGAGCATAACGGCTTTGAAAGTAGCTATGAAGATAGTTACCGACAAGTAAGGCCGTTGGGTCTCGCTTAGGTTTCCATTCACCTTTCATTTCAGCCAGTGCTTCAGCCTCGCAAGCCATGAACTTTTTGAACCACGTTGGTGACTCGTACTGCCAATCCATGCGATTGCTGTAGTAGTTCCTACTTGTTAGCTTGGCCTTGGAAGAGATTTGCGACTTCTTTGTCTGTGACTGGTTGATGTTCAGATCGTTCTGCTTGTTCTGACTCTCTTGGTTCGTCCTGATCGGCATCTGCAACATGCTTTTTATCCTCCTTCGGTTTGCTATCAATCAAATCATCAAAGTTAGGTGTTACATCTATCGGCTCCGAGTTATCGTATTCATCAGCTGTGGTATCGTTTACGGCCCCAAGCAACAGGTCATTGTCTGAGCTGGAGTTGATGAAAAACTTGGCAGCACGATTAAGCACCGTGCGTTTAGCCATTTCTTCAGGGAATTCTTGTTGTACCTTCTTGGTCTTCGCATGGCTCCAGCTTTGATCAATCTGTTTTTTTGTCATGATGGTGAAATTCTCGGTGCCGTTGTTGTCAACAATCACCGCAAAAGCACCGGCAATTGGATTATCTTGGTTTTCAATGCGTGGTTCGAAGACTTTCACAACCGTGCGTCCCCTATCAGAACCAATTTGAAAGTTGTCGCCTTCTCGAACAACTTCAGCCCAAACGTCTTTGACGTTGTCAAGCCTTTTCAAGATTGCTAAGCTTCCGAAATATGAGCGCATCAGTGTTAAGTCTTTGCCATAAGGAATGAAATAGACCTGATTCTTCGCAGGGCTTAAACCCTGAATAACCATATTGAGCAACGCCTTTGCCTGTGATTGTGGGCTTGTTTTGTCTAAAAGCGACGGGCCCTTGCTATTATCAGATAGTGTTAGCCAAGCCGAGTTCAGGGCATTACTGGGACTATAATTGGCCGGAAGCTTCAAGCCCTCATTCTTCTGCATTTGAGTGATACGGTTGTTCACGCTTGCTACAATTTCATTAGCCATGTTCAAATTCCTCCTAGTAGTCGGCGGCAATCGCTACACCGCTGAGTTCGTGCAAAATATACTTTCGAATTTCGGCAGGATCATCTTTGATCGTATCGCCTTCTGGGCCAACATTCGTGATGATTTCATCGCCTGAGTAAATCGGATCGCCTTTCCAATCAGTGCGGACTTTTTTTATATCCATTTCACTTCGCCGCCTTCCGTGATAAACTAGGAGTGAAAATAATTTTGCTTAGATCTTTGCTTCCCGTGGTTGCAGCCACGGGATTTTTTTGTGCGCATTTGTTGAGCATCCGTTGACTAAGTTCGAACATCCAAAGCCAACCGCTATCTCCGTGGCTCTTGTAAATCACGTTCTCGGCTTGATCATGAATGTCTTGCCAATATGCCTTCGTGTCACGCATAGTTCTTCCTCCTAACGTGTCCATTGTTTCCAACCTCCTACTGCTGTGGCACCGATCATGATGCCAACCAGAGTTACAAGCAGATACTTCCAAAAGGCTGATGATGGGTCGAACAGCACCGACATGATTGCTTCTAACATTTGTTAGGCCTCCTATTGTCCTGCAAACCAACGCTCCATCTTCTCAGGCTCAACTCGCTGTGTTTTACCCGGTCCAACGAATGGAGCGCCACGCTTCTTCCAACGGCTCACTGTCGCAGCAGAAACCTGGTAGTGTGCCATGACATCTTTTGGCGTCCAATAAATTTTCGGTTTAAATGGCTTGCGTGTCCTTTGCGGCTTAGTGGGATCGATCAGTGTGAATTCTTGTTCCATGCCTGCTCATCCTTCCTCATATAATGAAGTTTCTGATAATGTGGGAGCCTTTCGCTGAAAAGATCCATAATTGAGATGCCTAGCATTTCACAAATGGCATTCAGCTCGGTTAGATCTGCGACTGTGCTATCCAATTTTTCGAATGCGTATGCTTTCAAGTTTTTAGCGTCATCGCGTGTAAAGTTGGGGTCATTAGCAAGGCCCTCAATGTCGTGCTTGATGAAAGAAGCTTTCTCCTCGTCTTCTTCTCGTTTATCGGTGAATAAAAGCCCGCGTAAATCGTGGTATATTCCGTCACCGCTAAACAGCTTAGGGATTCCTAGAAACAAGTTAGCCATTTCATAGCTTAGTTCGCTGTCATTCATCGAATTGGCAATGTCAGTAGCCTCATTTGCTCTAATGGGAGTTCCATGAAAATAGTTGTTGATCGTTGAGTGCCCTAATTTTGCTGCATAAGCGATCACCTTCTGTGGCGTGTTGGTTCTAGTAGCGAACCTATTCAAAGGGCTACTAATTGTTGCTTTCATACGTTCCACTTCCTTTAAAAGATGAAATATTGGTGGATATTGATTCATGCTATAGAAGGCTATGATTAACCCATAGCAAGTTGATCAGCGTCTTCAGCTAGCCATTCGTCAACGTGGCCCTTCAACTGCTCGTCAGGCATTTGTTCGAATGCAAAGGCCGGAATCTCTGGGTAGACGCGGGTCAAAAAATCAATCATTGCTTCACGTGTCATATGGCTCACCTCCTTAACTTGAAAACTGACTATTGTGTGATTGCCTCCATCCAAGTGCGATAATTGCATCGAATGGAGGTGATTAAAATGCCAAAACGAGTCAGCGTTACAAGCGAAAACAAGTCAGGGCGTAATGAGAAGTTTCATGACAACTTCACCGGAAAGAACATGAATCGTTCTCAGTTTGTACAAGCCATACAGAATGGCGAGTATAAAAACTACACCGTTAGAAACCTGCATGGCTTAAAAACTCCAGCATCTAAGCCAGACAGCACCACTAACAACAACCTTGATTAATCATCGCTTGTAAAACGTGCATCTTTCTCGTTATCAACAAAGTGTACGAAGAATCCTTTGGCGGTAATGCAATCTGATGCGCTTATCGAAGCAATTAACTCGTTATTTCTGGTCACATTGATCATTGCGTATGGATGTCCTTTAATGATCAGCTTTGACGGGTTTTTGGAGGTCTCTGCTGGTTCCGACCAATCAGTAGAGATCTTTTTAATCCCATCAGCGTCAATTTCAATCCGCTGGTATGGATTTCCTTGTTCTTGCAATTTTTCTGCAATGCGCAATGCGTGCTGTTTGAGTTCTTCGTTCATTTGACTACCTCCTTTCGCTGGGCAGGACTATGTTTACTTAAAGTTGACTGATATTCCAAAAAAATAAGATCCGGCTTCGTTTTTAATGCAGTGGCAATTTTGAATGCCAATTCATAGCTAACACGGCGTTCTCCGCGTTCGATCAATGAATAATATCCTTTGCTAATGCCAATCATATTTGAAATATCTTGCATTGTAAGATGAAATTCCTTGCGGCGTTCTTTTAGCTTTTCGTTCAAATGATCACCTCCTAATCAACTTTATGTAAACACTATAATCTACAATTAGTAAACTGTCAACTCAAAAAGTGAACTTTTTTTAAACTTTGTTGAGTTTACAATTTGTATACACTATCCTATTCCTATGAGGTGATATGATGAGCTTCGGAGAAAGACTAAAAGAACTTAGGAACGAAAAGAAGATGACCCAATCTGATGTCGGAAAAATTATAAATGTCAGCAAAGCGTCTGTCTCTTTATATGAAAAGAACGAAAGAACCCCTGACCAAGATTCTATTAAGAAACTGGCTCGTTACTTTAACGTTTCTACTGATTTTTTGCTTGGAGTTACTGACGTTCGCTCAAAACCGGAGCAAATAGACATATCAGATTCAAAAAATGATACCATCATGACTTTTGAAGGTCGCCCCATTCCGCCTGAAGATCTTGAGATAATCAAGAGACTTCTTCGAGGTGGCAAACATGATGACTGAATTTACCAGCGAGATGCTGAGAGAAGTTTTAAACTATGGATTTGACCGTGGAGTCGGGGCTGAGCTGACATATAAGCTAAAACCGTACACTCCGTCAGTTTCTAATCCTGAAACGCGTTGGATTGCGGTTAATATGAATTGGCATGAACCAAAACAATTGCCCTATCAAGCGGCACACGAAATAATGCATGTTCTACACCAAGATCCAGCTTGTCTGTATTTTTATTCAGCATCAAAGAATAGCATTGAAGGTGAAGCTAACATTGGGGGAATTCACATCCTGGTTCCTTTATATTTTGCTGGCATTGATAAAGAAGACGCCAATCTGAATCAGTTTATGAAAGCGTTTGATATTCCGGCGTCAATGGAAGATGCTGCTTCAGAAGCGATAAAAGGTTTTTATATATAACTGATTGTTAGTCCAGACACGGAAGACGATAAAAGCTGAAAATTATTTATGGAGGAAAACAAAATGGCAAAAAAGGTAATGGGTGCTGACGGCAAGCAGTATAAGGTAAAGAAGCCTTTTTACAAGCGCGTTTGGTTTTGGGTATTAGTTATTATTGTGGTAGCAGCGATTGGCGGCGGCCTCAATAATAAGGGGAAATCAAGCAGCGAATCCACAGAAAAAACGGCAGTTAGCAAAACGGATAAATCATCTTCAAGTACATCAAAAAAGGACAGCGGCAAGATTACTCGTGCAGACTTTGACAGCATCACTCTGGGTGATTTGATGCAAAACGGCAATGGTGGTGCCAAATTAGATGATTTAAAAGCCAAGTTTGGTAACCCATCTTCTACCTCAAGCAGTACCACAAACGGAGTTAAAACTGATCTTGTCACTTGGACTAATGTTGAGGGCGGCTTGGGAGCTAACGTGATTGTCTCCTTTACCGATGGAAACGCGTTCAGCAAAAATCTTACAGGCTTCAAGTTAAGCCGCAAGCAAAAGATCACTTTGGCAGATTTCAATGCATTCCAAGACGGAACGAAGTACACTGACTTCACCTCAAAATGGGGACAACCTGACTATTACAATGAAAGCCTGATCGGTGGTCAAAAGAATGTTGTGGCCGGTTATACATCTGGTGTAAAAGGTGATCTAGGTTCCAACTTCAACGTTACATTTACAAATGATGCTTTAAGCGGGAAAACTCAGTCTAATATGAAGTAGTCCTTTTGAAGGCCCCTACTTGGGGCCTTTATTGGGTACAAAAATAGCCCCGGTGGCGAGGGCTGAGGAGGAAAATATGTCAGCTAAAGAAGATAGCCTAAATTTCAAGGAATATGGAGAACTGGCACTTGAGGGCATCATAGCGTCAATACCTTCTGTCGGGGCAGCCTTACAAACAGCTTATTTTGGAAGGAAAAACGAGAAACGATTCAAGCGAATCGAAAGTTTCTATAATGAGTTGTCGAAAGATATTAATAAACTTCATGCGCAGATGGCCACAAGCGAGCAAATAGATAGCGTCTCAAACGAACTATCAGATTTCATGGAAGCAACGAATGACATTATTGAATCACAGTCTAGCCTTGCAAAAAGATCTATGCTTCACAATGCATTTTTGAACATTCTCACATCACCCGAATCTGTAGATTGGTCGAAAAGTAGGTTTTTCATGTCCACGGTTTCTCAGATTGACATGATTGATTTAAAAATAATGTTTGCGATACAAAAGATTCCATCTAACAGATGGGCAATTCCAGAAGAAGTTGAACGTGCACTCTCGCTAGATCATTTTTTCTCTATCGGATTGCTAGAACGGTTAACCAATCTTGGATACTTGGAAAAAAGACTTGGTAGCATCACAATGAATGAGAATGGAACCAACATTGACACCTACTACAGGATTACAAATTTAGGGAATCAGTTTTTAGACTTTGTTATGAATCCACCTGTCTCCACAAACACACAAAACAGCGATAATTAGCCACACATACCAGTATTTTATAAAAAGTTGGCCAGGCGTTAAGTTGATCAAACTATCAATGAAACGGCTCATGCCGTCACCTGCTTTCAGTTACAAGTAAACACAACTCACTTAATTATAGCAAAGATGAATTGTATTCACCATCAACGGCTAATAGCCCCGCCACCCGCATCAAATTAATAGTTAAGACAAGGAGTCTTACTTATGGCAAATTCTACGATCAGGCAGGCCGATATACTGTTAAGAGAGTGTACCGTTATGCAGGTAGCTACGCTTGATACCGATACCGGTTTCCCTAATATAGTTTCGCTCACACCACTTAAATCACACCGATCGCTTAAAGAGATCCTTTTTTACACTGATCGCGACACTACTACCATTCACAACGTCCTAGAGAAGCCTGTGGTGGCTGTTTACTGTTTCAATGAGCTACACCACTCATCGTTGCTATTACGTGCAAAAACAGCTGTATTGACTGCTGAGGAGGTCTTGCCAAACTTTGCTGAAAACCTCAACACTTTTCAAAAATCGCTACAGTATGATCGACCCGTCATCATTCGTTGCACACCACTAACCGTCAAGATTAGATACAACAATGACATCGAGTTCAGTAAGCTAAACGAAATCTAAGATCAGTTCTTGGAGATGTACTTATGAATGGTCCAGTTACATTAAGTGAGGCACACTTCATTGGCCTCATCATTGTTCTTATAGGCGTCTACTTCGCCCTGTTTGGCCACAGGCATCATTGGGTTCGTTGGCTAATTGACCCTGATAAGCCCGGCAGTAACCTGTGGTGGGCAGCCGTTTTTATCATCATCGGCGTGCTCATGATGATGGTTAGAAAGATGCAATAACACGACCCCATAACGGGGTTTTATTTTAAGGACATAACGAACATACGTTTGAATTACAAACTCTAAGAGTTCAAAAGGAGTGCGATATCATGGCATCAATTAGCTCATATAAACTAAAAGATGGCAAAAAGGCCTGGGAATTCTATATATTCGCTGGTGTTGATCCGCAGACAGGAAAAGAAATAAAGATCCATCGGCGCGGTTTTCCAACCGAAAAAATAGCCCAGCAAGAAGCCACCTTGGCCGAGGCCGAAATAATCAAAGGCCACTCTCACTACCAAACTGAAAGAATTTTAATGGCTGATTATCTCAATCAGTGGATCACTAAGCTTAAGGTTAATGTCAAAGAGGGATCCATGATTATCTATCGATATAATCTTAAGAAATACATCATCCCAAAAATTGGGGATATTCGACTAGCCCTAGATTGCATAATTAAAGTTACCACCCAGAAAATGTGAAAAAAGACCTGTCCGTTCTTGCTAAAATGGTGTTTGCATAACATACCATCTAGAGAGAAGGACAGGTCCCATGGCCATTATAACCTTAATTGAACGATCTCAGATAGAACT
>OBVP01000004.1_pt1 | contig 225828 bp, 221 predicted proteins | sample 1476191 | NCBI WGS metagenome assembly OBVP01 (sample SAMEA2580022, study PRJEB22360) | human gut metagenome | reverse complement strand
CAAAAAAGGTGCAGGCACTGATGCATAGGTAACTATAATTCCTGTTCGCGGCATTCTCGTGATTTTTAACGGCGGTTAAAAATCGAAATGCCCGTGTAACAACGTTTTAGCCTTCCTAATTGATGTTAGGAGGGCTATTTTTGTGTGCAAAATGTGAACAAGCAATGACTTATGCCTTGATGCAAGTCATCAGGTCTGGAAGCTGTGTTATATTCGTCATGAGGCGACTGAGCAAGCGGCAAGGTGAATGAGGAGTATAAACATGATGTGGCCTGAAATGAAGCACGATCAATAGTTGAAAGGGATGATCGCTGGATGATTTATTTTCTTGATGAATACTTACTTGCAAAGAACTCAAGTGTTGAACATGCTGCGTTGAAACGACTGGCTTTGTTCAAACAATTTAAGCAACCAGTTAAGATTCTGACGCGTGATTACGATCGTTTGAGTGTCCAAACCTTGCGCGAGCTTGGCGTTGCTCAGACGGATGTGCGCAACATGTTCGACTATTTTCAGCATGTGCCCGCCGACCGACCGGAAAAAGCTGTGCATAATGATGAGATCAATTTGCCGACAATGGATGAAGTTTCAGTCGATGCTAACCAAAGTCAGGTCACGAACGGCGACCGGCTGCGACGGCAGGTCGGTTATATTCCAGGAACCGTCGGCCATGTTTATTATCAAAACTTTTTGGACGATCAAGGCAATCTTGTGGAATGCGATCTTTGGGACGCCCGAGGGTTTAAATCGGCCACTCAGTATTTTGGACAGGATGGCTTGTTAGCCTTTGAACGCTACTATAATCTTCGAGGTGTACCAGTGCTCGACATTTATTATGTTGGTGATCATGCTGGTCAGATTCAGATCAGCCGGATTGTTTTAAAAGGCCAAACCCTTAAAGAAGATCATGAATTTGATACATTGGGAGAGTTGTTTAGCTATTTTCTTGATCAACTTGCGACTGAAGATTCAGAAACAACGATTTTTATCAGTGATCGTCCGGGGATTGGCGTTCAACCGCTACTGGCAATGCATGCAGCCGCAAAGAAGTTTGTTTACATACCCATTAATCATGTTTTAACACCTGACAAACCGCGGCAAGGCGAACTTGATGGTTTTATTCAACCTGTGCTGCAGCATCCCCAAAAAGTAGATGGCTTAATTGTACAAACGCCTCAGCAGCAACATGATCTTCATGATCGTTTTCCGAAAGTTCGGGTGGCGGCGATTCCAGCGGTGACATTTGATCCGGCTTTGACAGCGCGCTCGGCGGCCGCCGCTGCAAGCAAGAAAATCCTGTTTGTGGGTCGGCTGTCGCCTGATAAGCAACTTGATCAGCTACTTCGGGCAGTCGCTTTGGCGAGTCGGCAGGTGTCTGGCGTGACGCTTGATTTGTTTGGTTACGGTGATGAACAATATCAAACCGCGATGAGGCAGCTTGCGGATCGTTTAGAGATTGGCAGTCAAGTGACATTTAAGGGTTACCAGTCATCTTTGGCTGATCAGTACCCGCAATATGCCTTGTTGGTCAATACGAATTTGACAGATGGTGGTCCGTTGGCGTTGGTTGAAGCACAAACCCATGGACTGCCAGTGGTGAGTTATCGGTTTTCCTATGGACCTAGTGCCTGTGTGATTGATCAGAAAACCGGTTATCTTATCAAGCAAGGACGCGTCAATGACCTTGCTGAAGCGATTGTGAGACTGCTAAAGCGGCCAGAGCAGTCACAACAATTCGGCGATCATGCCAGAGCACTGGCGCAAAAGCAGCTAGCGCCTGAAAAAGTCTACGCCCGCTGGCAAGCATTTCTTGGACTGGACAGTTAACCCGACAAAACGGCAAGGAGGTTCAGGATGTATTATTTTTTAAATGATCAAATGGCCTATGCCAAGTCTGGTATTGAAGGCGCGGAAATTCAGCGGTTGCAGCTTTTCAAAGCGAACCAGACGCCAGCAAAGATTGTTACCCGGCAATTTGCTTTAGATCTACACGATGTTTTGAAAGATGCAGGCATTGACGATACTGATTTTATCAATCTGTTTGATTACTTTTGTGACCTGCTGAGCACACCGTGGCAGCAGGTAACGGTTGCAGACGTTTGCCAGCCGACTGCGGGCGTGACCCGCCGGCGTGAAGGACGCCAGGTGATCTTCAGCCGCGGTTCCCGAGTCATTCGAATTGTTTATTTGCGCGAAAAGGCGGGGCGTGAGCAAGAGGTTAGCAATGTTCAATACTTTGATGTGACCGGCCGAACGATCAAAATGAGTTGGTGGGACACGCGAGGCAACCATTGTTTGGATCAGTATTTTGATCAAGGCGGCAAAATTTTCCAAGAACACTATTTGGATCGTCATGGTCGCACGCGGCTTGAAAAACTGCATTATTTAAATCATAGCCAGCAAGAAAAATTTTCATGGAAATTGGTTGATTTTCATGGTGTGGATTATCTATTTGATGGGCTTCATGATTTGACAAGGTTCTTCTATGATCACCTGAATCAGGTAGATGGCGGCTATAATGTCTTCGTGTGCGATCGGACGACGGAAACTGGCTGGGGCTTGTTGCACATGACGACACCGGCGCTCAAAGTTTTGCATCTGCATAATAACCATGTTGCCGGGAATAAGGACGTGCTGCATGCGAAGCTGAACAATTTTTATGCTAGTGCCTTGACCCATTTGAATCGCTGGGACGCTGTGATTGTGCCGACACCGCAGCAGGCGCAGGATATGGCTGCCCGGTTTGGCACAGCCACGCCGATTTTCACGATTCGAGTTGCTTTTGTTAAGGCGGCAGATGTAGCGGCTAATCGCCTCCCGTTTTCACAACGCGAACAACATCTGGTGGTGCATGTTGCACGATTGGCACCGGAAAAACAGCAAGCAAGTTCAATTCGGGCATTTGCCCAAGTTGTGAAGGCCATTCCGGATGCTAAACTTGAACTCTGGGGTTATGCCAATGGTGACATGGCGCCGAAACTACATGCTCTGGTTGAAAAGCTGCATCTCGCGGATCACGTTTTCTTTAAGGGTTATACTCGCGACATAGCGGCCGTCTATAATCGCGCACAGTTAGGACTGTTGCCTTCCAGTGCCGAAGGATTTCCGCTAACCTTGATCGAAGCACAGGCACACGGATTACCGATGATCGCAAATGACATTCACTATGGGCCAGCCGATATTTTGGCCAACGGTAAAAGCGGGCTTTTGACGCAAAATGGTGACATTGATGGTTTAGCAAATGCGATCATTGGGTTATTGAATGATTCAACTAAGCTGGCCCAGTTTAGCGCGGCTGCCTATGACAATGCTTTGCGATTCACTGATACGAGCACATTTGTTCAGTGGCAGAAACTCATGGCGTTTGCGGCAAAGAAAAAGACAAGGCTGGCGGCCTTTGAGCATGTTGATTAGGCACCGGTCATGGCAATGAGTGGCGTTTTTACTGATAACTGTTCAAAAAATGGTAGGATGAGGCGTAAGCTTTTACCAAGAAATGGAGGCTAACCAATGTCAATTTATGATTATGAGGTCACATTAGAAGATGGTTCGCAATATGCTTTGAGCAAATACAAGGGTCGACCAATGTTGATCGTGAACACTGCCACTAAATGCGGCTTCGCGCCTCAGTTTGATGGTTTGGAGAAATTGTATGACAAGTTCAAGGATCAAGGTTTGGTAGTGCTAGGTTTTCCTTCTGATCAATTTAAACAGGAACTGGCTGATGGTCATGCGGCGGCCGAGGCTTGCCGGTTGAAATACGGTGTGAGTTTTCCAATGCATGATTTGATTAAGGTGAATGGCAAAGAAGCAGCTCCGCTGTTTCAATACCTTAAAACTCAAGCCCCTGGTGAACTAGGCAAGTCCATCAAATGGAACTTTACGAAGTTTTTGGTTGATCGTGATGGTCAAGTTGTCGCCCGCTTTGCACCAAAAACAAAACCAGAAGCGATTGAACCAGCAGTGGAGAAGCTTCTTGGCTAACTTTTGTCAGTTGCACGTGGGGCTGGTTCACGCTCTGTTTTAAACGCGTTTGCCAGCCCAGAGACCTGCGTGTAAGGACCTTGGGTGCAATGACCAAAGCCCGGCCATCACACCCAAGGCCGCTTACACTCCGGTCTCTCCCGGGCTGGTTCACGCTCTGTTTTAAACGCGTTCGCCAGCCCAGAGACCTGCGTGTAAGGACCTTGGGTGCAATGACCAAAGTCCGGCCATTACACCCAAGGCCGCTTACACTCCGGTCTCTCCCGGGCTGGTTCACGCTCTGTTTTAAACGCGTTCGCAGGCCCAGAAACCTGCACATAAGGACCTCGGACATAAATGGCCAAAGCCCAGCCATTTATGTCCGAGGCCACTTATGCTCCGGTTTCTAACCGGGCCTGCTCACGCTCTGGACACTCATGCATGTGATGCGTACAATGACATCAAAAGTAAGAAAGCAGGGATGATTGATGGAAGAATTGCCAGCTGATGTAGCGGCTTTTGTTGAAACACATTTGGTTGATCGGCGCAATAGTAACGCCGTGAAGTGGGATGGTTTGGCAGGTGAATTTGGCCGCACGGATCTCCTGCCGATGTGGATTGCCGATACCGAATTTAAAGCACCTCAGGCGGTGATTGACGCCTTAACCGCTCGCATTCAAGAAGGAACTTTTGGCTATTCCATTCGGCCACAATCCTACTATGATGCCTTCATTGATTGGGAAAAGACTCGCCATGGCGTGACGGTGCAGCCGGAATGGATGCGTTTTGGTGTCGGTTTGGTTAAATCGCTGTATGCCATGGTCAATTGGCTGACCGAACCCGGCGATCCAGTTTTAATCATGCAGCCTGTCTATTATCCCTTCATGAATGCGATTAAGGATCTTGGTCGCAAAGTGGTCTCGGTTGATCTTCAATTAACTGCTGATGGCTGGCGGATAGATTTTGATCAATTGGAGAAAACGCTGGCGACGCAAAACATTAAAGCCATGATTTTTTGCTCGCCACATAATCCGGTCGGCCGAGTTTGGACCCGTGAAGAACTGGAACGGCTTTTTGCGATCACGAGTCACCATGATGTCACGGTGGTATCTGATGAGATTCACGGCGATTTGGAAGTTAGTGGGCCAAAATTCACCTCTGCTTTGCAAGTAGCTGAGGGTCCGGCGCGCAGTCGGCTTGTCGTCCTGAATGCACCGTCGAAGACCTTTAATCTTGCGGCTTTACTGAATTCGCATATTATTATTCCGAATGAAAAGTTGCGCACAGCTTATGATGATTTCATCAAACAGTTGCATCCAGTAGATACCAGCCTTTTGGGACAGGTCGCCGGTGAGGCAGCTTATCGTCACGGTGGCGCGTGGTTAGACAAGGTGCTTCAAGTTGTCCGATATAACTACCAACAGTTGCTAACCGGTCTGAAGCAGAGCGCTCCGAAGGCTACAGTTGCGGACTTGCAGGGCACCTATCTTGCCTATGTGGATATTGGTGCCTATGTTGCGCCAGCCAAAATTAAATCATTTGTTGAAGATGTTTGCGGACTGGCAGTTGATTACGGCGCATGGTTTTCCCCAAAAACAGCTACGTATATTCGCTTGAACTTAGCCACCGACCCCAAACTTGTTGCCGAGGCGATTCAGCGTTTAACTGAGCACTTGGCTCAGCCGCAACTTTAATTGAAACAGAAAAAAACACCCTGTTAACGCAAGGCAGGTTGACTCATTACCAAACATACAAGGTTTGGTGCTGAGACAGCGACGCTTGCTGATGGCAGGGTGTTTTTTTGTGAGTAGTCTTAGTTAACAGTCACTAAGGGTGATTGATGATTAAATGATTATCATTCATATTATGATCCTGTACGATTTCTTTAAGATATCGCCGCAGCATTGGTGAGCGTTCCAAAACGGCCCAACCCGGATCGGCTTTTAATCGCTTGAGTTCAGCTTTATCGGGATGATCATCGCCTGTGAAAAAGCGCCAGTTCAAGACACCCATCAGTTTTGCGGCAGCATCCAAATCATGCTGATTCGTCACGCCATTATCCATGAGATCCCCATATGCAAGGCCTTCGCCATCTTGGAGAAAGAGTTGCTTCAGATACCGTTGATAATGTAGCAGATCAGGATTTTTTCGTTGCTTGGCGGTTAAGTAAGGTGTGGGATCAGTCGCATGCTTTTGATAGGTGATTCGGTTAGGCGTGAACGTCACCACCCCATAACTGGCAGGGCTGATCGAAAATGCGCCGCTGACAACTTCAATCGTTGGACATTGCCTATCCGGATCGCGGCTGATGTCTTGCGCATGGATGTGTCCGGAAAAAAGCAACGGAACATGGTAAGCTTTCAGCAACGTTTTGAGTTGATCGCTGTTGTCCAAAACAAATCCTTGATTCACCGCTTCATTGTGGGCATATAGATTGTGGTGCATGAAAACAATCGACTTGCGATGGGCCTTTTGACCAGCAGCTAATTGCTGGCGAACCCATTTCATGGTCTGCGGTGTGAGCTTACCACCAGTGTTCGGGGGGCGATTGGAAGGTTCGATCGTATAAATATTGCTGTCCAGCATCAGCAATTGATAATTGCGGTTAAGGTTGACGCGATAGCTCAAACTATTCGGATCCTGCGCAACTGCCTGCTCATAACTGGTATGAAAAATATTGCGCCAATCGCTAGGGCTGATTTGTTCTGTCAGTAGTTGTCGTTTGCCCTTGTAGGCTCGTGCCCAACCATCGTAAATATCATGATTGCCAGGGATGATCAACACCTTCGTACCATTGGCAACAAGTGGTTGTAGGCGGCGCATGATACTTTCGGCACTGGCTTTTTCGCCGTTGAACGTGACATCACCGGTGATGATGAGGGCTGTCGGGCGGGCTTTTAAGGCGTTTTGAACCAAAGCATTGATAGCAACGGGCTGATAGTCCATATCTTTTCCTGCTGCAGAACGTTTGATTTGGGTATAAGCAGTCTTTTCATCATGTAGACTTGGGGCAATAAAGTGGGTATCGCTGAGCACCCAAATGGTTGCCTGTGAACTATTGGTGAGTGGGCGATCACGATTAGGGTGAATTTGCCCCAAGACGATTGCAAAGATCAGCATTAAAAATAACGCTGCTACATATTTGACTGCTTTCATTTTCTGCCTCCGTACCTAGTTTACCATTGATCAACGTAACACCAGCAGGTCATTTTGAGTGGTTGTCAAAAAATTTTTTTGATGATTAACTTGTTGGTGACTTAAAAACGTTACTGACCGAGAGCGGGATTATGGTAAAATAAAGCCACATTTGACCACGATAGCGTTTAGAGAGAGGACATATACACCTATGCAAGTAATCGTAACGGTTATCGGTACCGACAAAGTTGGGATCATCGCACAAGTAACCACTGCTTTAGCAGATTTAGATGTTAATATTTTGGATGTTTCACAGACTATCATGCAAGGTGCATTTACGATGATGCTGCTAGCTAAAATTCCAGATAATGGCAATTTCAATACGGTAAAAAGTCAATTGGCGACCTTGGGTGATCAAATTGGCGTTGAGATCAAAGTAGCCCGTCAAGAGATTTTTGATGCCATGCATCGGCTTTAATATGCGTTGGATCGGCAATCGTACTTATCAGAGCTAAAGGAGCCAGTGATGGAAACTCAACAAATTAAAGAAACCATTGAAATGATCAGTGAAGAGAATCTGGATATCCGAACGATTACCATGGGGATTTCCTTGTTGGATTGTGTAACTGGTGACCTGCAAACCACAGCCGACAAAGTATATGCCAAAATTATGGCAAAAGCTGCCAATCTGGTGCCGGTAGCTGACGCCATTAGCGACGAATACGGAATTCCAATTGTCAACAAACGTATTAGCGTGACCCCGGTCAGCTTGCTAGCTGGCGCGGATCAAAACCTCGATTTTCGCCCGATTGCCCAAGCGATGGATCGAGCTGCAAAAGATTTAGGTGTGGATTTAATTGGGGGCTATACCGCTCTCGTTCAAAACGGTAGTACGCCAGCAGAAACTGCATTGATGAAGAGTTTGCCGGAGGTGTTAGACACCACGGAACGCGTTTGTGCGTCCGTGAACATCGGCAGTACACGCAGCGGTTTGAACATGGACGCTGTTAAGTTGATGGGCACGATCGTCAAAGAGGTTGCCATGCGCAAGCCGCAGAATGCGATGAAACTGGTGGTATTCTGCAATGCTGTTGAAGACAATCCGTTTATGGCAGGTGCTTTTTGGGGGATTTCAGAAGGTGATGTTGCCATCAACACAGGTGTTTCCGGTCCCGGGGTTGTAGAACGGGCGATCGCGGCCAAACCGGCGGCAAGTTTTGAAGAGATCTGTGAAACGATTAAACAAACCGCCTTTAAAGTGTCACGGATGGGCCAATTTGTCGGTAAAGTTGCTGCGGATCGCCTTGATGTACCGTTTAACATTGTTGACCTCAGTTTGGCACCAACACCGGCAAAAGGTGACTCAGTGGCGCAAATTCTGGAAACAATGGGACTCAGTCATGTTGGCACACCAGGCACAACGGCAGCGTTGGCGTTGCTAAACGATGCAGTCAAAAAAGGCGGCATCATGGCGGCTGAACGTGTCGGCGGATTATCAGGTGCCTTCATTCCGGTTTCTGAGGATGCTAATATGATCACCGCAGCGGCCAAGGGTCAAATCAGTCTGGAAAAACTAGAAGCGATGACGGCGGTTTGTTCGGTTGGCTTGGATATGGTTGCGGTGCCTGGCGACACTCCTGACGCCACGATTAGCGGCATGATCGCCGACGAGGCTGCTATCGGGATGATTAACAACAAGACGACGGCAGTCAGAGTGATTCCAGTTCCTGGTAAGCAGGTGGGGGATACCGTTGAATTCGGCGGTATTTTCGGTACTGCGCCGATCATGGCAATTAACGATGGCGATGCGCAGCAGTTTATTAATCGTGGTGGTCGTATCCCAGCCCCGATCCATAGCTTTAAGAACTAACGCGTCTCATTTTTAAACGATTCGACTTAGGCCTTGTTGTTGCTGGTAATTGCCAGTAGCAGCAGGGCTTTTTGGTGGCGGTGCGTAATGTTTTGATGAGGTGAATCGTATGTTTGTAGCCCTAGATAAAAACAATCAACGTGTCACATTGACAAGTCATGCCCAGGCGGCCAATTTAACACACCAAACCTTTCACTGTCCTATTTGCAAGCAGGTCGTTCGCATCAAAAACGGAACCGTAATGCCTGCCCATTTTGCTCACCGAAGTCAACCAATGGGTGAGGGTGAACCAGAGAGTATAGAGCACCTAACTGGCAAATGGTGGTTGGCGTCTTGGCTCAAACAGCATGGCGAACAGGCAACGTTGGAATACTATGATGCAACCATTCGCCAGCGCGCAGATCTTTTGGTTGCAAGTAAACCGCCGAGGGTATTGGAATTTCAAGCAAGCCCGCTAAGCGTGCCAGATCTGCAAAAACGGACAATGATGTATCATGCGCGTGGTTGGCAAGTGACATGGGTATTGGGTCATCGATACTGGCATCCTGAAGGCAAGATACAAGCACGAAAGTTTTTGAGCATCGAAGATCATCGGCTAACTTTGTGGCATTTACAGACAACGGTTGGTGAGTTGGTACGGATTCAGTTTGGAAATGAAGGCCGTTGGCTAACGCGCTTTCAGCATGATGATCCGCCAACTCAAACTTGGCAGGCAGAATCGACTTATCCGCAACGACAAATTCGGCAGATTGCCATCAGTTTACAAAAGCGGGTGCAACCGTGGATGACGCTGCAAGCAGCTGCTTATCAACAGGGCCGCAATTTGAATGGCTCCCCATGGTTCGTTCACAGTCGGCCCCATGTGTTACGGCATTTTGGTATTCCGGAACTCCAACTGCGACTCAAATGGCTGTTGATCTTTGAAGGACAGCCTTTTACCGCGACTGCCAACCGTCAATTTTGGCAAGCGGCCCTGCCGAATATCTGGACGCCTTTGTTGCCAGCTGGCACGCTCGGGAAAATGATGGGTGCCCACTGGCTGCAAGTGTTGCTGGCAGAAGGCTTCGTTGTTCAGGAAGATGGTTGTCGTTATCAGTGGCAGCGTTTGCCTGTTTGGTTTGCCGATCTTGAGCGAAAATTGGCCATGAAAAAAGACTTTGCTTAAGGCAAAGTCTGATGAGGCTGATTGCTTATCATGATTCGCAAGGTGGGAAAATGTGACGGTTTGTGCGCTTATGGAAACGTGTTTGTAGACCCAGAAACCGGCATGTAAGGACGCTGAATACAATGCCTGAAGACCGGTCATCACTTCAGGCCACTGATAGGCCGGTTTCTAGCCGAGTCTGTTCACGCTCTAAAAAATTCTAAAGTTACTCCCCATGTTTTCTGGCCGTTCGGTGAAGAAACCGGCGGGATCTGTTCGTATGAGATCGCAAAGATGTGGGATGAGTGCTGGGTCACCGATTTGTTCGATCAAAACAGCATGGCCGTCATCTACTTTGCGATCGGTGTCAACAATGACAAGGGAAGGCGTTTGAGTGATACCCATTTGGTTAGCAGTTCGTTGATCGGAGTCAAAGCCCATTTTAACTTCGGAACGCTGACGATCTTCATAAAACATTTCCTGATCCAGCTTACATTTGTCGAGCATCTTTGCCACAAAGGCCGCATCATATTGGTATTGAACCAGAGGTGCGTGTTGTTGTAGCCGCAACAAGAGCATCCGTGCTTTTTTGTTGCCTTGATATTGTGCAGCCTTATAATCCAACGCAAGGTTGTAAGCTGCACGGAGCAGCTGGTTGCGTTTAGCAAGATTACCTACGCTCAGTTGCTCACGTTTCATAAATTGTTCCATGATATCTAAATTAAGAACGGGAACGAAGTGGACGCGCACTTCCTGCTGGAATTTATCCAATTGTCTGAGTAATTTCTGTTCAGTACCCAGACAGACGCTCCCGATTGGATTGAAAAAAAGGAAAATTTCTATCACGTTAACGGCCTCCAATTCGCCAACAACAAATTCTTACATTTACTTTATCAGAAAATGAGCAGGGTACAATTAATCAGCTTGTGAATCGTGCACATGCATGAATGCGCGCTGAACTTTGTTGATAACCGGCCGTTTTTCAATGTTGAATTGGTGCAACAAAGTATCGTAGAAAACTTGAGCTTGTGGCAGGTCATGGTACTCCATTTCCAACTCAAAATCAGAGGTGTTGTCCATGTAAAAAGTCTGATCGAGTGTCAACAAACCTGCTTTAAGATGCGCTACACGGCGGGTCGTTTTTGCTTGGGTTTGCGGATGAACCGCTGCGGGGTCAATTTCACGGGCTGCTAGTGCCGTTGTGACTTGACCGGTTTTAAGTTGCCCTTGGTCAATCAAGGAGCGGGCTTCAACTGAAGTCAGCGGATCGGTAATTTCTTCCAAATCACGATGTTGATTCTTATTAGGAACTTTTAAGGTTTGTTCCGCACGATCTTTAAACTGACGAATGCGCAAGCCTAGGCCTGCCTTTTTGACGGCGCCAGTCGGTGTATCGTAATAGGTATTCATTTGACTGAAGCCCGGCTCAAAATCAAACTGATTGAGAATCGCTAGAAAATCAGTCTTTGTTAAAGTTGTTTTAAATTCCTGTTCGCGAGAAATTGACATGAACTGCCTCCAAAGACAAAGGGCAACGGTGACGAGACAAAAATATGATAGAATGGTGGTCGTGAGTGACTTGGCTGGCAAGAAAGCTACGGGTTGCCGTACTTCTTAACCAGTCTGGCTGGAATATAGCCGTCGTTTGTCGGCCAAGCCTCACGCAACGTATCATCAGTAGTTTAGTATGGGAGGGCCAGCAATGCAAAGGGACTGGGATAGTTTCTTAATGCCGTATGAACAAGCAGTCGGGGAATTGAAAATTAAATTTCGCGGTATGCGTAAACAATTTCAACAGGCCAATGAACACACACCCATCGAATTTGTGACGGGGCGGGTTAAACCGGTCAGTTCGATTATTGAAAAACAAAGTCGGCGTTTTATCAGTGACGAACTTTTGGAACAGGATATGCAGGACATTGCTGGTCTGCGAATCATGTGTCAGTTTGTTGAAGACATTTATCAAGTCGTGGCACTCCTTCGTCAACGCACAGACATGAACATCGTGGAAGAACGCGATTACGTGACCAACGTGAAGCCTTCTGGTTACCGCAGTTACCATGTGGTGATTGAATATCCAGTGCAACTCATCCATGGTGAAAAAAAGATTTTGGCGGAAGTCCAGATTCGAACCATGTCCATGAACTTCTGGGCAACGATTGAGCACAGCCTGAATTACAAATATAATGGCGAATTTCCGGATACTTTGAAGGCGCGGCTCAAGCGGGCAGCGGAGGCTTCCTTTATGTTGGATAAAGAGATGTCAGATATTCGTGAAGAAATTCAAGAAGCCCAGCATCTGTTTGTTTATGGTAAAGGGCAGCAGCCACATTCGAAAACAAAGGATCACCATGACGATAAAAAGGATGAGTAAGATGCGTGTGACAGTTTTCCATAATAGCATACCTGCCTCAATCACGGCTGCGCAAAAGCTGACGAAGCTTTTGAAGAGCGGTCACTTTGAGCTTGATGAGCGGCATCCCGAGGTGGTCGTTACCATCGGTGGTGATGGTACGCTCCTTTCGGCCTTTCATCGCTATGCGGATCAGTTAAACTCAATTCGCTTCATCGGTGTGCATACAGGCCATTTGGGTTTTTACACAGACTGGCGGGATTTTGAAATTGAAGATTTAGTTATCGCCTTAAAAGAAGACTCTGGACAAAGCGTTAGCTACCCACTTTTGGATGTTCAGGCGACTTATGCTGACGCGACCAGTGCTCATTATCTAGCATTGAATGAGTCAACCTTGAAGCGTTTAAACGGTACTATGCGGACGGAAGTCTATATCAAAGGCGATTTCTTTGAGAGCTTCCGCGGGGATGGTTTGTGTGTGTCGACGCCAACTGGATCCACAGCTTACAGTAAGTCTAACGGCGGTGCTGTGATTCATCCGCGATTGGATGCGTTGCAAATGACCGAAATTGCGTCCATTAATAATCGGGTTTTTCGTACCCTCAGTTCGCCGATTATCACGGCACCAGACGAGTGGGTGACATTGGAGCCGACAGGTCGCGATGATTACGTCATGACTGTGGATCAGTTCGTCATCAATCCACCAACAATCAAACAAATTCGGTATAAAATTGCGAAAGAACGGATTCATTTTGCACGCTACCGGCATATGCATTTTTGGGATCGTGTTGAAGACGCCTTTATCGGAGCCAAACACTGATGCGATTTGAATGGCAGTATGAGGGACCGCCGCTGAAATTGGCGGCTTTTTTAAAACAACAGGGTTTTTCCCGTGCACAGCTTAAGAAACTTCGTTATCAAGGCGGATTTGTTTTTGTCAACAAACGGCAACGGCATACCGCTTATCCGGTGCGCTCGGGGGACAGAATTTTGGTACAGACAGCACCTGAGCACGCGGCAGACAGTGTGGTGCCTTATTCGCATGATTTGGCCATCAGTTACGAGGATGACGATTATCTGATAGTGAATAAACCGGCCGGGGTGGCATCTATTCCAGCGGTTGGGCGCCAAAATAATAGCATGGCGAATATGGTCAAGGCTTATTTAATTAAAACCAAAGCTGAAAGTCAGGCCGTTCATGTGGTGACACGGTTGGATCGCGATACCAGCGGGTTGATGGTCTTTGCCAAGCATGGGTTGGCGCACAGCTTGTTGGATCAGCAATTGCACAGTCAAGACTTTGTCAAACAGTATGTGGCAATTGTAACCGCACAAACACCTTTAGCAACTCATGGTTGGATCGTATTGCCCATTGGCGTTAGTGACGGCTTTTATATGCGTCGTGTTGTAACCGATACTGGCAAAGCTTCTGTCACGGAGTATCGAACACTTGACCAAAATACGGCTGGGGCCATGATGCTTGTCACGTTGCATACCGGGCGGACTCATCAAATTCGGGTTCATTTTGCCGCGATTGGTCATGCGTTGTATGGTGATGGCTTATACAGTCCTGATACGCACGGCTTTAATCGACAAGCACTTCATTGTGCCCATTTGCGTTTCTGGCAGCCGTTGAAGCATAAACTGATTGATTTACATGCACCACTTCCGGCTGATATGGCAACGTTAGCGGCGAAGTTGAGATTATCGCAACAAGATTGAGCCGCCGCACAAGTTTAAACAAGGTATGACAAAAGCCAGTTCCCGAAAATTAGGAACTGGCTTTTAACATACTATGATTCAGGAACATAATTAGCGGCTTCAAGCGAACTAGAAGTTGCCTTTGTGATAACCTGAATCGGCATCAAACTTGAATTGTTTTTTGAGGCCATTGGTTAAATAGATCTTCTTGTCATTGGTAATGAAAATTGCTTGAATATGATCGCTGTTTTTGGCATTCATGTATTGCAGACCGCCTTTTAATCCCTTATCAAAGGCAGCATTGGATAAGGCATCGCCATCAACACTATTTTTCGAGACAATCGTGACTGAGGCCAAGTTGTTGTCATAGGGATAGCCAGTCTGAGGATCGAAAAGATAAATGTATTTATGGCCATTGGAGATTAGGTATTGCTCATAGGTGCCAGCTGTCACAATGGATTCGTTGCTTTCAGGAATCGTACCCACTGCAGTGCCACGCGGCGCGGTCGGGTCTTGAATCCCAACATGCCAATCGCGATTGGTACCAAGCGGTGAGTGACCCATGACAACGACATTACCGCCAAGATCAATAATCGCTGCTGTGACGCCATCTTTGGCGAGCACGGCCTTCACTTTGTCAGCAACCCAGCCCTTGGCAATCCCGCCAAAATCAAGCCGCATCCCTTTTTTGGTCAGATAGGCGGTATTATTTTTGGTATCGAGTTTGACATCGCGCCAGTTGACCAGTGGCAAGGCCTTGTCGATCTCACTTTGTGCCGGGACGCGCGCGCCAGGCAGGCCAATTTGCCACAGATTGGTGACGGCTCCAATGGCCATGTCGAAACTGCCATTCGAGTTTTTTGAAAAGTAGTAGGCTTTTTCAAGTAAGGGCATAAAATCTTTAGGCACTTTGACCGGCTTGATTCCGGCATTATCGTTGATCTTATCCAAAACCGAACCGCCGCGGGTTAACGTTGCCTCGGCGTCGACGTGATGAATCATGGCAAATCCGTCTTTTAAGGCGGATTTTTTACCTTTATCATAAATTGTCAAAGTACAAGTGGTGCCCATGACAAATTCATTTTGTGTGTATGGGGTTTTCAAGTAAGTTGGACTGGCTGTTTTTTGACAGCCGGACAAAGTTAGAAAACCAATAAAAGCAAGTAAACCGATGACGAATTTTCGCATGTTACATAACCCTCATTTCATCTTTCCCTTTGAATATCATACCGCGCGTTATGGAAAAAGAAAGCCCTGGTTGTCGCTCGTCAAGCGTATGGCAGCAAAAAAGGCTAGTTATTCAAGCGGTTGCCCGCATAACTAGCCTTTCCGTGGCGTGGTTCATTAGAACGCGATTAGTTTTGTACCATGTAAAGCTTTCACACCTAATGTCTCACCGATTGAAGCAGCGTTTTGACTGGTGATCCCGCCGCCTGGCAAGATGCTGATTTTATCACCTGCATAGTTGATGATGGCTTGCAGGCGTGGCAAAGTGTCGGTGATGGGGGTGGTCAAAGGACCGCCGTGGGTCAAGATACGCTCGACATCGTGATCGGCCAACCAATCAATTGCGGCAAACTGCTTGGTTTCTGGAATGGCATCGAAAGCCATGTGGAAAACAACGGTCATGCCAGCACTGGCAGCAATGAGGCTGGTCATCGCGTCTTCATCAATTGCGCCATCTGGTGTCAAAGCACCAAAGGCAACGCCATCCACGCCAAGCGCCTGTGCCTCAAAAAGATCAGCTTCCATGATTTTTAATTCAACATCGTTATAAACAAAGTTACCGCCACGTGGACGAATCATGGTGATGAGGCTACGGCCATGTTCATGAACATATTTTGTACTCTCTGCCATAACGCCCTTAGACACAGTTGTGCCACCAACCGCTAAATTGTCATTGAGCTCAATCCGATCAGCCCCGGCCGCGATTGCTTTAGGAATCGATGTATAATTTTCAACTGCAATTTCTTTTAACATGACGGACCTCCATTTACTAGCTTAGATAAACATGACCAATAAGACAATCGCACCTAAAGCGATTCGGTACCAGCCAAACGGTTTGAAGTCATGCGTTTGAACAAATTTCAACAGCCACTTGATGGCAACGATGGCGACGAGGAAAGAAACAATGGAACCTGTCATCAAAACAGCCCATTGTTCACCAGAGAAGCCGTTGCCTTGCCACAGGTATTTGCCGATTTTAAGAATCGACACGCCAACCATGGTCGGTATTGCCAGAAAGAAGGAAAATTCGGTGGCAACGTAGCGAGAAGTCCCGATTAGTAAGGCGCCTAGAATTGTGGCGCCAGATCGTGATGTACCAGGAACGATAGACAAGACTTGGAAAAGACCAATCAGTAAGGCCGTTTGATAAGTGATGTCTGCCAGAGTGGTGATATGCGCGTTTTTATTCTTGAGGTAGTTTTCTAGAATGATGAACAGCACCCCATAAATGATCAGGGTTGTTGCGACTACGAGTGGTGTATGTAAATGTTCATCCATCCAGTTGTTAAGCGGGAGGCCAACAACGACTGACGGCAGAACTGCAATGATAACTTTTGCCCACAGTTGCCAAGTTGCGTTGCGGGCTTTGGCTGTCGGCTTGGAAAAGGGATTCAGCTTATTGAAATAAAGCAATATGACGGCGAGAATAGCGCCAAACTGAATCACGTACTCGAACATATTAATGAAATCCTGACTCTGCGATAATTTAATGACGTGGTTTACCAGATCAATATGGCCGGTTGAACTAATCGGCAGAAACTCCGTTAACCCTTCAACGATACCGATGATCACGGCCTTGATAATGTCAAACATAATAACCCTCCAATTCTCAATGTTAACAGTATACAAGGTTTTGCAAGGCTTGCCACGTTCAACTCGGAATTTATAGTCATCTTACGTAATTCAGCAACTTTTTTGGGATGTAAAAAAAGCCCAACCACCAAGCAAAACAGGTCTTGGGGCTGAGCCAATAAAAAGTTGTATCGATAGTTAAACATAAGACAAACGGTTTAACTTACTTAGCCGATAAAAATAAAACGTTAACGGCTTCTGGCGTCGGAATATCACGTTGAATTTCGGTCAAGAGTCCCGTTTTGGCATCGCGACTATAGAGTGTGCCATTACTACTGTTTTGGTTGACCACGAGAATAAAGTGTTCAGTGAGATCGAAATTGAAATCACGAGGAAAATCGCCTGCCGTACTGATTTGTTGCAATTCTGACAGATTTCGGCCATCCGGACTGACGGCAAAAACGGTGATACTATTATGACCGCGGTTGGATACATAAAGGAAGCGTTGATCACTGCTCAGTCGAATCGCAGCAGCACCATTGTGATCGGTGTAATCTTCTGGAATGGTCGGCAACGTTGCAATGAGTTTGAATTGACCAGTTGCCGCATCATAATTTAGGATGCTAACCTGACTTGAAAGCTCACCTAGTAAATAGGCAATCGGGTTGTTGTGGTTAAAAGCCAAATGGCGAGGGCCAAAGCCAGGTTCGGTGTGAAAAATAACCGGATCGCTGAGTTTGCCGGCATCGCTGACTGCATAGGTTGTTAAGGTGTCATTACCCAGATCAACGACCGCTAGTCGCTGAAAGTCAGGGGTGACAGCAGCAAAATGAACATGGGCACTATCTTGTTCCGGTCGCGGACCGTTACCGGTATGCTTCACTTCATCCGTTAAAGCCAAACCATGATCATTTTTAATGCGATAGACATTGATTCGGCCTTCGTGGTAATTGCTGGCATAAACCAGCTGACGATTCGCATCAATCGAGATATGCGCCGGGGATGAACCTGCCTGCAGTACCTTGTTGATCAAGCGCGGTGGATCAACATTTAGGTCATAAGCCGCGACACCGCCTTGATCACCTTCTGCGTCTACCGCATATAAAATATTGTCATCAGATACGGCTAAGTAGGTCGGTGAACCCAAATCAGTAATGAATGGGGCAGGGGTCGGCAAATGCGTTTCGTCATTATCAAATGTACCGGCATAAACGCCTGCACCGCCGTGACGCGTATAACCGCCTAACAAGAGTCTTTGCTTCATGTTCAAGTTGCTCCTTTCGAATTTGATTTGAGTATAGCATGTTTGGCTGATGCTTATGCTATGATATAAAGCGTGAGTCAACGTTTAATGAAAATAGCTGGCCAATAAAGCTATCATTAAAGGAATTTTCAGACCTTTAATCAAACGATTTGCCACAGCCCATAACTCAGCGCCATCATGGGCCTTAACGAGATCGCATTTATGTTGGCAGCGAAGCTCAGATAACAAACACTTATGATATTAAAAATGACAGGCAAACGGAGGCACGACCATGCAATTGACAGCAACAGTAACAGCTATTGGTAAGGATGCATTGAGTTCCAAGGATCCGATGATTATTCTCTTTGGACCGCAAGCAACAGACGCACTACGCGACGTCGCGGTGATCCAGCAGTTCGCTGACAAGTCAGCTTTGGAAAAACTGGTTATCAAGGAAGGCGACCAATTAACAATCGATGATGAGACGTTTGAGATGACTTATGTCGGTCAACTTGCTAACAGTAACCTGAAGGCGATTGGGCACGTTACCCTGTTGTTCCAAGCTGTACCAGCAGACAAGCCGATGCAAAACGCAATTTATTTAAAACCGACCCATCGACCAACATTTAAGGTTGGGACGACACTAACTTACATCACGCAAGCCAATTAAGTGTGACAACGAGTTCTTGGATCAGTTATGCGCCAGTTTCTAACCGCTTCTGCTTACGGTCAACAAAAAAGAAGATTTCAGGCGATCTATCAGCCTGAAATCTTCTTTTTTTACCATGATGCCTTACGAACACCTGGAATTTGACCCTTATGCGCTAGATCACGGAAATTCAAACGAGACATTTTGAATTTGCGCATGTACGCATGCGGCCGACCATCAAGTTCATCGCGACTGTGCGCGCGAACGGGTGAGGCATTCCGCGGTAAAGCTTGCAAGGCAGCGTAATTATGCTCAGCCTTGTACTTGGCACGCAACGGGGCATATTTAGCAATCGTTGCTTCGATCTTCTTTTCCTTGGCAATCTTTGACTTTTTAGCCATGTATGCAATCACTCCTTATTTGTGGTTTGTATTTAACGTTTTTTAACGACGTGTCTGTTCGAACAGTTCAACCCACATAGCATAGCACAGCCTTAAGCCGCTCGCAACACTTACAAAAAATAAGCGTTTAATATTGATCGCCATTGAAAATCGAGTTTTTAACAATGACATAATCGACCTTGGTCAAGGACTCGAGATCGCGGCCACCGGCGTAGGAGACAGCTGACTGCAAGTCTTCTTGCATTTCCTTTAACGTGTCACCAATCTTGCCTTTGACAGGTAACAAGATCTTTTTGCCTTCAACGTTGTGGTGGGTGCCCTTTTGATACTCGGACGCTGAACCGTAATATTCCTGATATTCCTTGCCGTCAATGTTGACGTGCTTGCCAGGTGTTTCTTCATGGCCAGCAAAAAGGGAACCAATCATGCACATGGTGGCGCCAAAGCGGATTGACTTGGCGATGTCACCATTATTGCGAATGCCGCCATCAGCAATGATGGGTTTACGGGCTGCTTTGGCGCACCAACGAACAGCAGCTAATTGCCAGCCGCCCGTACCAAAACCGGTTTTTAATTTGGTGATGCAGACCTTGCCAGGACCGATGCCGACTTTGGTAGCATCGGCACCAGCGTTTTCAAGTTCCCGGACAGCTTCTGGGGTGCCGACATTACCGGCAATCACAAAGGCATTTGGCAAATAATGTTTGATATGTTGAATCATGTCAATGACCACCTGAGCATAACCGTGCGCAATATCAATGGTGATATAGTCAGGAGTCAGCTCATTAGCAGCCAGTGCTTCGATAAAATCGAACTCGTCATCCTTGACGCCGACACTGATTGAAGCGATTAAGCCGCGCTTTTTCATATCGCGAACAAAATCCATCCGGCGTTCCGGCTGGAAGCGATGCATAATATAGAAGTAATCGTGCTCTGCCAACCAGATCGCCAAAGGTTCATCGATGATGGTTTGCATATTAGCGGGAACGACTGGAATCTTGAAAGTATGCGGGCCAAATTTCACGCTGGTATCAACCTCTTTACGTGATTGCACCACACACTTGTTAGGAATCATTTGAATGTCTTCGTAATCAAAAATCTGCATGCCGTTGTTCATCGGATTCATCCTTTCGCAAAAGCCGAACATTGTTAAGCATTATTGGTGTTATTCAAAACACCAAGTGCTAAGATACGCGAAAGTTTTGTAAAAGTCAATCAAAAGCACATATATTCTTTTTTAATGTTCGTGTTTTGCGAAATGGAAAGAAAAGCCGGTTGCCCGGCTTAGAAAAACGACAGTGGTAATTGATGCGACAAACGAGGATGTGACGCGTCACAGAAGGCTCAGAAAAACTTGTTGCGCCAAAATTGAAAGGCAAGTACCACCGCAATGGCAACGGAAATGGCAATGGTGATAATCCAGCTCACCTTCATATCAGCCAAAGGGAGATGAACATTCATCCCGTAAAACGAGAAGACCAAAGTGGGAATGGTTAACAAAATTGAATAAGAAGTTAGGAACTTCATGACGCCGTTCATGTTATTGTTAATAATTGACGAGTAGGTGTCCGCCGTTTCGTTAATAATAGAATTGCTAATTTGTGCCATTTCGATGGCTTGTTGATTTTCGATGATGGTGTCTTCCAGAAAGTCTTGGTCGTCTTCATCCAAACCAAGAGGATTGCTGCGTTTTAATTGTTCGAGGACGTTGCGGTCGGTCCGCAAACTCATCATAAAATAAACCAGTGACCGTTGAATGCCCATCAAGCCGTAGAGTTCTTCGTTGCGGAGGCTGCGTTGCAGTTTATTTTCATTGGCTTCGCGTGCCTTGTTTAGATCACGTAGGTAGGTTAGGTAACTGATTGAAATCTGGTAAAGGAACTGCAGCACGGACCGATTTTGTCGGCGAGGGTCGAAGTTACTGACTTTACCTTCTGCAAAAAGACTGAGGAGTGGAATCGGCTCGCCGTTGATGGTGATCACCGCGGTATTAGTGATGATGATCGCTAGCGGAGCCGTTTCGTACACCACCTTTTTACGTGCGTCCCGTGTGACGATGGGCATGTCGAAAATAAACAGATGGCTATCATTATCTTCGTCGTATTCGTAACGGGCGCCTTCATCGGGATCAAGGCCGTACAAAAGGAAAGCTTCTGAGAGCTTAGCTTTGTCCTGTAGTTGCTGACGTTCTGCAGGAGTAGGATCAACCACATTGATCCAGACCCCTGGACTGATGCGGGATTGCTGGTTCAGTTGACCGGTTTTGTCATCAAATCGATAAATTGCAAGCATAGCGGGCTCCTTGGCTTTTTCTTTTAGTTTACAACAAGCAACAGCAGGATGCAGGAGGGAAACACATGCGTAAGCGTGAAACAAAAATTCATTTGGCCGCAGCACAAGCACCGCTTTTTGCTTGTCCAGTCTGTGGCCAACCATTACAGGTGACAGCGGGATCGTTGGTTTGTGTCAACGGACATGTACGCGATTTCAGCCACAAAGGGACGCTGAACTTCCTGAATCAGCAAGTAGCCACCGAATACACGACGCCGATGTTAGCCGCACGACGGCGAATGTTGAACGCTGGTTTGTTCACCCCATTTTTGGCAGCTATGGCAGCCAAACTTCCGAAACATCAACGACTGTTAGATGTCGGCTGCGGGGAAGGCACGCCGACTGCGTATTTGGCCGAGGCGGGTCAACAAACTGCCGTGGGTTTTGATATCTCATCACCGGCGATCAATCTAGCAGGCGGCTTAGCGGCACCAGTTCTGTTTGCGGTTGCGGATCTGGCCCACCTGCCTTTCGTTAACGATGCATTTGATACCGTGACCGACATCTTTTCGCCAGGTAATTATCGTGAATTCAGACGTGTGCTGCGTCCTGATGGTCAGCTATTGAAAATTATTCCGCGGGCGGGTTATCTTCGAGAAATCCGGGAAGGCTTATACTCGGGGACGGCTAAGGCTGTGTATAACAATGAGCCTGTCTTAAAAAGGTTCTTAGCAGCTTTCCCTGATGCGAGTCAGGAGACAATCACCTACGATTTTCCGTTAGCGCCAACTCAATTTGGCGATTTAATGGCCATGACCCCGTTAACGTGGCAGGCGCCCGCCGATCAACGCGACCAAATGCTTGCTGCACCGCCGATTAGTATCCATATTGATGTTGATTTGCTCACTGTGTCGCATCTTGTCAAGTAAAAGGGTTGTAAACATCGATGGCTGGTGTTAATATTCCTTTAAGCTATTTATTTTTAACTTTTATCAGGGCTAGCTTTTGGGTAATTGATAAAAGTTTGCGATAAATTACTTCACTAACGTATCGCTTCGCTGAGTGCGCTCCGAAGCAATGCGTTTTTTTCTTGCTTATTTTTACAAATTGACCTGTCCACAAGGCCTGTTCGTGCAAGTTAAATGTGCTAAACTTAAACCACTTGCGTTGAAGGGAAGATAACATGGCGAATCACATTGTTTTATTTGAACCGCTGATTCCGGCAAATACCGGGAACATTGCCAGAACCTGTGCAGCAACGAATAGCTATTTGCATCTCATCAAGCCACTGGGATTTGAGACAGATGATAAGCATCTGCGTCGTGCAGGTCTGGATTATTGGCAACGCGTCCGGATCATCTATCATGATAGTCTGGATGACTTCATGGCAACCGTTAAGGAACCGCAACACCTTTACCTTATTACTAAGTTTGCTGATCAGACATACTCAGACCGAGATTATGCCGACATTGATCAGGATCATTATTTCCTTTTTGGCAAAGAGACGACGGGATTACCGGAAGGCTTCATGCGCGATCATGTCGATCAGTGCTTACGTATTCCCATGACTGACAACGTCCGCGCGTTGAACTTGTCAAATTGCGCAGCATTGGTCATTTATGAAGCTTTACGCCAGCAGCATTTTGCAGGACTTGAAACATCACATACGTACGAGCACGACAAATTAAAGTAACCCAACAATAGAAGTGTGCGAGCTGGCTCGAGTAGAAACTGGCGTGTGAATGGCTTTGACCGTTATGGAAAAGGACGCTTACAAGAAGGTTTCTCGGTTGGCAAGCGCGTTTAGGAGGCTGTATTTATGGAAACAAAACGTTACCCTATCGCGGTTGAATCTTTTCACTATGATTTGGTTAAGCAAGGAACACCGGTTAAGAACGACTTGCAAGTTGCCATGCGCCAGATTGAATGGTCAGATCCCGCTAAACAAGATGAGTTGAAAAAAGGCAATCTTTTTCAGATGATGATTCCATTTGACGTTGTCCCTGACGATGCCGGTTTTGAGATTTCTGGCAAAATTACCCAGATCGTGCAGGTTTTGGATTATTTTGGTGAGGCAAATGAATTGCCGCAAGCCGAACTTGGCAAACTAAGCCGACCATTGGTTGAAACCATTGAAACGTTGACTTACCAAGTGACCGCAGTTGCCTTGGATCAAGGGGTTAACCTTCAGTTTGGTGCCAGTGATGAACAGCCGGGCCAAACAAAATAAGACAAAGTTGAGTCATGATGAAAGGCGGCCGTTATCAGCCGCTTTTTTGATGAGCGCGAATGCATTCTGACGACAGGCGTTGTCTTTTAGCTCAATGATCGCTGAATCATCATGGCTTTTTATTTGCGAGTTCAGCTCGTGTATAATAGGCGGGTATGAAAGGAGCATCACGATGGCACAGAAACGCAGCGGACGCAAAAGCCCGCGCAGAAAACGACCTACCAAACAACAACAGCACACCCTTAGTTGGGTCGGTGCGTTATTTGTGGTGTTCGCCAGCTTGGCATTTTTCCGGTTAGGCATTGTCGGAACCGTGTTTGCTAATGTTTTCCGATTGGTTGTTGGTGATAGCTTTCTAGTTGTCAGCGCAGGGATGATCCTGATGGGGATTTGGTTTCTCTTCGCAGATCGATTGCCGAAATTGGCACGGCATGTGTGGGTTGGTCTGGCAATTATCTTAATTTGTGCCTTGGTACTGTTAAGCGCAGGCACCATGACCACATTGAATGTGCACAGTCATTATTTGTTGGCGACCTGGCGCCTACTTCAAAATGATTTCGGCCTAATGACGACGGCCTCTAGTGTTGGCGGGGGATTGATCGGGGCGGGTTTGTATGCGTTACTTGCCCCTTTACTAAGCAGCATCGGTGCAACGATTCTTGCATGGCTAGGCATCGTTGTTGGTACATTAGCTTTTCTAGGTGTGGGTGCGAATCAGGTTTTTAATTGGTTGCAGCGGTGTGGGCAAGCTTGTAAACATGGCGTGATGCAGGTACAAGCAGCCGTGGCGGCTATGAAAAAAGAACGCGCGCAAAAAGCGGCTGCCCAGCAGAAAAAAACCGTTTCTGCGAAGCCACAGACAACTACGCCGGTTACCGAAAACGAAGCACCCAGTGAAACACCTGATCACCAGGATGATTTCACGATTAACGGGCCGGCACCGGTTCACGAATCGACGCAACCGGCTCCCTTGCCACGCACAGAACCTAAGCCACAGTCAGCTACGACTGCGCCACAACCTGAGCCTAGTGAAGCGGCATCTGGACTTGATGCAGACGATCCTTCCACGAATTATCAGTTGCCTGATCTTGACATGCTGACAACGATTCCGCCAGTTGATCAAAGTGCTGAATACAAGGCGATCAAAACAAATCGGGTTAAACTAAAAGAAACCTTTGAAAGTTTTGGGGTTCATGTTGCGGTTAAAAGTGCCACACTTGGACCATCGATTACCCAATACGAGATTCAGCCAGCGGTCGGCGTTAAGGTTTCAAAGATTGTCAATCTTTCGGACGATCTGGCCTTAGCTTTGGCAGCAAAGGATATCCGAATCGAAGCACCGATTCCTGGTAAATCATTGATTGGGATTGAAGTGCCAAATCAACACATTGCAACGGTCGGCTTCAAACAAGTCATGGCAGAAACGCCGAAGTCGCCTGATCGCCCATTAGTCTTACCATTGGGCCGCGATGTGAACGGCAAAGTCGTGACTTTTGATTTGACAAAAATGCCGCACTTGCTGATTGCCGGCGCCACCGGTTCTGGTAAATCAGTCATGATCAACGTCATTTTAACTAGCATTTTAATGCGAACGAAGCCAAGTGATGTTCGCTTAATGTTGATAGATCCTAAACGGGTTGAATTGTCGGTATACAACGGCGTGCCGCATCTATTAACGCCGGTTGTGACAGAAGCTAAACGGGCGCCAAGTGCGCTGAACAAGATTTTAACGGCTATGGATGAGCGGTATCAACGTTTTGCTGCGGCTGGCGTGCGGAATATGACCGAATTTAATCAAAAGGTGGCGGCTGATCCGACAAGCGGCCAACAAAAGATGCCGTATATTGTCGTGATCATAGATGAGTTGAGTGATTTGATGATGGTGGCAGGTAACGAAATTGAAACTGCCATCGTCCGCTTGGCTCAAATGGCACGAGCAGCTGGTATTCACGTCATCATTGCGACACAACGGCCGTCTGTGGATGTCATCACTGGGCTAATGAAAGCGAATATTCCCTCGCGGATTGCTTTTGCAACGTCTAGTGGCATCGATTCACGAACTATTTTAGACAGTAACGGTGCCGAAAAACTTCTGGGTCGCGGTGACATGCTCTTTTCACCAATTGGGGCATCTAAACCGATGCGAATTCAAGGTGCCTTCATACCATCTGTGGACGTTGAGCGAGTTGTTAAGGCAATTACTGACCAAGTTTCACCTGCATATGTGGAGAGCATGACGCCAACGGAAAATACGGAGGCTGAGAAACCCGGTGATTCAGAGGATGAGCTATATGATGATGCGAAGGCGTTTGTCATTTCACAGCAGAGTGCCTCGACGTCAATGCTGCAAAGACGCTTCCGAATTGGTTACAATCGAGCAGCGCGCTTGATTGATGATCTTGAAGCCAATCAAATTGTTGGGCCAAGTGAAGGCAGCAAACCGCGCAAAGTCTTTGTGACGCCAGAACAAGTAACGAATGGTACGCCATCATAAGGAGTTTTATGCGAAAAGAAATGAAACCGGGTGTTTGGTTGATTGTCTTGCCGACAACGCAATTTAAAACCACCCGCATCAATGTGCAATTTTTAGCGCCGTTGCAACGGGCAACAGTGACTAAACGAACATTATTAACAAGCCTGTTAGAAACGAATAGCGCTGTCTATCCGACGCAAGCAGCTTTGTCAGCACATCTCGAGTCGCTCTATGGCGCTAATTTCAGTATTGGCGTGGCCCGTGAAGGCAAGTTGCATCGAATTGGCGTGACGATGAGTACCGTGGATGATCGGTTTACCGATACGCCTTTATTGCCTCAAGCAGCGGCCTTCTTACGCACCATCTTGTTTGAACCCAACATGCAGGCGGGTAGTTTTGACGAAGCCACTTTTGCGCGGGAAAAGGAGAATTTGGATCATTATTTAGCCAGTCTAGATGATGATCGCCAAACCCAAGCGGCGCTGGGAGTGCAGCAACTATATTTTGGAGCTGATCAGGATCAGGCTATTCCGAGTTTTGGGACGCGGGAAGATCTTGCATCGCTGACGGCGTCCAGTTTGGCTGCTTACTATCAAGAAATGATGCAGCATGATCAGGTCATCATCACGGTGTTAGGGGATGTTGATCCTAAGCAAGTGGCAGCATTATTTGCTGATTGGCCACTTGATGCTCGGTCACAAACCGTACCAGCAGTGGCGTTTGATTTACCGACGCATCCAGATGTGCTGACCCAAACAACCAAGGTGAATGCGCAACAGGCCAAGTTTGACTTGGCTTATCATGTTGAAACTGATTTGATGGGACCCAAATATGCAGCAACATTGGTGGCAGAGGAATTATTTGGCGGCTCGAGCTTGTCACTTCTATTCACCAATGTCCGCGAGAAGGCTAGTTTGGCTTATTATGCGAGCTCCATGTTCGATGCTTTTCGCGGCTTGATGCTGGTTCAAACCGGAATTGAAGGAAAAGATCGTCAGCAAGTTGCTGATCTTATTCGTGATCAGTTGGCCGCAGTGGTCAATGGCGATTTTTCTGACGCCCTATTGAAGGCCGTGAAGGACGGCATTTTGGATCATCAGCGTGCCGCCTATGACAGCCCACGGTTTTTGACAAACCAGGCGTTGTATCAGTTGTTAGTACCAGATGCGCCACAGAATTTTGATGAGTTTGCTCAGCGGATTAAGGCGGTTGATCGCCAAGCGGTTCAACAGGCCGCCGCAGATATGAAATTGCAGGCCACCTATTTCTTGACTGGGGAGGATAGCGAATGAAGACACAGTATTTTAGTGATGTCGATGAAACGGTGATCACGACCACGCTATCGAACGGGCTGCGATTGCAAGTTGTGCCTCGCCCGGCGTATCACAAAAGCTATGCGATCATGACAACCGATTATGGTTCGATTGATACGCAATTTGCACCAGATGGCAAACAGATGGTGACTTATCCGGCCGGAATTGCCCACTTTCTTGAGCACAAGCTATTTGAAAAGGAAGATCATGATGCCTTTGATCTTTTTGGTGAAACTGGGGCATCAGCAAATGCATTCACGAGTGCGACCAAAACGAGTTTTTTATTCTCTACGACAACGCAGCTGACGAAGAACTTACAGATTTTACTGGATTTTGTGCAAACGCCATTTTTTTCTAAGGCATCAGTTGCTAAGGAGCAAGGCATTATCGGGTCAGAAATTCAAATGTATCAGGATGATCCAGGGTGGCGCGGTTATGCCGGTTTGTTAGAAAACCTTTTTCCAAACCATCCGGCGCATGTTGATGTGGCTGGCACAGTGGCAAGCATTGCCCAAATCACGCCGGGAATGTTGTATACGATTCATCGGGTTTTCTATCAACCAAGCAACATGACGTTGATTGTTGTGGGAAATATTGACGCTGATGCCATTATGGCTTTTGTTGCGGCTAATCAAGCAGCCAAACAGTTTCCGGCGCCACAGGCGATTGTGCGTGGCGTTCACGCGGATTTGCAGACGGATGATATCGTGCCATATCGCCAGTTGGAGATGCCAATTAGTCGCCCAAAGACACTGGTCGGCATCAAAGGGCAGGTTGCGATTCCTACGACGGCTGAGGGCTGGCGGTACCAATTAACCATTCGGCTCTTGCTAGAAGTTCTGTTTGGCGATTCTTCCCAGTTATATCAAGATTGGTATGACCGAGGATTGATTGATGACTCATTTGATTTTGATTTTACGAACCAGCGCAGCTTTAGTTATGGCTTGGTCGGTGGTGATACCGATGATCCGCATGCATTAAGTGATGCGATCAAACATGTGTTGCTAAACGCAGCGACGCAGCCGGATTTGACCCGCGACCGGGTTGCTCTAATTAAGCGGGCGTCACTGGGTAAATACTACGCTGGCCTTAACGGACTGAATGGTGTGGCCAATCAGCTAAGTGCGTTGAGTTTTGGCCAGGCGAGTTTGTTTGATTTCCCCGAGATTTTGAGCAGCATCACGCTAGCGGATTTACAAGCCATGATTGATCAGGTTTTTCAGGCGAAAGCATTGACCGTTTTAGATATGATTCCGGAGGCAGATTGATGCGAGCAGCTTTGATTGTTGGTGCGTCGGGTGACATTGGCCAAGCGGTGGCTAAAAAGTTGGCCCACGATGGCTGGTCATTGTACCTGCACTATTTTGAACACGAACAAGTGGTTACCAGCCAAATTGCGACTTTTCAAGCGGCGTATCCGAATCAGGATTTTATTCCGTTACAGTATGATTTAACTGATGATCGTCATTTGGATGATTTGACGGCCCAGCTTTTTAGCTTGGACGCGGTCATTTTTGCGGCAGGGATGACGTATTATCATTTATTTAAAGATACAACCGTTTCTGAATTAACAACTTTGATGCGCGTGCATCTATTGACGCCGATGGCTCTTTTAACGAAGATCGAGCACAAATTAGCACAGTCCGGTCATGGCCGCGTTGTCTTTATCGGGTCTGTCTATGGTGGCGCAGGTTCAGCGATGGAAGTGGCCTATAGTACTGTCAAAGGCGCGCAAAGTGCCTTTGCAAAAGCCTATGCTCAGGAAGTGGCCAGTCTGGGCATCACGGTCAATGTGGTCGCGCCAGGTGCAGTGACAACAAAAATGAACACTAAAATGTTTGATCAAGCGACCTTGACCAAGGTTCGAGAGGAAATTCCTGCTGCACGATTTGCGACCCCACAAGATATTAGTTACTATGTGACTATGCTAGTTGCAAAAGATGCTGCTTATCTAACAGGACAAACTTTATATGTTACAGGTGGCTGGCGAATCTAGGAAACAAAGGATTTCTTAAGGCTTGCAGTTGGTTTTTCATGATATACTGAAAATGGTCAATAAAAAATAGCGGGTGAATAAAACTTATGGATGAAATTGGGCAAAAATTACGGGACGCCCGGATTCAAAAAGGCTATACGATTGATGATCTTCAACAGATCACCAAGATTCAAAAACGCTACCTGATCGCGATCGAAGAAGGTAATTTTGATGCGCTGCCAGGCGACTTTTATGTGCGTGCCTTTATTAAACAATATGCTGACACTGTCGGCCTTGATGGGGATGCGTTGCTGACGCAATTCCAGCAGGACATCCCGGAACCTCAACCCCAAGAGTATGCAGCACAATCAGTTGAAAATAAGACTCGGGCAACCCGCGCCGAAGAAGCGAGTCCGGTTAACCGTTTGCGGCGTTATTTACCGCAAATTGCGATTGCTGCAGTTGTTGTCGTGGCAGTCATTGTGATCTATGTCATCATGTTGGTTTACCAATCAGGACCCAAGCAAACGATCCCGACAGATTCAGAAAGTGTTGCGGTCTCATCGAAGCGTAGTACATCCAAGACTTCGAAATCGTCGACATCTTCGAAAACAAGCAAGACATCATCGGCTTCTAGTTCTTCGAAGACTGCGGAGAAGTCGTCCAAGAAGAGTACTAAAAAGAGTTCGAAATTGGACATTTCTGTAGCGGATGCCAATGGTGCTACTCAGGCAGTTACTTTAAAGAATCTGCCGAAGACGGGTAACAAGTTAACGCTTGGTGCAACCGGCGCCACTGCTTGGATTTCAGTGATTGTGAACGGCTCAACGACGTGGCAAGGTTCATTGACATCAGGTAATTCGCAAGAAGTGACATTGCCAGACAACGTCACGACATTCCAAGTGCGGTCAGGCAATGCAACTGCGACCACCATCAAGCTCAATGGTCAGAGTGTTGATATCTCAAAGGGAACCAGCATCGTACGGACCATCACCTTCACGGCTGATGCAACAGAAAGCGAGGGTTCGCAAGAATGAATCTTCCGAATAAATTAACGCTCATCCGAATTTTTCTGATTCCTGTTTTCACGATCCTGCTGGCACTTGATTGGCCGGCTGGGTATCTGACACTTGCAGGAACTAAGGTCGCCTTGAGCTGGTTTATCGCGCTGATTATTTTTATTGTGGCCTCTTTAACCGACTTTGCTGACGGTCAAATTGCCCGACGCAAGCATTTGGTCACTAATTTCGGTAAATTTGCCGATCCACTGGCTGACAAACTGTTGGTTATGACTGCCTTCATCTTTCTGACGGCCAATGGTCAGATTCCAGCATGGGGAACCGCGATTATCCTGTGGCGTGAATTAGCCGTAACCGGATTACGCTTATTGCTTTCAAACGAAGGTGAAGTCTTAGCAGCGGCTTGGCCGGGAAAAATCAAAACAAACGCGCAAATGTTTGCCATTATTTTCTTGATGCTAAACAACGCATGGTTTAACAATATCAATGTGCCGTTTGCACTGATCCTGTTCTATATCGCCGTTTTCTTCACGATTTACTCAGGTGTCGAATACTTCTACAAAAACCGTGGTGTGTTCAAGGACTCATTCGGTTCAAGTCATCAATAATAAGTTATTCAAATACCCAGGCAGGTGCTTGGGTATTTTTGTAGAGCGCGAGCAGGCCCGTTTAGAAACCGGAGCATAAGTGGCCTCAAGCCTAACTGGCAGGGCTTTGGCCAGTTAGGCTTGAGGCCCTTATGTGCAGGTTTCTGGGCCTGCGAGCGCGTTTGCGAGCGCAGCGTGAAGTCGCCACTAACCTAAGCTGGGTGGGAGCCCCACCAGCAAATACGGAGATCCCTATGTGCAAGCTTTTGGACCAGCAGGCCCGGTTGCGAGCAAAGCATGAATCAGCCAACAAAAATTGCACGCTAATCTTAGTAAAGATGTATCTAAGCACCATACAGCTATTTAGTTGCAACTTTTTTTAAAAATGTCAGGTCAAGTACCTTAAAAAACGAATTCTATTGTTAGGTGGGAAAAGTATGCAAGCAGAGATTATTGCTGTCGGGACAGAGATCCTGATGGGACAGATTACTAACACAAATGGTGCCTATATGGCTAAGCAACTGACAGCACTGGGTATTGATAGCTACCATCAACAGGTGGTGGGAGACAACGGTCCGCGACTTGAGGAGGCCATTAAGTTGGCGGAAAGTCGCAGTAATTTAGTTATTTTGATTGGCGGGTTAGGACCGACACCAGATGATCTGACCAAGCAAACATTGGCAGCGCACTTGAACCGCAAATTGGTTGAAGATCCTGCCGCTATGGCTAAATTACAGGCGCGCGCCAAGCAACAGCAGCGGCCAATGACGCCTAATAATCAATTACAGGCCATGTATCCGGAAGGCGCCGATATTTTGGTCAATCGGGTTGGCTTAGCGGTTGGTGCGTGGATCGTCAATGGGCAGCACACCTATGTCTTATTGCCGGGACCACCCAAGGAATTCGTTCCGATGGTTGATCATGAACTGCTGCCGCGGCTAGCAAAATGGAGCGGCCACGCGGAAGTTATGGTCAGCCGGGTCTTACGTTTCTTTGGCATTGGCGAATCGCAACTAGTGACAGATCTGGACGACTTGATTGCCAACCAAACCGATCCGACCATTGCAACTTATATCAAGGATCATGAGGTGACGGTGCGCGTCACTGCCAGTGGCGCTAACGAAAAAGACGCTGATGCAAAGTTAGAACCAATGGTCGGTGCCATCATGGATCGTGATGGTCAATATTTTTACGGCTACGGTGACGACAATAGTTTGGCAAAAGAGCTTGTGAAGACGCTTGCGGCAAATGATATGCAAATTACTGCAGCTGAGAGTTTGACTGCCGGCGCATTTCAAGCAGCGTTAGGCGATGTGCCGGGGGTATCCACTTATTTTAAGGGAGGTTTTGTCACTTACTCACTTGCAACAAAGGCCGCTTTTTTGGCAATTGATGCTCGCGAATTAGCGGCACACGGAGTTGTCAGCGCATTTACAGCCAAGGCGATGGCTGAACATGCTCGGCGTAAGGCAGCGGCGGATATAAGTGTCAGCTTTACCGGCGTTGCCGGTCCAGACACGCTGGAAGGACAGCCTGCTGGTACGGTTTGGATCGGTTTAGCGCGGCGCGGCCAACTGCCTGAAGCACATGTTTACCATTTTCCTGGCGGTCGCAATGATGTTCGGCAGCGTGCTGTGATGACTGGTATGATGCTTGCATTAAGGGCGCTGCAGGCCTAACAGAATCATTCTTTAACACGTTAATACGTCAGGTTTACGCAAGAGGAGGCGGCAGGATGGCAGGAGACGAACGCCAGAAAGCATTGGATGTTGCACTGAAAAAGATTGAAAAAAATTTTGGTAAAGGCGCGATTATGCGAATGGGTGCTAAGGCGGACACGCGCGTTTCCGTTGTCTCTAGCGGCTCACTTGCCGTTGATGATGCACTTGGTGTTGGGGGCTTTCCGCGCGGACGAATTGTCGAAATTTATGGACCGGAAAGTTCCGGCAAAATAACCGTCGCGCTGCATGCTGTTGCTGAAGTGCAGAAGCAAGGCGGTACTGCCGCCTATATTGATGCCGAGAATGCGATGGATCCCAAGTACGCAACTGCTTTGGGCGTCAATATTGACGAATTATTGCTCTCCCAGCCAGACACAGGCGAACAAGGGCTGGAGATTGCTGATGAACTAGTCGCGTCTGGTGCCATTGATATTGTGGTGATTGATTCAGTTGCTGCTTTGGTGCCGCGGGCTGAGATTGAGGGCGATATGGGGGATGCCCATGTTGGCTTGCAAGCCCGATTAATGTCACAGGCGTTACGTAAGTTATCCGGTTCCATCAATAAGACAAAAACGATTGCTTTATTCATTAATCAGATTCGTGAGAAAGTCGGGATCATTTTTGGGAGTCCGGAAACGACACCAGGTGGTCGTGCCTTGAAGTTTTATGCGACTGTTCGGTTAGAGATCCGGCGGTCGGAACAAATCAAGACAGGCGCAGATGTCGTCGGCAATCGCACTAAAATCAAAGTGGTCAAGAATAAGGTTGCACCGCCTTTTCGAACAGCAATTGTGGATATCATGTATGGCCAAGGCATTTCGCAAACTGGCGAACTTGTCGACATGGCCGTTGAGAGAGATATTGTTGAAAAAGCAGGGTCATGGTACGCGTATCAAGGTGAACGCATCGGCCAAGGTCGCGAAAACGCTAAGACATATCTTGATAACCACGCTGATCTTCAGCAGACGATTAAACAACAGGTTCGCGTGGCTTATGGTATGGCAGCCGCACCTGGTCGGGAGACGGCTTCGGTCAGTGAAGATCAACCCGAAATACCTCAACAGGCTGAAGTATGAATCATGAGTCAACTTGCTGTTGTCGGATGTGATGAGTCCGATGGCGCAAGTTTTTTTATCTGAGCGGTCTTAAAGAGATTTGATATATGTTTTATTTTTCTCAGTTCGTAAAAAGCATCACCCAGACTTAAGACTGCTTTAATGCTGGTTTTTAGGCGCCGCTATGCGCCTCCCGCTTCGGTTGACACCTTGCACCCTAGCACGTAAACTAATAGAGGTGTAATAATTTAAAAAAGCATCAAAGATTTTGATCAAAGTTTGATTGAATCGCTTAGATGATGCGGAGGTGAAATGATGAGTTCAGTAACACTGGTCTCAATAACCCTCGCAGCAGTCATCGCTTTAGCGGTCGGTTTATTGATCGGATTTGCACTTCAAAAGAAGCTCCACCAGAACAATTTGGATCGAGCGACGCAGACAGCAGAAGGCATTATTGAGGCCGCTAAAAAAGAAGCAGCGACTTTAAAAAAAGAAAAACTGCTGGAAGCAAAAGACGAGAATCATCGCTATCGAACCCAACTTGAAGATGAATTGAAAGATCGGCGGACAGAAGTCCAGAAGTCGGAACATCGACTGAATCAGCGAGAGGATACTTTGGATCGGCGGGACGATACGCTAGATCGCAAGGAACAAAGTCTTGCTGACCGGGAAGCAAATTTGAACAAGCGGCAGCAACAGCTAGATGAACGTGAACAAGATATCTCTTCAGAAATCAGTAAACAGCACACAGAACTTGAACGGATCGCCGAGTTGACTCATGAACAGGCTCGGCAGCAGATTCTTGACCAGACACAATCAGAACTGACGCATGAACGCGCCGTGATGATCAAAGAAAGCGAAGATGAAGCTAAGGAAGCCGCGGATAAGAAAGCTAAAGTACTGATCGCCGATGCGATTCAGCGCAGCGCTTCTGACATCGTTGCCGAAACGACAGTGACCGTGGTGAACTTGCCAAATGACGACATGAAAGGCCGAATCATCGGCCGTGAAGGTCGAAATATTCGGACACTTGAGACTTTGACAGGTATCGATTTGATTATTGATGATACCCCACAAGCCGTTGTTTTGAGCGGCTTTGACCCAATTCGCCGGGAAATCGCGCGAATTGCTTTGGAAAAACTCATTCAAGATGGTCGGATCCATCCAGCACGAATTGAGGAAATGGTTGATAAGGCGCGCAAAGAAATGGACGACCGGATTCGTGAAATTGGTGAACAAGCCATTTTCGACGTCGGTATCCATAATATGCATCCCGATCTGATTAAGATTTTGGGCCGATTGCACTTCCGTACGAGTTACGGTCAGAACGTTCTGGATCATTCGATTCAGGTCGCCAAACTGACTGGTGTGATGGCTGCTGAATTAGGAGAAGATGTCACCTTAGCGAAACGCGCGGGGTTATTACATGATATAGGCAAGGCGCTTGACCATGAAGTTGACGGATCTCACGTTGAAATCGGGGTTGAGCTGGCAACGAAGTATAAGGAACCAAAGACGGTCATCAACGCCATTGCATCGCATCATGGTGACGTTGAACCAACCAGTGTCATTTCGGTACTGGTTGCCGCAGCAGATGCGATTTCAGCTGCCCGCCCAGGCGCGCGGTCGGAATCGCTTGAAAACTATCTTCATCGTTTGGAGAAACTAGAAGCAATCGCCAACAGTCATGCTGGCGTGGATCATAGTTTCGCTATTCAAGCAGGTCGAGAAGTCCGGGTCATCGTCCAACCGGAAAAGCTCTCTGATGATCAGAGCGTCATCTTGGCCCGTGATATTCGCAATGAAATTGAAAAAGAACTGGAGTATCCAGGCCATATCAAAGTCACCGTGATTCGGGAGACAAGGACTGTGGAATACGCCAAGTAAAAAACACAGTACCCACCAGCACAAAGTTGGTGGGTACTGTATTTTTTATGCTGTTTTAGTTCGGACGTTATTGTTAGACAGTTAGATGTCCTCTTAGAGCTTAGGCTTTGTTGATAAAGGGACTTCGCGGTATTGACTGGCGCCAATGGTAGGCGAAAACTGTCCATTCAAGAAATCATTTAGGGCCGCGAGCGTCGCCTGCAAATGCTCATCATCTAGATACAGGGTGATGGTAACAGCAGTCCCGTAATCAGTGTTCGCAATTGACAAATGATTGGTTGTCAAAAAATGCTGAATTGGATCAAAGTCGGCGTAAGGAATGGTAAAAGTTACAGCTTTTTGTTTGATGCGCGCCACAATGCCGATGGTTTCGATCGCCGTGTTGGCATTGCCTGCATACGCCCGGATGAGTCCGCCAGCACCAAGTTTAATGCCGCCAAAGTAACGAGTCGTGACGGCTACCACATCACGTAAGTCATGCTGCAACAAAGCCTCCAGTGTTGGGGCACCGGCAGTTCCAGAAGGCTCGCCATTATCGCTTGCGCGTTGAATTTGATTGGTATCGCCAAGAACATAAGCAAAAACATTGTGGGTAGCTTTGGTGTTTTCCTTTGATACTTGCGCAATGACGGCCTTGGCATCATCTTCGTCCTTGATGCGCGCAAGATGGGTGATGAAACGCGATTTTTTAATGGTATTTGTGTAGTTGCCGGTTTGTTGGATGGTAAGATATTGCTCTGACATGCGTAATCTCCTTATGAGGTGATCATGATGAATCTTGCTGGGGCACAATTGACAGAAAATGAACTGATGCGCTTAACCGTTTCTAATATAGCACAGGCCACATCACTGCCAGCGTTGATTCAAGAACACGGGCGCTGGTGTTGCCAACGTTGCGGTGATCGAAAGCCAGTTCAATTGCCTGATGGGCGGTTTTATTGTTCAGCTTGCGTGAGTATAGGCCGCTTAACAAATCGTGATTTGCTTTACCGCTTTGAACAGCCGCACCGGCCTGTTGGCGACGGCTTATTAACGTGGCACGGGACATTGACGCCTGCCCAGCAAAAAGCGTCAACGGCTTTACAAACGAGTGTTACAGCAGGGGCTGATCATTTGATTTGGGCAGTGACAGGTGCTGGCAAAACCGAGATGCTTTTTCCGACCATTTCACAGATGGTACAACAAGGCAAGCGCGTGGCTATTGTTTCGCCGAGAATTGATGTTATTCGGGAGCTTGCGCCGCGACTGCGAACTGCCTTTGCAACCACGCCCATCGCCGTTCGATATGGCGGTCATTTTGATCAAACTGACAGTGATTTGATGCTGGCCACCGTGCATCAATTATTACGATTTCATCGGGCTTTTGATCTGATTGTCGTTGATGAGGTCGATGCGTTTCCGATGGCGGGAACACCCATGCTCCATCGGGCTGTTCAAGGTGCCCGGCGTGGACCGGTTGTTTATTTAACGGCAACGCCGGATCGGCCATTGAAGGCGGCGATGCGTAAAGGGTTGATGGTCAGTCGATTGTTTCGTCGATTTCACGGGCACCCTTTGCCAGTTCCAGCGATTCGGTTGGTGAATTTTAAAAAATTACCGTCCCAGTTGCCACCTGCCATCGTGAAGTGGGTGCGTGATGTCGTGGCGACAGGGCGGTCATGTTTGCTGTTTGTTCCTAAGATCAGCTGGGCGCCTCAAATTGCTGCGCTTGTTCAACGTAACGGGCTAAGGGTAGCTGGCGTTGCTAGCACGGACCGTCTACGGGCAGAGAAAATAACGGCTTTTCGTCAGCGGAAAATTCAGGTTTTAGTCACGACGACAATTTTGGAACGTGGCGTAACGGTGCCCAGGTGTGCGGTTGGGGTCGTGGCTGCAGCCGATCGGGCATTCACGGCCTCGGCGCTAGTACAGATTGCTGGTCGAGCCGGGCGGGCAGCCGATAGTGCCGACGATCCGGTTGTCTTTTTCACGGATCGCTATACGTTAGCATTGTTAGCGGCCAAACGTCAGATTGTCATGATGAATGGACGGTGATGGTGATGCGTTGTTGCGGGTGTGATCGCCATGTTGATCGTAGTCCGACATTGAAGGCGTTGTTAGCTGGCAGCAAGTTGATAGCACCCCGATTGTGCAGTAGTTGTTTAGCCCGCTTTAAGATGATTACTGGAGCGACTTGTCCAGGCTGCGGCCGGTCGGGTGATGCACGAATATGCGCGGATTGCCGCCAATGGGAGCAGCAAGGGCGGTTGTTACATAATCGGGCTTTATTTGTTTATGACGCAGCTATGAAACAATGGATTTACCAGTACAAGGGTCTTGGCGATTATCGCTTACACGATGCGTTTCAAGATCTCATTGCTGCACAATTGCAAAATGCTGGGACACTGGTCGCCATTCCTAGCGAATCCAAACATTATGATGTGCGGGGATTTGATCCAATTCAGGGACTTTTTGGCGGTTTGCAGCTACAGCCATGGCTACGTAAATCACCAACGGCCAAACCGCAGGCGCAGAAAAATCGTCGCGAACGATTACAAACGCCGCAAAGCTTTACCGTACTTGTGCCAGCAGCAAAGTTGAATCAAACCAAACAAATTACATTGGTTGACGATTTATATACCACAGGACGGACATTGTATCACGCTCGCGATGCGCTTGTGGCCGCGGGATTTCAGGGCACGGTGACCGCATTTACTTTAATTCGCTGAAATGTGGCTTTTGTTGTGTCTGGCGACAACATTCGGGTATAATGAAATTGAAGATTGGAAGGGTTTTATCCCAACCAATCGACGTGTAAGTGTTACACGTAGGAAAGGGGAGAAGTTTTATGCTCACATACAATGTTCGTGGCGAAAACATCGAAGTCACCGAGGCCATCAGAAGTTACGTGGAGAAGCGGATTAGCAAACTGAACAAGTTCTTCGGAGGTTCGGTTACTGCAACGGCACACGTCAATTTGAAGGTTTATTCCGATAAAACTGCAAAAGTTGAAGTGACCATCCCGTTGTCTTTCTTGACCCTGCGTGCTGAAGAAACCAGCCCGGATCTTTATGCCAGCATCGATCTCGTGACCGACAAGCTGGAACGGCAGGTACGCAAGTTCAAGACAAAGATCAATCGCAAGTCACGTGAAAAAGGCTTTGGCCAAATCGACATTGATGCGACTGCACCAGCTGAACCGAAACCAGCCGAAGATGATGATAATCTGACCGTTGTTCGAACTAAGCGAGTGTCGTTGAAGCCGATGGATTCGCAAGAAGCCATTCTACAGATGGATATGTTGGGGCACAACTTCTTTATCTTTGAAGATGCTGACACCAATGGCACAAGCATTGTTTATAAGCGGCGTGACGGGCGTTATGGCTTGATCGAAACCGACGAATAAGCAGTTCTTAAAACAAAAAACAAGATCGCCGCAAAAGGTGATCTTGTTTTTTGTTGGGAAAGTTTGCCATATGGACTTATTGCTGGTAAGTTTTTATTAAAGTTTAATGACAATATACAAATTGGGGCCTGGTATATGAACTTGCAGGCAGTGAAGATTGAGGCGCTATCGTGCTGGTATTCAGTTGTTATTGTGAACGGCATCGGCGTGCGCTCGTCGATGTGGATAATGCAGGATCTTTGTAATGCTCGGTTTTCAATACCCAATGAAAATGTTAAGATACTATAGATATACTGTCAGTTTAACGAAGTTTCGACAGAGAGGAATCCATTCATGGCCAATATTCTTAGAAAATGGGTCGAAAGCGATAAGCGAGAAATCGCGCGCCTAGGCAAAATTGCTGATAAGGTTCAGCAATATGAAGATGAGTATGCAGCATTATCTGATGAACAATTAAAAGCAAACACACCAAAATTAAAAGATCGTCTCGCAGCTGGTGCTACCCTTGATGACATTCTGCCAGAAGCCTTTGCGACTGCGCGGGAAGGTGCCAAGCGTGTTTTAGGTCTATTCCCGTTCCGAGTCCAAATTATTGGCGGGATTGTGTTGCATGAAGGCAACATTGCGGAGATGAAGACCGGCGAAGGGAAAACTTTAACCGCAACCATGCCTGTTTATTTGAACGCACTCACTGGTAAAGGTGTTCATGTTGTCACGGTCAATGAGTACCTGTCAACCCGTGATGCCACGGAAATGGGCGAGCTATACAACTGGCTTGGCTTGAGCGTAGGGTTAAACCTCAACTCCAAGAACAGTGATGAAAAACGAGAAGCTTATAATTGCGACATTACCTATTCCACGAACAGTGAACTCGGGTTTGACTATCTGCGTGACAACATGGTTGTTTACAAAGAGCAGATGGTTCAGCGGCCACTGAATTTTGCAATCGTCGATGAAGTTGACTCTATTTTGATTGATGAGGCGCGAACCCCATTGATCATTTCTGGCGGCGCAGAAAAAACAACCGGTCTCTACATTCGTGCCGATCGGTTTGTCAAGACGCTAAAAGCGGAGACCGATTACAAGATCGACTGGCCAACGAAGACAATCTCGTTAACTGAAAGCGGCATCCGGAAGGCTGAAAAGAATTTCGGACTGGATAATCTGTATGACACCGAAAATACGGCCTTAACGCATCATATTGATCAGGCCTTGCGGGCTAATTACATCATGCTCAAGGATATCGATTACATGGTTTCCGATGGTGAAGTCCTCATTGTTGATCAGTTTACTGGCCGAGCAATGGAAGGTCGCCGATATTCTGACGGCTTGCATCAGGCGATTGAAGCCAAAGAAGGCGTCCAAATTCAGGACGAAAATAAGACGATGGCTAACATCACTTATCAAAACTTCTTCCGGATGTACACCAAGTTGGCCGGGATGACTGGGACCGCAAAGACCGAGCAAGAAGAATTCCGAGAAATTTATAACATGGAAGTCATCTCTGTTCCGACCAACAAGCCAGTTATCCGGGTTGACTCCCCTGACGTGCTGTACCCGACGTTAGATGCTAAGTTCAACGCGGTTGTTGAAGACATCAAAGCGCGTCATGAAAAAGGCCAGCCGATGCTGATTGGGACGGTTGCGATTGAATCGAGTGAACGGCTTAGTAAGCAACTTGATGAAGCCAAGATTCCACATACCGTTTTGAACGCGAAGAATCACTTTAAAGAAGCAGAAATCATTATGAATGCTGGCCAACGCGGCGCTGTGACGATTGCGACGAACATGGCTGGGCGTGGTACGGATATCAAACTTGGACCTGGTGTCACCGAACTTGGCGGTTTGGCAGTTATCGGGACGGAACGCCATGAAAGTCGTCGAATTGATAATCAGTTGCGAGGCCGTTCAGGGCGTCAAGGCGATCCAGGTTCTACACAGTTTTACCTGAGCCTTGAAGATGATCTGATGAAACGCTTTGGTTCTGATCGAATTAAAGCTATGTTGGATCGCTTTAAGGTGGCGGATGATGATCAGGTGATTCAAAGTCGGATGATTTCACGGCAGGTGGAGTCAGCCCAGAAACGGGTCGAAGGGAATAACTACGACACGCGGAAGAATACGCTGCAATATGATGATGTGATGCGTGAACAACGCGAGGTCATTTACAAGCAGCGGCAGCAAGTCATCAATGAACAGGAAACATTGAAGCCTGTCTTGATGGCTATGATCAATCGAACGATTACACGGATTGTTCAGACTCATACACAAGGAGATCAGAAGGACTGGAACCTTGATGCCTTGTACGCTTGGGTCACTGCCAACATGATTGATCCTGAGAAATTCAAACGCAGCCAGTTAGATGGCAAGTCGCAAGACGAGTTGATCGGGTTACTGGCCGAGATGGCGGAGACCAACTTCCAGCAAAAGAATAAGCAGCTAGGCGATGACGCGCAGATGCTTGAATTCGAAAAAGTTGTTATTTTGCGCGTGGTTGATTCTGCTTGGACCGATCATATTGATGCGATGGATCAGTTGCGGCAGTCGATCGGATTGCGCGGTTATGGTCAAATGAATCCGCTAGTCGAATATCAAGAAGAAGGCTACCGGATGTTTGAAGAAATGATTGCATCAATTGATGATGATGTGACTCGGCTGTTCATGAAAGCTGAAATCCGACAAAATATTCGCCGTTAATAACGGCTTAGCGCCCCAGCACCGCGGCTACAGCTTGCGGTACTGGGGTGTTTTGAAGCAGTCGCCGACGCACTTAGTCACGCTACAATAACGCAACTATGTTTAAAAAAAGGGAGATTACACGATGGAACTGAGTGTTATGCGCAACACCTTGGCCGCTATGCGGACCAAAATTAATCAATTTAGGGGGTCACTTTGACCTCGATGCGCTGAACGAACGCATTACTGAAAATGAAGGCAGAATGGCTGAACCCGGCTTTTGGGATGACTCGGAGGCTGCTCAAAAGGTTATTGACAACAACAATGCGCTCAAAGAAAAGCACGATCGATTTTATGCACTAGAAAATGAGTTGGAAGATCTTGAGGCTGGTTTTGAGTTATTACAAGACGAGCCTGATAAGGACTTGCAGCAAGAAGAAGAAGCAAAGATCAAAGATTTACAGGAAAAGCTGGACAAGTATGAGATGCAGCTTTTGCTGAACGGTCCATACGATCACAACAATGCCATTTTGGAAATTCACCCTGGTGCAGGCGGCACGGAATCTCAGGATTGGGGATCAATGCTGATGCGAATGTATCAGCGTTGGGCCGATCAGAACGGATTCAAAGTAGAAGTGGCGGATTATCAGCCTGGGGATGAAGCTGGCATCAAGAGCGTAACGCTGCTGATCAATGGCGAGAATGCTTATGGCTTGCTGAAAAGTGAAAAAGGCGTCCATCGACTTGTGCGGATTTCGCCATTTGATTCCGCTGGACGGCGACACACTAGCTTTGCCTCGGTGGACGTGATGCCGGAACTCGACAACTCAATCGAAGTTGATCTGCGGCCGGAAGACATCAAAATGGAGGTTTTCCGCTCAAGCGGCGCTGGCGGTCAGCATATCAACAAAACCTCCAGTGCGGTTCGCTTGATTCATCTACCAACCGGAATCGTCACCTCAAGTCAGGCGCAACGGTCACAGTTTCAGAACAAAGCGACTGCGATGGCGATGTTAAAGGCTAAATTGTATCAGCGCGAAGAAGAAGCTAAGCGTGCTAAGGCCAAGGCCATTCAAGGCGAACAAAAAGATGTCGCATTTGGTTCACAAATTCGCTCTTACGTCTTTCACCCATACACGATGGTGAAAGATCATCGGACGAATTATGAAACCGGAAATGGCAATGCGGTTATGGACGGGGATTTGAATCCATTCATCAATGCGTATCTTCAATGGGAACTTGCGCAAAAGAATCCTGATTAAACTGTAATCTGCCTGAAACCTTGCTGACTTAATCGCCTGTTATACTGATGCTAGCTTAGAAAAAGGAGCAATTTGCATGATTCAAATGGAGAACGTGACGAAGCAGTATGCTAACGGCGTGACTGCCATTAAAAATCTCAATCTTGAGATTCATGATGGCGAGTTCGTCTATGTGATCGGTCCCAGCGGTGCCGGGAAATCGACTTTCGTCAAAATGCTTTACCATGAACTAATGCCAACCAGCGGTACGATTAAAATTGATGATTTTGATTTTGCAACAATGAAACCGAGCCGGGTACCATTTTTGCGACGTCATATTGGTATCGTCTTTCAAGATTTTAAACTTTTACCGCGGTTAACAGTGTACGAAAACATTGCTTACGCGATGCAAGTGATCGAAGCACCTGACGAAAAAATCAAGGACCGAGTCCTCGAAGTACTGGGGCTGGTAGGTCTCGAACAAAAACTGCGCCGTTTTCCTGATGAATTATCCGGTGGGGAACAACAACGTGTGTCAGTTGCTCGTGCCATCGTCAACAAGCCTAAGGTATTGATCGCCGACGAACCGACAGGCAATTTGGATCCACAAACATCAGATGAAATTGTTGATATTCTTGAGCGGATCAATGCCAGTGGGACAACTGTTATTATGGCGACGCATAACAAGGACATCGTAAATGAGCGTCAGCATCGCTTACTTGAAATTGCTGGCGGCCGTTTGGTTCGTGACGAAGAAGGAGGCACTTACGGTAATGAAGACTAAGATCTTTTTCCGGCATGTAAAGGATTCGCTGCGCAGTCTGAAGCGAAATGGCTGGATGTCAGTTGCCGCTGTCAGTGCCGTTACAGTTACCTTACTATTGGTCGGTATTTTCATGGCACTTATTTTCAACTTGCATCATGTATCAGAGCAAGTTGAAAATGACGTTCAAGTGCGTGTTTACATCGAGAAGAAAACTACGACGAAACAACGTGATGCATTAAAAACTCAGCTAGAAAAGCTTGATAATGTCAAGAAAGTGACTTACCGGTCACGTCAGCAGGAATTGAACACCATTGTCGGCGGGTATGGTTCGCAATGGAAAATGTTCTCTGGCGATCAGAACCCATTGAGTGATGTCTTCATGGTTAAGACAAGCAACCCTAAGGCGACGATCAAGGTCTCCAAACAAGCTCAAAAACTAAACCATGTGGTGGACGCAAGTTATGGCGGCCGGACTGCGAAAAAACTGTTCAACTCAGTTGATTCAGCACAAAAGTGGGGACTTGGTTTTACTGTCCTTCTGCTGTTCGTGGCGGTTTTCCTGATAAGTAATACCATTCGGATTACGATTCTGTCGCGTTCTGACGAAATCAGAATTATGCGCCTAGTTGGGGCAACAAATTCATACATTCGTTGGCCATTTATTCTTGAAGGCGCTTGGACTGGATTGTTCGGGGCTGTGCTGCCAATTGTGATTGTTGACATCGGTTATGCCGTTGTTTACCGCAGCTTCAGCTTATCAAGCGGCTCTAACGGTTATTCGCTATATGGCACGATGCCATTTCTGCTTTGGCTTGATTTGATGCTGGCGGGCATTGGTATCATCATCGGTGCATTAGGCGCAGTCATTTCAATGCGGCGTTTCCTCAAAATTTAATCGTGCAATTTGTGAACTCATCCTCGCTAATGACGGGGATGAGTTTTTTGCTATCATACTCGGCTATGCGGGCCTACTCACATTTTGATTTTTATGACGTTGTGGGAGCCTCCGGCGATTTCTGCTATACTGGTCACAGTGAATATTGGAGGGTTACCGATGGCAGTTGTAGTTGCCTTACTTATCAATCCGGTTGGTTTGGTGTTTTGGCTAGCGCTAGGTTTAACGATTTGGTTTGCTGTCAATCGCACTGATCGCGAGCGCCGCCGGTATCTGCGCGCAATTCATCCCAAACATCCAGAAATTGGTCGGTTCTTCTGGATCGGACTTGTCGTAGGTGCGCTAGTCTCGCTGGTGATGGTTATTGGACGACTGCAGATCAGTTTAGCTGCTTTGCTTGCATTAAGCGGCTTGACGTTAGTAGCATTGCTATTTTCTAAATGGCGATTTAGCCCTTGGTGGCTAGGTCTTGCCAGTCTGGCGGCAGTTGGTCAGTCTGGTTTGCTAGCTGAACAGCATGCAGCTAATTTAGCTATTTTGGTCGGCCTATTATGGCTAACACAAGCTGGACTTGCGCGATTCAACCGCGGCGATGAGATCGAGTCGCCGGTGATTCAACAAGACCGCCGCCAGCGGCAAAGTGCGGCGTTTGAGTTGCGGCAACTGTTCTGGGTGCCGTTAATCTTACCTGTTGCTGTTGAAAACGTCAGCAACCTCCCACTGCTGGCGGTTACAGTGCAGTCTTTGACTTTTGTGGGCTTGCCGTTGCTTTTAGGTGCGACCTTCATGACTCCGCGAGATCGCGCTCAGACGGCTTGGCGGCGAAGTTGGCCGTGGTATGGCGGCGCAGGTGGCGTGCTTATCGTTTATGGCATTGTTGCCCGCACCATGACCTTGCCTTTGCTGGGTAGTCTTGTCTTTCCAGCTGTGGTGAGTTTAGTATTGGTTGGCGGCTTCATTTGGCAGGGACGGCAGGTGCATCTGACGGTGACTTTAGCCGATCAAGGTGTGGTGTTGATTGGTGTCGTGCCGCATACACCGGCTGCAGAGATGGGCTTACAACCCGGTGATCGCGTATTGGCCTGCAATCACCATTCCGTGAACAATTCTCGTGAGCTTTACGATGCCATTCAAAAAGAACCAACCTATTGCCGCTTGCGGCTTCGACAGGCAGATGGTGAGCTGCGATTAGCTGAGACGGCCATTTTTGCCGGTGCCCCACACGAACTTGGTATGATTTTATTTCCGGAGGAGACAGCATGAAGAAGATCTTGATTGTTGATGACGAACCTGCGATTTTGACGTTGCTGCAATATAATTTGGAAGCTGAACACTATCAGGTCGAAACAGCGACAGATGGTCAGGAGGCTTTGGATAAAGTGCGCAACGAGCCATTTGACTTTATCATCCTCGATTTAATGCTGCCGAGTCTGAGCGGCTTGGATGTTACCCGCAAAATTCGTGAAGATAAAATTCAGACGCCGATTATGATCTTGACTGCCAAAGACAATGAAACCGATAAAATTGTTGGCCTAGAACTCGGAGCAGATGACTATGTGACTAAGCCGTTTTCGCCGCGGGAGATCATTGCTCGGATCAAGGCGATTGAACGACGGAGTCAGAGTCAGCCGCAAACCAGTCAAAAACCGGGCAACAGTGATCAGATCACAGTTGGCCAGATCGCGATTGATCCAGAAAATTATAAGGCCAGCAAGGGTGGCAAACGGCTGCAGTTGACGCCAAAAGAATTTGAGCTACTGGTTTACTTTGCTCAACGTGTTGGCAAGACCTTGTCTCGAGATGCTTTATTGAACGGGGTTTGGGGATTCGACTATCCCGCAGAGACGCGAATGGTGGATATTCAGGTCAGCCATTTACGCGATAAAATTGAAACGGATCCGAAACATCCGGACTATTTAAAGACAGTTCGCGGTTTCGGATACCAAATGGAGGCACCCCATGAATAAACGAATCATTCGGCGTGCACTCATCATTAGTCTGCTATCATTGGCAGGCTTTTTTGTGCTCGTGACAACGGTGAATCAACAAATTGTCCATCAACAAGCGCGTGATCTTCGGCGGGTCGGCCGGACGTATGCGGCCTCGAGTCATGATGGGGTCAATCGGCAAGCATTGGCAGAGTCAGAGGCAGCCTTCATCACGGTCATTCCCAATAATCCGCGGACCACGCGTCAAAAAGTGATGGCTGATGCCTTGCGTGGTAATCGGGATGCAGCGTTTGTAACAACCGTCAACGTGAATGGTCGAACAGAGCAAGCGTATTTATTCCAAAATAAAGGGCAGTGGGTGGCAGTCAGCCGCTTTAAGTCAAGTGTCTGGACAACTGCACCAGAGCAATTCTGGCTCCTAACGCTTGCCTTTGCGGCATTGCTCGCTGCCATTCTCATTTGGCTTTTTCGATCTGAACATCGTTATCAAGAAGCGATTGAAGTCATGAGCCATAATCTAGATCGCATCCGTCGAAAGAAAGACCCAGATCCGGTGATTTTACCGCCCGATTCACCTTTTGTACCAGTTGCTCGCCGCATCAATGCATTGGCCGCTGAACAAGCCCATCTCCGTGAAAAAGTGGCGGTGCGTCAATCAAGTTTTGATCGGTTGATTGATAACTTGCCATTGGGAGTCATGCTGATTGACACCGATAAAGATGTCATCTTGCATAATCACGCCATGTCGCAGCTGCTAGGTCATCAAATCCCGCAGCCCCGACACAGCTACCTTGATGATGTTAAAACTTATGCCTTGGCGCGCATGATCGAACACACTTTTCGCCATGAAAAAACGCATCATCAGGAACTGACAATTTTGACCACGCAAAAATCCGTTGATGCTTCGGTTATTCCTTTGAATCAAGGCATCAGTCGGTTGCAGGTGCTGGTGATTCTATATGATGTCACTTACTTGCGACAGGTTGAAAAAATGCAACTGGACTTTGTCGGGAATGTCAGCCATGAATTGAAGACCCCAGTCACAGCTATTTCTGGATTTGCAGAGACTTTGCTTGGCGGTGCGAAGAATGATCCGGCGACCTTGGACAGGTTCTTAGGGATTATTTATGACGAGAGCAAGCGATTAACACAATTAATTAATGACATTTTGACCTTGAGTCGACCGGATTCCAACCAAAATGTGGCTGCATCGGTTGCTTTGAAAAAATTGGTCGATGATGCATTGCATAATTTGGCCAAAGTGATTCAAGACAAGCAAATTCGCGTTGAAGTGGCAATTACCCCGGATCTATTGGTCGTGACTGACGAGCGCAAATTGACCCAAATCGTGCGCAACTTATTGAACAACGCAGTCTTCTACAATCGCTTGGCTGGTCATGTCACGATCAGCGCTCAGGTTGTCGATCATCAGCTGTCACTGGCAGTTGCCGACACTGGGATCGGGATTTCTGAGACGGAACAGGCCCGGATCTTCGAACGCTTTTACCGAGTAGATAAGGCTCGCAGTCGTCACAATGGCGGTACCGGTCTCGGTTTAGCGATTGTGGCCGAACTGGTTAAGAGTATGGATGGTCATGTTGCGGTTCACAGCCAAGTAGGGGTTGGGTCAACGTTTACGGTCACTTTGCCTGTGGGTGAGGGCCCGCACAGAGGATGAAAAACCGCAGCCATCATGCCTTTACACAATCTTTACATTCAATGACATGAACATTTACATGTAACTGATAAAATAATTGGAGCTTGAAATGGAGGATTTCGTGTGAAAAAAATTGTGACCCTGTTGAGCCTGCTGTTTTTGCCACTGTTAATCAGTGCTTGCAACAGCAGCAGTCAACAGTCGGGAGAATCGATCACCGCAGTTGGATCAAGTGCCTTACAGCCCTTGGTTGAAGCGGCGGGTGAACAATATCAGACGGAACATTTGGGGGTCTTTATCAACGTCCAAGGCGGCGGGAGTGGCACAGGTTTAAGCCAGATCCAACAAGGTGCTGTGGACATTGGTAATTCGGATCTTTTTGCTGAAGAAAAAGCTGGTATCAAGGCCAAAGCGTTGGTTGATCATAAGGTAGCAGTTGTCGGGATCGCCCCGATTGTGAATCCGAAGGTTGGCGTTAAAAATGTCTCGATGGCACAGCTGCAAAAAATCTTTCTTGGCGAAATTACCAACTGGCAGCAGTTGGGCGGCAAAAATGTGCCGATTGTTCTAGTCAATCGAGCGCAGGGCTCAGGCACACGCGCGACTTTTGAAAAATGGGTGATGCAAGGCAAACAGCCAATGGCCGCTCAGGAGCAGGATTCTACCGGGATGGTTCGACAAATTGTCGGCAGTACGCCTGGTGCCATTTCTTATGTGGCGTTTTCGTACATTGATAAAACAGTTCAGGGGCTCTCAGTTGATGGCGTCGCACCCACGGATGCAAATGTCACGACCAATCAATGGCGCATTTGGTCGTACGAACATATGTATACGAAAGGGCAGCCAAAAGGACTCACTAAGAAATTTTTGGCTTATGTGATGTCACCAGCTATTCAGAAGAAGCTTGTTTTGAAAATGGGTTACGTCCCGATGACACAAATGAAAGTGGTTCGGGACGCGAATGGCAAAGTGAGCAAGCAGTAACCTGTGATGTTATCAAGACACGGTCAGATCCGTTGGCTGTGTCAGGTGTCGGACAGAAGCGTGATCTAATCCGGATAGAAACCGATGTTGTGGTCTTCGCCGGGAAGGTTTTAGTTAGAAAGCGCGTTTAGGAGGTCAAGATGGATCCAATTCGGGAAGCAATGCTCAAAAAATCGCGTTCAGCTAAGTTAGAGCAGCGTGGTAAACTGATCAGTTTGCTTTGTATCAGTTTAATTGTGATTGTGGTGGTGGCAATTTTCTTCTTTGTGGCATCGAAAGGACTAGCTACCTTCTTTCAAAACAAGATTAATCTTTGGTCGTTTCTAAGCAAAAGTGTTTGGAATCCGTCAATCAAAGATGCGCACGGCAATCCCGAAGTTGGCGCCTTGCCAATGATCGTCGGTTCGTTTGGTGTGACATTCCTGTCAGCAATTATTGCGACGCCGTTTGCGGTTGGCGCAGGCATTTTTATGACTGAGATTTCCCGTAAATGGGGACAGAAGATTTTGCAACCGGTGATTGAATTACTGGTTGGGATTCCATCAGTTGTTTATGGGTTCATCGGCCTCTCCGTCATCGTGCCTTTTATTCGCCACATTTTTGGTGGTACTGGGTTCGGGATTTTAGCTGGTACTTTTGTTTTGTTCGTCATGATTTTACCCACTGTGACATCCATGACCGTGGACGCGTTAAAAGCTGTTCCACGACATTATCGTGAAGCGTCATTAGCATTAGGTGCAACACGCTGGCAAACCACGTATCGCGTGGTTCTACGTGCTGCGATTCCGGGAATTCTGACTGGGATTGTGTTTGGGATGGCACGTGCCTTTGGTGAAGCACTGGCGGTTCAGATGGTGATTGGGAACGCAGCGCTTTTACCGAAAAATTTGGTTTCTCCAGCTTCGACACTGACCTCTGTCTTGACGAGCGGTATTGGCAACACAGTTATGGGGTCGCTAGATAACAATGCTTTGTGGTCTCTGGCATTGTTGCTGCTCCTCATGTCGCTAGCCTTTAATCTGCTGATTCGCTGGATCGGGAAGAAAGGGGAGTTGAACAAATGAATCCAAAAGTTGCTGATAAAATCGCAACGACGGTTTTGTATATCGTCTCAGGTATCATCATTATCATCTTGGCGAGCCTTCTTGGATACATTCTATTTCAAGGCCTACCTCACATCTCCTGGCATTTTCTGACAAGTCCGGCTCAAAGCTTTGAGGCTGGCGGCGGGATCGGTATCCAGTTGTTTAACTCCTTTTATCTCCTGCTGCTCGCAATGTTGATTTCCACGCCAATTTCATTGGGTGCAGGGATTTACTTGAGCGAATATGCTAAGAAAAACTGGCTGACCGATGTCATTCGGACGTCCATCGAAATCTTAAGCTCGCTACCTTCCGTGGTGGTTGGTTTATTCGGCTTCTTGATTTTCGTGTTGCAGTTCAAGTTTGGCTTTTCAATTTTGTCCGGTGCGTTGGCGCTGACGGTTTTCAACCTGCCGTTGTTAACGCGTAACGTGGAAGACTCGTTGCGTGGAGTTGAGTATGAGCAGCGCGAAGCCGGTCTGGCGCTTGGCTTGTCACGTTGGGAAACTGTCCTGCACGTTGTCATTCCTGAAGCATTGCCAGGTATCATTACTGGGATGATTCTCGGCGCAGGGCGTGTCTTCGGTGAAGCTGCGGCCCTGATTTATACCGCTGGACAAAGTGCGCCAGCGTTGGATTTTACCGACTGGAATCCTGCTAACATCGCAAGTCCGCTTAATCCTTTCCGTCCGGCGGAAACATTAGCCGTGCATATTTGGAAGATCAACTCGGAAGGCATTCAGCCAGATGCCGTTGCCGTCTCGGCCGGTGCAAGTGCGGTCTTGGTTCTGGCCGTTCTGCTGTTTAATCTCGGTGCGCGCTACTTTGGCAATCGCCTGTTCAAAAAAATGACCGCATCCTAATGTGAATACGCACATGCCATTGCAGTGGAGTTGGTGATGGTGGTCATAAAGTTGGCGACAAAACGCTTGGAGGCTCACGATGCAAGAACTTGAAAAATATTCATTAGATGACACTTATATTCGTCCATTCGATCGCGACAAGCAGGAAATTGCGATCGAAACAGAGAATCTACGCGTTTTTTATGGTGAGAATGAAGCCATTCATAATGTCTCTTTACCGTTTGAGCGGTATAAGATTACGGCATTAATCGGCGCCAGCGGTTCAGGGAAGTCGACTTACTTGCGCTCGTTGAATCGCATGAATGATAATATTGAAGGTGCACGTGTCACCGGCAAGATCATGTATCGCAACCTTGATATCAATAGTGACGCGGTGGATGTCTACGAAATGCGTAAGCATATTGGTATGGTCTTTCAGCGGCCTAATCCATTTGCCAAATCTATTTACGACAACATTGCCTTTGCCTTACGTCGATTTGGATTAAAAGACAAGCAAAAACTCGACGAGATAGTTGAAACCAGTTTGAAGCAGGCGGCGCTTTGGGACCAAGTCAAAGATGACTTGAATCAAAGTGGCATGTCACTTTCAGGGGGGCAGGCGCAGCGTTTGTGTATTGCCCGCGCGATTGCGATGAAGCCTGATATTTTGCTGTTAGATGAACCAGCCAGTGCGCTGGATCCGATCTCAACTTCGGCGGTTGAGGATACCTTGATGTCATTGAAGGATAAGTATACGATTATCATCGTCACACACAACATGCAGCAGGCCGCCCGAATCAGTGATTACACGGCGTTCTTCTACAGCGGAACGGCGATCGAATATGACGAAACCCGCAAAATCTTTACCCGGCCTAAGATCAAAGCGACGAACGACTATGTCTCCGGACATTTCGGCTAGGAGGAACACATGGCTGAAGCAAAAAAAATCATTACCAGTTCAAATGTTCATCTTTTTTATGGCAAATTTGAGGCTTTAAAAGGCATCGACCTAGACTTCAATCAGAATGAAATTACGGCGTTAATTGGGCCATCTGGCTGTGGTAAGTCAACGTATTTGCGAACCCTGAATCGGATGAATGATCTCATTCCGGGTGTCACCATCACTGGCAATGTCAGTTTGCGGGGCAATAACATTTATTCGCCCAATGAAGATGTCGTTCAATTGCGAAAACAAGTCGGCATGGTTTTTCAACAACCTAATCCATTTCCTTTTTCGATTTATGAAAATGTCATCTATGGTTTGCGGCTGGCAGGCGTTAAGGATAAAGCCGTTTTAGATGAAGCCGTTGAAACCAGTTTGAAGCAGGCAGCAATTTGGGACGAGGTTAAGGATCACTTGCATGAAAGTGCCTTATCATTGTCAGGTGGCCAGCAGCAGCGGGTCTGCATCGCTCGGGTGTTGGCCGTTAAACCGGATGTGATTTTGTTAGACGAACCAACAAGCGCGCTTGATCCGATTTCGAGCACGCAGATCGAAAATATGCTGCTGGAATTGCGTGATCAGTATACGATTATTCTGGTAACTCACAGTATGCACCAGGCCTCGCGGATTTCAGATAAAACGGCTTTCTTCTTGACGGGTAATCTGATTGAATTTGCTGACACAAAACAAATGTTTTTAAATCCAAAGGAAAAGGAAACCGAAGATTACATTACTGGACGCTTCGGATAGGAGGGGTAGTATGCGACGACTTTTTGTTGATGAATTGAACGATCTTCATGTGCGCTTTTCGGAAATGGGGATGATGGTCAACGAGGCCATCTATAAGTCCGTGAAAGCATTCATCAATCACGACAAGGCCCTGGCCCGCGAAGTGATTCATGAAGATAAGCATATCAATGAACGTGAAGTAGATTTGGAAAAACGCAGCTTCGAATTGATTGCACTGCAGCAGCCGGTTACGACTGATTTGCGGGTGATTGTGACGGTCATGAAAGCCAGCTCTGATTTGGAACGGATGGGTGATCATGCGGTATCAATTGCTAAATCTACCATTCGGGTCAAGGGTGAGACCCGGGTTCCTCAAATCGAGGAAGATATCGCTGGCATGGCTGAAGCGGTTAAAGAGATGGTAGAACAGGTTCTGGATGCGTATGTGAAGGAAGATTCTGCTCGCGCCCGCAAGATTGCGCTTGAAGACCATGGGATCAATGACTTTTCATCACGAATCTACAAGGAATGTATTCGGCAGATGCAGGATAATCCAGAAACGGTGATCGGATCCATGGATTACATGCTGGTTTCTTCCTATCTTGAACGAATTGGCGATTATGTCACTAATATCTGTGAATGGATTGTTTATCTCAAAACAGGGAAGATTACCGAATTGAACTCAAATGCTATTGAGGATAAGTTCTGAGAAAATGACGCTCTTGCTGGCTTGCAAGGGTGACTGAAAAAGATTGACATTGATTGTTATTTTGAAAGAGGGATGATTTTTACTTTTGTGAAAATCATCCCTCTTTTGATCTCTCATGGATGACTTACTAATATCTAAAGATCCCGGTGCCAAGGCGGAGCAATCATAGGCTAGATGGGGTTCAGCCGTGCAAACATCATCAGCTCAGCGTTGCCAGCCCCATCTGGCTGGCGACTGTGGATAGATTTTTTTTGATGAACGCGCTGATGATGTGTCTCATGTCAATAACCAGATGAGTAGATGCATTACTTTCAAGCGTCCGTCTTCCGACCCGTTCAAAAATCAACCTTTGGACCTATGCGCCCCGGCGCGAATCCGTGCATACTAATCATGTAATCAAATCCTGGAGGGATAACCCATGAATGAACGCGAAAGAATTTTAGACCTAGTTAAAAAAGGCGTTATTTCAAGCGAAGAGGCGCTGGTACTTTTGGAAAACCTGGCGAAACGTCAAGGTTCCCAGCAGGCCGCTAGCCCGGCCGATAACACAGCTCCCGAAGAAACTTCGGAAACGCCGAATACGGATGATGAGCATGCAACCAGTGACACGGATCGCAATGAAGCGCTGACAGAACTCAACACTGAGATTGCTGAAGCAGCAGGTGCCTTAGATGCTGCTACCGCACAGGTTACAACTATTGGTAAACAAATCGATGCGAACAACGAACAGATCATCGTGCTGGACACGATGGAAGATCTCGAAGCCCTTTCCCCGGAAAAATACCAAAAGCGCGGGGATTTGAAACAGGAGAATCAGAAATTGACTGATCAGTTGGCCGAACTAAAAGGCCAAATTGAGTCTCTGAAAGCGAACCTTGCCGGCTTACGTCACCAAAAGCATGATTTAGAGCGTAAGAAGCTTGGCGACAAGATTTTAAATGACGATTGGCAAAAAGATGCTCGCGATGCTTTTTCTGAGTTTGGCAAAAACTTAGGTGATGCAACCACGCAACTGGGTGGGTTCGTGAAGGATACTGTCAACAATGTTTTGGATAACGTTGACTGGAAGAATGTCACCATTACAGTACCCGGTTTAGCAACTGAAAAATTTGACCATGTTTTCGATTTTCCAGATAGTCAGGCAACGATTCTTGATGTGAAAGTTGCTAATGGTGACGTGAAGTTCAAGACTTGGGATCAGCCAGGCATTCAAGTTGCTGCTGCGATCAAGTTGTACGGCAAAATGGATGCCGCATCGCCGCTGGATGCGTTCAAAGACCGGAGCCGCATTGATGTCACGGACGATCATTTTAGCTTCCAAGTACCAAACAAGCGGGTTCAAGCTGATTTGGTCATCTCATTGCCAAAGCGCAGTTATGATCATGTTGCTGTCCGGTTATTAAATGGCAGTGCAGACTTAACTGGCATTACCGGTAAAGATTTCTATGTTAAGAGTACAAATGGTCAGATGAACTTCACTCATGTTGATGGTGTTATGATCGAGAGTGAAGGTGTCAACGGCTCAATCAAGGTTCAAGGTGGTCATACCCATGACTTGTTGCTCACAACAGTGAATGGCGATGTCAGTGTTGATGCCGATCCGGCAACGGCCGCCTTAAAGACAGTTAACGGGACTGTGCGAGCTACCTATCACACGGACTTCACGACGCTTGAAGGCACTTCGATGAACGGCAATGTTAAAGTCGCCGTGCCGTCCTCCATTGCGCTTAACGGCGAGGTTCGGACGCATTTTGGCAGCATCAAGAGCCGCTTGAGTGAGGTTGCCGAACCAGCTAAGGGGATTAAGCGTCTGGAACTGACGCGTCCCGGGACTGGCAGTAGTGAAATGAAACTCAATACAACCAGTGGTAACATTCAATTAAAAGATTCAAATGACTGAGGGGATTGCTTATGCCTTTTCTATTAATTCCATTAATGTTCTTTATCATTGGCTTGATCATCGTGGCGGTTTTTGCCATCGGGATATTCCTGCTGAAACTTCTCATTGTACCGGCCTTACTCATCATCTTAGCTGTGTGGCTCTTCTCGCGGCATGATCGGTCTGACCGTTATGATCGTCGGCGTCCGCGTCACCCCTATCGTGATCGCGACTCATCTCGGCCCCGAAAAAATGCAACGCATGTGACCGAGTCGCATGACGATGACTGGAGCGATTTCTAATGAACTTCGTCAAACGCACCATCATAACGACGGCAGTTTTCCTGATTTACGCGCAACTGTTTCCGGCTCAGCTTTATGTGGCAGGATTTGGCGTTGCGGTAGTCGGTGCATTGGTGCTCGGCGTCTTGAATGGTCTGTTGCGACCAATTCTAGTGATTCTGTCGATACCAATCACGATTCTGACACTAGGTTTGTTCCTGATCGTGCTGAATGGTTTGATGCTAAGCATGATGACTTGGTTCGTACCAGGCATTGTGTTCAGCGGTTTCGGCGCTACGATGTTGCTGGCGGTCATCATTTCCGTGTTGAACATGATGTTTGTCGGCAAAAATTAAAGTGACGATTGAAAATGGCTTGCGATCTGCAGGCCATTTTTGCGTGAGTTGAATGAACTAAAGGCTTATCGTTACCTTCCAACGAAGCGCACAATGTGAATGACCTTTTGCGAATGTTTCAACCTGCTGACCATAAGGGGAATCGACTTATGGTAAAATAGAGCAAATATGGCGAAAGAAAGGTGGACTTCATGGCAGACAGCGTGACAGTGCGGCAGTTGGTTAAGGCAACCAAGCTCGAGGTATACAGCGGCGAGGAGTATCTTGATCAGCGGCAAGTCGTTTTGAGTGATATTTCGCGTCCCGGCTTGGAACTGACTGGCTATTTTAATTACTATCCACATGAACGGATTCAATTGTTCGGTCGAACGGAAATTTCATTTGCGCGAAACATGTCATCCGAAGAACGTTTATTGATTTTAAAGCGCATGGCAACTGAAGATACCCCAGCATTTTTGGTATCGAGGGGGTTGGAGGCGCCGGCAGAAATGATCACCGCAGCGACAGCGGCTCATATTCCTGTTTTGGGATCGCGTTTGCCGACGACGCGTTTGTCGAGTCTGATTACCGAGTATTTGGATAGTCAGCTGGCGGAGAGGCGCAGTATGCATGGGGTGCTAGTCGATATTTATGGGCTCGGCGTGCTGATTACCGGCGATTCTGGTGTCGGCAAATCCGAAACAGCGTTGGAATTGGTTCAGCGTGGGCATCGCTTGATTGCCGATGATCGGGTTGATGTTTATCAACAGGATGAACAAACCATTGTCGGGGCTGCACCGCCGATTCTTTCGCATCTGCTGGAAATTCGTGGCTTGGGCATTATCGATGTCATGAATCTTTTCGGTGCTGGCGCTGTTCGTGAAGATACTACTATTTCATTAATCGTCCATCTCGAGAATTGGACACCAGACAAAACCTTTGATCGGCTTGGTTCTGGGGAACAGACACAATTAATTTTTGACGTGCCAGTGCCAAAAATCACAGTGCCAGTTAAGGTCGGGCGTAACTTGGCCATCATCATTGAAGTCGCGGCCATGAACTTCCGCGCCAAGTCAATGGGCTATGACGCCACCAAGACATTTGAAAAAAATCTTAATCATCTGATCGAGCATAATGAAGAAACCGACCAGAACAGTTCGGGGGACAAATAACTTGTTATTAGCACTTAATCCGATCGCTTTTCAATTAGGCGGTCTGGAAGTTCATTGGTACGGTATCATTATTGCCAGTGCCGTTCTAATTGCGGTTTATCTAGCGATGCGCGAAGCACCCAAACGCGGGATTAAGGAAGACCACATTTTGAATCTTATCTTGTGGGCGTTGCCGTTTGCCTTGATCGGCGCACGGCTTTACTATGTGGCGTTTGAATGGCCTTACTATGCCGCTCATCCCGGCGAAATCATTGCTATTTGGCATGGCGGGATTGCGATTTACGGTGCATTAATAGCCAGTGTCATCGTTTTTGCCATTTATTGTCGGGTCCAATGGTTGCCAGTTTGGCTTGTCCTCGATATTGCTGCACCAACTGTGATGTTGGCGCAGGCAATTGGTCGCTGGGGCAACTTCATGAATCAAGAAGCCCATGGTGCTGTGACCACGTTAGCCTATTTACGCGGCTTGCATTTGCCAGAATTTATCATTCAGCAGATGAACATCGGTGGGGCATATCGTCAACCGACTTTTCTGTATGAAAGCATGTGGAATCTAGTCGGCTTTGCTTTGCTCATGACGGTGCGTCACCATGAGCACTGGTTTAAGCAAGGCGAAGTGGTGTTGAGTTATGTGATGTGGTACAGCTTTGGCCGTTTCTTTGTTGAAGGTATGCGGACCGACTCATTGTATGTCATGCCCGGACTGCGTGTTTCACAATTGTTGTCGATCATCTTATTTGTTGCAGCGGCTGGCTTAGTTTGGTATCGGCGGCGGCAAGGAAATGTGGCATGGTACTTAGACGGCAATCCGCTTAAAGCGGTGGAATAGGAGTGATTTTGTGTCAACGAAAATAGCAGTGTTAGGTGCTGGTTCTTGGGGCACCGTGCTAGCCAATTTATTAACTGAAAATGGTCATGAAGTTGATTTGTGGAGTCACAATCCGGATCAGGTAGCCTTGATGAAGCGGACCCATCAAAATGAACACTATCTCGGTGCTGAGTTTACATTACAGCCGGCTTTGCATGTGACTGCTGACCTTGGCCAAGCCTTGGATCAAGCGGCGGTCATTTTGTTTGTTGTTCCAACCAATGCGATTCGCAGCGTGGCCGAGCAAGTTAAACCAATTCTGCAAGCTCATAAAGGGCGTGGTGAACAACCGATTATTGTTCATGCTGCTAAAGGACTTGAACGTGGCAGTGAGTTGCGCATCTCGCAAGTGCTCGCAGAAGTCTTGCCGAAGGAATTAATTCAAGGTATTGTTGTGATTTCCGGCCCGAGTCACGCCGAAGATGTCGCCACCCACGATATTACAACGTTAACCGCCGCTTCCGATGATTTGAAGTTGGCAGAAAAAGTGCAGAAGCTGTTCATGAATGATTATTTTCGGTTGTATACTAACACAGACGTCATTGGCGTTGAAATTGGTGCCGCTCTGAAAAACGTGATTGCCATTGGCGCTGGTGCCTTGCACGGTCTCGGCTATGGCGACAATACCAAAGCGGCCTTGATGACTCGCGGTTTAGCTGAAATCAGTCGGGTCGGCGTGAAGCTAGGTGCCGAACCGTTGACTTTCATCGGCTTATCCGGTGTCGGTGATCTGATTGTGACCTGTACCTCGGTCCACAGTCGTAACTGGCGAGCCGGCAACGCACTTGGACAAGGTGAAAAGTTGCCGGATGTGTTGAAAAATATGGGGATGGTGGTTGAAGGTGTCTCAACGACCAAAGTTGCCCATCAAATGGCCCGTGAACTTGACGTTGACATGCCAATCACAGACGCGATTTATCAAGTGCTCTACGAAAACGCGCCGATTAGTACTGTCATTACTGACTTGATGAAGCGTTCTGGTAAGCCGGAATTCGATTTTGACAATGCGAGTTTACAAAAACCATAAAACCATGTATATTAAACAGTATAGCTTACTAATTGTAAGCAATATGGCAAAAGGAGAGACTGCCCATGGCAAAAAAATATGATGTAATCGTGATCGGTGCCGGCCCAGGTGGTATGACGGCTGCACTTTATGCATCGCGTGCCAATTTATCTGTGCTGATGCTGGATCGCGGCGTCTATGGCGGGCAGATGAACAATACCGCTGAAGTTGAAAACTATCCGGGTTTCAAGTCAATCCTCGGGCCAGATCTTGGTCAGAAAATGTATGATGGTGCCACCCAATTTGGTGCTGAGTATGCCTATGGCAATGTCGTTAGCGTTCAAAACCGCGGTGCCGTCAAGCTAGTGAAAACTGACGAGGATGAGTACGAGGCTAAAGCGATTGTCATTGCGACAGGCGCAGAGCATAAGAAGTTGGGCGTACCGGGCGAAGAAGCCTACAGCGGCCGTGGCGTTTCATACTGTGCTGTCTGCGATGGCGCCTTCTTTAAAGATCGCGAGTTGGCCGTTATTGGCGGTGGCGATTCCGCGATTGAAGAAGGCCTTTACCTGACACAAATGGCCAAGAAGGTCACAGTTATTCATCGCCGTGATCAATTGCGTGCTCAGCAGATTATCCAGAAGCGAGCATTTGCCAATGATAAGATGCATTTCGTCTGGAATGCTCAGGTTCAGGAAATCCAAGGTGACGATATGAAAGTCACCGGCGTGAAGTACCGTGATAAGGAAACTGGCGAGGAACATGTTTTGCCAGTTGCTGGGGTTTTCATTTATGTTGGCATTATGCCGATGACTGAAGCCTTCCAAGATTTAGGTGTTCTGGATGAGCATGGTTGGATTCCAACCGACGAGCATATGCGGACAAAGGTTCCAGGCGTTTTCGCGATCGGCGATGTTCGCGCCAAGGACCTGCGGCAGATTACCACAGCTGTTGGTGAAGGTGGCACAGCTGGACAAGGCGTCTTCAACTATATTCAGAGTTTGAATGATACGAATATTGAGATTAAAGCTTGATTTGAAAACAGGTTGAGATATTACTCATACCCAACAAGTAAAGGCCGACGATTTCCCTCTACCCTGGAAAATTGTTGGCTTTTTTCGTGGATAATTTTTTGTTGGATTTAAAGATACTAGTGCCAAGGCGTAGCAATCGTAGGCCAGATGGGGCTCAGCCGTCTCCGCTCTAGCTCCGCGTCGCCAGCCCCGTCTGGCCGGAGATTGCGGAGTTTGGCACGGCAAGAAAGTATTAGCCTAGCACCGTCCTACGATTATTCGGAATTTAATGATTCACAAGTCCGACGAGGAAATTATGGCTCGGCCTCTTTTTTGTGGATGCGAGCAGAAACGCGTAGAAACAAGCAGTCTTGGAAACTTGTTTTAGCTAGCACGCATCATCGGTAATAAAAGAATTTTCTTATTTGAGCGCGTTTTCAACCCAGCACTCGTCCACTTATAGTATGATTGGGACGGGAAGGGTATTGCCCGAAATTATTAATTATAGACAGATGGGAGCTGATCACGTGAGTTATCGTGATACGTATCAACAATGGGTCGACGAACCGACCCTTGATCCGGAGCTGAAAGCTGATCTTAAGAATATGGCTGATGATGAGACGACTAAGGAAGAGGCATTTGCTGCTCCTATGGCGTTTGGCACGGCAGGCATGCGTGGTGTTCTTGGTGCCGGGATTGGTCGGATGAATATTTACACGGTTCGGCAAGCCACTGAAGGTTTGGCCCGGTTTATGGACACACTGTCGGATGAAACTAAGGCCCGGGGGGTTGCGATTAGTTACGACTCCCGTTACATGAGTCAAGAGTTTGCTTATGAAAGTGCCGGGGTCTTGGGTGCTCATGGTATTAAGAGTTATGTTTTTGATCAGTTGCGGCCAACACCGGAATTAAGTTTTGCGGTGCGTCATTTAAAGACCTATGCAGGCATTATGATCACTGCTAGTCATAACCCTAAGCAGTACAATGGGTATAAGATTTACGGTCCAGATGGCGGGCAGATGCCACCGGAAGAATCCGACAAAATCACCAAATATGCTCGTTCAGCAGCGGATCTTTTTGCTATCAAGTCTCTGAACGTCCATGTGCTACGCGCCAAAAAGTTGATGCAACCGATTGGTGAAGATGTTGATGAAGCTTACTATGCTGAAGTGGCCACGGTCACCATCAACCATGATTTGATTAACAAAGTCGGCAAGAACATGTCGTTGGTTTATAGCCCACTGCACGGGACTGGACGAATTCCAGCGCAAATGGTTTTGCGTAATGCTGGTTTCGAAAACTTCCGGTTGGTGCCTGAGCAAAGTATTGCTGATCCAGAATTTGCAACTACCCCATTCCCGAACCCAGAGTTCGCTCAAGTCTTTGATTTGCCAATTGCATTAGGTAAAAAAATCGGCGCTGATGTCTTAATCGCGACTGATCCCGATGCTGATCGGCTGGGCACAGCAGTTAAAGTCGGCGACCATTATCAGTTGTTGACTGGTAACCAAATCGCTTCGGTCTTATTGCATTATATTCTGGAAGCGCGCAAGCAAGCTGGCACACTGCCGAAGAATGGCGCGGTTGTGAAGTCAATCGTGTCGACGGAATTGGCAACCGCCATTGCGAAGGATTATGGCGTGGACATGATCAATGTGCTGACTGGTTTCAAGTTTATCGGTGATCAGATCAAGCATTTTCAAGCTACTGGCGAGCACGAATTTCTGTTTGGCTTTGAGGAAAGTTACGGCTATCTGATCAAGCCATTCGTGCGCGACAAGGATGCGATTCAGTCAACAGTGCTGCTGGCTGAAGTTGCCGCCTACTATCAGTCACAAGGCAAAACGCTTTGGGACGGCGTTCAGGAACTGTACAAGAAGTATGGTTACTATGCTGAAAAGACTGTTGGCGTCGATTTTGAAGGGGTTGACGGTCAGAAGCAAATGGCTAACTTGATGACCAAGTTCCGCGAAGAACAGCCTGCTGATTTTGCGGGTGTCAAGATTACGAAGGTTGAAGACTTCCTGAGTCAGGAAGCTAAATCTGCTGATGGCACTGTCGAAAAACTGACCATGCCATCAAGCAACGTTCTGAAGTACATTTTGGCAGACGGTACTTGGATTGCTATCCGGCCATCCGGCACCGAACCGAAAGTTAAGTTCTATGTCGGTACCAAAGCAGACACAGAAGCTAAGGCCCAAGAAAAATTGGATGCCTTCGAAAAGGCGCTCAATGATTTTCGTGAAGAAGCTTAGTTTGTTTTAAACGAATCAATGTGTGAATCCTGACGATTAAGCAGGTGAAGCAAGATAGCGGCGAACGTATTGTCCCAAATTTGGGACAAGGCGTTCGCCGTTTTCCGTAGGGACTATCCGGACTTTTTCGGTTTCTAAAAGCGATTGTTCAAGGTCCTTTAAAAAACGTTGTCATCCCCACAGCCATGTTTCTCCGGTATACTTTAATCAAGGTAATGATACGGGGGTGGCATGATGAACTATTTAATCGTTGAAGATGAACCGGCATTAGGCGAGACACTGCGCGCCTATTTGGCCAAAGACGGTCAGGCCGTGCTGGCGACCTCGTTAGCGCAAGCCAATGAACGAGTCGCGCAGATTTCGCCCGATGTCATCATTTTAGATCTAAGCATGCCCGATGGTGACGGCTTGACTTGGTTAGCGCAATGGCGGAAGCATTTGACTGCTAAGGTGATTGTTTTGACGGCTAATGACGAGGAGCTAACGATGCTAAAAGGACTCCGACTTGCTGATGATTACGTGGTAAAACCGGTTAGTTTACGTGTTTTAAAGGCTCGCATTGCTAAACAGCTGCCGATGACAGTGCAACAATTTGGGGCGGTTAGCCTGAATTTAGCCACTGGTCAAGTGACGAAAAATGAGACAGCGGTTGTGCTAACGGCGGCCGAGTATCGTTTGCTGGCCTATTTTTTTGCCAACCCCAATCAGATTTTGGCAAGAGATCAGTTGCTAGCAGCCTTGTGGGACACGCGTGAGCAGTTTGTGGCGGATAATACTTTAACCGTGACCATCAAACGCCTGCGAGAAAAGCTTGAAGATGATCCGGCACATCCGACCTTAATTCGGACTGTGCGGGGAATGGGGTATTTTATTGATGGTTAAGCATGATTATTGGGCTATGCCGGAAACCAAAAGTGTGCTGAGATTGACAGTGTGGTTGATAGTTATTTTGTGGGCCGCTTTACTCACGGTGATGGTGCTTGTGCCAGTCACTCGGCTTTGGCTAGTTGTTATTGGCCTTGGCAGCACACTGGCCAGTAGTTGGATCGTGTTGCGGTGGGCAGTCAAGTTTAGTCAGCGTTTTTACTTGGCGCTGCGGCAACTTGATCTCACAAAGGCAGGCGCAAGCAACTATGCGATTGATCGGAATGATGAAGGACTGTTTTCCGATCTCAACAATCGACTTTATCAATATGCCCGCCAAATGCAGGCTGAACGCACGGCAGTGAAGCGTGATCGCGATCAGCTAAGTGTTGCTATTACCGATATTGCGCATCAGTTGCGAACACCTTTAGCGGCGAATAATAATTTGCTTGAAATGATGACTGCGGCTAATTGGGAGGTCACCCGTCAGGAGCTTTTAGCGCAGCACACGCGTCAAGCAGAGTTAGTTGAGCAGCTCATTTTATTAGCTAAGGTGGATACACATACGCTGAGCCAAACTAGACAAGATGTGAGCGTAGCGGCGCTGGGGAAAGAGGCATTGAAGCCACTGCTGCGAATGGTTGCTGATAAGCAGTTGACGATTGATTGGCAGGTATCACCAGACCTAATGCTTCATGTGAACCCGGCATTGGTCAAAGAAGCGTTGGTCAATGTCTTGAAAAATGCGGTTGAACATACTGCTTTTGGCGGTCAAATTCAGATTATTGGGATTGCTGATCCTATTCGCGTCCGCCTGAAGATTATCAATACAGGCTCACCAATTGCTGAAGCAGATATGCCGCATTTATTTGAGCGTTTTTTCCGTGGTCAATATGCCACTGCCAATAACGTGGGCATTGGGTTAGCGATTGCTGCTGGCATTACGCGTGAAAACGATGGCCGCTTATTTGCTGAAAATACGGCGGAAGGCGTGCAATTCACGTTTGAATTTTTTCGTTGAGTGTGTTTTGTCACTTACTTGTCACTTACCATTGATAGGCTGAGAGTATCATAAGAAAGCCAACACAGATTGATGTGTCAGGCGCGAGGAGGGGTACTAGTGGCCATTTTGACAGCACGACAACTGACGAAGCAATATGCAGGGGAAAGTCGACCAGCGTTAGATCACGCTGATTTTAGTATTGAAAAAGGTGAATTTGTGGCAATCGTTGGGCCGAGTGGTTCGGGTAAGTCAACCTTGCTACATCTGCTGGGCGGTATTGATCAACCAACCAGTGGTCGGGTACAGCTATACGATACAGATATTTATGCGTTGAATCAGACGCAATTAGCCATTTTTCGGCGGCGACAAGTCGGGTTGATTTATCAATTCTATAATCTGATTCCCGATTTGACAGTGGTCGAGAACATGACGCTGCCCGCTGACTTGGACGGTCGAACCGTCGCGACATCTGAGTTGACAGAATTACTGGCTACTTTGGGTCTGACGGAAAAGCAAGATGCTTTGCCAAATCAACTGTCAGGCGGCCAACAGCAGCGCGTTGCGATTGGCCGGGCGCTGATCAATCATCCGGCGATCATTTTAGCTGACGAACCAACGGGCAACTTGGATCGCCGCAATTCACAAGACATCATGACTTTATTGCGCCAGGCGAATATCAAGCAAGGGCAGACTTTAATTGTGATTACGCATGATCCCGATATCGCTAAGCAAGCAGATCGCGTTGTAACCATCAATGACGGTGTGCTGCGTGAAGGGCGGTGAGCGTCATGGGGACGATGACCCATTTAGTTTGGCGTCAACTGATTAAGGAGAAGGCGCGCACGTTCACAACCATTCTGGCGATGGCAGTTGCTGCGACCTTAACTGTGGCCACCTTGATTGGCATTAATTCGGCTCGGCATTCAATGTATCAAGATAATATTCAAAATACCGGCGGCCTACAGTTTGTTTTATCGAAGGTTAACCAAGAAACCGCACTGGCTATTCAGAAAAAAGCCGATATTTCCGAAAGTGTCCGCTATCAGCAACAAGGACAAATCAGCTTTGCTGATCAGGTACCTAACCAACCAGATTCGCCTTTGTTAATGTTGCCGAAACCGGCGCTGCAGCGATTAATCCAACCCATTCTTTTGGAAGGGCGGCTACCCCAAAATGAGCAAGAAGTCATGTTAGCCCAAGATTTGATTTCTGATGTTTATGCAGTGGGCAAAACCGTGGCGGCACAGCGCAATGGTCAGCGCGTCGTTCTTAAGATCGTCGGTAGTTACCGTGGCTATGCTGGCCTCATGGCAAGTGATGGCGCTGTCACCACCGGCCATTTTGACGGCACGAAGAACTATGCTGTCGCAGCGGCTTTTGGCAACTATGGCAATTTTTACGCGAAGTTGAAGAAACTCACAGCGCAGTATCATGTCGGATCCGACCAGCAGAGAATGAATGAATTAGCTTTGGAACGGGCCGGTGAGTCGCGAGATGTCAAGGTCCGTGCCATGTTCGTATTACTTGTCATCGTGGTGCTAAGTGTGATTGGTTTGGTGTCATTGGCGTTGATTTATACCAGCATCAATCTGAGTGTACAAGCACAAACGCAGCGTTATGGCTTATTGCGTTCAATTGGTGCAACGCCGAGACAAATCCGGCAATCGGTGTATCTGCAAGCACTGACTTTGGTATTGCCAGCGATTTTACTGGGTTTGCTTGCAGGAATCGGTGGGTTGTCACTCGCTTTTCATGAATTGAATCGAATTTTTAAGGCGAGTGGTAACACCTTTCAGCTCCTACTCACGATCAGTTGGTGGCCGATTTTAGTCAGCGGATTTTTCATGTTGCTTGTCACGTTACTAGCAGCACGACGACCAGCCAAACGCGCCGCACAAGTGAGTCCGATTGCCGCAGTTCGCGCGCAGTCAGCAAGTCGGAAGGTGAGTCAGCGTATGTTACGGCAAGGGATGCTGGGACGATTTTTGCCGACGCCGATTGCTAAATTGGCTTATAAACATTATCGGCGTTTGGGCTGGTCAAAAGTCACGATGATGACAACGCTGGCCTTGTCACTCATGATCTTTATCGGCTTTACCAGTTTCTTTCGCGGCATGTTAACTTTTAGCGATGAAACGATTAGTCGCCAGGCAGATGTGACGATCACCAAGACACAATCGCTGGCATCAGCGAATTTCTCTTTTAATCCGAGGCGACTGCCAGGGGTGAAACGCGGAACGGTGACTGGCACAACTCAAGTCGGTTTGAAAAACGCTCCACAAGCATTTCATGATCGGCTGAATGTGATCGTGGTGAGTGACCAAACGTTCGGCACTGTTTTTAAAGATCAGCCGACGATTATCACAGGCAGTCGGTTAGTGACGAACTCAAAAACAGGCAAGCGCCAGCAGCAATGGGACACGCCAAAAGATTTTGCAGGAACCTTGGAGCTTGCTAACGAGCAAAGTAGCCAAAAGACTTTAACGCAGCCGATGAAGGTCGTCACCAAGACTGCTGCGGAAATGACCGATTGGCTTGTCAGTGACCAAAGTGGTTTGGTGCTTTCTGCTAGCCGGTTCCGTCAAATCAGCCAAGCACTCCAAATTAAAAATGATGACGTCACGTATGCCATTCAAGTCTTACTAATTAAACCAAGTTTTCATGAGACGGTGGCCAGTGCTTTACGGCATGAAGTGCCACATGCAGCACTTTTTGATCAAATTGAAAATGATGCGCGTGGCAGCAGCTTTCAGCTTGCTATTCAAGTCATGGTCTATGGCTTTTTAACCCTGCTGACCCTTGTGAGTCTGGCGAACATTGTGAATCATATTTTTGCTAATCTGTTGCAACGGCGGCGAAGTCTCGCCATGCTGCAAAGTGTCGGTACGACACCTGGTCAAATTGTTCGGATGTTGGCACTTGAGAATGGGTTTCTGTTTGGGACAAGTATGGTGATTGGTTCTTTGCTGGGGACACTGCTTGGCTGGATTCTGCATCAAGCTGTCAACACCGGTATTACGATGGCTTTTCAGGTTCCTTGGTTAGAGATGGGGATGGCCGGACTTGCATTACTGGCTATCTGGGGTATTTTTGCAGGGATTAGTTTTCAGATTATGCGACATCAGGATATTGATCAATTGATTCGGGTGGGTTAAGACAAAAGTGAAATGATTGATGGCACTGATGCTCCGGTTTCTAACCGGGGTGGTTCACGCTCTTGCTGAAACGCGTTCTCAGGCGCAGAAACCTGCACATAAGGACCTCGGACATAAATGGCCAAAGCCCAGCCATTTGTGTCCGAGGCCACTTATGCTCCGGTTTCTAACCGCGCCTGATCACGCTCTGCTCTTGCAATGGGCTTCACAAGGTGGTAGTCTTTTAACAATTTAATTTACTGCCATCACTATCACGCCACGAATATCAGGAGGTCATTTAATCATGGGCATGCACCAATTTATCCAAGGACTAAGCAACTTAGAGACACTGCGTCGGGCACCGGGATTCTTTAAGTATCAGGAACATTCAGTGGCGGCACATAGTTTCAAAGTTGCCGAAATCGCGCAAATGCTAGGCGATGTCGAGGAGTTAGCTGGTAACAAGGTTAATTGGCAGATGCTCTATGAGAAATCTCTGAATCACGATTATACTGAACGTTTTATCGGCGACATCAAAACGCCGGTTAAATATGCTACCCCGACACTGCGCCACATGCTGGCTGATGTTGAAGCGACCATGACGGAGAACTTTATCAAAAATGAAATTCCCCGTGACTTTCAGGATCGCTATCGTCGTCGTCTTTCTGAAGGCAAGGATGAAACGCTTGAAGGGCAGATCTTGAGTGTTGCTGATAAAATCGATCTACTATACGAAGGTTTTGGCGAAATCGAGAAAGGCAATCCTGAACAGGTTTTTCTGGATATCTACTCCGAAAGCTTAAGCACGATCCTGCAGTTTCGGAATCGTCCTAGCGTGCGCTACTTCTTGGAGGAAGTGTTGCCGGACATGCTTGATGAAAAATTTGCCAGCCGCGATCAGCTTGCTAAACTGACTAAAGAAACCATGGCAGAACATGAACCAAACAAGTAGCGAAAGTATGTTCGCTATGTTATAATAAGCAAGACAAAAGTTGGAATGCGCATCATGTCGATTCCAACTTTTTTGATGACGAAATTTTGTTTGGATAATGTAAAAATGCGTTCACTGGGGCCTTTTTCCTGCACGGATTGACACGTGTTCACCTTGTATTCGGAATGAATGATGCCCATGTGATTGTTTTATAGGAGGCATGTCGATGATCGAACGAATAGCCGATCGTAAATTTGATCTGGTTTCACCTTACCAACCAGCTGGTGATCAGCCACAGGCCATTGCCAAGTTGACAAAGGGCTTTGAAGAGGGTAAGAAAGAACAGATCTTGTTGGGTGCAACTGGGACTGGGAAGACCTTTACGATGAGCAACATCATCGCCAACTTGAACAAGCCGACCTTGATTTTGTCTCACAACAAAACATTGGCCGGGCAGCTTTATGGTGAATTCAAGGAATTCTTCCCGCATAACGCGGTTGAGTATTTTGTTTCCTACTATGATTATTATCAACCTGAAGCCTATGTCCCGAGTACCGACACGTATATTGAAAAAGATAGTGCGATTAACGACGAAATTGATAAACTGCGGCACAGCGCCACCAGTGCGTTGTTGGAACGAAATGATGTCATCGTGGTGGCCTCAGTGTCGTCAATCTTTGGTTTAGGTGATCCGCATGAATACAAAAATCATGTGCTGTCATTGCGAACTGGCATGACGATTGATCGTAATACACTGTTACGCCAACTTGTAGATATTCAATTTGATCGAAACGACATTGATTTTCAACGTGGTCGCTTTCGAGTTCGCGGCGATGTCGTTGAAATTTTCCCGGCCAGTCGTGATGACCATGCGATTCGAGTCGAGTTTTTCGGTGATGAAATTGATCGGATTACCGAAGTCGACGCATTGACCGGCGAAGTCATCGGGACACGTGATCATGTGGCAATTTTCCCGGCAACGCATTTCATGACCAGCGATGAACAGATGCAGCGAGCGATTAAGAGCATTGCTGCTGAGTTAGAGGCACAATTGAAAGTCCTGCGCAGTGAAAACAAACTGTTGGAGGCGCAACGGTTAGAGCAGCGGACGAACTATGATATCGAAATGATGCGGGAAATGGGTTTCACCAGCGGCATTGAAAACTATTCACGCCATATGGATGGCCGTAAGCCTGGTGAACCACCGTATACACTGCTGGACTTTTTCCCGAAAGACTTCAACATTATGGTGGATGAAAGTCATGTCACCATGCCGCAAATTCGCGGGATGTACAATGGCGACCGAGCGCGGAAGCAAATGCTGGTCAACTACGGCTTCCGTTTACCAAGTGCTTTGGACAACCGGCCATTGAAAATCAATGAATTTGAACAACATGTCCATCGTATTTTATATGTGAGTGCTACTCCTGGTCCTTATGAACTGGATCGGGTTCCTAAAGACGATATTGCTGAGCAAATCATTCGGCCAACCGGGTTGTTGGATCCGAAGATCGAGGTTCGACCGGTCATGGGTCAAATTGATGATCTTGTTGGTGAAATTAACAAACGGGTTGATGCTCACGAACGTGTTTTCATCACCACCTTGACCAAGAAAATGGCTGAAGATCTGACTGACTACCTGAAAGACATGGGCATCAAGGTTCGCTACTTGCATAGTGACATCAAGACACTTGAACGGACGCAGATTATTCGTGATCTGCGACTTGGCAAGTTTGATGTGCTGATTGGGATTAACCTTTTGCGTGAAGGGATCGATGTCCCTGAAGTTTCGTTGATTGCAATCTTGGATGCTGACAAGGAAGGCTTTTTGCGTGCCGAACGTTCCTTGATTCAAACCATTGGGCGGGCTTCACGTAACGAGCATGGCAAAGTCATCATGTATGCTGATAAGGTGACAGATTCCATGAAGGCTGCCATTGATGAAACCCAACGTCGACGGACGATTCAGGAGAAGTTCAACAAAGAACATCACATCACGCCAAAGACCATTATCAAACCGATTCGGGCAGCTATTTCCAGCTATGAACAATCAGATGATGATAAAGCCGAGGCCAAGAAGACTTTTGCTGAAGTTGATTATGAGGATATGAGCAAGGCTGATAAGAAGGAGTTAGTAGCAAACCTGCGCTCCCAAATGCAGGCGGCAGCTAAGAAGCTTGATTTCGAGCAGGCAGCGTCATTACGCGACACAATTCTTGAATTGCAGGCTGATATGTCTTAATCAGATCGCACTTGCACGATGGTACCAAGTCAGCCATGATTGCTTTGAACAGATCCGGTGAGCGCGAACCAGCCCGGTTAGAAACCGGAGCATAAGTGGTCTTGAACGTGATGGCCGGTCTTTGGCCATTGCGTTCAAGGTCCTTATGTGCAGGTTTTTGGGCTGGCGAGCACGTTAAGGTGAGCGGTCAGAAGTCGGCGTATAAGCTGTTGTGGCAATGTGATTTTCGCCAATACTGCTTGCTAAAAATGAGGAGATCTTTTGTGAATGGCAAACGATAAAATTGTGATCCATGGGGCTCGTGCCCACAATTTAAAGAATATTGATGTGACGATTCCCCGCAATAAACTGGTCGTGATGACCGGCCTATCTGGTTCAGGTAAGTCCAGTCTGGCTTTTGACACGCTTTACGCCGAAGGTCAGCGTCGTTACGTGGAAAGTCTCTCAGCATATGCCAGACAGTTTCTGGGACAGATGGAAAAACCGGATGTCGATTCGATTGACGGCTTAAGTCCGGCGATTTCGATCGATCAGAAAACCACTTCAAAAAATCCCCGATCAACTGTGGGAACAGTCACTGAAATCAACGATTACTTGCGCTTGCTGTGGGCACGTGTCGGGCATCCGATTTGTCCAAATGATGGCACACCGATTACCAGTCAAAGTGTTGAACAGATGGTGGATCGCGTTTTAGCCTTACCTGATAAGACCAGGATTCAAATTCTGTCACCAGTGGTGCGTCGCAAGAAAGGCAGTCATAAAAAAGTCTTCGCCAAAATCATGCGTGAAGGTTATGTCCGGATGCGTGTTGATGGTGAAGTTGTTGATGCAACGGCTGATTATGAACTGGATAAAAATAAGTCGCATGACATTGATATTGTGATTGACCGAATTGTGGTTAAGCCTGAGGCGCGCAGTCGGCTTTTCGATTCATTTGAAGCAGCTCTGCGGTTGTCAGAAGGGTATGCCAACGTGGACGTGATTGGCGGTGAACCACTGCGCTTTTCCGAACATTTTGCCTGCCCGATTTGTGGCTTTACGATTGGCGAAATGGAACCCCGACTATTTTCATTCAACGCTCCTTTTGGCGCTTGCCCAGAATGTGACGGGTTGGGTGTTAAGCTGACAGTTGACATGGATTTGGTGCTGCCAGAACCGAGTATGACTTTGGCAGAAGGGGCAATCGCGCCATGGAATCCAATCAGTTCCCAGTACTATCCGGAACTGCTGGCTCAGGCGGCGAAAACCTTCAAGGTACGAATGGACGTACCCTTTAACAAGCTGACCCACCGTGAGCGCAATGTGGTGCTTAATGGGAGCGACGGCAAGTTATTCCATTTTCATTATGAAAATGACTTTGGCGGTGTACGCGATGTTGATGTACCTTTTGAAGGGGTGCTGAATAACATTTCCCGCCGATATGCAGAAACGAATAGTGATTTTACTCGCCAGCAGATGCGCAGTTATATGACAGCATTGCCGTGCCCGGTTTGTCACGGCAAGCGGCTGAATCGGCAGGCTTTGGCTGTTAAAATTGAAGGTCGCGATATTGCAGAAGTTTCTGATCTTGCCATCAAGGATGCCCTACCATTTTTCAAAACCGTGCATCTTAGTGAAGCCGAAAGCGTCATTGCCCAACCAATCGTGAAAGAAGTCGTTGACCGCTTGACATTCTTGGTCAACGTTGGTCTTGGTTATCTCACATTGAGTCGTAGTGCTGGTACACTATCCGGCGGCGAGGCTCAGCGAATTCGCCTAGCTACCCAAATCGGTTCGAATCTGAGCGGCGTCATGTATGTGCTTGATGAACCATCTATCGGCTTGCATCAGCGCGATAACGATCGCCTGATTGCCTCCTTGAAAAAAATGCGCGATCTTGGCAACACGTTGATCGTGGTCGAACATGATGAAGATACGATGCGCGCCGCCGATTATCTGATTGATGTCGGACCGGGGGCTGGCGAACACGGTGGCCGTATCATGGCATCCGGTACCCCTAAACAAGTTGCACGTGTGCGCAAATCAATCACTGGCCAATATTTATCAGGGCGCAAGTTTATTCCGGTACCACTAAAACGGCGACAAGGTAGTGGCAAAGTGATTCGTTTGGAAGGCGCCACTGACCACAACTTAAAAAACATCGATGTTGATTTTCCATTAGGTAAATTCATCGTGGTTTCTGGTGTTTCTGGGTCAGGTAAATCTACTTTGGTTAACTCGATTCTTCGGCGTGCATTGGCTCAAAAGTTAAATCATAATTCTGAGAAACCGGGTCCATACAAAAAGATTCTTGGCTATAAAAATATTGAAAAGCTGATCAATATTGACCAAAGTCCAATTGGCCGCACACCGCGGAGCAATCCGGCTACCTATACGAGTGTTTTCGATGACATTCGCGGGCTATTTGCCGAAACCAACGAAGCTAAATTACGTGGTTACAAAAAAGGCCGCTTTAGTTTCAACATTAAGGGTGGTCGCTGTGAGAACTGTAAAGGCGACGGGATCATCAAGATTGAAATGAACTTTTTACCTGATGTTTACGTGCCTTGCGAAGTTTGCCATGGCAAACGGTATAACTCTGAAACCCTCGAAGTAACATATAAGGGCAAGAATATTGCTGAAGTGCTTGATATGACTGTCGAAGAAGCCACTGACTTCTTCAAGAATATTCCAAAGATTCGGCGCAAGTTGCAAACCATCGTGGATGTTGGCCTTGGTTACGTTAAGCTGGGACAAAGCGCTACCACCTTGTCTGGTGGCGAGGCTCAACGGATGAAGCTTGCAAGCGAACTGCAGAAGCTTTCAACCGGCAAGAATTTTTATATTCTTGACGAACCCACCACTGGTCTGCATACAGATGATATCAAGCGGCTGCTGGAAGTGTTGGAACGGCTAGTCGATGAAGGCAATACCGTACTGGTTATCGAGCATAATCTAGATGTCGTCAAAACAGCTGACTGGGTCATTGATCTTGGCCCTGAAGGCGGAGACGGCGGCGGACAGATCATCGCCACTGGCACACCTGAACAGGTGGCTAATGTGGCCGATAGTTATACTGGCCAATACTTGAAACCAATCCTCGTTCGCGACACTCAACGGGCCAAGGAAGCTGCGCAAACATCAACTAAGAATGAAGCGCAGGCAGTAAGCAAGAAGTAGATTGACTGACCAGGTTGGGCCATCATTCACGGCGGTTAATAAGGGCAAACAATGACAACAAAATTGTTTGCCTTTTTGATATGGGAAATTTATTAGAATTTTCGAGACACTAGTACCAAGGCGGAGCAATCGTAGACCGGATGGGGATCAGCAGTACAAAAAGCACGGCGACCGCGCCTTGTCACTGATGTTGTTAGGCGACTTCGAGACCGCGAGCTTTGCGGGCTTGGAGCGTTGTCTACGGTCTAGCAACGCGTCGCCAGCCCAGAAACCGAGTTGTTTCACACTCTGATTTGCTCATTCTCGTGCTTAATATTATGATGAATAGGATTAAGAAAGTAGGGAAATAGATGTTAAATCGAAAAAGTTTTGGTTTTGACTGGGGGCAGTTTATCACTGGTATCCTGTTCCTGATCGCCGCATTTGTCGTCATGCGCTATCCGCTGGCAACATTGAAAACGGTGACCTTTATCTTTGCTGTTGTTGCCATTATTCGTGGGGTTGCGATTTTAGCAGGGTATTCAACGCTTCGCCAGCTCACTGGTAAACTAGCTTGGGTGTCGCTCTTGATGGGGATTTTTGACCTTGTTATTGGTGTCATTTTCCTGGTCAACAGTAATTTTGGTGTTGCAACGATTACCATGATGTTTGCAATCTGGTTCTTAGTTGATTCAGTTGGTTCGCTATTCAACGTGGGCCATTTGCGGATTGCAGGTACTGGCTGGTTTGTCCTTTACCTCGTCTTGGATATTCTGGCAGTGATTGTGTCTTTGATGTTGTTCATGCAGCCAGTGGTTGCGGCCATCACATTGGTCACATTATTGTCGATGTTTTTCGTCCTATTCGGCATCGAATGTATTGTCCTTGCCTTTGCACGACGCAATATTTAATGAACATCGCTTTTATTTAACCTGATGCAGCTGATTCATTGCGCTGCATCAGGTTTTTTAATAACAACGCTTGATGATGCGGTGAAAAGAAACCGGGGATCGGTAGGAATGACACGCCCGGCATGTTATACTTGAATAAATATGATCAAAAAGGAGCCTTTTATGACTGAAAGTTTGGATCTTGTCATTATCACCGGTATGTCCGGTGCCGGTAAAACCGTTGCCATGCAGGCATTCGAAGACCTGGGATATTTTTGCGTAGATAATATGCCTCCAGCTTTGTTGCCGAAGTTTTGGGAATTGGTAAAAGAATCCGGAAAGATCACGAAGGTCGCGCTTGTTGTCGATCTGCGCAGTCGTGCTTTTTACGATCAGATTATCGATATGCTGGCTAATTTGGACAACAATGCCTATGTTCATTCTCGCATCTTATTCTTGGATGCAACTGATGAAGAGCTGGTTTCTCGGTACAAGGAAACCCGTCGCTCTCATCCGTTGGCCATGGAAGGCCGATTGATGGACGGCATTAAAAAAGAACGTGCATTACTCACAGAATTGCGCAATCGCGCGCAGGTTGTGATTGATACCACGACCTTAAGTCCACGTCAGTTACGGGAAAAGATTTTCCTTAACTTTAAGGAAAGCGGTAGTCAACCAGCATTTCATATTGAAGTCATGTCATTCGGGTTTAAATACGGATTACCAATAGACGCTGATATTGTCATGGATGTCCGTTTCCTGCCTAATCCTTTTTACATTAAGGATTATCGGCCCAAGACTGGGCTTGATCCGGAAGTTTACAATTACGTGATGGATAATGAAGATGCCGAAAGTTTCTATAACAAGTTTTATGATCTATTGTCTGAAATCATGCCAAAGTACAAGGCAGAAGGCAAAACCAGCGTAACGATTGCGATTGGCTGCACAGGCGGCCAGCATCGGAGTGTGGCTTTTGCCGAGCGGATTGGTAAGGCGTTTTCAGATGCATATGCCGTTGATATCACGCATCGAGACATTAAGAAGCATAAGGAGACGGTGAATCGCTCATGAGTCGTGAAACTAAATTTATTCGGGTCATCCGCGGTCGGCGTCCAAAGGTGGTTGTCATTGGCGGTGGAACAGGCTTGCCGGTCATTCTGCATAGTTTGCATGAGCAAGATGCAGATGTGACTGCAATTGTGACTGTTGCCGATGACGGCGGTTCATCAGGGACAATCCGCAACTATATCAACGTAGTGCCGCCTGGTGATATTCGCAATGTGCTAGTGGCTTTATCGGAGTTGCCGAGTTTGTATTTGGATATTTTTCAATATCGGTTCAATACAACTGATGCTTTTTTCGCTGGGCATGCGATTGGCAATCTGATTATTGCCGCGCTGTCTGAAATGAAAGGCGGCATTTTCCCAGCGGTTCAGCAACTAAGCGAAATGATGCAAGTTGATGGTCACGTTTATCCGGCCAGCAACACGCCGTTAACCTTAAATGCTGAATTCACCGATGGTACAAAGCTGTCTGGTGAAGCTGAGATTACAGCGGCTGGGAAAAACATCAAGCATATTTCGGTTTCAGAAACAGATCCCGCCAATGGCAAACCAGAGGCGGTCAAAGAAGTTATCGATGCGATTATGGACGCTGATGTTGTTGTTTTAGGCCCAGGCAGTCTTTTCACTAGCATTTTGCCTAACTTGATGATTGAAAATCTGGGGGATGCGGTGAAGAAGACGCAAGCCGAAGTGATTTACATTGTCAATATCATGACCCAAAAAGGCGAAACCCAGCATTTTACCGATGCCGATCATGTCCGGGTTCTGAATGAACAAATGGGCGAGAACTTTGTGGATACGGTTTTGGTTAACATTGAACCAGTCCCCGATAATTATCTGGATCATCAAAAGTACAACGAAATTCTCACGCCGGTTAAGCATAACTATCAAGGCTTGCGAGACATGGGCTGCCGCGTGATTTCCGAAGACTTTTTAAAGTTGCGCGATCATGGGGTCTTTCATGATGGTGATAAAGTCGCCAAGGAGATTTTAAACTTGGCCTTTCAGGTCAGCGGCAAAACCCGGAGGTGAGGGTATGGCAAGTTTCGCCAGTCTGGTGAAAAAAGAACTGACACAGCTCGAGGTACATCCAGAACATGCTAAGGCTGAACTGTCTGCTTTGATTCGTATGAACGGCAGCCTGACACTGATGGCTCATCGTTTTGTGTTAAATATTCAAACCGAAAATCCGGCTATTGCACGTCGGATTTATAGCTTGATTCGCCAAGTCTATCATCACGAAGCTAATCTGGTTGTTCACCGTAAGATGAAGCTCAAGAAGAATTATCAATACATTGTGCGGCTAACAGAAGGCGTCAATGACATCTTGTCGGATCTATCAATTTTAGATCCGGATACCATGGCGATTTCAACAACCGTTCCAGCTTCGGTGTTGAAGGAACCGCAGCGGATGCGTTCTTATTTACGCGGTGCCTTTTTGGCCAGTGGTTCAGTGAATAACCCGGAAACCTCGCGTTATCATCTGGAAATCTATTCTTTATACGATAATCACAATGCTGGTATTTTGAAAATGATGAATCATTTTAATCTGAACGCTCGCACCGTAGAACGGCGAAGCGGCTACATTGTTTACCTCAAGGAAGCAGAAAAGATTGCCGATTTCTTGCAGGTTATTGGGGCCACGAATGCCATGCTGAAGTTTGAAGATGTTCGGATCATGCGGGATATGCGGAATTCAGTGAATCGATTAGTTAACTGTGAAAATGCGAATATGAATAAAACGATTGACGCTGCACAGAAGCAGATTGAGAATATTAACTATTTAAAGAACCATGTTGGGCTAGATAACTTACCGGCCAAATTGCGGGAAATTGCAGTTTTACGTTTAGCACATCCTGACGTCTCGCTTCAAGAGCTTGGAGCGATGATGCCGAGCGGCCAAATTTCAAAGTCTGGGGTCAATCACCGGTTGCGGAAATTGAATCAGATTGCTGAAGGGTATCAACAACCAGAAGACGCTTGAGCACTAATGCGAAGTGGGTTGCGTTCATCATAATCGGGTGTTGACAATCAACAAATCAATCCCTTTGTTTCCTCAAGCTAATCGTGTACAATGTAACCGACATCAAGTTATTTTTTTGCTGAAGATTGACTGTTTTGGACGCATGTCGATGTCTTTTAGCTTGGATGTATCCCTTTGGCGACGACTTGTTTGAAGGAGCCGTGATGATCTTGGCAACCAGAGAGAAGCGCCATCGCTTTTTTGAGATGACCGTCTTGAAGCAATGACGTGAGCCCCGTCGGTGTTGATGGTGGCTAATAATTGATAGATGAACGCATTTTTCACAGTGTGGACGGCTTTTGCAAGCTGTTCGCGCGTTTAAAGGTAAGTTTTAGGAGGAAGCAGCATGGTTAAACCGATTACTTTGAACGAACAGCTTTGTTTTGCGATTTACAAAGCACAAAAACAATACAATCATTTCTATTCACAAGCGCTAGCTCCGTTCAAGTTAACCTATCCGCAGTACATCACGTTATTGTCGCTATATGAACATGGCACAATGTCGGTTAAGCAAGTCGGACAAACACTTGAACTGGATAGCGGTACCTTGACGCCGTTAATGAAACGGCTTGAAAAAGATGGCTGGATCAGTCGCAAGCGTTCCACTGAAGATGAACGGCGAGTGGATGTCAGTTTAACCCAAAAGGCGCTGGATGCCCGTGATCAGATTTTTGAACACGTTGGATCTTGCATGGAGTTGATGAATCTTCCTAAGCCTGAGTATGATCATATCAAGTCAGAAGTCAGTCGGGTTGATGAGCATTTAAGTGCCATTCCCGACGGCGCTTTTCCAGAAGCGTAACGCCCAAAAATAAGGTCAAAGATTTTTACCTAAATCTTTGACCTTATTTGACTTTAGTTGTATACTTAGCACTGTACTTTTAAGAGTGCTAATAACGATTATCAGGAGGTTAGGACATGCTAGTACCTACCGTCGTTGAACAAACTAGTCGTGGCGAACGTGCTTACGACATTTACTCACGTCTATTAAAAGACCGAATCATTATGTTATCCGGTGAAGTCAATGATCAAATGGCCAATTCTGTCATCGCGCAACTGCTTTTCTTGGACGCGCAAGACTCTGAAAAGGATATCTATCTCTACATCAACAGTCCCGGTGGTGTTATCACCAGTGGCTTGGCGATGCTGGATACGATGAACTTCATCAAGTCAGATGTGCAGACGATCGCCATCGGGATGGCTGCCTCAATGGCGTCCGTTTTGCTGGCTGGTGGGACGAAAGGGAAGCGGTTCGCATTGCCGAACTCAACCATCCTGATCCATCAACCTTCAGGCGGTGCCCAAGGTCAGCAGACCGAAATTGAAATCGCTGCTGAAGAAATCTTGAAGACACGTCGCAAGATGAACCAAATTTTGGCTGACGCAACTGGTCAAACGATTGAGCAAATCAAGAAGGACACCGAGCGTGATCATTATATGAGCGCTCAGGAAGCCAAGGATTACGGCTTAATCGATGATATCTTGGTCAACAAAAATACGCAAAAATAAGCTGTAAAAAGAAAAGCGCGTTGCCATATCGTGGCAACGCGTTTTTGTTTCCCCGAAAAGACTTGCAAAGCGAGGGCATATTGAGTAATATAATTAGGTACTTGCGCGGTTAGTGTAATGGATCGCACGTGAGATTCCGGTTCTCGAAATCCGGGTTCGACTCCCGGGCTGCGCAGAAACCCGGTTAAATGGGAAAAGGTAGGACAGCATAACCCCGAGTAATCGGGGTTTTTGTTTTGTTTAAAATTAAAAACATTCAAAACAGGATAGAGGCGTGACATGCATCATGCTAAAACGCCGATAAGTGATAGCCTGAGATCCGAATTGCAGCGACGATCTTCACCGTTCATTGCTCGGGTGCTTGATGAGAGATTCGGCGGCTATTTTTGCAAACGCTAACATTATGACTTGGAAACTGCTCATTATATAACGAACGGGAATAAAACCAACCCTTGTCACTACTGAACTAAGACACAAACTGAATCACTTTTCCCAGCATGAAAATTCCATTAGAAACAACCCGAAACCCGCTTTCAAAAAAACCCGCCAGACGGGATGATGTTTTAGTAAAATCCGAATAATCTTCACACCAAAAAAATAGATGTTCTAAGTTTACCGAATATGTGATTGTTTTTGGACGATTAAGGCCGCAGACTTGCGATAAAGCGGAACCCCTGCTACAATTGGTCTTGTTGGTAAAGGAAAACAGCATTTGTTGGGTTCCTAATTTTTTTCAGCTTGCTGGGTCGGCGAACGACTCGGAGGGACGTGAAATGACCCATTAAAGAAGGACGTGCCTTATGCATACTGAACTTGCGTGGCTCAAAGCGATCGCGCCTGATCTGATGGGCGTTGTCACTAAACGCTATCAGGTCCTTCAATTTATTAACTGGATGGCACCAGTTGGCCGGCGAACGTTGGCCGAACAGATGAAGATCTCAGAACGTGCTTTGCGCACAGAAACGGATTTTCTGCGTAGTCAAGGTTTGTTGGAAAGCTCAAAATCTGGCATGGTGCTAACAGCAAAAGGGTTAGAGACATTTCATGGCCTTGATCATCTTATGAATCAGCTGTTAGGAATTAAGGATGATGAAAAACGACTTGCTGCCCAGCTTCAAATCGATCATTGTTTGGTCGTATCTGGCGATGCCGATCAAAGTGGTCGGGTGCTTGATGAGCTGGGGAAGACGTTGAATTCGACCTTACAATTACTGTTGCCGCCGGGTCGCTTGACGGTTGCTGTGATGGGTGGAACGACAATGGCACATCTTGCAAGGCAGCTGACATTTCAGTTGTCTGCAGGACGTGAATTGACGTTTGTCCCTGCTCGCGGTGGCTTAGGCGAAGCGGTGACGATTCAGGCCAACTCGATTGCTGCTGCGATGGCGGAAGCAACCGACAGCAACTACCGAGCGTTGTATGTACCGGAAAATCTTAGCTCGGAATCCTACGAATCATTGATTAAAGAGCCTTCTGTTAAAGAGGTTTTAGGGCTGATTGATAAGGCTCAGGTCGTGATTCATAGTGTGGGTGACGCTTTAGTCATGGCTCGTCGCCGTGGCATGTCATCTGACACGATCAGCATGTTGAAAGCCAAACATGCCGTTGCCGAAGCATTCGGTGTTTTCTACGATGCGAGCGGCAAGGTCGTTTACAAGATACCGCAGATTGGTTTACAGCTCGCGGATCTTGATCATATACCGTATGTATTCGCTGTTGCTGCTGGCAAAAGTAAGTCCAAAGCAATTGCGGCATATATGCAACACGCACCGAGTCGGACGTGGCTGTTAACAGACGTCGGTGCAACTAATTCGATTTTAACTGGGGCAACCCGTTAGAATAAAACCTTATTTCCTAAAGGAGGAAATTTTAGCATGACTGTTAAGATTGGTATTAATGGTTTTGGCCGTATCGGTCGTTTGGCATTCCGTCGTATTTACGAATTGGGTGCAAAGAGCAATGACATCCAGGTTGTTGCAATTAACGATCTGACCAGCCCAACCATGCTGGCTCACTTGCTGAAGTATGATTCAACCCACGGTACTTTCCCTGGTGAAGTTAGTGCAACCGATAACGGTATCGTCGTTGACGGTAAAGAATACCGTGTCTACGCAGAACCGCAAGCCCAGAATATTCCTTGGGTTAAGAACGATGGCGTTGACTATGTTCTTGAATGCACAGGCTTCTACACCTCTGCTGAAAAGTCACAAGCTCATTTGGACGCAGGCGCAAAGCGTGTTCTGATTTCTGCCCCAGCCGGCAAGATGAAGACCATCGTTTACAACGTCAACGATGACACTCTGAATGCAGACGACAAGATTGTTTCTGCTGGTTCTTGCACAACCAACTGCTTGGCACCAATGGCTTACTTCCTGAACAAGGAATTCGGCATCGAAGTTGGTACCATGACCACCGTTCATGCTTACACCTCAACTCAGATGTTGCTTGACGGCCCAGTTCGCGGTGGCAACCTGCGCGCTGCACGTTCCGCTGCTGCTAACACGATTCCTCACAGCACAGGTGCTGCTAAGGCTATCGGTTTGGTTATCCCAGAATTGAACGGCAAGTTGCAGGGCCACGCACAGCGTGTTTCTGTTGTTGACGGTTCTTTGACCGAATTGGTTTCCATCTTGAAGACCAAGAACGTTACTGCTGACCAAGTTAACGAAGCTATCAAGAAGCACACCGAAAACAACCCTAGCTTTGGCTGGAACGAAGACGAAATCGTATCTTCCGATGTTATCGGTACGACACAAGGTTCAATCTTTGATCCTACACAGACCGAAGTTACAACTGCTGGTGACTATCAATTAGTTAAGACGGTTGCTTGGTACGATAACGAATATGGCTTTACTTGCCAGATGATCCGTACCTTGCTGAAATTTGCTACTCTCTAATCCGGAGTAACGCTTTTCTAGCCGCAACATCCGAAGCGGAGGGAGCTTACTCCCTCCGCTTTTTTTGGAAATAGGCGATCAATTCTCAGGATGTTTTAGCATCCTGCTGAAAACGAGCGCTTATTTCTGGTGTTAAGCGGTCGTTACTTGAAGTTAAGTCATCTTTAGGAAAAATAGGAGGTCATTTCTCTTGGCTAAATTAATTGTTTCAGACTTAGATGTTAAGGACAAAAAAGTCCTGATCCGCGTTGACTTCAACGTGCCGATCAAAGATGGTGTTATCGGTGATGATAACCGGATCGTGGCAGCATTGCCAACCATCCAGTATGTTATTGATCATGGTGGCAAGGCAATCCTCTTGTCACATCTCGGCCGTGTCAAGACCGAAGAAGACAAGGCTAAGCTGACCTTGAAGCCAGTTGCAGAACGTTTGAGTGAATTGCTGAAGAAGCCAGTGACATTTGTCCCGGCAACTCGCGGCAAGGAACTTGAAGATGCTATCAACAAGATGAATGATGGCGACGTTCTTGTTATGGAAAACACCCGGTTTGAAGATCTTGACGGCAAGAAAGAATCCGGCAACGATCCTGAACTTGGCAAGTACTGGGCAAGTCTTGGCGACTTATTCGTTAACGATGCCTTTGGGACTGCACACCGCAGCCATGCTTCAAACGTCGGCATTGCTTCCAACATGAAGCAAACTGCTGCCGGCTTCTTGATGGAAAAGGAAATCAAGTTCTTAGGCGATGCCGTTGACAACCCGAAACACCCATTCATTGCTATCTTGGGTGGTGCAAAGGTTTCCGATAAGATCGGCGTGATCGAAAACTTGGTACCTAAGGCTGATAAGATTCTTATCGGCGGCGGCATGACCTATACTTTCTATGCTGCTAAGGGTATGAGCATCGGTAAGTCTTTGGTTGAAAAAGACAAGATCGAACTTGCCAAGAAGATCATGGATCAGGCTGGCGACAAGCTGCTTTTGCCGGTTGATTCCGTTGTTGCAACTGAATTCTCTAACGATGCCCCACATAAAGTTGTTGACGGCGACATTCCTGATGGCTATATGGCCTTGGATATCGGCCCGAAGACAATCAAAGAATTCAAAGATGCTTTGCAAGGTGCCAAGACCGTTGTTTGGAATGGCCCAATGGGTGTCTTTGAAATGAGCAACTATGCTGAAGGGACCCTTGAAGTCGGCCGTGCCCTTGGCGACTTGAAGGATGCTACTACAATTATCGGCGGCGGCGATTCAACAGCTGCTGCTAAGCAATTGGGTATTGCACCTAAGATTACCCATATTTCCACTGGCGGTGGCGCTAGCCTTGAATATCTTGAAGGCAAGACCTTGCCAGGTATCGCAGCTATTTCTGACAAGTAATTGTCAGGCATGCTGATCTAACAGTCACTACCGGCAGACGGTGTCTGTCGGTACATATGAAAGGAAGATATGCCATGCGTACACCATTCATTGCTGGTAACTGGAAAATGAACAAAAATCCTAAGGAAACGCAAGAATTCTTAGACGGCGTTAAAGGCAAGTTGCCTGATGCAAGCAAGGTTGAGACTGTCATTGGCGCACCTGCCATTGATTTGACCACCTTAGTTGCTGGCGCTGAAGGCACACCTTTGAAGACGGCGGCTGAAAACTGCTACTTTGAAGACGAAGGTGCCTTCACTGGTGAAACCAGCCCGAAAGCTTTGAAAGAAATGAACGTTGATTACGTCATTATCGGTCACAGCGAACGTCGCGGCTATTTCCACGAAACCGATGAAGATATCAATAAGAAGGCTAAGGCCATCTTTAAGAACAATCTTTTGCCAATCATTTGCTGCGGCGAAAGTTTGGCTCAGCGCGAAGCTGGCCAAACCGAAGACTGGGTTGCTTCACAGATTGAAGCTGCTTTGGCCGGTTTAAGTGCTGACCAAGTCAAAGTTTCAGTCTTAGCCTATGAACCAATCTGGGCTATCGGGACAGGTAAGACGGCAACTGCCGATCAGGCACAAGAAGTTGTCGCACATATTCGTGCAACGGTTGAGAAGTTGTATAATAAAGATACGGCAGATGCTGTTCGTATTCTTTACGGCGGCTCTGTTAAACCAGCGAACGTCAAGGAATTAATGGCTAAGCCTGATATCGATGGCGGTTTAGTCGGTGGCGCTTCGATGGATCCTGAAAGTTTCATCGCCTTGGCTAACTACCAAGATTAATCTGGGTTCTACTATTAAACAGCCTTCTGGCAAAAAGGAGAAGAATTTATGTCTATCATTACTGATGTATTGGCACGCGAAGTCTTAGACTCCCGTGGCAACCCTACTGTTGAAGTTGAATTGTACACTGAAGACGGCGGCTTTGGCCGTGCGTTGGTACCATCAGGTGCTTCAACCGGTGAACACGAAGCCGTTGAACTTCGTGATGGTGACAAGGATCGTTTTGGCGGCAAGGGTGTTTTGAAGGCCGTTGGTCATGTGAACAACGAAATCGCTAAGGCGGTTATTGGCCTTGACGTGACTGAACAACGCCTGATTGACCAAACCATGATTGACCTTGACGGTACCCCGAACAAGGGCAAGTTTGGCGCCAATGCTATCTTGGGTGTTTCCTTGGCTGCAGCCCGTGCTGCTGCTGATGAAGTTGGCCTGCCATTGTATCAATATCTTGGCGGCCCGAATGCCCACGTTCTGCCAACGCCAATGATGAACGTCCTCAATGGTGGTGCACACTCAACCAACACCGTTGACTTCCAGGAATTCATGATCATGCCTGTTGGCGCTAAGAGCGTTCGTGAAGCTGTTCGGATGGGTTCAGAAACCTTCCATGCTTTACAGGCACTGTTGAAGAGTAAAGGCGACATCACCGCTGTTGGTGATGAAGGCGGCTTTGCCCCGAACTTGAAGGATAACGAAGAAGCCTTCGAACTTCTTGTTGAAGCAATCAAGAAGGCTGGCTACAAGCCAGGCGACGACATTGCTTTGGCCTTTGACGTTGCTGCTTCAGAAATGTACGATGCCGAGAGCAAGACATACACAACCAAGTGGTCTAACCCTGACAAGAAGTACACCACTGAAGAATGGACCGACATGATTGATGGTTACATTAACAAGTACCCAATCGTTTCTGTTGAAGATCCTATCGACGAAAACGACTGGGAAGGCTGGCAGACATTCACCAAGAAGATGGGCGACAAAGTCCAAATCGTTGGTGATGATCTGTTTGTTACCAACACCGACTACCTGAAGAAGGGTATCGATATGGGTGTTGCTAACTCCATCCTGATCAAGCTGAACCAGATCGGTACATTGACCGAAACCTTCGAAGCCATCGAAATGGCTAAAGAAGCTGGTTACACAGCTGTTGTTTCACATCGTTCCGGTGAAACTGAAGATACAACGATTGCTGACTTGGTTGTTGCAACCAACGCTGGCCAGATCAAGACTGGTTCAATGAGCCGGACAGATCGTATCGCTAAGTACAACCAGTTAATGCGGATCGAAGATCAACTGGGTGCACAATCCTTGTACAAGGGCCGCAAGTCCTTCTACAATGTGAAAGCAATCGACTAATTTGCTTAATTAGTTGGCAGCTTGGAAAGCACGTTTCCGTTAAGGAGCGTGCTTTTTTTGTGGAGCGTGAGCTGGCGCGGTTAGAAACCAGAGTGTGTAAGTTCAAGGTCCTTACATGCAGGTTTCCGCGCCAGCGAGCGCGTTTAATTGTGCGCGAACAGGAGCGCTTAGAAGCCGGAACATAAGTGGCTTCGACCAAATGGCGTGGTTTTAGCGAGGTCTCTTGGGTTGAAAGAATCAGGATTTTTTAATCGGTGAGACTGAATCGCGGTTGTCGGGTGCACCTTTCTGTATACTAGGGATAAGCACAAATGAAAGGACAGTTTTCTATGCAAACGACGCCACCTCATTGGCAACGAAACATTGCTATCTTTTTGCTTGGTCAATTTCTTTCTGGCATTACCAGTATGACGGTTCAGTATGCGATCATTTGGTACTTAACTGCCAAAACTGGTTCTGCAACGATTCTCAGCATTGCTACTTTATTAGGTATGTTGCCGACGATTCTGCTGAGTCCTTTTGTCGGGCCTTATATTGATCGCTTGAACAAGAAAATGTTGTTGATTGTACCGGATATTGTCGCCGCTATGGTGGCACTTATTTTGAGTGCCGTTGGCGAGTTTGGTGGTTTTTTTCCTGTTTGGCTGATCTTTGTGTCGTTGCTGGTGCGGGCGTTGGCACAAACATTCCAGATGCCGACGATTCAGGCTATTTTGCCAACCATGGTCCCTGGTGATCAGTTGACGCGCGTGAACGGTCAACTCGGTGTGGTGAATTCGGCGAACATGATTATTGCGCCGGCACTCGGAGCTGTCCTTTTTGGCCTGATGCCGATGCCGCTTTTGATTTTGTTAGATGTTTTAGGTGCGATTCTAGGTGTCAGCTTGCTGTTGTTCGTTAGTATTCCAGAAAATCGCTTGGTCGGGACAACCGTCCATGTTGCGCAGGATGCCAAGGTCGGGTGGCAATTGTTGCGAGGCAATCGTGGCCTGTGGTATATGACTTTAATTGGCATGTTGACGACGTTTGCCTTCATGCCAGCCGCTAGTATGTATCCTTTAATGACCATGCGTTATTTTCATGGCACTGTCGGCCAAGCTGGATTGATTGAAGTTGTTTATTTTGCTGGGTCGCTACTTGGTGGATTGCTCATTAGCGTCTTTGGCCATTTTCGTGATCGTATTCATCCGATTGTCTGGGGGATGGTGGTCATTGGCGTGACGTTTGGATTAAGTGGTGTTTTGCCACGAACTGAAAATGGCTTTTTATGGTTTCTTATCTTGAATGGCGTTGCTGGCTTAGCTTGGCCGTTTTTCAACACGCCTTTGATCGCGATGTATCAGCAAAGTTATGCTCCTGAGACGCTCGGGCGGGTTATGGGGATTTTGAATGCACTAATGAGTTTGCCAGGGCCGGTCGGCTTGATTTTTGCTGGTCCCATCGCCGATCGCTTTGGTGTCGCAACTTTATTTGTAGTTGCAGGGATCGGCGTGTTACTGGCCGCTGGCGTTATGTTCGGCTTGAAGATCACCCGCGAATATGACCGTCAGTTGCAAGCAGACGGGTCATCAGATTTGACTAAAAGGGGATAGATCGTTTGAAAAAATTTTTCACCGTGTTTGCTTGGCTAGAAGTTGTTTTAGGATTGACGATGTTATGGATGACGTGGGATGTCGGCTTGCGAGCATCTGGCCAGATTTTTGGCGCCTTAGTTGTTTTAATCGGGATTGTGCTTTTATACGGGTTGATCATTTATGCGTTGATTGGCTGGTTCATGGATCCTACGCACCGTTACTGGTATGTGCTGACACTGGTGCTAACTTTGCTGTACAACGTGTTAGCCTGGACCTTTCCCAGCGTCATGATCCAAACATGGGCCACATATCCATTTCCGCTTATCACTTTGTTAATCGGTGCAATGTTGGTTTGGGTGGCTCGGCAAGAAAAACAATAATTGGTTTTGCTGACTCGGGTGACTGAGTCGTTTTTGATTCCCAGCCAGAGGTATATACTGAGATCATGTTGTACTGGAGGGGAATTACTTGGCACGACCTGTAAAAGAAAAATTTGACGTTACTCGCCTGCGATTTGTGCTACTCGGACTACTCGTTGGTTTAATGAGCGGCACTGTTGTCAGCGCGTTTCGCTATTGTATTGAGGTAGGGCTGCGCTATAGTCGGCTGGTATATGGGCACTTGCGAATAGCACCGTTTGTCTGGTGGCAATGGGCGTTGTTGATCGGTGTCAATCTTGGTTTGGCGTTGATCGTGGCGTGGCTTCTCAAGAAAGAGCCCTATATTTCTGGCTCTGGGATTCCGCAAGTTGAAGGCCAGTTGGCTGGTGAATTGGAGATGCACTGGTGGTCGATCCTCTGGCGAAAATTTGTCGGCGGTGTTCTGGCGCTGGGGCCTGGGTTGTTTCTCGGACGGGAAGGACCGTCGATTCAGTTAGGCGCTTCAGTCGGGCAAGGTTTAGCTGCTAGATTCAAGCTATCAGGAACTGATCGGAGATTGTTAATTGCATCCGGTTCTGCTGCTGGCTTGGCGGCAGCATTTAATGCACCCATTGCTGGGACCTTGTTTGTCTTAGAAGAGGTTTACCATAATTTCTCACCGCTTGTTTGGTTAACGGCATTGGCTGGGGCAATTGGATCGGATTTTGTTTCACTGAATGTTTTCGGACTTGTTCCGGTGCTGCATTTAAGCTATTCGCGTAGTTTACCTGTATCGAGTTATTGGCATTTAATTTTGCTAGGCATTCTTTTGGGCTTGTTTGGGTACTTATACCAGCGAATCTTGTTGGTGATGCCGCGGTGGTATCGCAACTTGACACATTTACCGCGGCCATTACAAGGCATTGTACCGTTTCTGCTGGTGATTCTGGTTGGCTATTTTACACCAAACTTACTTGGTGGTGGCAATGGTTTGATTGTCGGTTTTGGCCAGTATGTGCCATCTTTGCTTGTATTGATCGCAATTTTTGTTGTACGTTTCGTTTTTTCAATGATTTCATATGGTTCTGGATTACCAGGTGGCATTTTTCTGCCGATTCTTTCTTTGGGTGCCGTGATTGGTGCCATTTATGGCGTCTTCATGAATCAACTCGGCTTATTGCCGCACGTCTATATCATGAACTTAATCATTTTTTCAATGGCCGGTTACTTTGCTGGCATTGGGAAAGCACCGTTTACTGCGATTCTATTGGTAACGGAGATGGTTGGTAATTTGACGCATTTGATGCCGTTAGCGGTCCTATCATTAACTGCTTATCTCGTGGTTGATTTGCTTGGCGGTGCGCCGATCTACGAAGCGTTACTCGAGCAAATGACAATGCCGAAAACAGTTCAGCAGCTTCATCGACCCGACCGACTGGAAATACCGGTTTTCTTCGGCAGTCCCTTGAATGGCAAAATGGTCCGCGATATGCCATGGCCTAAAGAAGCATTACTAATCGGAATCCGGCGTGGCGAACAGGAAGTGATTCCACATGGTGATTCCTTGATCCGTGAAGGTGATACGTTGGTGCTGTTAACGGATGCGACCCAACGTGCTCGGGTCAAGCGGCGGATTGATGCGCTATCGGCGGCGTTGGGGAAAACGCACCAAAACTCATGAGCAAGTTATCTGTCAGGACGTTGACGTGCTACTATTGTGAGTTATTTTACTTGCTGTGAGACGGTTCAAGTAGCTAAAAAGGTGGATTTCAGCAAAGATGCCTCTTTTAGGTAGAATGCGTTCGCCTTTATGTTGCTTTTATGCTAAACTACTAGGGTGAGATTTTTCGCAAGGGAGGCAACAACTTGCAAAGTTTATTGACCACATTTCTTGTGATCGATTCGATTTTGATCGTGATCGCAACATTAATGCAACCAAGCAAACAACAAGATGCGTTAAGCGCATTGTCCGGTGGGGCAACAGATCTTTTCGGGAAGACGAAATCCCGCGGCTTCGAAGCTTTCATGGAGAAAGTCACCGTTGTACTAGGTGTTATTTTCTTCGGCCTCGCAATCGCGCTGGTATATCTGGAAGCCCATTAACGAAAGTCTCCTGGTACTCAGGAGACTTTTTTTGCAGAGCGTTCATTGGCCCGGTTTCTGGGCCAGGAAACGCGTTTCGACAGCAACTGCGGTGGAATAGCTAACCATATGACAAGGCTGACTTTATCCGCCAATAGACAAGACCTACAACCGTTTTTTCACCGCAATATCGAGCCTTTTCACCAAGAGATTGAAGTTCCACTTGTCCACCCAGCCACTTGCCACAAAGGATGAAACCCATCATGATCTTTCGTGAACCGCAACCATTCGAATACGAGGGCACTGATACCGGTGTTGTTTTGCTGCATGCCTATACTGGCAGCCCAAACGACATGAACTTCATGGGGCGGGCCTTGCAGCGGGCTGGGTATGGCGTGTATGCGCCGTTGTTCACGGGACATGGTACCATTGAGCCAATGGATATTCTGACTAAGGGCAACCCAGATATTTGGTGGGCAGAGGCCAGCGCGGCTGTTTCGCATATGACAGCAAAGTATGACCGTGTTTTTGTTTTTGGATTATCACTCGGCGGTATTTTCGCCATGAAAGCTTTGGAAATATTACCCGGTGTCACAGCTGGCGGCGTTTTTTCATCGCCGATCTTACCGGGTAAGCACCATCTCGTGCCAGGGTTTCTGAAATACGCACAATATATGAATCGTTTGGCAGGTGTACCAGACGAAAGTACTCAGATTTTGGCTTACTTACCAGGCCAGCTGGCGGCGATTGACAATTTCGCCACTGGGGTTGCCGCCGATCTGTATTTAGTTAATAAGCCGATCTTTATCGGCCAGGCCGGTGCTGATGAATTAGTTGATGGGCAGCTGGCTTATCAGCTACGGGATGCACTCATCAATGCACCGCAAGTAGATTTTCATTGGTATGACAATGCCAAGCATGTGATCACCGTGAATTCGGCGCATCACGCACTACAACAAGACGTTATCGCATTTATGCAACAAGAAAACGAGGGATAGCATGACCACAGTTGGCCATATTCGTAATGAACTTTTAGCAACATTTCGTAAAAATCCGAAGATTGATTATTCGGTCCAGACGCTGAGCCGTGCCTTGAAATTAAACGAAGGCACTGATTTTAAAACGCTGGTTCAAGCCTTAACTGGTATGGAAAATGACAATTTAATCCATCCCATTAGTGAAGGCCGTTATGCTTGGGGCGGCACGCCTAAAGTGTTGACAGGTATTTTCCATGGCAATGAAAAAGGGTTTGGTTTCGTTGCGATTGAAGATCAGGACAATGATGTTTATGTGCCGTCAACGAGCACTGATTTTGCTTTGGACGGTGATACCGTTGAAGTCCGTATCGTCCGTGAAGCACGCCCAAACGATACGCGTGGACCAGAAGGCGAAATCACTAAGGTTGTTGAACGCAGCCTAACGACACTTGTAGGCGAATTCAAACCATTTTCCGACAAAGATCGGGCCAAGTCTGGTTTTATTGGTATGGTTGTCAGCCACGAGAAGAAACTGAAGAATTTTCCGGTTTATGTCAAAGACACTGGTACCATGCCGCAATTAGGCGACATGACGGTTACCGAGATTACGGAATTTCCTAATGAACACCATCCGAAGCTGATGTATGGCATGGTGGTTGAAACATTGGGAAATAAGAATGATCCCGGTGTGGATATTATGTCATTAGTGATGCAAAACCATATCAAGACTGAGTTTCCTGATGAGGTAATGACTCAAACTAATGATATCCCGGATCATGTCACCCCAGAAGAACGGGTGAACCGTAAAGATATCACCGATCAAGCCGTTGTGACGATTGACGGCGACGACAGTAAAGACTTCGATGATGCCGTTGTCGTTTGGAAATTGCCAAACGGAAACTTCCATCTTGGTGTGCATATTGCAGACGTGTCGCACTATGTTACAGAAGGCTCAGCGTTGGACAAAGAAGCGTTTGATCGCGGGACTAGTACGTATCTGGTCGACCGTGTCATTCCGATGCTGCCATTCCGGCTGTCTAATGGCATTTGTTCGTTGAATCCTGGCGTTGATCGCTTGGCGATGTCTTGTGATATGGAAATTGATCAAGATGGTCACGTGGTTAATCACGAGATTTATCAAAGCATCATCAAGAGCCATGCGCGGATGACTTATAACAACGTCAACAAGATTGTGACCGACCATGACCCAGAAGTAATGGCCGAGTATCAGGAACTTGTGCCGATGTTTGAAGACATGGTTCAACTGCATCAAATTCTTTACAAGATGCGGCATGCTCGAGGTGCCATTGACTTCGAAGAAAACGAAGCCAAGATCATTGTTGATGATATGGGTCACCCAACAGACATTGTTCTGCGTGAGCGTGGTGTGTCAGAACGAATGATTGAATCCTTCATGCTGGCCGCTAACGAAACCGTCGCTGAACATTACAACAAGCAACATTTACCATTCTTATACCGGGTTCACGAAACACCAGATGCCGACCGTATTAAAGAATTCATGGAATTCATTGCTAGTTTTGGTATCACCGTGCCGATGAAAAAAGGCAAAGAAATCACCCCAAAGCAACTTCAGGATGTTGTGACAGATGTCACCGGCACGCCTGAAGAAGCAATGGTGAGCGTTAAAATGCTGCGGAGTTTAAAACAGGCTCGGTATTCACCAGATCCACTTGGACATTTTGGCTTGGCAGCAAAGTATTACTGCCACTTTACCAGTCCAATTCGGCGTTATCCTGACTTGGTCGCTCATCGCTTGATTCGTGATTATGCGGTTGAAGGCACTGGCGACGATATCAAGGCAAGTTGGAATAAGAAATTACCAGATATTGCAGCTCAGGCATCCATGGCGGAACGGCGGAGCATTGACGCTGAGCGTGCAGTTGACGATCTTAAGAAAGCTGAATTTATGGCTGATAAGGTCGGCGAAGAATTTGATGCTGTTGTTAGCGGCGTGACGAGCTTTGGGATGTTTGTGGCTTTGCCGAACACCGTAGAAGGGCTTGTTCATATCACGCGGATGACCGATGATTATTATTCATTCATCGATAGTCAGATGGCTTTAGTTGGCGAACGCACCAAGCGCACGTACCGAATTGGCCAGTCTTTGCGAGTTAAACTTGATAATGTTGATATTGATCAGCGACAGGTAGATTTTTCATTGATTCCTGATGAAAATACGCCAACAAGTGATCTGGGCAAGTTCGTCAAAAAAGAAGACCGGCGTGAACGTCGGCCAAATGGCAACAAGCCTGGTTTTGGCAATAATAACCATGGTGGGCCAAATCGTAATCAACACAACAATCGACCACGCAAACCAGCTGGTGCGCCACATCAAGGCAAGCACTATAATGCCAAGCGCGGCACTAAATAACGCTGGCAACTTTTGAAAGGGGGATGGTTCAATGGCGAAGAAACATCGACAAAAACCTGACAACCTGCTCGCCCAGAATAAAAAGGCTGGTCATGATTACAACATTCTTGATACCTACGAAGCCGGTATTGCGCTGACAGGTACCGAAATCAAATCCGTGCGTGATGGCAAACTTAATTTACGTGACGGTTTTGCCCGAATTCGGAATAATGAGGCGTGGTTAGAAAACGTCCACATTAGTCCGTATAAAGAGGGCAATTTATTCAACGTTGACCCAATGCGTAATCGCAAGCTGCTCTTGCACAAACGAGAAATTCGCAAGTTAGGTCAAATGACAGCGCGCCAAGGTGTCACGCTTGTGCCGTTGCGGATGTATCTAAAACACGGCTATGCCAAGGTTCTGATTGGTGTGGCTGAAGGAAAGCATAACTACGACAAACGTGAAACCTTAAAGCGCAAGGATCAGGAACGCGAGGTTCAGCGCGCTTTGAAGGCACGGTATTAAACGCGCAGTGGCATTAAGCTAATGCTGATCTGAGCATCAAAAATCGATCTTCTAGCTTGTCCATCAGCAATATCATGATGTCGCTGATGTGCAGGTTAGGTGACGTTATGCCAACTGAGTTTTATCAGTAAAGAGCACCGGGAGAAACCTGGTGCTCTTTTTGTTTTGCTATCATTTATTTCTAAACAAGCTAAAGTGTTGATGTTATATAAATAATTACACTATTGATTGATTAATAATTTCTTTTTCATTGTTTTGCTTATTTATTTATATAAAATGGTGATTTTTCCTTCTAAGGTTTTACTTAAGTAAGAACTAATATAAAATAGGGCAAGGAGACTGTCGTTGGTCAATGCCTTTGTCGACGAACTTCAGTTGAGGAGGGAGGATAGCATTTGTGGTCACACTGTCTGATGTCGCGAAAGAAGCCAATGTTTCAAAAATGACCGTGTCCCGTGTCATCAATCATCCTGAGCAAGTGACGCCTGAGTTAAAACAACTCGTCGAACAAGCAATGACGATTTTGCATTATCGACCTAACTCTGCAGCGAAGGCTTTGGCCAATAATCGGACTAACGTTATCAAGTTTTTGATTCTTGAAGATGTGGATACGACCGAACCTTATTACATGACGTTGCTATTCGGCATTGCCCGAGGACTTGATCGTCAGCAGTATGCTTTGCAATTAGTGACAGATCGCGAGCATCTTGATTTGGATCACGCCGATGGGTACATTATTACGGGTGCGCGGTCGACTGATTGTCAATGGATTGATCAGTTAGCGAAACCGGTTGTTTTATTTGGGGAAAATCGTCATGGTTATGATTTTATTGATACGGACAATAAATTAGGCGAACAACAAGCAACCGAATATGCGCTGGCCAAGAATTATCAATCGATTATTTTTCTTGGTATTGATGTGAGAGAACCGTTTGAATATTCGCCTGAAGCAGGGTATATCAATACTTTGCAGAGACATCAAAAAGTACCGCAGATTCATCGAATGGGTAATCATAGTCACGAATCGCAACATTTTATCAGTGAAAATTGGCGAAAGTTCGCGCGAAATACTGTTTTCATCTGTGCAAGTGATCGCCTCGCGTTAGGAGCGGTCAGAGCGATTCAACAAAATGGTGGGCAAATTCCAACCGACTTTGGCGTCATCGGATTTGATGGCGTTTTTCTGGATCAAGTCTCAAATCCAAAATTAACCACCGTGAAACAACCGGTGGTGCAACTTGGTGAACTATTAGCACGGATGCTCTTGCAAAAAATCGCCCAGTCAGGTGCACAACAAGGTGAACTACTGGTGCCGCCAAAGTTAGTGCTTCGCGGGACGATACGCACTTAGGTGATTATAGAATTCCGATCTGGCAAAATGAGTTTGTCTACTGATAGGTCGGGGTAACATTCACAGTTATCAAACAGGCCAACAATTTTCCGCTGGGAAATTGTTGGCTTTTCTTCACTTCATTTTGATAACGGTAACAAACGCAGTTAACTTGTATCATGCGTGCGCTTTCACTATGCTAGTTGGAAAAGGGGGGCGGGTCACATGAACACTTGGTATGATCAGGCGATTATTTATCAAATTTATCCGAAGTCATTTCAGGACAGTGATGGCGATGGTATTGGGGATCTTAACGGCATTCGGCAACGCATACCGTATCTGCAGGACTTAGGCATCAACGCCGTTTGGCTGAATCCTGTGTTTGTATCACCGCAAGTCGATAATGGGTATGATGTCGCCAACTATTACGCGATTGATGAGCGAATGGGAACGATGGCCGATATGCAGGCTTTGATTCATGAACTTCATGAAGCGGGTATCCGTATCATCTTGGATTTTGTTTTGAACCACACATCGGATCAGCACCCGTGGTTTCAAGATGCAAGCCGGAATGTAAAAAGTATTTATCGTGATTATTATATTTTTTCTGGACATCATCATAAAAGACCAAATAATTGGGGAAGCTTCTTCGGCGGCTCGGTTTGGTCGCCTGATCCAGCCGGTACCGGTCAATCCTATTTCCATTTATTTGATCAGCACATGCCGGATTTGAATTGGGCCAATGCCGAGGTTCGGCGTGCAATGGGGGATGTTGCTGAATTTTGGCTAAACAAGGGAATTGATGGGTTGCGGCTTGACGCGTTTATTCATATTGCCAAAGTTGATCTGGCGCAAAACTATCCAACGTCGGAAAGCCAACAAGAGCCTGTGATTGCAGAACCGTTTTTTGCTAATCTGCCCAATGTTCAGCGGTGGTTGCGGCCCTTCTGTGCTCAGATCAAGGCAGATTTTCCAAATACCTTTATACTTGGGGAAGCGGCAAGTGCAAATGTCAATCTTGCTGTTGACTACACGAGCCAGCATAACAAATTGATGGATAGTGTGATTACTTTCCGATATTTTACCGAAAATACAACGCAACTTGACACCAGCATCCCAGCGCAGTATCAGCCGAAACCTTTGGATTTTGCAAAGTTTAAACAGACACAGGTTGTTTGGCAGCAAACACTTGCTGGTGTGTCGTTGCCGACGCTTTATTGGGGCAATCATGATATGGCTCGTCTGGCTACGCGCATTGCCCATTCAGCGATTCAGGCGAGAAGTCTGGCAGTGCTGATGTATTTACAACGCGGTATTCCAATCATCTATTACGGTGAAGAGCTAGGGCTTGAAAATCTCACGTTGCCTGATGCGAAAGCTTTTTCCGATCCAAGCGTCCCGCGTTTCATTGCAGCAGCTGTGGATGCAGGGTATACCCAGGAGGCGGCGTTAGCGATGGTCAATGCGACCCATAAGTTGCCAGCGAGAGGGCCGATGACGTGGGATGCGACAACCAATAGTGGCTTTACGAGCGGCACGCCTTGGTTGGTTGGCAAGCGCAGCAGCCGCACGCATGTTGCCGAACAACAACATGATCCGCACAGCAGCCTTGCATTTTACAAGCAATTGATTGCTTTAAAGAAACGGTCAGTCTTTCAAACAGGCAGTTTTCGACTGTTGAGCACGGGGCCAGACAGCTATGTGTATTTTCGCCAGACAGACAAGGCGATTGCCGTTGTGGCAGTTGCTTTGAGTGATAAAACAGTCAACCTTAGATTGCCAGCCGGTGACTATCAAGCGGTGCTAATCGTCGGTGACGCGACACTGAGCGAAGAAACACTGACACTATCAGCCGATTCAGCAGCAGTATTCATTCAGGAAAAGGAGCGTGCTAAGCCATGAATTTAGCAGCTATGTCTCATCGACCAGAAAGTGAAGATTGTTTCTTATATACCAATAAAAAGCTACGTTTGCGGTTCCATACGGCACAAAACGATGTCGCCAAGGTGGTTGTTTTGTATGGTGATCCTTACTGGCAAGAGCTTGATCAGCATCAACAATATCGGTTGAGTTATCAGCGCAAACCGATGAGTCAGCTAGGGACAGGTCAAGTTGCTGATCATTGGGGAGTGACCTTGGAGGCGCCTTATCAACGTCTGCAGTACCTGTTTGAAGTGACCGGACAGGACGGTAGCAAATGGTTATTTGGTGATCGGGGATTGCGAAAAGACACAGAGTCCGCGCGAATTGATACCGGCAATTATTTTCGTGTGCCGTATTTTCACGAGATTGATCGGGTGAAAACGCCTGATTGGGTGAAAGAAACCGTTTGGTACCAAATTTTCCCGGAAAGATTTGCCAACGGTGATAGCACAAATGATCCTGTTGGCACGAAACCTTGGCGACCGTCTGATCATCCTGGACGTGATGATTACTATGGTGGTGATTTACAGGGGGTCTTGGATCACTTAGATGATTTGCAAGCATTGGGTGTCAATGGTCTGTACTTTTGTCCTATCTTTACCGCGAGTTCAAACCATAAATATGACACCATTGATTATTTAACGATTGATCCGGATTTCGGTGATAAGACACTGTTTGCCAAGTTGGTTAATGAAGCCCATAAACGCGGGATGCGCGTCATGCTGGATGCCGTGTTTAACCACATGGGCTTTGCTAGCATGCAGTGGCAGGATGTCTTAGCAAATGGCAAAAAATCACGCTTTGCTTCGTGGTTCCACATTCATGATTATCCATTGACGCCATTTCATAATCCCCTGAAAGGCGAGGGAGCGCCACAATACGATACATTTGCGTTTGAGTCGCGAATGCCAAAGTTAGATACGGCCAATCCAGCGGTTCAGGATTATCTACTGCAAGTGGCAACTTACTGGATTCAAGCATTTGATATTGATGCCTGGCGTTTAGATGTGGCGAACGAAGTTGATCATCATTTTTGGAAAAGATTTTACAGCGCTGTCACCGCCATTAAACCGGATTTTTATATTTTGGGCGAGGTTTGGCATAGCAGTCAACCTTGGTTAAATGGCGATGAATTTTCCGGTGTTATGAATTATGCCTTCACGCAGCAAATAGAGGACCACTTTTTGACCGGTAAGCAGACAGCTGCGGGGATGACCGCTTTGTTAACGGACCAATTGATGCTTTACCGCGATCAGACGAATCAAGTGATGTTAAATATGTTAGATTCGCACGATACACCTCGGTTGTTAACGGTAGCAGGTGATGACATTGAGCTAGCGTTGCAAGCATTGACCTTTGCTTTTCTTCAGACAGGTACGCCATGTCTTTATTATGGAACTGAGATGGGCATGGATGGGGAAAATGATCCTGATGATCGAAAACCAATGGATTGGACAAAATTAGGTCAGCCAATTTGGCAACGGGTGGCGAAGCTCATCGGCTTTCGGCGTGAACATGCGGCTACCCTTGGGCGTGGTACGACCAAATTAGAAGTGACACCTTCTGGATTAATTAAGGTTGTGCGCCACGGCCGTGAAACGCTGACGGCATATTTCAATACCACAGCGTCATCGGTTCCTTTGACGGCGGCACCTGTTTTGCATCAAGGGTTTGCTCAAAATGAGTTAGCTCCAAAAGGATTTGTTGTAGCAGTAAACTAATTATGATAGCGGTAACATTCATTTTGCGATTGTACAGCGCTTTCATTCATTTATAATAAAGCGTGTCCTTTAAGTGGTTGTTGCCATGACTATCGTAAAGAAAATGGTCACAGGGGAGAAGTGGAGAAGATGAAAAGAACATTTGCAGTCGATCCGTGGATGATTGCAACCCATCAGTTTCATCCAGAGGACAAGCGGCTTCAAGAAAGTTTGACGGCAATTGGTAACGGCTACATGGGCATGCGCGGGAATTTTGAGGAACAGTACTCGGGGGATCAGCTTTCGGGAACTTATCTCGGTGGTGTTTGGTTTCCGGATAAAACCCGCGTTGGTTGGTGGAAAAATGGCTATCCTGCGTACTTTGGCAAAGCAATCAATGCACCCAGCTTTTTGCCAATTCGCATCAAAGTGAATGAACAACCGGTTGATTTGGCCAAAAACAGTTTTCGGGATTTCTATTTGGCACTTGATTTACATCAGGGATTGTTAACTCGGCAGTTTATCTATGAAGGGGATCAGGTTGAGGTTCGGTTTGAGTTTCAACGATTTTTGAGCAATGTGGTGAAGGAAGCAGCCTTGATTAACGTGAAAGCAACTGTGCTTAGCGGTAAGGCAACGATCACATTTGATGCTGGACTTGAAGGTCGTGTCGCTAATGAAGATAGCAACTATGATGAGCGGTTTTGGGAACCGCAAGCTGAGGATCCCACTCAAAAAACCATTCAATTGCAAACCAAGCCAAATCCTTACGATGTACCGCAATTCACCGTTCTATTGAAGCAACAGTTGCGTGTCAATCGTCAACCGGTCACAGGCGTTGTCACGACTGGCAACGGCTGGCTAAACGAACAAATTGTGGTTGATGTGGCAGCTGGCGAAACTTATCAACTGGAAAAGGATGTCATTGTGGTTACTAGCCGCGATGTTGCGCCTTCTGATCAGCAGCAAACAGCCGCAGCTTTGATGACCACATTGCAAACACACAGTTTTTACGAACAACTGGCTGCTCATACGCAGCTTTGGGCGCAACGCTGGGAGCAAAGTGATGTGGTCATTGAAGGCGATCCGGCCGCACAACAAGGCATTCGGTTTAATATTGCGCAATTGTTTATGACGTACTATGGCGAAGATAAGCGCCTTAACATTGGGCCTAAAGGTTTTACAGGTGAAAAATACGGCGGTGCCACTTACTGGGATACTGAAGCTTATATTGTACCAATGTATCTGGCAGTGACGCCCCCAGATGTGACGCGAGCACTTCTTCAATATCGCCACGATCAATTACCTGGTGCGTATCATAATGCACAGCAGCAAGGACTGGCCGGTGCTTTGTTTCCAATGGTGACCTTTAATGGCATCGAGTGTCACAACGAGTGGGAGATCACATTTGAAGAAATCCATCGTAATGGTGCAGTTGCGTTCGCGATTTATCAATACACGGCTTATACCGGCGATGAAAGTTATGTCAACCGTGATGGTATTGAGGTCTTGGTGGGGATTGCCCGTTTCTGGGCTGACCGGGTGCATTTTAGCAAACGTACCAATCAGTATATGATTCACGGGGTAACCGGTCCTAATGAATATGAAAACAATGTTAACAACAACTGGTATACCAACACCATGGCATCGTGGACGTTAAGTTACACGTTAGCGCGCCTGCCCAAGGCGAATGCCGACGTGGTCGCTAAACTTGCGGTGACTGCAGAAGAAAAAGCTAAGTGGCAAGATATTATTGATCGGATGTACTATCCCGTTGACGATGAATTAGGGATCTTTGTTCAACACGATACCTTTCTTGATAAAGATTTGCGACCCGCCAGTTCGATTCCTGCTGACCAGCGGCCAATTAACCAACATTGGTCATGGGACCGGATCTTAAGGTCGCCTTTTATCAAACAGGCTGACGTCTTGCAGGGCATTTATTTTCTCAATGACCGCTTCACCCAAGCACAAAAAGAACGCAATTTTGATTTCTATGAGCCGATGACGGTTCACGAGAGTTCATTAAGTGCGTCCATCCATGCCATCCTAGCAGCTGAATTAGGGAAAACGGAAAAGGCCGTGGCGTTATATGCGCGAACTGCGCGTCTAGATCTGGACAATTATAATAACGACACTGATGACGGGCTTCACATTACGTCCATGAGCGGCAGTTGGTTATCAATCGTCCAAGGCTTTGCGGGGATGCGCTATGATCACGACCGGTTACGATTCAAGCCATTTTTGCCAAAAGAATGGCACCGCTTCAGCTTTAAAATCAATTATCGTGGCCGTTTGCTGGCAGTGGACGTGAGTGAGGAGGTCAACGTGATCTTGTTAGCCGGCCCGTCAATTGATATTGAAGTGAATGGTGAGCTGCAGCACTTGGAAAAGGGGGATGACCATGCTTAAAGGCTTCATTTTTGATCTTGACGGGGTGGTCACCGATTCAGCTAAGTATCATTTAGCCGCCTGGGGGGAGTTGGCAAAACAATTAGGGATTACCCTGCCAGCTACGTCAAATGAGGCTTTACGTGGCCGTTCCCGAATGGACTCGTTAGCGATCATCCTCGGTTACGGTGATCAACAGAAGCAATATACCGAAGTTGAGAAAGAAAACTTAGCAGATGAAAAAAATCGACGTTGTCTTCAATTGATTGCCAATATGACGCCAGCCGATATTCTGCCGGGTATCAGTCAACTTTTATCGGACGCCAAGGCAAGGCATTTAAAATTGGCAATCGCATCTGCTTCAAAAAATGCACCGACTATTTTGCGTCAATTGAAATTATTTAATCAATTTGATGCGATTGTTGATCCAGCTAGTCTGCATCGCGGGAAGCCAGATCCTGAAATTTTCATCAAAGCGCAGAACTTGTTGCAATTGCAAGCAGATGAAGTGGTGAGTTTTGAAGATGCATCTGCTGGTATTGCAGCAATTAATGCTGCTGGTCAGTTTTCGGTGGGTATCGGCGATGCCAAGGCGCTCGCAGCTGCTGATTATTTCGTGGCAAACACAGACTTATTGCGACTCAAATCAATCACGACAGCCTTCACAAAATGGCAAAACGCGTTGAATAAGAAAGGAGATGGATGATGTCATGGTTGAGATTGATTTGAACCATCTTTATAAGAAGTACCCGAATGCCGCAAAAGATTCTGTCAAAGATTTCGATCTGCACATTAAGAATAAGGAGTTCATTGTCTTTGTCGGGCCGTCTGGCTGCGGCTGATATTCTTGGCCTGACAGAGTTTTTGGCCCATAAACCAGCAGACTTGTCTGACAGCCAGCGGCAACGGGTGGCATTAGGGCGAGCTATGGTCAGAGATGCACCGATTTTTCTAATTGATGAGCGCTTTCCAATCTGGCGTACAATTGCTCCGGCTCGGCACTATGATCTTTAAGTGCTATCAGGCTAAGTATAAGAAATGAAAGAGAAATGGTTTTCAAGTTTTGTTAAAAATCATTTCTCTTTATTTTGTAAATATAAATGCCTCTGAAATCTTTTTTTGTGTCTTGAAAAGTCAAAATGTTTTGACATTTAAAGAGTTGGTATTATACTGAAGATGTCAAAAGGGTTTGACATCAAAGGGAGTGATTATCATGAAGAAAATGGATGAGATGGAGCTTAAATTCAGAGATCAATCGATTAGATACTCTTGGGCTTTCATGATTTTCACATTATTCATTTACGAATTTTTCCACGTGATGCATTATGGAAAATTTGATTTTATTTCTGTTGTGGTAAACGTTGCAGTGGGTGTCCAGATTGCTAGTTTTTTGTGGCTTAAACATCGAGCAGATAAGACTGATAAAGAACCGGGAAGGGTGTTAATTGGCACGATTGTCATTGTTGTTGTTGTGCTAACCTTAGGCATGATTGGATTGATGTTCCATGGAAAATAATATCCACGCACTCAGAATGCGCCAAAAATTAACCCAACAGGAACTGGCTGATGCTGTAAATGTAACTCGGCAAACGATTAATGCCATCGAGAATAATAAATACGACCCAACACTCTCCTTAGCCTTCGCACTTGCAGAACGCTTGGAGACGACTGTGGATCAACTGTTTCAACATTAGAGAAGCTGAAAATTATTTAAGGCTACAAAAAGAAGAGTGACTTTTTCCGATCACCGCATGTATGCGGCGGAAAAGTCACTCTTCTTTCGTTTTACTGTAGATCAAAGGTCATAGTTTAAAGATTCCAGTGCCAAGGCGGAGCAATCGGAGGCCAGATGGGGCTCAGCCGTGCAAACAACACAGCGAAGGGCTTTTGAGCTGATGTTGTTAGGCGACTTCGAGACCGGTCTTTGGGCTCGAAGCGCCGTCACCGCGTTCCAGCCCCATCTGGCCGGAGATTGCGGAGTTTGGCACGGCAGGAGTCGTTTTTGTCTGACGCTTGTGCCAAATCATCCCGCATCTAACAAATCATAAGTTCTAGATAGAAACTGAAGAAGCAACTACTGCTGACGATTACTCCTCTTCATTTAATTCATCAAAATCATAGTACAAATCTCTTTCAGGAAGCACCACAGCGGCATTTGTCTGGGTATCCAAGGCTTCGGCTTCGCGTTCCGGATGGAAGCTATGCCATGGCACAATGGTTCGAGGATTGACTTCTTTCGCCAAAGTAATTAAATCCTCACGGCTAGCATGACCCGAGGCATTCATGAACTGCAAGGGGATGTGATGCGCTTCTAGCCAGTCTTTGAGTTGCGCAAACCGCGGGTCGTAATCGCCTAGTGGCTCGCCGTTACTGTGGATGTAGGTCGTGATGGGCATGTCAGTCAGTCGTTCCAGATGGTCAAAACTATTTTGCAGGACATAGTGTTGGGGATCACGGGCAATGTCCGTCAGACTGATTGCTTGACCAAGAATAGCATCGGGTTTTTGATCGGTCATGGTGGTCAGCACAGCCGCGTCATCAGGTTCCCACACCAATTGACGGCCGGCAGTGTGTGCACTGGCCTGAAAACTCGACAGACGCTCGTAATTGCGGATGTAAGGATTGATGACGACAAGCGTCGGGCTTTCCGCCAGCACTGTCTGAAATTGCTTCTGCAGGCTCATTTCGGTCAATGGGATGCTGGGGTGATCCTGATCTTCGACTGGTGCAGCTGTATCAAAAGAGAAGCTGGTGCCTTCCAACATAAACAAGCTTAGCTTTTCTTGGTTAAATCGCTTGGCCCAGGCATGAACCCGTTCAGCATGCGGGCCATTTAGCCGGACATCGCCAGAATGGGCGTAGCGGCGTGAGCCGTCATCGACTAGGAGCGCCATGACGCCCGGCTCGTCGTGATCACTGTGGAAGCCTGTTACGGTGAGGTCACCGATGGTTAAGGGCTGTTCATAGGCAAGCGGATGCAGATTTGCAACTGGCTTTTCGATGCCTAGTTTGATTAACAGTTGATAGAGCTTATAGGATGGTTCCGAAAGATAAATCGGAATCGGTTTCTTTAAATATTGCAATGCACCCATGTGGTCAATGTGCAGATGTGAGATAAAGATGGCCTCATGTGTGTAAACGTCTGGTTGATCAAAAAATAGTTCCGGCACATGCGGCAATTTACCATTATCGATGGCAGAGCTGACTGTTTCGTTGCTGAGATCAGCAGCCACGCCGAAGTCCATGATAACGCGGCTGGTTTTAGTTGCGAATTCGACGATGTTGCCGCCGATGGTGTTTAACCCATTTAAAAAGCGAATTGTTGTCACAGTGTTACCTCCAATTGTTTCAATATCATTTTGAGAACACTAAAGCGTACCCCGCCGGCTACCGAAAAGCAAACAAAAACCGAATCAGCACATAGCTGATTCGGCAAAGATCAAGGCGGAGCAAACAATTACTTGTTTGTCTTGATGATGGTTTCAGTTTGACCCTGAAGTGTCTTCAAAGCCTGATCTGGTTTTTCATGCTTAGTCAGCATCGCATCAACCGCATTAAGAAGATCGTTACGATATTCTGAGAAGCCGATGAAAGCGGTGGACTGGAAGCCAAAGCCCAAAGAATCAACTGCAGCTTGGCTAGTTGGGTTAGCACTCAGATATTTCTTAAAGTCAGCAGATTTAACAGCGGACTTACGCAGTGGCACATAACCAGTCAATTGGGCCCACTTGGAAGTTTCCTTCTCAGAAAGCAGGTACTTCATGAATGCCCAAGCGCCTTTTTGCTTATCGCTAGATGCGGACTTGAAGAGGACGATATCATTACCGGCAAGTTCGGTTGCCTTTTTGCCTTTGTAGCTTGGTAGCGGCATTGTGCCCCACTTGAAGTCTTTCGGTGCATTTTGCTTCATGTTGGTGATCCCAGCACTTGAACCAGCATAAAAGAGTGTTTTACCAGCAGTGAAGTTCTTATCGCCGTAAATGTCTTCGCCGGCAGTCTTGGCTTCGCCGCTGTTAACCATGTCCATAATGAAGTTAGCAGCAGTTAAGGTTTTCTTGCTATCCAAGTTAGCTTTCAGCGGATCAGCTGAAACTAACGGATTGCCAGCCTGACGTGCCAGACCTTCAAATTCCATATCAAAACTCTTATCGAAACCAATAGCGGCAATACCGTCTGCCTTCAGCTTATCGGCATCTTTTTTGATGTCTTCCCAGCTGGTTGGCTTGGCAATATTGTATTTCTTCATCAGTGCTTCATTGTAGAAAAGAATACGTGTGGACTTGGAGAATGGCACGCTGTAATACTTACCTTGATACTTGGAGCTGGACAAGAAGGCTGGGTAGATATCCTTCAAGTCGCTGCTGCTCATCTTGTCGTCGCCTTTGAGCATGTATTGATCAAGCGGGGAAATAAAACCATTTTTCACGTAGTCAGGAACAGTGGTATAAGTTGTTTGGGCAATGGTTGGCAGGTTGCGAGATTTTGCTGCAGCCATGATCTTTTGTTGCAAGGCGGTGTAGTTACCTTGCGCGGTGCCGACAACTTTATACTGTTTCTGACTCTTATTGAAATCATTGATGATTTGATCAAGAGCTTTTTGGTAAGGACCGTTCATGCCGTGCCAAAAAGTGATCGTCACCCGTTTGCCCGAATCACTCTTGGTACTTGAACTCGATTTGCTGCTGCTGTTACTGCCGCAAGCCGTCAAAACAGCGACAAGAACGACAGTGAACATTGCAAGTAATGCTTTTACCCAAGTTTGCTTTTTCATTTTGGTAGATTATCCTTTCAATCCAGCTTTAGAAATCCCAGCAATAATGTACTTCTGCAAGAAGATATACAAAACAACCATTGGAATGATGACGAATGTGGAAGCGGCCATCAGAAGTTGATATTGCGTGCCGGCATCGGTCGTGAAGGCCTGCAAGCCGACTGGCAAGGTACGCATCTTGTCAGAGTTCGTAACGATCAATGGCCACATGAAGGCATTCCATGAGCCAATCACCTGAAGAACGGTGACCGCGGTAATCGTTGACTTGCTCATTGGGACAAGCACTTGCCACAAATATTTCCAATCGGACGCACCATCGATTTTAGCAGCGTAGTAGATCTGATTCGGTGTTGATTGGAAAGTCTGACGCAAGGTAAAAACGGTGAAGAAGCTGGCCAACCACGGCAGAATCAAAGCGCCGTAATGGTCAATTTGCCCTAAGTGTGACAAGGTCACGAAGTTAGGGATGATCAACATTTCACCTGGAATCATCATGGTTCCGAGGAAAATAATGAACAAGAGGTTCTTGCCGTAAAACTTCAATCGAGCGAAAGCAAAAGCGGCAAGAATACTGGTAAAGAGCTGCCCGACCGTTGTGATAACAGTGACGATCGTGCTATTAATGAAATACTGTCCAAACGGTGCTTCGTTCCACGCCTTGACGTAGTTACCCCATTGTAGAACCTTAGGGATCCAGATCGGTGGAACGGCAATCGTTTCCGGTGCCGTTTTAAGTGATGTGGAGATCATCCATAAGAAGGGGATCAGCATGGTGATCGCGCCTAAAATGACAATCAGGTAAAGCAGAATTTTACTGATTTTTTTAGCCATGTTTTTGCCTCCTCCTTAGTAATGAACGTGCTTGCGGGAATACCACAACTGCACGAGTGTCACTAGCAGGATGAGGAAGAAAAGCACGACCCCAGACGCAGCAGCAATTGGATACTTGTACTCGGTATAAAATTTCTGGTACAGATAGTAAACAATTGTCAAATCAGCTTTACCTGGTCCGGGCGTGCCTTGAAACAAGGCGAAGATTTCATCGAACACCTTGAAGCTGCCGATGATCCCGTTAACTGAAACCAAGAAAGTGATTGGTGATAGCATCGGGATCGTGATGTTCCAAAATCGCTGACGCGCGTTGGCGCCATCGATTTCAGCGGCTTCGTAATACCCGTGGTCAATGTTGTTGAGACCGACCAAGAAAAGAATGATGTTGAAGCCCAGACTTTTCCAAATACTCATAATGATCAGCGCCAGCAGTGCATAATGCGGATCAGTCAGCCAGTTAATGGGATGGATACCAAACCAGCCCATAAAGTAGTTGATCAGCCCATAGTTACTGTAGAACATCCAATTCCAAACCATCGCAATCGCCACAGTACTGGTGACAAACGGCAGGAAATAGACGGTTCTGAAGAAACCGGAGATGATCTTCACCTGGTTTAGCAATAAGGCAATGATCAAGGATAAAATGACAGTGATCGGAACCACGCCGACAACAAAAACCAGCGTATTCCGCACAGCCAAGTGAAAATCAGGATCATTCCAAAGATAAACAAAGTTATCAAAGCCCCAAGCACTGACCTTATCAGTATAAAAATCATACTTCGTGTACAAACTCATCAGAAATGAGTTAATAATCGGCCAGATATTGAAGGTGATGGTAATCACCAGCATTGGCAGCAAATACAGCGCTGCTTTGGCGGTCGATTTTAGGCTTGCTTTTTCATTCAGCATGACTTTCACCACCAAAAATCAAGGCGCCGGATTGGTCAAAAAGAAAGAAACCCGACTTGGTGAGATAGAAATCCAGATCTGGTTGATTAGCTGCGACACCAGCCATTTCTGTTGACAACAGGTGCTCGCCGTTATAAGTAATATCGGCTGTAGCTTCCCGCCCATATTTAGAACTTTGCGTGATCTTGCCGTGAAGCTTGGCTAGGACATTGTCGCCGGCATCATAAGGGATGATGGCTTCACTACGGATCCCCGCAGTGACTGCCTGCTTCAAAATATCTTCCGACACGGCGCTAGCTAGATCAGTTGTCAACGCTTGTGCTGGCAAGGTGTTGATCACAGGCTCACCGATAAACTTAGCAACGAACAAATTGTTCGGTCGCTCGTATAGTTTTTGGGGGGAACTGAACTGTTGTATCGAACCATTTGCCAAAACCATGATGTTATCAGAAATGTGCAATGCTTCATCTTGGTCATGGGTCACGAAAATCGTGGTAACACCGGTTTCGCGTTGAATTCGGCGAATTTCTTCGCGCATCTCAATTCGAAGCCGGGCGTCAAGGTTTGACAACGGTTCATCTAGCAACAATAGGCTAGGGGACTTGGCTAAGGCACGTGCGATAGCGACACGCTGTTGCTGGCCGCCAGAAAGTGCCCCTGGTTTCTTATCAAGCTGATCCTCAACATGAACCAGTTTGGCAAGATCCTTGGCTTTGGCGTGCCGTTCAGCCTTGCTGACCTTGGCCATTTTCAGTGGAAAGGCGATATTGTCCAACACTGACAAATGCGGATACAGACTGTAGTTCTGAAATACCATCCCAACTTTACGCGCTAAGGCATCTTTTTTAGTCACATCTGTATCACCAAAAAAGATTTGCCCAGCGGTTGGGGACAACAACCCGGAAATGAGATTCAGGGTCGTGGTTTTACCGCCGCCGGAAGGACCCAGCAGGGAAACCAGCGTGCCATCGGGAATGGTAAAGTTCAGATCCTTCAGGGTATCTGTCTTGCCATCGTAGGACATCGTGACGTCCTTGAAAGTAACTTTCAACCCAGTACGCTCCTTCAAATAGTTTTCTGCTCCTCACCTCCGTTCGTCGGTCTCCAGCAACAAAGGCTGTAAGAACGCGCAAAGAGAAAATTTGGAACAAGATATTGTGGTTGCTTCACCATGATTAGCTACATCTAGAGAAGGCAAACACAACTCTTCTCACATTTTAACCCAGATTCACTGAAAAATGGACTCATTCGCCCAAAAACATTTTGATTATGTTTAATTGCCATCACAACGCGAATGTTCGCCTTTTTTGCTATAATAGAAAGCATGCAAAAGGCGCAACTTGAACCAACTGCTTTCGCTGCTGATGAGTGTCAGCAAATTGGCGGTTCATTCAGCGCCAATAAAAGAGGAGCGATTTTTTTGATAATACGTCCAAGCAAACAGGACGATGCGCCGCAAGTAGCACCGTTGATCGATATTGTGTTTACGGAGATGGAAATTCCTCAGTTAATGAAGGTTCCTAAGAAGACCCTGTATTCGGTTTTGGAACAAGCCTTTTTACTGCCAACTTACCGGTACGGTTACCCGCAAATGTTGGTGGCTGATCAGGACGGTCAGATTGAAGGGATTGCTGTTGGCTATTTGCATGAGCAGGAAGCCCATATCGACGATGCTTTAAAACCGTTGTTGCCTAAGCTGGGATTGACTCCAAATTCATCGCTTTTTTCAGACACCGAAACTTATGCCGGCGAGTGGTATTTAGATACGCTAGCAGTCGCCGAGACAGCGCAGGGACATGGGATCGGAACCAAATTATTAAACGCAGTCGATACGGTTGCTCGGGCTCGGCACGCTAAAGTGGTTAGTCTGAACGTGGATCAGCAGAATCCGCGGGCTAAAAAGTTATATGAGCGCAATGGTTTTCTTAAACACGGCGAGTTGATGATTGGCAGTCATCGATACGATCATATGCTGCGGCCGGTTGTGGGCGAGGAAGTTTAATGTTAGTCAATAGGTTAGCCTAAAGCCCTTAGCCCGCCGAACGCCGCAATCTCCGACCAGATGGGGTTTGCGACGCACAGCCAGAGTGGAGACGGCACTTCGAGTCCAAAAACCGGTCTCGAAGTTGCCTAATCACATCGGCTCCAAGGTCAGGTTGTACGGCTGAACGCCATCTGGTCTACGATTGCTCCGCCTTGGCACTAGGATCTCTAAATAGCAATGAGAAATAAAGACGACTGGTATTCCATGGAGGAAAATCAGTCGTCTTTATTTCATAGCTAGGAATGATGGTCTTAGCTTTTCTTTTCGTTTAATCTGGGAAATCCAGCCCATATTCATAACGCTTCAATGGATCGGCCACACCCACATGGCGAAAGCGGTCGAGGATTGCAGCTAACAAAATGGCCGCTGGAATGTCGCGGTTATTGGGAATGGTCAACTTAACGATTGCTGGTGCAATTTCTTCAGCACTGAAGATCGTTTTGACCCCATGAAACACTTGATAATGGTTATTCAAAAGATTACCCATGGCGACCCAGTTGAGATCTGAGATAAAGATGAACTGATGCCAGACCCCAAACATTTTTTTGACGCTGGCAACCTTGCGATTGGCGATATAAAGATCATAGCGCGGGAAAACGCTGACCGTTTTTTGCCGAATGGATCCAAGCGGTTCGCCGCTTAATGTATTTAAATCGAAGCCACCATTAATCAGTCCGTGCCGACCCGTTAGAATGTAGGCCGGCTTGCCGTTATCGGTTTTGACCACACTTAAACTACTCGTGCTTAAAGCATTGATATCAAGATATAACGCCATCGGCCAACCTCCCTTATGGTGAGCGTGAACTGGCGCGGTTAGAAACCGGAGCATAAGCGGGCTCAAGTGCGATGGGCGGGTTTTGCCCATTGTGCTTGAGGTCCTTATGAGCAGGTTTCTGCGTCAGTGAGCGCGTTATGGTGAGCGTGAACCGGCGCGGCGCCTGTGTTTAAAAAATTAAAATCAGCAAACTATCGCTGCGCCAATGATTATTAGAATTGAGCGTTTGATTTTTCCGCCTTATTAATGCGAATGGCTTTGCGAATTGCCTGAGCAACGCCGTTTTCGCTATTAGTGGCAGTACTGCCCCATGCGAGCTTGGTGATTTCGGGGATGGCGTTCCCCATCGCCATGCCATATTTGGCCATTTTGATCATGCTGGCGTCATTCAAGTTATCGCCGATTGTCATGACCTCATCCATGGTAATACCGCGTTGCTTAGCGAAAGCTTCAACAGCATAACCTTTTTGCGCTTTGATGTTGTTGACCTCAATGTTATTCGCAGAGCTTGAGGTGACACTTAATTTACCGGTGGCTTCAAAAACCTTCGCTGGTGCTTTCAAAATATCGCGTTGCTCGCCAGTAAACGCAATGATTTTCATCACCTGGATAGTAGGGTCGGCTAGCAGTTCTTTATAGTCACTAACGTAATTGATGTTCATGATTTCCAGCCGTGCAGCTGCGAGCGCAACCGCCAGTTTGTAGGTTGTATCTGGGTTGAGATCAACCAATAGATCGGCAACATTTTGAATACGTTTGACACGGCTGTCCGAGAAGACGCCTTTGTTGGTGATGATTTCAAAATAGATGTCGTCCTTTTGCAAGGTCTCGACAATGAAATCGCTTAGGTCACTAGCAATTGGAATCGTGACCACCAATTCGCCAGCTTCATCAAAAACCATGGCGCCGTTGAGTGTAATGAATGCTGGTTTGAGATCTTGGGCGGCAAGTAACGGTGTAGCTTCGGTGACGCCGCGGCCAGTTGCGACCATAAATTCGATACCAGCGGCTTGCGCGTCACGAATGGCTTGGGCGTTTTCGTCCGAAACTTCCATTTTGTCGTTTAAAAGTGTGCCATCCATGTCTGATGCGATAAGTTTGATCATATTTACTGTTCCCTCCGGTTTGTCATGGTGCGGTTACGCCTCCAATTCTAGCATGAAAAAGCGTTTCCCGGTAGCAAACCCGCGGTGATTCTTGTACACTATTTGCGGAGGTGCACGTCTTGAAAACATTAATACATAATGACTGGCAGACGGTGCTGGAACCGGTATTTGAAAGTCCTGAGTATGCTCAACTGCATGCGTTCTTAAAAGAAGAATACGCGACAAAAACGATTTACCCTGAAATGCACCATATTTTTCAGGCATTCGAATGGACACCTTTCCATGATGTGAAGGTGGTCATTCTAGGCCAGGACCCTTACCACAATCCGCGGCAGGCGGTTGGTGCGAGCTTTGCGGTGGCACCCGGTGTCGCTTTGCCGCCGTCTTTGCAAAACATTTATAAAGAGTTGCAAAGCGATTTAGGCTATCCACCGGTCCATCATGGTTATTTGAAGGCATGGGCGGACCAAGGCGTTCTATTGTTGAATGCCGTTTTGACGGTACAAGCCGGCGAAGCCTATTCCCATCAGAATCATGGCTGGGAAGAGTTGACAGATGCTGCCATTGCTGCCTTGTCTGCACGCGGCGGCGTTGTGTTCATCCTGTGGGGGAACGCGGCCAAAAAAAAGGCGGCCGTGATTGATACGAGCAAAAACGCGATTATTGCATCAGCGCACCCAAGCCCGTTATCTGCATCTCGTGGCTTCTTTGGCAGTCGCCCGTTTTCGCGCACCAATGCGGCACTAGAAAAAATGGGCGAGACCCCGATTAATTGGCAGTTACCAGAAACGGTGAAGGCGGATTAACCTGAATTGACTAGCCTTAAGTGGCTCAGACACACTGTTTTTCCATTGTCTTCGACTAGTCACGACCCGATAAAAACGGTATGATGAACAAGAATAAAGCGCTTTTATGGAGGGATAAGATTTGGACCTATTTGAAAGTTTAAAAGACAAGATTAATGGCAAAAATTTACGGATTGTATTTCCGGAGGGCGAAGATCCGCGCGTTTTGGGCGCAGCAGTTCGGCTCGCAGCTGACGGGTTGATACAGGCCATCGTGCTAGGTAACCCTGATAAGATTCAGACATTGGCAGCTGCTAAAAGCTGGGATCTCAGCAAGTTGACAGTTCGCGATCCAGCCAACGATGACATTCACGCGAAAATGGTTGCGTCCTTTGTTGAGCGTCGCAAAGGCAAGGCAACCCCAGAACAGGCCGAAAAAATTGTTCAGGATGCCAATTATTTTGGTACGATGCTGGTTTACATGAAGGAAGCAGACGGTATGGTTTCAGGCGCAGTTCATTCAACGGCTGACACAGTCCGGCCTGCTTTGCAAATTATCAAGACGCGTCCTGGCGTGCATTTGGTCAGTGGTGCGTTCATTATGCAGCGTGGCCGTGACGAACGCTACTTATTCGCGGATAACGCCATCAACATTGATCCAGATGCTGATCAGCTGGCTGAAATTGCGGTTGAGTCAGCTAAAACCGCTGCCTTGTTTGATATCGAACCACCGCGCGTCGCCTTGCTGTCATTCTCAACCAAAGGCAGTGCCAAGGGACCGCAAGTAGATAAGGTAGTTGAAGCCACTAAGAAAGCTCATGAGCTGGCACCTGATTTGGCCTTAGATGGTGAGTTACAATTTGATGCTGCTTTTGTCCCAAGCGTTGCCAAGCAAAAAGCCCCTGATTCCAAAGTGGCTGGGGAAGCGAATGTTTTCATTTTCCCTGAATTACAATCCGGTAATATTGGTTATAAGATTGCGCAACGATTCGGCGGGTTTGAAGCCATTGGCCCAATTTTGCAAGGTTTGAATCAGCCAGTTTCTGATTTGAGTCGTGGGGCAAATGAAGAGGATGTCTATAAGTTGGCCATTATTACAGCGGCCCAGACCTTGCTATGACAAGTTTGAAAAAAGACTTCACTAGTGAGGCAGCACTGCAATCCTTTGCGGCTTCACTGGGACCGCAGTTGCAAGCGGGAGACGTTTTGCTGCTGGATGGTGACTTGGGTGCTGGTAAAACTAGTTTCACCAAGGGCTTGGCAAAAGGCTTAGGCATCACCGATTACGTCAAAAGTCCAACATTTACAATTGTTCGCGAGTATCGTCATGGCCGATTACCGCTGTATCATATGGATCTGTATCGCTTAGAAGACGGTGGGGCTGAGGATCTCGGTCTTGAAGAGTACTTCGAAGGTGATGGGGTGTCTGTCGTGGAGTGGCCGGATTTTTTGGGATTAAGTGAACCAGAGACCTATCTGATGATTCATTTTCAAAAAGATGACAATGAAGATACAACGCGGCATCTCGAATTTGTGCCGTTTGGCCAACACTATGAGAATTTACTCGAAAGCCTATGATAGCAAGCACGCAAAGAACATTTGCGTGCTTTTTTGATTTGGTTTGGTAAAGTGGAGCAGAACAAAGAAAAGGCGGTGCGTTATGAAATTTGGCGAACAGTTGGCCGCTTTGTTTGTTGGGCTTTTCGTTGGCGAAGTCACAATCTGGGCAGTTATCCACACTTTTCGAAGACAATGGCGTGCATGAGGGTCACAGAATTTGGTCTGGCTGCTTTCACTAGGACAATAAATCTACTTTTGATAACACGTTATACTTTGATAACCAAAGTATGCATGGTAGACTATTGACAACGTGAGAAAGTGAGCTAATTCATAACGTGAACAGGCACGTTGGCAAGCTGAGATATTGGTCTTAGGCGTGATGACCAGTTGTTTGTCATTGCTTCTGAGGCTCTTACCATCGAGGCTTGAGCATCTGTGAGCGCGTTTTAAGTAAAGGAGTAGTGGCCATGCTAGAAGTCAAGGATCTTGTGAAGACCTTCGGCACGATGACGGCGGTTGATCAGGAGAGCTTCACCGTTAAACCAGGTGAAATCATGGGGTTGATCGGCCAAAACGGGGCGGGGAAGACGACAACATTTCGGATGATTTTGAATTTTTTGACACCAGACTCTGGTGCCATCACTTGGAATGGTCATCCGTTAACAGCTAAAGATTATGACACCATTGGATATTTACCAGAAGAGCGCGGTTTATATCCAAAGATGCGGGTTCAAGATCAAATTATTTATTTTGCGCGCTTGCGTGGTATGCGCACGTCAGAAATTAAAGCCAAGATTCCAGAATGGATGGACCGATTTCAGGTTAAAGGCAAGCCTACCGATAAAATCAAAGACTTAAGTAAGGGGAATCAGCAAAAAGTTCAGGTCATTGCCACAATGATTCATATGCCAAAGCTGGTTATTCTAGATGAGCCTTTTTCGGGACTTGATCCGGTTAACTCAAGCCTGTTGATGGCTGGCATTCAGATGCTGAAAGATAATGGCGCTGCGATTATCTATTCCAGCCATGATATGGCTAACGTTGAGGCTGTTTCCGATCATCTGGTGATGCTGAAACAGGGACGGATGGTCTTAAACGGAGCGGTTGGTGAGATTCGCGAAAGTTTTGGTCGGACCAAACTATTCATTGAGTCAGGGTTGACTGCCGATGACTTGCGTGAATTTGACGGGGTAACGAAAATCAAGCAGCATGGTCAAGAATTTGAGTTGACCTTAGCCGATCCGGCAGTTGGTCACCAGATTTTTGCTAAAGCAACGGAAAATGGCTACATACCAGAGTTCCGTCAACAACCACCGACACTTGATGAAATCTTCCGTTTGAAAGCAGGTGAAGCTGATGCATAAGTTTTGGGTGGTTATGAGTCAGGTCTATAAGAAAAATGCCAGAAGTGGTTCATGGATTTTTCTAGTATTGTCACCGCTATTTTTCCTTGCGATTGCTTTTGGGATCGTTTTTTATATTTCCAAAACGCAAGCACCTGCTCAAGTCGCAGTTGTCAGTGACGTTAGCGTTGTGCGCCAAGCATTGAGTAAACAAAGTACCAGTGATTTACGCTTTAAGCCGTATACTTCTGCTAAAAAAGCCAATGATGCACTGAACAAAGAAGATCTTGATGGCATTTTAACGGTGAATGCCAAAGATGACTTCAAGTCGCATTATGTTGCTCGCGATAACGGTCAGACAGTTGAGACTTCAACGCTTGTGGCAGCGCTGAGCGGATTGAAATTAAGCAGCACGGCCGCAGCCATGAAGCTGACACCAGCTCAGGTTAAGGCTTTAACGGCACCGCCGACAGTGACATCGAAGACGGTTGCCATTGAGGATGGCAAGCAGGTAGCCAAATCCAATACGGCACAACTTATGAATCATGGCCTTGCGCTCGTTTCAATGGTTTTGATTCTGATGGTCACCATGGTGTATGGTTCTATTCTGGCACAGGAAATTGCAACTGAAAAAGGCTCGCGAATCATGGAGATCCTTTTGTCCTCTGTCAGTGCCACGACGCAATTCTTTGGCAAGTTGGCGGGTATTTTCGCCTTGTTGCTGACACAACTGGTTGTTTACGTGATTGCCGGTGTTATCGGCTGGCAATTTTTGAAAAATCAAACAATGGTTGCCGGCTTGTTAAAGCAAGTGGATCTGTCGATACTAGCTTCTGGGACAACCGCCATGATTGCGCTTTTCTTTATCATCGGCACACTCACTTATTCGGTCTTGGCTGCATTAACCGGCTCGCTTGTTTCTAATCAGGAACAAGTCCAGCAAGCTGTTATGCCAATTACCATGCTGGGGATGATCGGCTACTTCATTACAATCGCCGCCCAAGCCAATGATTCGACGCTGGCACAAGTAACAAGCTACGTGCCTTTCTTGAATGTTTTTGTTATGCCAACGCAGATGTCGCTAGGCCGAGCAAGTATGGGTCAGGCATGGGTCAGTGTCGGTATTAGTGTCGTCTTTCTCGCCTTGTTTACTTTCTTTACGGTCGCGGTTTATCGGAATAACGTCTTGGTCTATTCCGGTTCGGGCTTGTGGCAATCAATGAAGACCTCCTTTAGCATTTGGAAGGCGGAACGCGGTGTGGCTAAAAAATAAATATAATTAGGCAAAATAGGCAAAATAAAAAGGCGATTCCTCAGCGAAGTCGCCTTTTTGCATGGCAATGTATTCAGCAGTTAATGAGCGCGCAGTCGGGTCAAACGTTGAGCGGTTGCCAGTCGTACCTGAATCAACCCGCTTTTGAAAGCTTCATCATGCTTTTAATCCGCGCTTCGCCAAAGTGCTCATTTTCGGCGATCAAAATCCGTGCACAGGCATAACTATCCGCTAAGGCATTGTGGTGATGCTCAAGCGGAATGTGTAAGGCGGCACTGACAGTATCTAACCGATGATTCGGCAACTTCGGCAAAAAGTGTCGCGAGGTTTTAACCGTGTCAATCACTTGATAGCGCGGCGCCGCAATGCCGTAACGATCCAGTGTCAGTCGCATAACCGAAACATCAAACGGTGCATTGTGAGCGGTCACGATCCGACCTGGCGTATAGAACATTTGAATATGCGGCCAAACTTGATCAAATGTTGGCTGATCTTGAACCATTTCAGGGGTGATGCCATGAATGTGAATGTTTTGGGCATCAAACTGCATCTGCGGATTAATAAGGGTGTAAAAACTGTCAACCACCTTATTTTGCTGGACGACCACGAGCGCCAATGAACACGCTGAGGCTCGCTTGCGATTGGCGGTTTCGAAATCCATGGCGATAAAGTCCATCGTATTTTCTCCTAAATCAAGTCTTTTGTGACAAGTTCAACTGGACAGTGGTCACTGCCCATAATGTCGGTCAGAATTTTTGCATCCTGAATATATGGTTTGAAGTCACGGCTGCTGACAAAGTAGTCGATACGCCAACCAGCGTTATTAGCGCGGGCATGGAATCGATAACTCCACCATGAGTAAGTGACGGTATCTGGATACAAGTTCCGGAATGTATCGATAAAGCCGCTATCTAACTGTTTTGTAAAGTCAGCCCGTTCTTCATCGGTAAAGCCGGCGTTGTGGTGATTGGTCTTGTCATTTTTAAGGTCGATTTCTTGGTGCGCGACATTTAAATCGCCGCAGTAAACGAGCGGCTTTTTGGCCGCGAGTTGGTTCGTGTAGGCAAGAAAATCTTTGTCCCATTGCTGGCGGTAATCCAGACGCTTCAGTTCACCACCAGAGTTCGGCGTATAAACCGTCATCAAATAGAAGTTTGGATACTCTAAGGTAATGATCCGGCCTTCAGTATCATGTTCAGGAACGCCCATCCCATACGTGACATTGAGCGGTTCATGTTTGGTGAAAATGGCCGTACCAGAATAGCCTTTGCGTTCGGCGTAGTTAAAGTATTGATGATAGCCAGGCAGATCGAGTTCAACTTGGCCTGCCTGCATTTTGGTTTCCTGCAAACAGAACCAGTCGGCGTCTAATTCATTAAAAATAGTCATAAAGTCTTTTTTTAAAACAGCTCGTAAGCCATTCACGTTCCAAGAAATTAATTTCATCAAATGATTCACTCCTAACGATGCATTGCGGTTCCATTCTACTAGATTTGACAGATGATTGCGATATACCTTCACAGCCTCCCCGTGTTCATAACAGCAATTATCTGCTAAAATAGCTTAGTAGTATTTGTGAAAGGACCTGATGTTGTGGTGGATGCGCCGCGTACGCTTGAAGGAATTACCATGATGCATGATGAACCTTTGAGTCATTATACGTTTACGAAAACCGGGGGACCGGCTGATTTATTGGCGTTTCCCAAAAATGTGGCCGAAGTGCGGGCATTAGTTGATGCCGCTCGTGACCGGGGCTTGCCTTTGACGGTGATTGGAAATGCCAGCAATCTAATTGTCCGGGATGGTGGCATTCGCGGACTGGTGTTGATTTTAACCGAAATGAAAACCATCACGGCCAGTGGCAATCAAGTGACAGCTGAGGCGGGGGCGCGGTTGATTGATACAACTGAAGCAGCTTACCGAGCAGGTTTAACTGGTCTTGAGTTTGCTGCTGGCATTCCTGGCAGTGTTGGCGGCGCTGTTTTCATGAACGCAGGCGCTTACGATGGTGAAGTCTGCAACGTCATCAGCAGTGTTGACGTTTTGACGCGAGAAGGCGAATTAAAGACGTATGATCACCGTGAACTGAAATTCCGTTATCGGCACAGTGTTGTTCAGGATACAGGTGATGTCGTCTTAAGCGCTACCTTTACGCTCAAAGCGGGTGACAAACCAGTCATTCGAGCAAAAATGGATGAGTTGAATGCGCGTCGGGCGGCTAAACAACCACTTGAATATCCTTCTTGCGGGTCGGTCTTTAAACGGCCAAAGGGGCATTTTGTTGGCCCAATGATCCAAAAAGCTGGTCTGCAAGGTCATATTATCGGTGGGGCACAGGTGTCAAAGAAACATGCTGGCTTCATCATCAACCTCGGCGATGCAACCGCAACGGATTACCTAGACATGATTCATCTTATACAAAAAACAGTGAAAGCTAAATTTGATGTTGATCTGGAAACCGAGGTTCGAATTATCGGTGAACCTGGTCAACCAAAATAGACCTTAGGAAGGGGCGACACAATGCATTTAGTCGAAGCCGTTTTGTTCTTGATGGCACTTGTCATCGTCTCAAACGTGCTCAGTCACTACATTGTGGCTGTCCCGGTCTCCTTGATTCAAGTCGCGCTGGGATTAGGCGCGGCTTTGTTTTTTCATTTGGAGATCAATTTAGCGACAGACTGGTTCATGCTGTTGTTCATTGCTCCGCTGCTATTTTATGACGGGCGTAATTTTCCGCGGCGCGAGTTATGGGAACTGCGTGGTCCGATTATCGGAAACGCGATTTTTCTGGTATTTGTCACGATGCTGGTCGGTGGGTATCTGATTCACTTTTTGATTCCGCCGATGCCGTTGCCCGCAAGTTTTGCCTTGGCAGCGATTCTCAGCCCGACTGATCCGATCGCGGTGCAGAGTCTAGCTAAGCGAGTTCATCTACCAAAAGGTGTGCTGCATCTGGTGAGCGGCGAGAGCTTGATCAACGATGCCAGCGGGCTGATCGGTTTTAAATATGGCATTGCGGCGACCATGACAGGTACATTTGTCCTTGGCAACGCCGTTCGGGATTTCTTTTATGTGGCAATTGTCGGTGCCTTGGCTGGACTGGTGTTAATCAGTTTAATCAACCTAAGTCGCAAATGGCTGCTGCAGCAAGGGATTAACGATGTCATTTTGCATACTATCTTGCAGGTGCTAACACCTTTCTTCATCTATCTCGTGGTGGACGAGTTCATGCATGCGTCGGGTGTCATTGCAGTCGTTGTGGCGGGGTTGCTTAGTAATACTCGCTACAACCGTTACATTGCTGCCTTGCCAGAACTTAGAATTGTTTCTGAACGTACTTGGGACATTATTGTCTATACACTTAACGGGATTATTTTTCTCATTCTCGGCATTGAATTGCCGGTTGCGATGACCGACACGATTGCTGATCATGAGGTCAGCACGTTTCAGGCGCTCGGCTTTGTGGTTGTCGTTTACCTAGGCATTTTAATTGTTCGAACGCTATGGATTTACGGTTACATGCTGCTGGTAAAACGGTCCAAAGAAGGCAAAGCTTCATGGCGAGCAGCTCTTTTGAGCGGTATTTCTGGCGTGCGCGGCGCGATTACATTAGTCGGGGTGCTTGCCGTCCCAGCAGCTTTGAGCAACGGTGATGCATTTCCGGAGCGTAGTTTAATGTTGTTCATCGCGGCTGGTGTGGTGGTGCTAAGTTTAATCGTCGCCATTATCGCTTTGCCGTTAGTTACCCGTTCAGTGGCACCACTGCAAACGCGTGGATCCACGATTGTAACTGACGACAGTGGCGATCAAGATGATGATGACAGCAACGATATTCGTATCATTTCGATGAGTCAGGCACAAACCTTTGTCTTTCAAATGGCGGTTCGCCGAGTTGAGTCGGAGCGCCGTGAGACGAATCAAAAAGCCGCTTTGGACTTGATTGCGGAATATCAGTACCTGATTCGCCGGTTAGAACTCGCTGAAGATACCGGTGCTGCCATTCCACCGCTCATTCAGGATGAACTGGATCTGCGAAAAGTCGGGGTTCAAGGCGAGCTATATGCTTTAGACGATCTATGGCGCGACAACAAAATTATGTCCAAAAGTTACGCTAAAGCCCGCAAACAATTGCAACACCGCCTGAATGATCTGGACTCAATGGCCAAACGCTCCGGCCGACCAACTTTCCGCATGTTGTTCGAACGTTCCGCCTTACGCTTATCGCATTGGTGGTACACCGTGGCCAGCGAGCAAAATCGTTCGCACCGATTCTTCAACGAGCGCTTATTTATTGAAAAAGAAACCGCAAAAGGCGGACTTAAATATTTATCGCAGTTTTTACGACAAAAGGAGAACAAAGCCCACAATTATAACCGCCAAGTTATTTATGCTTTGATTGTCCAGTATCGAAATCGAATTGCTTCGGTGAAGGCTTTGAACACGCACAAATCAACTCAATATGAGCAGGAACTCGGGCGCTTGCGAGCTATTGCGTTTGCAGCTGAACGGGCCGCTATCCACGATCTGACAGAAAAAGGGTATATCACGATGACGATGGCGCAAAAACTGAATCAAAATGTTAATTTCACTGAAAATGCGGCTACCTTAACGTCACTTGAAGAGGTTTAAGGGCCGCTGCGGACAAGTCATGCCTGTTCCAAAAGAGCGTTTGGTTGGGTCAAATCAGTTGGTTTTTGCTTTTTAAAACAGACGTTAATTGACAACGGTATCGTCCTTGTCTCGATTGAGACTGGGCCGGTACCGTTTTTTTGATGTCCATGACATACGTATTTGTCGGCGCTTTGTGAGGATTCGGCGAAACTTTTTTGACGAATTACAAATCAAATACTTGCGTTGTTGGTTGGCACTCGTATAATAGGCAGAGTTAGTAAACTTAAAGTTTAGTTTAACGAAACCCACAAAGGCGGTGTCTTATGGAGATTGGCAGTCGAATTCGAGACTTGCGAATCCGGAAAAACTTGACCCAAGAAGAGTTAGGCGAGCGAACGGATCTAACAAAAGGCTATATTTCGCAGGTGGAGCATGACCAGAGTTCACCGTCACTTGAGACTTTTTTTGATATTTTGAGTGTTTTAGGTGAATCTCCGGCTGATTTTTTTCGTGAGGAACCAAAAGATTCCTTGGTTTATCACGAGGATGATCAAGTCACATATTTGGATGAAGAAAAAGGGTACCGCTTGAAATGGCTGGTGCCTGAAAGCAATGAAAATGAAATGGAACCGGTCATGATCGATTTTGCCGCGCACGGCATTTTTAAAACGTTCGAGCCTTCACCGGCAGAAACATTTGTTTACGTTGTTAGTGGTCGTGTCAAATTACTGCTGGGTGAACAAACCTATGTTGCAAAGAAAGGCGAGACAATTTACTTTCACGCAACCAAGCAACATCAATTGGTCAACGCCGCGACGGGTCGTAGTAAGTGTTTGCTAGTCGCGACGGCATCTTATTTATAAGGAGTTGGGGTCATTGAGCAACATTATCGTTGAACTGAAGCATGTTGGTAAGCGGTACGGCGACACGCAGGTGCTGAAGGATATCAACATTGAGATCGAACAAGGCAAGTTTTACACGTTGTTGGGACCATCCGGATCGGGTAAAACAACGATTTTGCGTGCAATTGCGGGGTTTTTGGATGTCTCAGAAGGTGAAGTGCTGTTTGATGGCAAACGGATCAATGATGTGCCTGCCAACCAGCGCAAGGTTAATACGGTTTTCCAAGACTATGCCCTATTCCCGCACCTAAACGTTTTTGACAATGTTGCATTCGGGTTGCGGTTGCATCGGATGAGCAAGCAGGACATTCAGACAAAGGTCGAAGATGCCTTAAAAATGGTTCGATTACAAGGTTATGCTGATCGGGAAATTTCCGAATTATCCGGTGGTCAACAACAGCGAGTTGCCATTGCTCGAGCGATTGTACTCGAGCCGCAAGTATTGCTGCTAGATGAACCGTTATCAGCACTTGACGCCAAATTGCGTAAGGATATGCAATATGAATTGCGCGAATTGCAGGAACGGTTGGGGATCACTTTCCTATTTGTGACACACGACCAAGAAGAAGCGTTGGCTTTGTCGGACGAAATTTTTGTCATGAATGATGGTGAAGTGCAACAAAGTGGTACGCCAGTTGATATTTATGATGAGCCGGTCAATCATTTTGTGGCGGATTTCATTGGTGAAAGTAACATCATTCAAGGGCACATGATTAAGGACTTTTTAGTTGAGTTCAATGGCAAACGGTTTGAATGTGCCGATGCCGGAATGCGTCCAAATGAACCGGTTGAAGTTGTTTTGCGCCCAGAAGATTTGGACATTACCCCAGCAAATTCAGGCAAGGTCAATGTTGAAGTAGACACCCAACTGTTCCGCGGTGACTACTACGAAATTGTGGGTTACGACGATCTCAAGAATGAATGGTTGATTCACTCAACCAATCCCGCCAAAGACGGCGAAACGGTTGGCTTGACGTTTGATCCTGAGGACATCCATGTCATGCGGCTTAACGAATCTGAAGAAGATTTCGACGCTCGGCTGGAAACCTACGAAGGGGAATAACGTCAGTAAGGATCAGTTGGGGCAGTGTCATCGAAGCGTTTTGACGATTAGATAGACACTGGTCGGCGCTGATCGATTTTCGAACTGAGGAGGGTCATCGTGAAAAAATCCACCACAAACGCCGCATTCTACACACCTTATGTGATGTGGCTGGCATTATTTGTGATCGCACCGATGGTTTTAATCGTTTATCAAAGTTTCTTTAACATCAGCGGTCACTTTACCCTTGCTAATTATCAGACCTATTTTCAATCAGGCACTTATATTATGATGACGATCAATTCCGTCTGGTATGCGTTCCTGATCACGTTAGCAACCTTATTAATCAGCTATCCGACAGCATATTTGCTGCATTATGCCAAGCATAAACAGTTATGGTTGTTGCTGATTATTCTACCGACTTGGATTAACTTGCTGCTGAAAGCATACGCCTTCATCGGGATCTTCAGTCAGGATGGCGGGGTTAATAGTTTCTTGGGAATGTTTGGCATCGCGCCCCAGCAATTCCTGTTCACGGATTTTAGTTTCATTTTTGTTGCTGCTTATATTGAAATCCCGTTCATGATCTTGCCGATTTTCAATGCAATCGAAGAATTACCGGAAAACCTTGTCAATGCTGCCCAAGATTTAGGGGCCAAAAGCTGGCAGACTTTCACCAAGGTGATCTGGCCGTTGACAATTTCCGGCGTGAAATCCGGGGTTCAAGCTGTTTTCATTCCCAGTTTAAGTTTATTCATGTTGACGCGTCTGATCGGCGGGAACCGGGTCATTACTTTGGGGACAGCCATTGAAGAGCATTTTCTGACAACGATGAACTGGGGCATGGGTTCGACGATCGGGGTTGTCCTGATCGTCGCCATGTTCATCATCATGTTCCTGACCGGCGAACGTAAGAAGAAGGGGGCGCGGCGTCATGAAGCGTAAATTCAAATGGTCCAACCTTTATCTGATCTTCGTCTTCATCTGTTTGTATGTGCCGATTTTTTATTTGGTTATCTACTCGTTTTCAACGGGAGATCGCATGAGCAATTACAGCGGCTTCACATGGAAACATTATGCTGAGCTGTTTGCCGACACCCGGATGATTCAAATTGTTCTGGATACGTTGCTAGTCGCGCTATTATCAAGTTTGATCGCTACGATTATCGGTGCGTTAGGGGCATTAGCAATTGATCGTACTAGTCGATCTGTTGTTAAAAACACGGTCTTATCCCTCAACAACATTCTCATGGTGAGTCCAGATGTCATTATCGGTGCTAGTTTTCTGATCTTCTATACCGCGTTGAAAGTGCCATTGGGTTTCTGGTCCGTCTTGATGAGCCATATTGCCTTTTCTATCCCGATTGTCGTGTTGATGATCTTACCGCGGCTTCAGGAAATGAGCCATTCTTTATTAGATGCTGCTCGTGATTTAGGCGCGTCCAACTATCAAGTTTTAACGCGCGTGATCGTGCCTTATATTACGCCTGGTATTTTCTCCGGCTTTTTCATGGCCTTTACGTATTCACTAGATGATTTTGCCGTGACCTTCTTTGTCACTGGTAATGGTTTTGAAACACTGGCAGTCGAAATATACGCTCGCGCACGACAAGGCATCAGTTTGGAGATCAATGCGTTGTCAGGCGTTATGTTTATCTTTGCTTTACTGCTGGTAGTCGGTTACTACTTCATTCAACAAGCAGGTCAAAATCGGCGAGCCAAACAAAAACACAAGCGAGAAAGCGAGGCGTTGATCAATGAAACGACTCATTAGTATTGCGATTGCCATCTTAGCTGTTTGTCTCGGATTAGCAGTTTGGAGTGAAGGGTTACAAAAATCGCAAGGTGACACGGGTGAAAACACGTTAAACCTTTTCAACTGGGGCGATTACATCGATCCGGCGCTGATCAGCAAGTTTGAAAAACAAACTGGCTATCATGTTAATCAAGAAACCTTTGATTCAAATGAAGCCATGTTCACCAAGATTCAACAAGGTGGTACAAGCTACGATTTGACAGTACCATCTGACTACATGATCGAAAAAATGAAAAAGGCCAATCTGTTGCTACCGCTCGATAAAAGTAAATTACGCGGGATGCAAAACATGGACCCGCGTTTAATCGATAAAGATTTTGATCGCAACAATAAATACAGCATTCCGTATTTCTGGGGAACGCTGGGGATTATTTACAACGATAAGTTTGTCAAAGCCAGTGAAGTTCAACACTGGGATCAACTATGGAACCCGAAATTCAAAGATTCAATCATGTTGATTGATTCGGCCCGCGACGTGTTTGCACCAGCGCTCATTTCGATGGGCAAGTCGGTTAATGAAACCAACCCGCAAACTTTAGCGCTCGCCAAGGCAAAACTTGATCAGCTGTCGCCTAATGTGAAAGCTGTTGTTGCTGATGAAATCAAAATGTACATGGCCGAGAACGAGGCTAAGATTGCCGTTGACTGGTCAGGTGAAGCCAGTGAGATGTTGGCCAACAATAAACATCTGCACTATGTTGTCCCGCGCGAAGGCAGCAATCTCTGGTTTGACAACTTGGTCATCCCTAAGACGGCTAAGCATTTTAAGGCCATCTATGCCTTTCTAAACTTCATGATGGAACCCAAAAACGCGGCCCAAAATGCCGAATATGTCGGTTATGCAACACCAAATGCAGCCGCCAAGAAGCTTCTACCAAAGAGTGTGCAAAATGATCGCCAATTTTATCCAGATGATGAAACAATGAAACATTTGGAGATTTATTCTGATCTGCCACCAGCTAAGGTTGGGCTTTATAATGATCTTTTCTTGGAATTCAAAATGTATCGCCGATGAGAAGGCTCATCGCTTACAGTCCGCTATGATTAGCTGAAAATGCTAATTTGCGGGCTTTTTTTGGGGTCACTTTTTCGATTGCTTCGGTAGTCTTAAATGACAAGGATTTAACTGATGATCTCGCAAAAAATAAGCCTTGATAACAAAGAGCGATGAGGGAAAATGGCTTTAAAGATGAGAACGTTTTCTAAAATGCACATCACACTAGCAAAATCTGGTACGCTTATTGCAATGAAAAACATCTGATTGTGCCCCAGCGTCATTAACTGACAAAGGGATAAACGGTTTTGCAGTCGTCTTGGTTACTTGTTTCAGATACGATCACTAAGAGGTGGGCAGCTTGGGAAAGAGAACTTACAAAAATGAAGAGCGCTGGGTAGACGTTGTTTGTTGCCTTAGTCTTTGGTTGGCATCTTTTAGTTTGATGGCAGCCGCTACGGTACTCGATGTCAATCGTCCATTCTTCATTATTATGCTGTCATTAACGGCCTGCGCCATTGGCGAAACGGTGACGTTGGTTAGGAAAAAGCGCTGAGGCGGATGATAAGATTGTTTAATGGTATCACGCGTCACGGTAAAATGGGCCAGTATTAGCTGTGTCTTTTCAGTGATTATTTTTGTGACTAATCAACCAATAACCGACCACGAAAAATATAGTTCCAAGTGTTGCAATTCCTAAAGCATCGAGCAATATGGAAGCGATAAAGCCATTCCGAATGACAAACCATACAACTGCACTGGCAAACATCACGCACCATCCTCCAACAAAACTTAGACCAACAACTTTATTTGTTTGCATCAATTTAACCTCCAGTAGTAGTTTAAGTTGCCAATGAGAATGCTTTCTATCTTATAGAAAGGATAACATGAAGCTGAAAATTTTGGTTACATTTTTTAACATAGGGGCAGTGATCTTTCGGCTTTATGGCGATTTAATGCACGCCACTTCGCACACAATAAAAAGCGATCCGCCTATTTTTGGACGGATCGCTTTTTGTTCATATTAACCGCTATTACCTAATCAACAACATCGACTTTCTTAGCAGCCAATCGGCGTCGATTGAGCCACTTGCGTCCTTCTTCGATGAGGAAGAGCGGAATTGGAATAATAGCCAAGAAGATCCAATCCGTTGGGGCGAGTGGGCCGGTGTGAAAGAGTTCCTGTAAGAATGGGGTATAGCTGAGAAGTGCCAATAGGAAAATTTCAAAGACGATCCCGAACCAAACGAGTTTGTTAGCAAAAAGACCGGCTTTGAAAACAGAAGCATTTTCGGTTCGGCAGTTCATCGCTGCGGCAATCTGACAGAAGATGATGGCGGCCAAGGTCATGGTAGTCGCCATGACGTAAGTGTTGCCACTGGTTGCCAGACCCTTCAACGGCCAGCCATTGAGATGGTTGACGAAGAAGTAGGCACCGCTTGAAATGATTGAGGCAATCAGGCCATACCAAGCAAACGCCTTCCAGAGAACGGTTTTACTCATGAGGTGGGCATCGCGTGCTCGCGGTGGCTTGTCCATGATGCCAGGTTCCGCTTTCTCAGAGCCAAGACCTAAGGCTGGCATCATGTCGGTGCCAAGATCGACGGTCAAAATTTGCATGACAGTCAACGGGAGCGGAATCGCACCACGTGAGAACAGGAATAAGGCTGAAGGTACCGCTTCAGGCAAGTTAGAATTCAAGATGTAGATCAGGAATTTCTGAATGTTACTGTAAACGGTTCGACCTTCTTCAATGGCGGCAACAATTGAGGCAAAGTTATCATCGGTTAGGATCATATCAGCGGCATCCTTGGCGACATCGGTGCCGGTAACGCCCATGGCAACACCAATGTCGGCTTTTTTCAAGGCTGGGGCATCATTGACACCATCGCCGGTAGAAGCAACGATCTCGCCCATTTCTTGCAAGGTTGAGACGATTTTGTATTTCTGCTCTGGGGCGACCCGTGCGAAAATGATTTCGCCAGCAAGTGCCTTTTTTAAATCTTCTTTACTCATTGAATCGAGTTCGCCACCGGTGACAACCCGCGCTTTGTCAGAAGTGAGGCCGATTTTGACCGCGACGGACTTAGCTGTTAAGGAAGAGTCGCCGGTAACCATAATAATTTTGATGCTGGCACGGTGACATTTCTTGATGGCTTCGTAAATTTCCGGACGTGGCGGATCGGACATGATTGCTAAGCCAACAAAGGTCAAATTGGTTTCGGCCGTGTCGATTGTGAGGCCGTCAAGTTGTTTTTCTTTATCTGTTTCTTGAGGCACCTCACGATAAGCGGTGGCAATGGAACGCAGGCCGAGGGAAGCATATTTGCGGTTGGCATCGTCAATCGCTTTTTTATCGTCTTCAGTCAGTGGCCGAACTTTGCCATTTTCTTGGATAGTGTCACAATGCGGCAGCAAATCGCTCAGCGAGCCTTTGGTGCAAATTGATAAGGTGTGATCGTCATGTTGATGAATGGTGGTCATACGCTTCCGATCTGAATCAAACGGCAGCTCTTTCAGGCGTGGATACTTAATGCTGTATGCCTTGGTATCAATGCCGGACTTTTGGGCCAAAATGACCAGTGAGGCTTCAGTCGGGGTACCTAGGATTTTCGGCCGAGCACTGCCTTTTGACGGATCAACTTCAGTATCATTATTGAAGGCAACTAAGCGGATCAGCAAATCCAGATCGGCATCGGTGCCATATTTAATGGGTTTCCCGTCCAGTTGAATCTGGCCATTATTCACGAAGCCTTGGCCAGTAACGGTGAAGGAATGAGCAGGTGTCCAGATGTGATCCACGGTCATCTGATTTTGGGTTAAGGTGCCGGTTTTATCTGAACAGATCACCGTGGTTTCGCCTAAGGTTTCAACACTATTCAGATCTTTTAACAACGCATGCTTTTTGGCCATGCGTTGAACGCCTTGAGCCAAGGACAATGTGACTGTTGGCAACAAGCCTTCAGGGATGAAGGCTACGATCATACCCAAGGCGAAAATGAAACTTTGAGCCACAGGGTAGTGGACAAAGAAGATTGCCGAAACGAAGAATACCAGACCAAGACCGATAGCAATCAGTGAAATCTGTTTGGTTAAACGATTTAGCTCTAATTGTAAGGGACTCAGACTTGGTTTTTGTTGTTGCGTTAACGCCGCAATTCGACCAAACTCGGTATTCATCCCCGTGGCAAATGCCACTGCAGTTGCCGTGCCAGCGCCAACAGTAGTGCCAGCATAAACAAGGTTTGATTCCGCGAACTCACCTTGACCAGCATCAAAGGCAACTTTTTTTGATTCAGGTACCGATTCACCAGTCAGGGCACTTTGATCAACTTGAACCGAAGTGGCCTTAATCAAGCGCGCATCAACCGGAACCGCATTGCCTGCCTGAAGATTGAAAACATCCCCAGGTACCATTTTGGTTGCATTAATTTGTTGCAGTTTGCCATCGCGATAAACTTGCGTATAAGCCGGTAGCATTTTCATTAACGAGTCAGTTGCTTTTTGAGCTTCATGTTCTTGCCAATAGCTGAAAACACCGTTGATAATATTGACCAGCCAAATGGCAATCCCTAATTCGAGGGTGCCTGACAGGATGGCGACAAAGCCGCTGACCCACAACAGAATGGCCATCACGCTTGTGAAATTTTTGAGGAAAATGAGTAATTGTGATTGTTGCTTTTCCCGAGTAATCACGTTTTCCCCATATTTTTCTAGGCGGTCGTCGGCCTCCTTCTGCGTTAATCCAGTTGACGTTGTGTGCAAATCCGTCATCAGATCCGGGACGGGATCCGTTGCAAACTTGCGCCGCGTCTCCTTTTCATTTTTCATGACTTAAGCACGTCTCCTTCATAAAGATGTTTAGCTTCATTCTAACGTTCTGAGCGGCGGAAAACACCCAAAGTGCTGTTTTTAAGTAATTAAACTTTTCGGCTTAGGCGCGGAGACCGCGTTCTAAGAATTCAACCGCTTCGTGAACGGCAGTTTCGAGATCAAAAGCGGATTGTTCACCGATAATGAGTGGTAATAGGTAACTAAGCACGGTTCCAAAAATGGCTCGTAGGACTCGGTTAAATGGCCAATCCACCAATTGTCCGTTAGCCTGATAAGTTGCATAAAGGCGCGCGGCTTTTCCCGATAACTCGTGGTTGAATTGCTCAGCGAGCTCTTGTCCTAAGGCAGCATCACGAAGAACAGTGGCTGCTAAAACCCGTAGCTGGGCTTGATTAGCAATGGCAAACTGCATACGATCATGAACAATGAACGTTAAAAAAGTGTGTAAGTCGGGCAAATCTTGTTCACCAACTTCATTAACAAACTCGGTTAATACGTTTGGCATTACTTGGCGAATCATAGGGGCTAGTAGCGCCTGAAGAATCCCATCTTTCGTCTTGAACTGCTTGTAAACTGTGCCTTCGCTGACCTGTGCCGTTTCAGCAATTTCTTTAGTGCTAGTGCGATCAAAGCCTTGACTAGCAAATAACGCTAAACTGGCCTTTAAAACGGCTTGCTGTTTAGCGGATAGATTGCTTTTGGCAAGTGAAGCGGAAAACAAATCGGTAATATTACGTGTGTGCATCGCGAGATCGCTTCCCTTCAATAAAAATTGCTCGACTTTATACTTGCCGGTATTTTCGCATCGTGAGTAGATTTAATCCAAGAAATAATAGGAAGAATCCGAATAAAGCCAACACATCCGGATAGAGGACGGCAAGCGACTGGCCTTTGGCGATAATACCGGTTAAGGCATTAGCACCATAGTATAAAGGCATGATGTGAGCGATGGGTTGCAGCCACCCAAGCATGTGATCAATTGGAATTAATCCCGTAAAGAAAATTTGGGGAATAACCACAATTGGAATGAATTGCAGCATCTGAAATTCAGTGTTAGCAAAGGTTGAAACCAACAAGCCCAGTGCCAAGGCAGTGAACGCTAATAGTAAATTGATCAAAAAGATGGCGGGGATGCTGCCAAGAATTTGAATTTTGAATACGATCAAGGAATAACCAACGATTAGCAATGTCTGAATAATGGCGAAAATACCATAACCTAGTAGGTAACCGCTAATGATTTCACCGCGGCGAACCGGCGTTGCCAGTAAACGGTATAAGGTGCCAGTGGTCCGCTCGCGCAACAAAGCGATGCCCGAAATCAAAAAGACAAAGAAGAAGACAATGAATCCCATTAAAATCGGCAACAGGGTGTCAAAGTAAGTTGAGTCGGCTGAGCCATATCGGTAATGGGTTGTTAACGTGTAACTCGGTGTTTTTGGTTGATGGGGTTCTGGAATCTGGGCTGCGCCGCGCGTGGCCTGTTTGAGAGCTGTCGCAAGCTTTTGTAAGGTGGTTGCTTGGATCTTAAGCCCTGTGGCTGCGGCTTGCATTTTTAGTTTGATAGAAGCGGCTTGCAAGGTTTGTTTCAGAATCGCGCTTTTTCCTTGATCAGCGTTGGCCAACGTCAGGGTCAGCTTATCGCCATCCTGCGTGAGCACACCGGCATAATCATGAGCCTTGATTAATGCGATGGGTTGGTCATTATTGACCTGATGCAATCGAACGTGTTTGGTATCGATCGCCTTTGTTAGTGACGAATCAACACCATGAACTGCCAAATCAGCCTTGGTGTCCGTATTGGATTGAAAAAGAAAAAAGATCAACGTCATGATAAATAAAGGCGCGATAAACATCAGGGCTAACGTGCGCTTATCGCGGAGCATTTCTTTTAAAATCCGATTAATCAACGCTTCAATGCGCATCTTGCTGCCTCCCTGCGGCTAAGAAGACCGCTTCAATCGAGTCCGTTTGATAATCTGCCTTTAATTGTGCCGGTGTCCCTTGGGCAATGGCAGTCCCGTTGCGAATCATCAATAACGTGTCCGCTTCTTCGGCGTCAGCCATGACGTGGGTCGTTAAAATAATGGCGACACCCTGATCCGCCAGACGATGCAATTCATACCAGATTTGTTGGCGCAGCTCAGGATCAATGCCAACGGTCGGTTCATCTAAAATCAACAGCTGCGGTTGACTGATGAGGGCGATGGCGAGCGATAATCGGCGCTTCATCCCGCCTGAATAATCCTTAACTGGTTGCTTTAAGGCCGGTTGCAGATTGACGACATTAGCAGCATAAGCCATTTGTTTGGTAATCTGCGCGTGTGGGACGCCTTGCATTTTGGCAAAAAATGTCAGGTTCTCGGCACCGGTTAAACTTTCATATAAGGCATCAGTCTGAGCCATGAAGCCGATTTTCGCGAGTAGGGGGCGATTCGGCACGGCTTGCCCTAAAACGCTGACTTGTCCGGTGCGTGGGCGCAACATACCCATAATGGTACTGACTAAAGTGGTTTTGCCAGCACCGCTAGGACCGATTAAAGCAAGAATTTGACCATGATTTAAGGTCAAGTTGATGTCCTTAAGCACGATCTGTTTACCATAGCCTTGGGTGAGGGCGCTGACCTGAACAGCTTGATTTGTTTGCATATTATCGCGTCACTTTCTCAATAATATAGTGAGTGCTCACTCACCTGCCATTATCGCCAATTTTGGGGTAAAAGCAACTAAAAGTTTAAAAGTCATCAGCCAAATCAATCGGATTGTTGTCAAAAGGATGGCATCTAAAAGCTGCTTCAAGCTGTGTTATAGCGACTGAAACCGCTTATGCTCCCGTTTCTGGCCGCGCCTGTGCACACCTCGTGGTATAATTATTCAGAAGTTTGATTCTAAACCATAATGGAGGAACGCGGATGCGCACCTATCTGACAAATTTATTAACTTGGTCCACCTTGATCAATCTGGTTGACATCCTCGTCGTCTGGTATGTCATTTATCGTTTGATCATGCTTGTTCGCGGTACAAAAGCGGTTCAGCTTCTGAAAGGCGTTTTTGTCATTGCTGCGATCAAGATTATTTCTTGGTTCCTTCAGTTGAAGACGGTCGGTTATTTAACTGATTTGGTTATTACTTGGAGTGTGCCAGCACTGGTTATTATTTTTCAGCCGGAAATTCGGCGTGGCCTTGAGCACCTAGGTCGCGGTTCCTTGATTTTTCGGTCGAATAATAACCAGCACGAAGTCGAAGTACGGATGGTCAAAGAACTTGATAAGGCTATTCAATATATGAGCAAGCGCCGGATCGGGGCCTTAATGACGATCCAGAAGAGTACCGGGCTGGAGGATTACATTGAGACAGGTATTCCCTTGGATGCTGATATTAGTGGAGAGCTGCTGATCAACATTTTCATACCGAATACGCCGTTGCATGATGGGGCGGTGATCATTCGGGACAATCGAATTGCGGTTGCGGCTGCATACTTACCTTTATCTGACAGCAATCTCATTCCTAAAGAACTTGGTACGCGCCATCGTGCTGCTGTCGGGATCAGTGAAGTGACCGATGCGTTGACGATCGTTGTCTCTGAAGAAACTGGGGAAGTGACGATCACAAATAACAACAACCTGATTCGTAATTTGACGCGTGATGACTATATGAAGTTTCTGACGGCGCAGTTAGTGCCAAAAGAAGAGGCGCCGAATCCGAACCCAGTTGTCAGTTTCTTTTCGCGCCGGTTTAAGTCACGTAAAAAGAAGGAGGGCAAGCAATGAATCGCTTATGGGATAATCCATGGGTTAATCGGTTGTTGGCTCTGCTTCTCGCGATTGGGCTTTTTGCTTATGTCAACGTTGAAAGCATCAACAACACCAGACAAAGTGCAAATGATGATACAACCTTGGTTGCCAACAAAACCCAGACCGTGAAAGTGCCGTTACAGGTAAATGCCAACACGGACAAGTATTTTATTACCGGTTATCCGTCAAAAGTTTCAGTTGCATTGACAGGAACGGCTTCATTAGTCACGATGACCGCCAACACCCAAAATTTTCGGATCATTGCTGATCTTACCAAACTCGGTGTTGGCAAGCATCGTGTTCGGTTGAAGGCAGAAGGTTTGAATAAGGATTTGAGTTATTCGATTTCGCCTAAATCTGTGACCGTTGACATTCAGGTTCGGGACAATAAGACGATGCCGATTCAGGTTCGCTATAATAAAGCCAGTATCGCATCCGGGTATGCAGCTGGTGAGCCAAAGCTGTCGACGCGAACAGTGGATGTCACTGGCGCACGATCCGTGATTGACTCGATCGCACAGGTTGTGGCAAATGTCTCGCTGTCGCACAATACCCGGAGTACGGTTGACCAAGAGGTGCTGTTACAGGCGCTTGATGAGAACGGCAATACGATGAATGTTGTGTTGGCACCGCAGACTGTTCATGTAACCTTACCGATTTCTCAACCTAGCAAGAAACTTACCGTGGAGCTAAAACAAACTGGGAATGCCGTGCCAGGACGCACGTATGTCTTGTCCTCTGACACAAAACAGGTTACCGTATACGGAGACCAAAGTAGTTTGGACAAGTTGAGTAAATTAACCGTGGACGTCGATGTCAGCGGTATTAGCACGACGACAACTCGGACTTACAACGTGACTGATTTGAATGATGGCATTTCTGCTGCTAGTCCGAAATCACTTAAAGTGACGGTTAGTGTTGGCAACACTGGTAATGATGATAATAACAACAATGGCGGTTCAACAGCGAGCGCCAGTACTTCGAGTTCGAGCGCCGCAAGCACCTCGAGTGCCAGTGAATCAGACTCAAGTACATCAACAAGCGACAATAATGGCTGAAAGAAATGAGGAAGAATTAAGATGACAAAGTATTTTGGTACTGATGGCGTTCGTGGCATTGCAAACAAGGAACTAAGTCCGGAAATGGCTTTCCGGCTAGGGCGGACAGGCGGCTATGTTTTGACGCAGCACAAAGAAGATGCGAGTCGACGCCCATTGGTTTTGGTTGCTCGCGATACACGAATCTCAGGGCAGATGTTGGCTGATGCTTTAATTGCTGGCTTGCTTTCTGTTGGGATTGAAGTGCTGGATTTAGGCGTGATCACAACGCCTGCTGTTGCTTATTTAATCAAGATTCAAGGCGCCGATGCTGGTATCCAGATTTCGGCGTCGCATAATCCGGTTGCCGATAATGGCATCAAGTTCTTTGGAGCGGACGGCTACAAATTGTCTGACGATACTGAAGAAGAAATTGAAGCCTTACTGGATGCGCCAGAAGACAAACTTCCACGGCCGGCTGCTGAAGGATTAGGTACAGTAGACGATTATCCTGAAGGCGCACTCAAGTACACCCAATTTCTTGAGCAAACCTTGGCAGATGATCTGAGTGGCATTCATGTGTGCTTGGATGGCGCAAATGGTGCAACGAGTGGGTTAGTTAGTCGAATTTTTGCTGATCTTGAGACCGATTTTGATACAATGGCAATCAGTCCAGATGGGCTTAATATCAATGCTAACGTTGGTTCAACGCATCCGCAGGCGTTATCGAAATTTGTCGTCGAAAAAGGTGCTGATGTTGGCCTCGCGTTTGACGGTGACGGTGATCGCTGTATCGCAGTTGATGAACAAGGCAATATCGTTGATGGCGACAAGATTATGTTCATTCTCGGTAGTTATATGAAGTCACAGGGCCGGCTGAAGCAGGATACTGTCGTCACCACTGTTATGAGTAATCTTGGGTTATATAAGGCATTAGAAGCGAATGGCATGAAGTCCGTGCAAACGGCCGTCGGTGATCGCCACGTTGTCGAAGCCATGCGCAAAGATGGCTATAATATTGGCGGCGAACAGTCTGGCCACGTTATTTTGTTTGATTATCACAATACCGGGGATGGCATGCTAACAGGCATTCACTTGTTAAATGTCATGAAGAAAACCGGCAAGAAGTTGTCTGAATTAGCCGCACCTGTTCAAGACTATCCGCAGAAACTGGTTAATGTGAAAGTTGCGGACAAGGAAAATTGGCAAGCTTATCCAGAAATCCAAAGTGCCATTGATACCGTCGAAAAAGAAATGGCCGGTGATGGCCGTGTTCTGGTTCGCCCTTCAGGCACTGAACCTTTGTTGCGGGTCATGGCCGAAGCCAAAACCGAAGATTTGGTTTCCCGTTATGTGGATCAAATCGTGGATGTGGTGAAGCAAGAAATGGGCAGCAAGGAAGATTAGCTGCTGTCTTTATCAAAAATTTAAACTTTATTTTAACCGAGTTGTCACGGGTCTCATCGACAACTCGGTTTTTTTGTCTGGTGATAGCATTCGCAATTGGCACACTTTGAAAGCGCGTTCATAAAATCTCAAAGCCAGTGTGCATAAGAATTGGGTAAATTAATATAGACCAATATATATGTTTCAAGTATACCAGTGAAAAAATGGTGTTGACATATAGCCTATTAAAAACTATAGTTAGCTTTGCTTTCAACAATACCAATAAAAAAATCTGTCTAAACCAATTTTTAGACAAAAATGAAAAGGATGTTGACTATGTGTGGAATTGTTGGCGTTATCGGTAAAAAGAATGCAACGCACATCTTGCTTAAGGGATTAGAGAAGTTGGAATACCGCGGCTATGATTCAGCCGGCATTTACGTGAATGACCAAGCCGGCCATGATCATTTAATTAAGCGCGTCGGCCACATTTCCAATCTTGAAGAAGCGGTTACGCCTGATGTTCAAGGCGTTATGGGGATTGGCCATACGCGCTGGGCAACCAATGGCGGCCCTACCGAAGCCAACGCCCATCCGCATGTTTCCAATGACGAACGGTTTTATCTGGTGCATAACGGCGTTGTGACCAATGCTAACGAACTGAAGCAGCAGTACTTGCAAGACATTGAATTACAGAGTGATACGGATACCGAAGTTGTTGTTCAGCTGATTGCCTTGTTTGCCCGCGAAGGTCTGTCTGCTAAGGAAGCACTGCGCAAAACCTTGAAAATGATCCAAGGTTCTTATGCTTTCTCGATGGTTGATCGCCTTGACCCAACAGTGCTGTATGTTGCTAAAAACAAGAGTCCATTACTGATTGGCCGTGGTAAAGGCTTTAATGTGGTGGCTTCTGATGCCTTGGCAATGCTTAGTGAAACCGATCAGTTTGTTGAACTGAAGGATCAGGAAATCGTGACCTTGACGGCTGATGCCATTCACATTGAAACGATTGACGGCAAAGTTGAGGAACGTAAGCCATTCACCGTTAAAGTTGATGATGGTGAAGTTTCTAAAGGTACGTACCCATTCTTCATGCTTAAAGAAATCGACGAACAGCCAATCGTTATGCGGCGTTTGGTCGAAAAGTATACCGATGATCATGGCAACATCGTTTTGCCAGAAGATTTGCTGAAAGCTTTACAGCAAGCTGATCGTTTGTATATCGTTGCGGCTGGTACCAGTTATCATGCCGGTTTAGTCGGTGCACCTTTGTTCGAACAATTGGCAGGTATTCCGACAGAAGTGCATGTTGCTTCTGAGTTTGCCTATCATCAACCACTGTTGTCCAAGCACCCACTGTTCATTTTCCTAACCCAAAGTGGGGAAACTGCTGATATCCGTCAGGTCCTTGTGTCAGTCAAGGAACGCGGTTATCAGACATTAACGATCACAAACGTTGCCAGCTCAACGCTTGCTCGTGAAGCAACCTTTATGTTGCAGTTGCATGGCGGCCCAGAAATTGCGGTTGCTTCTACCAAAGCTTACACGGCACAAATCGCCGTTGAAGCGCTCGTATCGAAAGCAGTCGGCGAGGCTAAAGGATTGCAGGCTGCTAAGGACTTCGATGTGATCCATGAACTTGGGTTGGCAGCAACTGGTCAGCAGGCTTTGATTGACCAAAAGGATCGCATCCATGAACTAGCAACTGACATGTTCAAGACCACGCGCAATGCTTTCTACATTGGCCGTGGCGATGATTACTATGCCAGCATGGAAGCAGCATTGAAACTCAAGGAAATCAGTTATGTTCAGGCAGAAGGCTTTGCAGCTGGTGAATTGAAGCATGGTACGATTGCTTTGATTGAAAAGAATACGCCAGTGGTTGCAATCATTTCTGATCCGGTTACAGCAGCGCGCACTCGCAGCAATGCGGACGAGGTGCAAGCTCGCGGTGCCAAGGTGCTTCATATCGCAATGGCTAGTCAAGCCCAAGATGGTGACCAAATCGTTGTCGATGAAATCAATCCATTACTTGCACCGCTTTTGACGATTATCCCGGCACAGCTCTTGGCTTACTTTACTAGTGCGGATCGTGGTTACGATGTTGACCGTCCGCGTAATCTGGCTAAGTCAGTGACCGTTGAATAATCGCTAAGAATTTCATTTGGTGATCGGTGTCATTCATGTCAAGATGTGGATTCAATCCCCAGCTTGGTGTCTGACGTTGTAGCGGATCGTGATCCATGTATATAAAAAAGTGTTGCATCACGGGCATCCTCGTGATGCAACACTTTTTTAATAAGCACAAATTAAGTATTTGTGCGCTAAGTGACACGTTGCAAATCGGGAAGAACTTTATTTCAAGTAACCTTCACTCAAAGTCATAAACTGTTGCGCATCTTTGGCGGCTAAATCAATGCCTTGCTGCCAGAAATCCGGTTGCGTTAAGTCAACCCCGAGATGTTTTTTCGCTAGTGCTTCTGTTGTCATATTCGCCGTATCCCGCAACAAAGCAATGTAATCATCTTCAAAATTATCAGATGCTTGGGCCTTTGCGTAAATACCGCTAGAGAACAGATAACCAAAAGTGTAAGGGAAGTTGTAGAACGGTGGGTTGTCGAAGTAGAAATGCAGCTTGTCTGCCCAATACATGGGATCAAAAGAACTTAGACCACCTGCATAGGCCTGTTGTTGCGCAGTCGTCATAAGTTCTTTCAGTCGTGGCACACTGACAATTCCCTTTTCCCGTTCCTGATAGAAACTGTCTTCAAACAGGAAGCGAGCATGGATATTTAACAGCATCGCCAATGGATTGGCCATTTTAGCGTCTAACAAATTAAGTTTCTCAGCCGGTGAGGTTGCTGCTTTGACTGTGGCATCTGCAACGATTAATTCTGCAAAAGTTGATGCAGTTTCGGCAACATTCATTGCATAATCTTGACGCAGTAGCGGCATATCTTTCAAAATACTGCTGTGGAAAGCATGGCCCAATTCGTGGGCAATGGTGGAAACACCAGATGCTGAACCATCGAAGGTCATGAAAATACGACTTTCTTTGACATCTGGGACGCTGGTCATGTAACCGCCAGCGCGCTTGCCTGGCCGATCTTCAGCTTCGATCCAGCCATTTTCAAATGCCTGTTTGGCAAAGGCAGCCATTTTAGGTGAGAACTTGGCAAAGTTGTTCACAATAAATTCGGCGGCCTCATCGAAGGTATAGGTCTTTGGCTGAAAATCGCCCACGATGACTGGCGCCCATTGGTCATACCATGGCATTGTTGGCTTGCCAGTTAATTCGGCCTTGCGCGTGAGGTAAGCAGCAAAAGGCTGTTTGTTGGCGCTGATGGTGTGCCACATTTGATCCAGCGTGGCACGTTGCATGCGATTGTATTGCAACGGCTTGAAAAGATAATCCGGATAATGATGCAACCGATAATTCGTAAGCCGGAAGCCGGCAATGTGATTCAGGGTCTCACCAAACAGACTGGCATGATCGTCCCACGTTTGTTCCCAAACGTTAAAGACTTGTTCACGCGTTTTAGTGTCAGGATCGCCTTCGAATTTATTCTGGGTTTGGCCAGCACTAAGCTCTGTGGTTTTGCCATCTTGTGTGATTGGGAACTTAAGACTGCCACTCAAGGTGGTGTAATGATCGCTCCAGCCAGTAAAACCATCGACTGCCAGATCGTTAATCATCGTTTCGGTTTGATCATCTAACAGTTCCTTTGCCTGGTCGCGCATTTCTTGCAAGCCAAAACGACTAGCGCTTAAAGCTGATGTGGTCGTTAGCTGATCGAAAGCTGCTTGTGACATGGCTGCGAGTTTTTTGGCCAGCGGGTTGTTAATGTTTTGAAAACGGGTATAAAGTGTCGTGAGCTGACCTTGAACAGGCCCGGTTTTCAGATTAGCTGTATCAGCGCTGGCAATCATCTCGACGAAGCTGCTAGTAGTAGCGAGGCCTTTGCCAATGTCTTCCAGCAGTTGCCAAAGTGTGATGAAATCGGTAAACTCAGGAGCATCGTGGTCAGGGGCCCAAGCGGCTACTTTTGACTCCAGTTGAGGCAATTTGGCCGTCACATCGCTAATTCGGTCGGCAAGTTGCGGTGAGTCGATACCACCGGGGAAAATCGAATCGAGGTTCCAGTTAATTGGATAAGACATATTGGCACTTCCTTTCGAAATAGCTTTATTATACCGTAGATGAGAAAAGTCTGAGTGAAAGCAGGTAGAAGTTTGTGACGTCTTTTAAAAAACATTGGGGGTTGTGGCTGGCGGCAGTCCTTTTGTTTGTCTTGTTCTTTAGTTCCAGTATGACTTACAAAGAGCAAACAACGGTGCCGTTATTGGAACGCTTGTTACACAATGAACCGTTTAAGCAAGCCTTAAGTGATATTCATTTTAATTATGCGGGTGAACAGCAATCAATTGCTGAGGTAGGTTATTTTAAATTTGTTGAATTTTTCATTCGCAAAGGTGCGCATGTCAGCATCTTTTTCCTATTAGGTCTTGGTCTGACACAAGGCACGTTTATGTATCAGAAAAATCGTTGGCTGCATTGGCCGCTAATGGTCTTAAGTTGTACCGGTGTTGCGGCATTTGACGAGTTTCATCAAATGCTGACAGGCGGGCGGACACCGCTTTTCCAAGATGTGATGCTCGATACTGCTGCTGCGGCTGTGGCCGTGACCTTAATGTGGTTATGGTTATGGCGGCAGAAGCGTCATTGAATAAAGTGCCGATCTTTGCTATAATTTTAGCGATTCATATGCTCCTAAACTTACGAAAAGAGGGTTTATCATGTCAGGACATTCCAAATGGCATAACATTCAGGGCCGTAAAAATGCTCAGGATTCGAAACGTGGTAAAATTTTCCAGAAATTATCACGTGAATTATACATGGCAGCAAAGCAAGGTGGTCCTGACCCCAGTGGTAATCCTTCCCTTCGTTTAGTCATGGACAAAGCTAAAGCTGCCAATATGCCAAAAGACAATATTAAGCGTGCTTTAGATAAAGCAAGTGATCGTGATGCGGCCAACTATGACGAAGTGACCTATGAAGGCTATGGGCCAGGTGGTGTGGCGATTTTGGTTGAAGCTTTGACCGATAATCGCAACCGGACTTCCAGTACCGTACGAGTGGCGATCACCCGACACGGTGGGAACATGGCAGCTGCTGGTGCGGTTTCATACATGTTTGATCGAAAAGGTTATCTGGTGATTAGCCGTGATGACCTTGATGTTGACGAAGATCAGATGCTAGAAGATGCGCTTGAAGCCGGTGCAGAAGATATGCAGACTTCAGATGAGGCATTTGAAATCTACACCGATCCTAAAGAATTTGCTCAGGTTCGCGACGCGCTTGAGGAAAAAGGGTACAAGTTTGTCCAAAACGAACTGACAATGGTTCCGCAAAACCTGACCCCGATTCCAGAAGATAAAGTTGAACAATTCCAAGCTATGATTGATCAATTGGAAGACGACGATGATGTGCAGGAAGTTTACACAGCCGGCGACTGGCCAGACGATTAATGCATCGATTGATAGCTAGTGATCAAGACGAGGGAAAATCCTCGTCTTTTTTTCTGCCCAAAATAGTAAAGAGGACGGGGTGATATATGACGCTCGCGAACTCTTTTAATACAGGGGGAAAAACGATGCAATCGGTGAATAAGCTTTTGACAATTGCGCTGGAAAAGGGTGCTAGCGATATTTACTATTTGCCTAGTCCGCAAGGTTATTTGATTCGCCTACGGGTACCGACGGGCTTGGTAACAATCGCCGAGCGAGACAGCAAACGTGGGCAGCAAGAAATTAATTACTTGAAATTTATGGCGGGCATGAATGTTGCCGAACATCGCCGCGTTCAATTGGGAGCCTTTTATCAAAAGGAATCAGCAGCTTTTTTACGGTTAAGTTCAGTGGCTGACTTTCGCGGTGGTGAATCACTGGTAGTTCGCATAATCAAAGGCATTCCAGATGCTGCAGGCGCACGTCATCTGTTAGATCGTCTGTTGGGTATTTTACTGCAGAAACGCGGCATGCTGACCCTAGCTGGGCCGACTGGGTCAGGAAAAACGACATTACTCTATCAGTTAGCGACGCGTTTGGCGGAATCACGAATGGTCTTGTCGATCGAGGATCCAGTTGAGATCAATCAGCCGCAATTCTTACAGTTGCAAGTCAATCCGGAGGCAGACATGACCTATCCGCAATTACTGAAGGCGGCGCTGCGCCATCGACCAGACGTCTTGCTGATTGGAGAAATTCGTGATCGACAAACAGCGCAAAGTGCTTGCGAAGCGGCGATTAGCGGTCACATTGTCCTAGCGACCGTGCATGCCCGATCAGCGGCGGATACACCCTTAAGGCTGAGCAGTTTTGGCTTGCCGGATGAGTTAGTAGCGGCGGCATTGACGGCGAGTGCGGCGATCAGTTTGCAGTATCGGCCAATGATTCACCCAGTGGCGGAAGTCGTGGTTTTCAAGCAAGTAGGGCAAGCTGATCAGGAGGTGGTTTCGTGAGCATGCCGCTGGTGATTCAGGAACGGTTTTGCCGTCAAAGCGCTGCGTTAATTGCTGCTGGTTTTAGTTTGCCGGATGTGTTTGCTTATTTGCGTGTGAGTATACCGAAATACCGGCGAATTTGGGAACGAATCGAAACGGATTTGGCTTCTGGCATCGGATTGCCAGAAGCAGTTGGCCATCAGGCATTAGCTCCCATCCTCTTTCAACAACTGCAACTAGCACAGGTTCATGGGGATTTGGCAAAGGCATTGGCCGTGGCTGGTGATTACTTAGGCTTGCGAGTGCGGAATCGTCAGCGGATTGGTCAACTGTTAATTTACCCACTTGTGTTACTGGGCATGCTTGTTACCTTGCAAGTGGTCGTTGTGTTTGGCGTGTTGCCAGCCTTGGCGTTACCACAATCGCATTTAGTGCATACGCAGTTAATGACCATGGGTGGGGGCTTAGCCGCCGGGTTGTTAATATGGCTCGGGTGGCATCGACTGACGTTGGCTCAACGCTTGCAACTCTTACAACGATTGCCTGGTGTCCGTGGCGTCATGCAAGTGTACTATCAGTTTCAGTTCACAGCCGGAGCCGCCCACTTCTTACTGGCAGGTGCTGAGATTGCCGACTTTTGCCGACACTTGATAACCGTTGGCGGTCCGTTGGGTGATTTAGGAGCACGCATTCAACAAAAGATTCAACAAGGGGCTGAGTTGGCCGATGCGTTACATGAAGCCTTTGTGCCACCTGAAGTTGCCCGTTTATTGACAATGGGCCAGACACATCACTTAGTGGCGACCGGCTTAAAACTTTTTGGTGAACAACTATTTTTACAGTTGCAGCAACGTTTAGAACGACTGGTGAACTTGGTGCAGCCATTGCTGTTTTTGCTTATTGGTGGCGAAATTTTACTGGTTTATTTGCAAATTCTCTTACCACTCTATCAATCTTTCGGAGGATGACCATGCGACGCAAACGATTACGGGCTTTTACATTGATTGAAGTGATTGCAGCACTTGGGGTCATTATTTTATTGACGTTAGCTTTGGTTTTGACAATCCAAGGGCAAATGAAACGTGTTGAAAGTCAGAATCTAAAAGCTACGGTGGCAACTGTGAATTCACAAATTGAAATGGCCTATAACGAGCCGGATGCTGACAAGAAATCACTTAAAACAATTCCTGATTTAGTCAGAGAAGGCGTGATTACCGATGCGCAGGCGAAGGACTTGGAAAAAGGCAAGGCAACGATGAGCGGTGACAATCCGCCGAAATTTAAAGTTCCTTGAAACGGCTGCGTGGCTTTGTGATGCTTGAAGTGGTGGCGGTCTTGGTTGTGCTAGCGGGTTTAACACTGGCAGCCGTTCCTATTGGGCAAAGTGTGATTCGCCGTCATCAGGAGACCAAGTTTATCGAAACTATGCGGGAACAATGGCAATCAATGGGGATGAAGGCATATGCCACGCATAAAATTGGCACCATGTCTGTCAATGATGAGGCACGTCAGGTGACATTTAGTCTTTTTAATGGTTCAAAACGAATTTTGCCATTTCCGCCATCCTTGAAATATGACGATAAAATTCCTACAAAAACGACGAGAGAACCATCAGGTAAATTGAAAGGCAACCGCAGCGTAAATTTTCTCAGTCAAGACGGCTATTACTGGCATATAACCCTACAGTTTGAATGGGGGCGGTTCTTATTCCAAAAAGTACCAAAACATTAACAGGTTCTTTGTTAATTGAACATCTTGCAGCTCTGGGGGTGCTCTTGCTGGCGGTTGGTTGGTTAATGGTGTTAGTGCGGTTATATGACCGAGTTGTGGTTGAATCCAGACAGCGAACGACGGCCTATTATGCGGCACGGGTGGCGCTTGTTCATTTGCCAGTACGAGGCGGAGAGACGACGGTTCAAGTTGGACCTGATGTGTGGCAAGTAACCGTCAATACGCAGGAGGTAAAGGCGCATGCCCAAAAGGGTCGATCAACATATACGTTCACGCCTTAAAGGCTTTACTTTAATTGAAGTGGTGGTCAGCCTGATTTTACTTGCGGCGGTCATGCTGTTATGGCGACCGGTTTTATTGCATGTCACGCGGTTCACGCTTCAAGACCATGTGCTAATCACGTCATTGCAAGCAGAGCATGACTTGCAAATGTTTGTACGAGATAAAAAGTTGCGGTCTGTGGCCTTAATGTCGGTAAGGGTGAGAAGTCCCGAGAAAGCTTACACGATCAATTTTTATCAGACCAAACATTTTCGCGGTATGGTTCGTGTGATGGGATCTGAAAATGGGCATATGCCATTATTTACGCATCTAACCGGTGTCAATTTTAGCAAGGTAGCTCAAGGCTTTCGCTATCGTCTGTATTTGACGACTTCGCAGAAGATTGACGGTGGGGTGCAAATCGATGAAGATACGCGGTAGTGTTTTGATCAACACACTGATACTGTTTGCTTTACTCCTAATGCTGACTGTTGGCGCGATGCAACGTTTTCGTGATTGGCAGGAAAGTTATCAGGTGCTTGAACAGGTAGAAAAGCGCCAATTTACGGAGGCATACAACCATTGGCGAGAACAGATGTCTGATAAATCGAAAAGCGAGGCTGATTCCTCGACTTCAGCTGGCAAGGAATCTGATACATCAGCTATTCGATCAGCGCCGCCAGCGATTGGTGAGACCAAAGAAGCGACTAAGGAACAGCTTGAATCAACTCAATCAGGGATTCACGCGCTTGAATAAGCTTTTCTCAATCGGTACACTGGTAAGCGGAGTGTCGGCGATGACCAGCACCTGCACGCATCGTTTTTTAGGCCTGAAACCGTATTGATAGGGGGAAGCATCTTGGCCCACGAACATCTAGAGAAGCTGTACAATGTTTTGGATGAAAGCACGACAATTTTGCATCAACAATTGAAAACATCTTTTATTGCTGCTGTTATTGAGGCGGGAGAGGATCTTGCGTCGGGCAACGTCATGCAAGAAGACGGTGTTCCCAACGATGAAGCTAAAAAGAAGCTAACAGCGTTGTTTGATCAGATCAAACTCGCCACCTATGAGCCGGAAGAGATTCGTCAAGCCATTCAATTAGTGCTTGTTAAGGCAATCAAGGTAGATGGCATTGAACCCAATAAGCAAGTCACGCCTGATGCCATGGCCAGTCTTGCGACATTTATGGTGACGGTTTTTGCGCAACATCTGCCAAAAAAGATGCAAGTTGCCGATCTGGCCGTCGGGACGGGGAACCTTTTATTTGCTGTGATGAATCAGCTCCACAATGCGCGTCAGGTGGCAGTCAAAGGCTACGGCATTGATAATGACGAAACCTTATTGGCAGTTGCCGGCATGAGCAGTACGTTGCAACAGTTAGATGTTGATCTTTTTCATCAGGATGCCTTAGATAATCTTTTGTTTAAAGACATCGATGTTGTTGTTTCTGATTTGCCAGTTGGTTACTACCCGGTTGACGAACGCGCCAAGCAATTTGAGACCGCGGCGGCCAAGGGACATTCTTATGCGCATCATTTGTTAATCGAGCAAAGTATGCGGGTCTTGAAGCCAGGAGGACTGGGTTTGTTTTATGTGCCGAGTCAGGTTTTCCGTTCTGAAGAAGCGGCGGGGCTGACAGCTTGGCTGGCGAAGTCGACCTACTTCCAAGGGTTATTGAATTTGCCGGAAGATTTCTTTGCTGACCAAAAGGCGGAGAAGAGCCTGCTGGTTTTACAGAAACCGAGTCCGGATGTCAAACGTGCTAAGCAGATCTTGTTAGGCCAATTTCCGGATCTAAATGACCGCGATGCTTTTGCCACGTTTATTGACAAAGTGAAGGATTGGGCAGCTGCTAATATTGCGTGATTGATTGATTTTTAAGTAACGAAAAAGGAGAGCTGACAAACGCTTGTCTTGTCAGCTTTTTTTGTCATTTCAAAACACTTTTCATCTTGTGATAGCAAGGCGGTATGGCTGCTGTCACAGGATTTAGGACGTTAGAATAGACTTTACTGATCCGGTCGCCACTGCCTTTTTAAACTGGAATCGGTTAGAATGGGTTATCAAACTTAAGGAGAATTAATATGTCATTATTAAGCGTGGCCTACCTGCTGATTGCAATTATTTCAGTTGGTGTGACCATCTTTGATATCATTCAAGTTCGGATACATGCGCAACCAAAAGTCTGGCGTATCCTTTTGTATCTTGCGGTGGCAGCCTTTTCTCTGGTGTTGACCTTGCAGCAAAGTCAACATTTTGACGATCTTGTCAGCGGGGTCTTTATTGTCGTTATGTTTATCTGTTTTGCCTGCTGGCAGAAGGGTCTTGCTGATGCTGCGATGATTGGCGGGCTTGGTAGCATTCGATTGTATCAGAATCTTTCTGGCGTTGTTTTACAGGCAAATGCTGGGGGGACGCTGCTATTGGCGCAAGCCGGTCAAGTGACGGTTTTAAAACTGCAGTTTCGCCAGTCGCCAACAGATCTACAAAGCTTTTTGGTCGATAAAATGCCACCAGAACAGATTCAAATCGTGACAGGGTGATCAGTTGGGCGTTTTCTGAAAATGGTGTATAATTTTTTCTGATACGATTCAAAGAGCTGGGATATTTCTGCATTTGCAAAGACAGAACCTGTTATGTCCTGATTTTTTTCGGGTTAACACGTTTATAGGAGGATGAGCATGCAAGCCAAGAAAGATGACAAGCCCGAACTAGCGCGTCACTTGAAAAGCCGACACGTGCAACTGATTGCGATTGGTGGAACGATTGGGACAGGCCTTTTTCTAGGATCTGGTCAATCCATCCACACCGCTGGGCCTTCCATCTTACTAGCTTATCTCATCACAGGTGGGATTTGTTTTCTAATTATGCGGGCATTGGGTGAACTGCTGATGTCCGATGTGAATTCACATACGTTTATTGATTTTATTAGCCAATATATGGGAAAAGATGCTGGTTGGGTGACTGGCTGGACCTACTGGATTTGTTGGGTGGCGGTCGCCATGGCCGAAGTGACAGCGATCGGTCTCTACATTCGATTCTGGTTGCCAGGAGTTCCTCAATGGCTGCCGGGCCTGATTGCACTGGCAGTGTTGCTGCTAATGAATCTGGTTAGCGTTGGGTTGTTTGGTGAGGCGGAGTTCTGGTTTGCCTTGATTAAGATCGTGGCCATTATTGGGTTAATTGCGCTCGGCGTCTTTATGCTGTTTGTGCACTATAAAACGCCTGTTGGCTATGCCAGCCTAAGCAACCTCGTTAATGACGGCGGCTTTTTTCCAAAAGGAATGAGCGGGTTTCTAATGTCGCTGCAAATGGTGGTGTTTAGTTTCGTCGGGATCGAAATGGTCGGGTTGACTGCTAGTGAAACCAAAGATCCGCATAAAGTGATTCCAGAAGCGATCAATGAGATTCCGATACGGATTTTACTGTTTTATATTGGCGCATTGTTTGTCATTATGTGCATCTACCCATGGCGCGATGTGTCACCCGTTAATAGTCCTTTTGTCGAGGTTTTTCGTAATGTCGGGATTCCAGCCGCCGCCGACATTATTAATTTTGTGGTGTTGACAGCGGCAGCATCTGCCTGCAATTCATCTATTTTCAGCACTGGCAGATTACTCTTCTCACTGACATTAACTGGTAAAAGCAAGTCCGCGCGTTGGACTGCTAAACTGTCTCGGCGACAAGTGCCAGCGCGGGCCATTATGATTTCAACAGGAGCCATTGCTGTGGCTGTCATTTTGAACCTTTTTTTACCGGAGTCTGTTTTCGCACTGGTTTCAAGTGTTGCTACAATCAGCTTTTTATTTGTTTGGGGCATGATTGTCCTCGCTCACTTGCGCTATAAGAAACAACATCCGCGCGGAACGGATTTTCCAATGCCATTTTATCCTTATTCAAATTATCTTATTTTGGCGTTTTTAGGGCTGACTGCTGTGATTATGATTTTTGATCGGGCAATGCTGTCCGCATTGATCTTTGCGGTTATCTGGATTGCAACATTATTCACCTTGCGCCGATTGCACGCTGATCATAAAGCTCACGAAGACAAAACAAAAGACGGTATTTAATCTGATTGAGTGAGCACTCGCTTCAATAACGGAAAAGATACTTGAGGACTCATATAAAAGTGAAAATAATTTTGAGTGAACACTCAAAATTATTTATTTTAGGGTTGACTAACTTTAGCAACGCGTTATGCTATTGATGGTTCGTAGATCAACACGCATCCGTCATCATGATGGCGGTTTATAGAGAGAGGGGCCGACAATGGCAAAAGTCGTGACATATCGCCACTTGACAGACGATGTTGTTGCTGCACCTGATCAAGAAACCGAGATCCCGGATAATTATCGCTGGGAGCCTTCGTGGCGGTTCCGGATCAAAGCAAATTTGGTTTATGCGGGTTCTTGGCTTTTTGCCCAAGGGTATTGCCGCAGCGTCTTACATGTTCGCAATCGCAAGGCCTTTCGCCAGGCTGCCGGACGCGGTTATTTTGTTTATGGTAATCACACCCAGCCTTTTGGGGATGTTTTCACACCCATGCGCGTGAATCAGTCGCGCCGGGTTTTTACGTTGGCATCACCGGCTAATCTCAGCGTGCCAATTCTAGGACGAATCGTGCCTTATGGTGGCGGTTTGCTGGTGCCAAGCAAGTTACATCAATTGCGCCCGTTTGCTCAAGCCATTCGGCGCGTTATCAAACAACGACATGTGGTCATGATTTATCCTGAAGCCCATGTCTGGCCTTACTATACCGGCATTCGGCCGTTTGAAAATGGTGCTTTTCATTATCCGGTGACAACCAATGCACCAGTATTTGCAACCACAATGACTTATCAAGCCCGGCGGTGGCGGCAAAAGCCACGCCGGATCTTGTATGTCGATGGCCCTTTTTGGCCAGATGAACAGTTACCGCTCAAAGCGCGTCAGCAGCAGTTAGAGGCGCAAGTTCGAACGGCGATGACTACTCGCGCCGCCTTGAGTACGGCAACGTATATTCACTATCAGCAGCGAGAGGAGGCGGACTCATGACGATGAACATCATGTTTTGCGGTGATGAGAAGATGACGGATGGCGTTTTGATTGCTACCTTGTCATTGATGCGGCATACCGATCAACCATTGCATATTTATGTGTTAACCGCCAAGCTAAACGTCAATGGCCATGCTTACCAGCCATTCTCTGCGGTGACGGCTGAGCGCATGGCTGACTTGATGCGGCAGGAGAATCCGCAGCACCGCTTGACGCGGATTGACATCACTGATTTATTTATGGCTAATCCGCCGCAAGCAAACATGACCACGATGTTTACCCCTTATTGCATGTTGCGTTTGTATGCTGATTTGATTCCTGAGTTGCCAGATCGTGTGTTGTATCTTGATACTGATATTGTGTGCCGTCGATCGTTTAGCAACCTGTATCAAGAACCAATGAAAGACGTCGATATTGCTGGTGTATTGGATCATTATGGCAAATGGTGGTTCCATCATAAATTAACCTGGTTTGATTACATTAATTCCGGGGTTTTGCTGATGAACCTTGCTAGCATTCGGCAAGATGGCTTGCTGGTTCGCTGTCGGCGCCTGATCCGCCATCGTTGGCTGTTTATGCCAGACCAAAGTGCACTGAACATCATTGCAAAGTCAAAGCAGATTTTGCCGCGGAAGTATAATGAACAACATAAAGTCGAAACGGATACTGTCTTCCAACATTTCACCACCTCATTCCGTTTCTGGCCGCGGTTTCGTATTGTGACGGTCAAGCCATGGCAAATCAGTGCTGTTCATCAACAACTTGGCCTTCATGAATATGATGATCTATTAAACGATTATCGTCAGTTGGCCCCAAAATTGAAAGAAGTGTCTTAAATGCCTCAACAAACTACGGTTCCCATTTTCTTTTCTGTCGATGACGGTTACGTACCGTGTCTGGCTGTTGCCTTGACATCTATTCGAACGAATAAAGATCCGCAAACTGATTTCGTTATCAACATTCTTAACAGTGGTTTACTTCAAAAGAATCAGACGCGGCTTGCGGCTTTAGCAGCGCCGCATTTTACCATTAACTTTATCGACATGGACGCGGTCACGCAGCAGATTAGTGGCGACACAAATAAACTGCGCGGCGATTATGTGACGTTGACGATTTATTTCCGGCTATTCATTGCTGACATGTTCCCGCAATATGATAAAGCAATTTATATTGATGCCGATACGGTTGCCGATGGTGATTTGGCAGAATTGTTTACGACTGACCTAGGCGATAATTTAGTCGCTGGTGTTGCAGATCCGGTGATGATGACATACCCGGAAACCATTGAATACATTCAGCGTGATTTTGGTGTTCAACCAGGTGAATACATCAATTCCGGGGTATTGATTTTGAATCTCGCGCAGATGCGGCAGGAACATTTCTCCGACCGGTTTCTGCATTTGCTAAAAACGTATCATTTTACAATGATTGCTGCGGATCAAGATTACATCAATGTGATCGCACAGCATCGAATCAAGTACCTGTCAAAAACTTGGAATATGCAAACAGGTGTCCCGACTGCTGCTGAATCAGGCGGCAAGTTAATTCACTACAATCTTTTTGGCAAGCCATGGCATTACCGCGATGCTAAGTTAGCGGCAAACTTTTGGCATTATGCGCCAGCATCTGGTTTTGAAACGGATTTGAAGCAGCAGTTGGCGGCATTTACGCCGGCTGATCGACAATCGGATCGGGACAGCATGGCGGCGATGCTAAAAACCGCCGTTCAAGTTTGCCATACCGATAACACGATCTTGAACGCAATCAAGCATGGTGAACAGGTGGCGCTATGAAATCCGGCAAGTTTGTTGGACCAGACCGAGCCGCGGTGATCGAAAATATTCGTCGCGCGGTGGCGGCTAAGGCATTCAACGTTAAGGTGGAAGAACACGACCCGACTTTCTCGGAAGCACAAGAAACAGCTATTATTGATCATTATTTACATCAGCGGCAACGCTGGACATTCCGAGTGAAAACTTTTATTTGCCGATTGCTGGTGAATGCTTATGCAGTGAGGGTCACCAGCGATGTTGAAGTTGTTGGGGTTGAAAAGATTCGGGCGATTAAAAGCGGTGGTGTCATCACGAGCAACCACTTTAGTCCGTTTGAAAATATGGCGATTCGCAAAGCTGTCCGTTTAGCTGGCCGCCACCGGATGTATATCGTGAGTCAAGACACCAACTTGGCCATGAAGGGGTTGCTGGGATTTGTCATGAATTATGACGATACAATTCCACTATCCGGTCGTCCAAGTTTTCTTAACGGACCATTTATGCAAATGCTAACGAAGGCCTTTTCTGGACATCATTGGGTGTTAATTTACCCAGAGCAAGAAATGTGGTTCAATTATCGCAAGCCGCGTCCGCCCAAGCGCGGGTCATATTTTTATGCGGCTGAGGCCGGGGTGCCCATTATCTCGTGTTTCACTGAGATTCGTGATTTGAAGGCGCGTGAAAATGATCAATTACGCGAGGTCAGTTATGTCCTGCATGTACTTGATCCGATCTACCCGGATCGCAACTTATCCGTCAGAGACAACAGTTTTCAAATGATGCAACGCGACTATGCTCAAAAGCGGCAGGCTTATGAAGCTGCTTATGGCAAGCCACTGACTTATGCATTCAGCGACCAGGATATAGCTGGTTGGGACCCGCAGTAACTAGCAAAAAATATTTTTATTTCATTTAAAAAGAAAATGTGCTCGGCACTTGTTGGACAATCAGTCCGCCAAGTGCCGATTTTTTTGAGCATGAACGGATCGACTAAATAACCGAGGCCAAAGTGACAGTATATGTCTCAGTGCCACTTGGTATGCTGCGGCGAATGCCAACCGTAACCTTCATAGTGATCAATTGACAGTGGCGCGCAGGTCCTTCACCAACTTGCTTGTTATGCTATAACGGAAGTGAGAGGTTATATTTGAAGGAGGCTACGCTTTGATAGATGTTATAAATAATCAAGCTTTTCATCTTCACAACGATCAAATCAGTTATATTTGCGCTTTGCTGCCGAATGGTCAGCTCGGGCATCTTTATTTTGGTCCGCGCTTGTCATTAACTAAAAATGACTTAGCCTATTTGTCTCAGGGCCCAAGTCCGTTTGCGTGGATGGCCAATTTTTCAGACGACCAGGAATTTGCCTTGGGTGATGCTCAGCAAGAGTATCCTGTTTACGGCACTGGTGATTTTCGCCAAGGCAGCCTGAGTGTGACCCAAGATGATATGCCAATTTATCCGAACTTTGTTTTTAAAGATGATCAATTGACGCATACGAAAACGCGGGACTTGCACCATCCGACGAGTTTCGGCAATCCGGCATTGACCGATGTGCTGACGATTCATCTTGAAGATAAAACGGCCCAATTGTTGTTAACGTTGCAATATACGATTTTTGCCGACAGTGCGGCAATTGTTCGTTCCGCCACACTAACCAATCAAGGGGCAGCACCAGTGATGATTCAACGCATGCTGAGTGGCGTTTTGAACTTGCCGCAAGGACGGTATGACGTTGTTCATTTATCTGGTAATTGGGCGAAGGAGCGTCATATTCAAACGCAACCGTTAACTCAGGGAACATTTTCAGTTGAATCGCTACGTGGTGCCTCCAGTCATGAACAGAATCCTTTTGTGGTCTTACATGCAGCGGGACAGCCGTTTGCAGCAGGCGATACCTATGGGGCGAACTTGATTTATTCGGGCAACTTTCTGGACAGCACCGAGGTCAACGAATGGGATCAGACTCGATTGCTAACTGGCATTCATCCCGCATCGTTTAGTTGGCGGTTGGATCCAAAAACCAGTTTTACCACGCCAGAAACCGTGTTTAGTTATAGCTCTGGTGGTCTTGCCGGCTTAGCTCAGGCCAATCAACGTTTTGTTGCCCGCCATATTATTGATCCGCAATGGCGTCAAAAGCAGCGCCCGGTCGTCTTAAACAGCTGGGAAGCGACTTACTTTGATTTGAACGAGAAGAAGTTGCTCAAGTTAGCGGCACTCGGCAAGCAGGTCGGTGTGGACTGCTTTGTGCTGGATGATGGCTGGTTCGGAACGCGCGACAATGATTTGAGTTCCTTGGGTGATTGGTTTACTAATAAGCATAAATTTCCCGACGGTCTCGGCCATTTTGCTCAGGAAATTCACGCGATGGGCCTGCAGTTTGGCCTTTGGTTTGAACCCGAGATGGTTTCACCGCGATCTCAATTCTTCCAAGCCCATCCGAATTGGGTCGTTCGACCAAAAAAGGGTCGTATCTCGATCACGCGTAATCAATATGTGTTAGACTTCAGCAACCCGGCTGTCGTCAACAATATTTTTGAACAGATGCAAAAGGTCATCACTGAAACCAACTTGGATTATGTGAAGTGGGATCTTAATCGCAGCATTACAGAGGCCTTTTCACCGTATCTCGAAAAGATCGGTCATCCGCAAGGCGAGTTCTTCCATCGTTACGTACAAGGCGTGTACACGCTCTATCAGAAGCTGCTGACGGCATTCCCGCATTTATTGATTGAAGGTTGTGCCGGCGGTGGTGGACGCTTTGATCTGGGCATTCTGTTCTACAGCCCACAAATTTGGACTAGTGATGATTCCGATGCGATCGAACGCCTCGCCATTCAATCAGGCACGGCTTTGGCCTATCCACTGAGCTGCATGAGCAATCATGTGACAGCCGTGCCGAATGAACAGGTTGGTCGATCAACGCCGCTGGTCACGCGGTTTCGGGTGGCGGCCTTTGGGATTCTTGGTTATGAACTGGATCTGACCAAACTTGATGCGCGAACATTGGCTACGATCAAGGCTCAAATTGCCTATTACCACGCCTTACAACCGCTAGTACTGAAAGGCGACTTTAGCCTATTGTTACCGCGACAGTCCAATGGGCAGAATCAGGTGGCGTGGTTGCTCAGCGCTCATGATCGCAAGCACCTTGTTCTTGGCTTTTTCAGAGTCTTGGCTGATGCAGACAGTCGCACTGTGCAGTATATGAAGGTGCCATTGGCAAAATCTGACACACCGTATTGGGTCAATCAGCACACAGGCCCAATTTCGGGGGATGTCCTCCAGCGCGTTGGTGTGCGCTTACCAGTCCAATTCAATGGTGCCAATCGCGCACAGGCTCAGTTAATCGGTGACTATCAATCGGCACTGTTGACCTTTGATAGTGTGGCAAGTTTGGATCACAGTGAAAGCCAGCAGACCGATGCCGACAAGCAAACAGTTGCCCATTAAATGTGCTGCCAAACAGCTTTGGTTTGACAATGGCTGTTCAGATCAGGAATATGAGTAAAAAAAGCCCGATAAACGAGTTGCAAGTATCAGTTCTTGACTTGCAGCTCATCTATCGGACTTGTTTGTCCCTTTTTAGTCACGATGCTTGCTTACTAGCAAAATACCAGTAACCAAGCTCATGGTACCGGCAACGATGCCAACAGCACCAGCGACAAGTGTCACAACACCAACAGATCGAGAAAAAATTTTGCTCAAGAGATTATCACCTTTCTATTGTTTGGCAGGATCGTAACTAACAACAATGCATGAATCTTGATTAGGATTCTCAATCCGTTCATCGTTCGATTCATTGTTCAATAAATCTGGTTCATCGCTATGACGAAAGCGCGCAGTAAAAACAGTTTCGTCATTAATCCGTTTAATGTAACGCGCAGCTGCGCCGGGGCTGACCAATTGAATGGACGTTGATTTGCCATCGTTAACGGCGTCATTCAGTTCGGCAACAGTACCTGCTAGATCGTCGTGCGAAAACCCAGCAGATTCTAAAATGCTGAGAAGTGCTTTTACTTTGTCGTTCATGATTTTCCTCCTACTTGTCATTTTCAGACTCACGGCACTATTGTAGCAAATATTTACTTACGGAAGGTAAGCTTTTGTCTGCTAGGTGACGACAAGGACACATTTTCCAAACAACCCAAAATAAAAAGCCCCAAAACGCTGATTTACCAGCATTTTAGGACTAACTAGAAGTAAGGGAAAATGTCATAATGGAGGTGAGGAGTCTCCAACTCCATTGGTTTTAACCACTGATATAACAGCATTTGTGCGGTGGCCTTACTCCAAATGTTACCTAAAATGTTACCTGTTCCATATATTCTGCTAATTTGTCGATGCCTTCTCGAGCGTCCGACTGATTCATGCCAGCATATATGCGAAGCGTCACATCGGGCGTAGAGTGACCGGCAAGCCGCTGCACAGTTGAAACATCAACACCACTGCGGATCATATTCGTTACAAAAGACTTCCGCAGACCGTGTAATGTGATTCGAGGTGTAAGGTGGTTTGCTTCAATAATATCTTTCAGCCACTTGTTAGGCCTGTTAATGCCTAAACGCCTGTCGAAGTGTTGTGGAGATGGGAACAGTGGCCGATCATCTCTAATGCTGATAATCTTGCTTGCATCAAGTAATGCTATCCACTTTTTAAGCTGTATTGTCACTTTCGGGGTTAATGGTATTGTGCGCATACCCGCGGTTGACTTGGTGCCTTTAATTGATTCCTTACCATTTAGACCAGTTGCATAGGCTTTATTGATTGACAGTGTGGACGTTTTGAAATTAACATCTGATACGTTCAAAGCGCATAGTTCTTCACGCCTGATACCGGTGCTAACCATCAGCAGAAACATTGTGTACTTTTCTGGATCGTTATTAGGATCAATGCAAGTTAGGAATCGGGCGACTTGCTTGTTATCCCAGTAAACTGGTGACTTTCCAGATCCTACCCCGCGTGGCAATTCGACACCGTCTGCGGGGTTCTTTTCGATGTACTGCATCTTAACAGCAAATGAGAGTATCTTCTTCAAATAAATGAAACGTTCCTTGTATGCTTTGGTGGTTGTTTCTCGCCACTGACTGACAGCACTTTGAATGCTGCCGGTTTTTATCGCGGTGAGAGTTTTAGAACCAAACATAGGGATCAGATGGTTATGGAAAAGCTGCTTAGTCTTATAGGCTGTACTTCCTTCCACAGTTTGAACATAGATCGGCCACCACTGATTGTACAAATCACTAAAGGTCTGAACCGGTGGGGTAGTGTCTTCTTCATCATATAAACCATTGGCCACGTCTAGCTTGAGTTTTGACTCTAGTAGACGTGCTTTTTGCATGCTTTGAACATTGCGAACAATATTCTTGCGTTTTCCAGCAACAAGGCCAGCGTTGACTGTTACGCGGTAGCGAACTGCACCAGACTTAAGCTTTACTTTTTTAATTGCCATATTCTTCTCCTATCCGTCACGCTGGGCAGGCGGTGTTAGATTGGAGAGTTTTACTCAAATTCGAGTAAAAGGTGGCGGCCGATTTTTCGGCCATGAAATTAGTCTAAATCATCTGGTCGAATTGGGCCACCATCGCGGAACTGTAAGTCAACAAGTTTTCCGGTTTTAGATCCCACCCAGAATGGATAAATTATGGACGACGAATTATCATCCGAAATTACGGCAGTGAAGATTGAATTGGGATAATTACCCTTTGAGAACTGTTTCAAATACAGATAGGCAGCTTGCTCACATATACTTTTCTTCTGGCTGTTATCCAATCTGTTTAACCAGTCTCTTGTGGATGATAGTTCTTCTTCAGTCAGCAGTGGTCGTTTCTTTGTTTCATCGGTGCGTTGCATAGGGAACCCCATGAAGAATTGGACCATGTCTTTAGACTCATTCATTTGAGTGACAACGATAAGATGTTCATTATTATTGTCAATTTTCAGCATGGGGCCCTCATTGGATGCCATTTTCTTATAGTCTTTTTCATTATAAACATATGCAATAGCCTGATGATTAATGCGTCTCTGCACGGGCATTACAACGACGTATTTATCAGGTGACAGTTCAATAAGATCGTTAGGTGTCACGTCTAGAAAGCTACATATTTTTTCTAAAGTGTCGAATTGAATTCCGCTTGATTCCCCGCGTCCAAGAACACTCAATGTGTTCATTGATAATTTAGTTGCCTTTGAAATATCAGTAAGTGTGTATCCTTTTTCTTTTGAGACTTCCTTTAGTCGAATAGTAATCAATGCAAAATCCCCCCTTGACCTTAAATATACGCGCCAGAGCGAATACATTCAAGCAGTTAAAAAAAACGTGGTTAGCTTGGATTTGCACTTGACTGCATGGAGTTATTTGTGTTACTGTACAGATGTACTCAAATGGAGGTGAACGTTATGCAAGTACAAGCAAATTTAACCATGACACCAGAGCTGAAATCAGAGCTTCGTAACATGGTTCATGAAGAAATCGCCAGCACGATCCAAGGCAAAATGGTAACGACTAAGATTCCCGAATACCTTAATTTGGGAGAAAGCGCCGCGTTTCTTAACATCAGCCGCGGAACGTTGACCAAACTAATCAACAAAGGCGCCATTAAGCTAGTACCATTTGGCCGTGCTAAGCGTATTAGCAAGAAGCAGTTGATCGAGTTCATGGCATCAAGGGAAGTTTAGACTGCTGGGCAGGCGGGCATGTAAGCAACTTATGACAGGCGCAGGAGCGTCAGGAAGGCACAACATTATGAAGCTATTCAGTAAAGAAGAGATGGCACTAGATCACGAGCTTGGAAATTTGATTGACGACATTAAGCTTAACGTTCATGCCATTGCAGAAGACAGCAGTGTCACGGTTGATGGCAAGTATATTTCCAATAGCGAGTTGGCCGTTACGACTGCAAAAGAGCTGCTGCGGGTATCGGAGATCCTAAAGCTGTATGAAAACGAGGACGATGCCGATGACTAGCCTTATTACGTGGATATTTATTCATCCGACAGTTATACCCGTCATGCTGATGGTTTTCATGAACGGTGGCGTACTGGGAGCGTTTCTACAGTTTAGAGAGGACTATGACCATGGTAAAAATGGTAAATAGCAAGTTCGGGTGGACGTGGCCGCAGTTTGTAAAGGCTGATGCTGATTGTGATCGGTATTGGCAAGCGCAAAAAGCCGAGAAACGCTCACTAAATGAGGCCACAAAAAAATCGCCAAGAGTGGCAGCTCAAGGCGAGAAGAGGACAAGCGAAAAGATATATATTCCTTTTTAGCTTGCCTCTAAGTAGGTACTTTTGTCAAGAAAAATGGAGGCAATTATGATGAAAAATGTTTCAACTACTGTTAAGAAGCCATTAGATTTGAGTGATTCGCTGTACGACTTGCGCAAAGCAAAAGGGGCACTATCTGCACTATGCGATGAACTAGATGAGTTCGGTATCTCAGTTTGCCATTTCGATAAAAATCACTCGCACGACAATGCCGCATTGGTAGCTTTAGAGGCTTTACGAGACTTTGATACGTGGGAATGTCTAGTCTTTTGTGCTCGAGACATTATCACCGACCAGATTACCGCTATTGACTCCCCCGAAACTGATGAGGCAGACAAATGATGAAGAAAGATTATTATACAACCGCTCAGGCACTTTTAAGCGATACAAGTGCAATGGTGAATATCTTGCGACATCAGATCAACAATGAACAGCAATCAGCACTGGCCGACACAGTCGCTGACATGATCATTGATGCTCGTCGTCTACTTTTGGAGGGAGATGCTGTCGATGGTCGACGTGCTTAAAGTAGCGCTTGGATATCAGCAGCATGGCTTTGCAGTCTATCCACTTGCGTCTGGAACCAGAACGCCACTTAATGGTTCCCACGGATATAAGGACGCTACCAAAGACCCAGAACAAGCCAAGAAATGGTGGGGTGAACATCCTAATTACAATATTGGCTTAGGGCTTGATGGCGTGCTGGTATTCGATATTGATATGGGGCATAAAAGCGAAGTCAATGGCAATGAGACGTTGGCTAAATTGAGCGCTGATGGTCGTGCTGGTCAAATTCCATCTACCTATATAGAAACAACCCCAAACGGTGGACTTCATATTTTCTTCACCTATCCCAAGGAATTGAAGCTAACCAGTCGATCGGATTTGTTCTCTAAGAATGGCGAGAAAACCGGCCTTGACTATATTGCGACTGGTGTTCCGGTTTTTCCTAGCATTCGCGAGAACGGCATGTATCAACCACTTAAAGGGCACAAGATCACCAAGCTGGCACCAGCACCTCAGTGGTTACTTACTGAGATTCAACGTGTCAGCCACCCGATCATGAGTAATTACCATGGTAACCCAGACTCTTGGTTTGGACATTTTATTAATCGTCTGGTAGATGGTTCAGACGAAGGAAACCGAAATCAGTGGTTGGCCAGCATTGCCGGTTCAGTCTTTCGGTCGGGTGCTGATCCCGATAGCTGCGCGGATCTAATTCAAACTATCAACCAGCGCTATGTTCGCCCTCCCTTGCCTAATGGCGAGCTAGTTAAGATCATCAATTCAATCAGCAAGCGCGAAATCGCGCGTCGAAGTTAGGCGGTGAAGCATACGGACAGCTTAAAGGAAGAACTAAACAAGTCGCCAGAGTTTACCCAGCTCAAGGTGATCTCTAAAAGCACATTAGAACCATTTGACGTGAACAAGTATCCAGAGCCTCAAGATAAGACCGAGAAAGGTATTCGGGCATATAACAAACAGCTTGCTGCTAAGTTACCGAACTGGTTAAGAGTTTGGTTTCAGTCAGAACAGAAAGACGAAAACGATCCTAAAAGTGTGACCATTCATCGCCACATCAAGGTGGACTTCTTAGCCTATGGATATCACTTCATGGATAAAACACGAGTAGAAAGTTTCCCCGGGTTGAGTGAAGGCGCCATTTATGAGCCAAGCAAAGGGACATGGCGAACATTTGGCAAGGGTGAGTTCACTAAGACCACCGAGAGCCGAACCACCAAAGAGATGCTCAAATGGGGGCTGTATCGTGAAAGTGATATTACAGGCGCCAGACGATTCTTGCAACGTATCAGCTATAACGAGGAATACGGCAAGCGATCACCATTTGATGAGAACCCACATCCAGAACTAGTTGCATTCGCTAACGGCACATACAGCATACTGACCAACAAGATGCAGGAAAGTAGCGCTGACAATTACATGCTGAACGCTCATGAGTACGCGGTCGATCCAGATAGGGACGATTGCCCAGAGACTGAACGACTGCTTGCAGCTATGATGGGCGATGCCGCGATCACATTTGAGGAATTCATCGGTTATATGTTCTATCGGTCTTACCGTCCATTCCAAGCATTCCTATGGTTGTATGGTACCGGTGGTGAAGGCAAAAGCACACTTATTCGCAGAATTACTAACCTCATCGGGCGTGACAATGTGTCAGCATCAAAACCAGCAGACCTTGCCAATGGTGACCGTCGTTTTGAAACAGCCAACCTATACGGCAAGGAAGCAAATATCGTGGCAGACGTTGGGGCAGATTACCTCAAGAGTACAGCCGTGATTAAGTCGCTAACTGGTGGTGATTATATAGCAGCAGAGTTTAAAGGCATTCAGAACTTTAAGTTTATGAATTATGCCAAGCTACTGTTCAGTGCCAATGAAATGCCCGCATTCAGTGACCATAGCAGTGGCTTTGCTGATCGGGTGACCGTGATCAAAATGATTAATGGTGACACCCGACACACACACTGGTGGAATCAGTTCGACGACACCAAAATGGACGAAGAAACACCACGCTTCGCTATGAAATGCATGCATATGTTTGCCAAGGCGCTTAAAAGCGGTGGCCTAACAAAACCTGATTCGGTAGTAAACGCAAGCCAAGAGTGGCTGGATGCAAACGACCATTTCAAAGAGTTCCTAGACCAGTATGCCGAGATCAACCTAGAAGATGATCGTGGCGAGGCCTCTACAGTGGTTACTGCCGAATACAAGCGCTTTTGCCAAGACAACAACTATATGGACAGAACGACGACACAAGCCATAACCAAGAAGCTCGATGCCTACGGAGTGAAAAAGGTAAGCAGCCGCAGAGGGTTTGACAATGACACCGGTAGTACACGGCGATACATCGGTTTGCGTCTAACGGGATCACTGATAAATCCAAGATTCAACTGAAAACAAAATGAATGCCGATATTTTCTGCACTTTGGTGACAACCTTACTCGCTCAAGGGATTAGCGCGAATATTTTTGGTGACGGGCGTCACCGAACTTCGGTGACAATCGTTCAATCCTTACGCGCTCAACGAATACAGAAAAACAAGTTCGGTGACAGTTACTATCAATCCTGTGTCACCAAAACTTCGGTGACACGTCACCGAAAATATTTGAAGTTCGGTGACAGTAGAGCGTTGATATATAGGCGTTTATAAGTGCTTGTCACCGAAGTACCGAAAATTTTGCGATTTTACCAAATATTTTTACAGGAGGAATAGCATGAAGAACTATTCAATTGCCCGTCTGAACAAGGTGGCTGAAATCGGTAAGACAGTTAGTCGCAGGACTGGTGCAGGTATTAACATCTCTACGTTTGAGACGACTGGTACCCTGTTCTATGGATCATATAACCGCACTGTGACACAGACCTACCAGATCACGGGCACAGACCTAGCGGACACTATATCGATCGTAGTACGCCACACTGACGCGATAGATGACAGCACACAGGTAAAACTTAATGGCACCTTGTTCGCGATTCAGTCCATCGCCTATGATGATGATCCCAATGCATTCGATGTTGTGACACTCAAGAAGACAACCAAAGGAGCTTAGAACGATGAAACTATTTGAATATACTGCGTATCAAGGAGAACTAAACGGTGTCATCGACAAGTTCATGATGTTACACAGGTGGCAAGTCGGATTCATTCGGGTATTCTCTGCACCAGATAATATGATAACCGTTCAGCTTTACTATCGCGACGATAAGCATGAAACAGAAACGGCAGGCGTGTTGTCATGATTATGAAGCTGTGTAACCATGCTGGGTGCAACACCATGGTGCCGTTCAATCAACGGTACTGTGATAAGCACCATCCAGAACCACGAGCGTCCGACAACGAACGCTACGCATATCGCAAAGCAATTGGTGGTCGTTACTTCAAGTTCTACAAGTCCAAGGTGTGGCGTAAGCTGTCTTACTCGTATCGTCTAGCACATCCACTGTGCGAGCGATGCCAAGCAAAGGGGTTATATGTACAAGCTGACGTGGTAGATCATATTGTGCCGATACGTGTGGACTGGAACCGCAGACTGGACGAGAGCAACTTACAAAGTCTGTGTAATGCTTGCCACGGAACCAAAACGAAAGTAGAAGACGCGGCACGCTACCCCCACATAAATACGGGGGCTATGTCATCTAGTCTTGTGAACCAAGCATAGGAGTTTCGTTGTTGAAAATCCGTGATAACCGTAATATATCATGGGTATTTGGTACTATGTGTTATAATTAAGTTAGATAAGTCTAATTGTAATTATAAAGAAAGGACGTGATCGAGATGGGAGCACCACTGAAATCTATTACGCAAATGCGCGGTGCAATGAGTAAAAAGAAGCTGGCAGACCGGCGTGACATGGAAGAATCACTATTCACCTATAAAGAATTAGTTGATCAGCCCCCTACATGGCTTGATGAATATGCAGTGACAGAATGGCAGCGTATTGTACCATTGCTCAAAAAAGACATTCCAGTGAGTGAACTGGATGCTGCCCTGATTGCCAGTCATTGCCAAGCCTATTCTGACATTCAGAAAGCTGCCGAGCTGGTTAAAGAACAAGGCATGATGGTTGAAACCACCGATAGTGTGAAAGCTAACCCAGCAGTCAAAATGAAACTTGATGCCACTAATCAGATGATCCGTATTGATGACTTGCTTGGCTTGTCAGTCTACAGCCGGGCAAAGTTGGCAGTGAAGAATGAGACTAAGAAGAAGCCTGACGATCCGTTCGCGGAGCTGATGTCATCGTGAACTATGCGACTGAATACACCGACAAGGTGCTAAGTGGTGAGATTGTTGCTTGTAAAAAGATTAAGCAAGCAGCAAGACGTTATCGGCGGGACCTGAAAGCCAGCAAGCGCAAGAAGAACCCATGGCCGTATTACTTCGATGAGGACTTTGCCAACAAAGCCATTGAATTCATCGAACTTATGCCGGCACGTGATGGGTCACCACTCAAGTTAGAGCTGTTTCAGAAGTGGTTGATTTCAGAGCTGTTCGGCTGGCGTGATAAGGAAACTGGCAACCGCCGGTATGATCGAGCCTACATCAGCATGGCACGCAAGAATGGTAAGAGCTTCCTGATGGCTGATCTAGGTGCGTTGTATCTCCTCAGGGAGAACAAGCCAGCCATGAACCGAGAGATCGTCTATACAGCCAACAGCAACGCTCAAGCACACTTAGCATTCGATATGTTGTCTAGCGGCTTACGTCAAGTTTGGAAAGTTTCTACCTCTGTGCGAGAACGTTTGAGGATTAACCGCAATGAGATCATTGACTTGCCGAGCAACAGCCGAGCCGTGCCGCTTGCGTCTGATCTGCACAGCCTAGATGGCTATCAAAGTGACTTGGCTATTATTGATGAGTTCGCCTTAGCTCGTACCGATGAGATTCTACGAACACTCAAATCTGGCCAGATCAACAGTGATAACAGTTTACTAGCCGTCATCTCAACCACGGGACCAGACCTGAATGGTCCTATGTATAAGGAATACAAATTCGTTTCCAAAGTCCTAACCGGTCGCGAACAAGCTGATCGGTATTTTATTGCCATTTTTGAGCAGGATAGCAAAGACGAAGCCTTTGCGCCAGAGACTTGGGAGAAGTCCAATCCACTACTGGCTAATGCTGAAAGAGCAAGGACAATGCGGCCTAGCTTGCAAGCTGATGTTGATCTAGCAGCCAAGCAAGGAACCCTGCGGCCAATTCTCGTCAAGAACTTCAACATGTGGCAATCAGCCAGAGCAGACAGTTACATCAGTCTGGACGACTGGGAGAAAGCCACTATCGAGCCACCAGAGACCAGAGACAAGGACGTGTATATCGGGCTGGATCTCTCTAAGTCTAGCGACCTGACTAGCATTTCGTGGCTGGTTCCAGAAGATGGCTACCTGTATGCTGACAGCCATTCATTCGTAGGAACGAAGTACGGACTGGAAGAAAAGATCAAGCGTGACGGGTTCGATTACATCGCTGGAGAACAGCGCGGCGAGTGCAGTATCACCAAACTCGACAGCGGCATGATCGACTATGACGACGTGCTCCGCTTCATTCTCGACATGATCGAGCGGAACCGCTGGAACGTGCGTGCCATCTGTTACGATCCCTTCGCCATGGGATACCTGATACCTGAATTTGAAAAACGTAATTTACCACTGTTTGAGGTGAGGCAAGGTGTTAGAACATTGTCGACCCCTACAACACGTTTCCGTGACGATCTCTTCAATGGCAAGTTAAAGCACCCTGATAATCAGTTACTGGCCTATGCGGTGAACAACGCTATTCTGAAATACGATTCCAATTCCAACCCAATGATAGATAAGGCTCACAACGCTACAAAGATTGATCCCATAGCCGCACTGATGAATGCTTACACAATTGCAATGGATCAAAGCAAGGAAAGCGAGGTAGCAGATAATGGTTTTTATTCGAGCGATGACTTTAGTTTTTAATGTGCAGACCGTGCTATTACTGCTGGGGCTGATCTGTATGGTTGTCGGGATCTGGTGGCTGTTCGGGTTTGGCGTTGGTATGTTAGCAGTCGGCACGGCCTTGATCTCCGTCGCAGTCATCATCAACTTCAACAAAGGGAGGTGAAACAATGAGCTTTTTCACGAATGACACAACACAACCACGCGATGACAACAGCGACCCGTTCTTAGATGCGCTTGTCAGCATGACCAGCAATGACAGCGGCTTATATGTGGGGATTGGTGCTTTACGTAATTCGGATGTGTTTACAGCGGTGCGCGTGATTGCCAGTGATCTTGCAACTAATCCGATTGAATATAGTGACAAGCGCATCAGCGTGCTCCTTAACAAAGCACCCAATGACCACATGACCGCGTGGGGGTTCAAGTTTGCCCTAGCTGCTAACATGCTGCTGAATGGTAACAGCTTTGCACGGGTTACTAAAAATCCTAGCGGACAAGTCACTGGCTTCGAGTTAGTCCCCAACAGTCAAATGGTGGTTAAACAAGATGATACGACCGGCATTATCAGTTACGAATACACGCCTGACAGCGGTCGTTCACAGCGTTTAAATGCCAGTGAGGTCTTACACTTCAAGTGCTTCACACAAGACGGTTACAAAGGACTATCACCACTTTATAGCCTCCGTGATGAGGTTGGGGTACAAAAGTCTGGGCATGCGTTGCTGAAAGGTTTCTTTAACTCCGGTGTCCAAGGGACAGGCATTCTTAAAGTCAACAAGACCCAGCTAGACACCAAGGCCAAAGAAAACATCCGTCATAAATTTGAAGCTGCCAACAGTGGTGATAATGCCCTCAAGACAATCATTCTCGACAATGATATGGACTATAAGCAACTCGAAGTTAATACTGACGTGCTTAATCTAGTCAATTCTAGCGATTGGACAACTAAACAGATTGCTAAAGCGTTCGGGTTACCATTGGATCGGCTGGGTATCGAAAGCGAGCACTCTAATGCCGTACAGTCGAATTTGGTTTATCTGCAAAACACACTGATTCAGTATTTTACCTGCTTCACAAGTGAGATGGATGCTAAACTTTCGACTGGCGATAATCGATTCAGCTTCAACACTGACAAGCTGTTCAGTGCAGACCCAGCAACGATGCAAGAACTAGCAGTTAAGGGGCTGCAAGGCGGTGTTCTGACCACTAATGAAGCACGAGCAAGATTAAACCTGTCACCAATTACCGGTGGTGATGAGATCATGGCCAGCCTGAACTATACGCCGCTAAGCAACCTTGTCACTTATCAAGATAAACAGAAAGGAAGTGCGTCAAATGAACAATGATGACGTAGAAAAGCGCCTGAATCCTGACGCTGATCTAACTGCCGCTGATCCTACCACAGCAGACGACAGTCAAGACCAAGACAATCCAGACACACAGCAACAGGACGACACCACTAGCGGGCCAAAGAAACTAAGTGGTTATGCAGTAGTTTTCAATAGCCCAAGTAAGGATCTCGGTGGTTTTAAAGAAGTCGTTGATCCGCACGCATTCGACAATGTGGATCTATCAGACGTCTATATGGTTTCAAACCATGATTTTAGCCAAGTCTTAGCCAGTACTAAGGCTGGCACCTTGAGTCTAAATGTCGATGATAAAGGCTTGCAGTTTGAAGCAACCTTACCCGATACGACCACAGCCAATGATGCTTATAACAACGTCCAAGCTGGTAATCTGTCAGCCATGAGTTTTACTTTCAATGCTGCGCCAGACGGTGACACGTTCACTAAGGACGACAGTGGGCAAGTGATCCGCACCATCAAGCAAGTAAAGAGCTTGTTTGACGTCTCACTGGTAGCTATTCCAGCGTATGACGATACCAACGTCCAAGTGGACAAACGCAGCTACACTGAGTGGCTGAAAACTAATACTGAACAATCAGAAAAAGGAGATAAAACCATGACTGAAAAAACAATTATCGACAACAAAGAACATACCGAGTCCCGCGCGTATGAAGATTACATCCGCAGCATGGGTGAGCAACGAGACGGTTTAACGACAACCACTGCTGGTGCAGTCGTTCCTAAAGAAGTCATCGAAGACGTCTGGAATCTAAAGGAATCCGATTATGATCTGGCTAAATACGTCACTGTGAAGCAAGTAGGTACCCCAGTCGGCACCTATCCGATCGCCCTTACCAACAATGGCGTTTTAGCCACCAAGGCAGAACTTGCAGACGTGCCAGAGATCGATGCAACCCTATTCCGTGGTGTTGACTATAAGGTTGCTACCCGTGCTGGCAAGATCTATCTGTCTAATGAACTGGTAGAAGACAGTGAAGTTGATATTGTTGCCGAGGTTAAGAATCAACTCAAGAAGCTGGTACAAAACACGGACAATAGCAACATTATCAGCGTTCTGACTGGCAAGACGGGCACCAACGATAACTTCAAGCACATCACGGGTACTGGTCTCGATGACATCAAGCAAACCTTCAATATTGAGTTAGATCCAGCACTGTCTCTGTCCGTCATCGTCAATCAGGACGCATTTAACTACCTTGATACCCTGAAAGACAGCGAAGGCCGGTACTTGTTACAACCTTCAATCACGGCACCATCAGGCAAGCAACTGTTTGGTGCCCCAGTGATCGTCATTTCTAATAAGGTGCTTCCTACTGATAAGGCTGGCACCTATCGGATCATCATTGGTGACTTTGCTCAAGCAATCTTCTTAGCCCAAAAGAACGAAGTCAACACTCAATGGGAACGGTTCGATAGCTATTCTCAGGGACTGGCCGTGGTCATCCGCAACGACTATGAAGTGGTTGATCCAGACGCTGCTCGAATTGTTGACATCACACCGGTAGCAGCCACGCCAAAAGCATAATTTAGTGGGGGGTGTGCCTTAGGGTACGCCCCTATTTTTATAAGGAGATGAGCACATGACTGTAACTACTAATGACATTAAAAATAGCCTGCGTGTGCAAACTAATACTGATGATAGTTTGATCAGCAACTACCTGACAGCGGCGCAAGACTATGTTCACAATGCCGTTGACAGCACAGCGGCAATTGATGAGTTACAAGCGTACTCGCAGTTTGATATTGCCGTGGCCATGTTGACCGAATTCTGGTATCAGAATCGTGGAGCAGTTACCACAGCAAGCCAAGAGCCACCTTATTCAGTGGTTAGCATGATCCAGCAGTTAAGAGGACTGTTTACGGAAAACGTATAGTATCAATAGCAAAAAGGTTATGATATAATTAAGACAGTCCTAGGCGATAAGCGGGTAGATCCGTTTTAACCGACGCACGGCATAGCTAACCGGTGGCGCATTTTATAGACCAGGTTACTTTTTGCCTCGCTGAAATCCAGGCAGTACAGTATCATCATTACACTAACCTCTTTGGTCATAAAAATAGCCAGTTTCTTGTTTAGCAGATCGTTCTGCTTTGGAAGCTGACTACGTGACTTGTCGTTTTCAATTGGCGGGCAGAGATGCCCGTTTTTTGTGTGCTGAAAAAGTTTTAAGCGGCTCAAACCCACTTTTAATACGGCGCTGACAGACGCGTTCTGACACAAATTCAACGACTGTTCCTTGAGGTACGGTCGTGGCTGAACTAGACAACGAATATCAGAACCAGTTACTGGCACAAAAATAGCCACCTCATAATGAAGTGGCTATTTTGTGTTAGTCATGTAGCTTTTCTTGTAGTTTATCTCCAGCATTATCAATGCCCTTAGCTGCGAAGACTGTACCTGCAACTAAAACACCGCCAACGATGAGAGTACTAGCAACCATAAACTTAAATGCAGCTTTTAAAGCGTCCATAAAGATGGCCTCCTATCAGTCTTTTGATCTGCCAACAAAGAAGGAGACTACGGCAACAACAATAATTGCGCCGATAATTGAAGGAATCAAAGCCATTCCTGCCAGTTGTGGCCCCCAATGGCCTAAAAGTCCCTCACCAATTGCAGAACCCACTAATCCTGCAATGATGTTAGCAAACCAGCCCATCGATTTGCCCTTGCTAGTGATAGCACCAGCAATTGCACCAATAATAGCACCAACAATTAAAGCCCAAAGAAAATGCATGATAATTCCTCCTTTTTGGTTATATTGTCTCTATAGACGAACACAGTATAACATACAGTAGCAACAAGAGATAATAAAATAGCCGCCCATAATGGACGGCCACCGCCTGCCAAGCAGATTAAAATGTTACCTAAATGTTACCTGATGTTACCAACTAATGATAATCAGTGACTATCTGCCAAACATAAAATGCTGCTACACCGGCATTTTGAACACCGATGAAAGCTAATGATAATGATAAGTGGAGGTGAGGAGAATCGAACTCCTGTCCATCACCCCTGCTACATGCAGCTCTACACCTATAGCTGACTTATTTAAAATTCGCCGCGATGTCGCGCCAGCCAGCAAGGCTAACACAAGGCGGCTAACCTACTAGTCTCTTGTTAATGCCTCAGGTGGCAACATTAACCGTAGCTCAATAATTTGAGACCCAGATCCGACCCTTGAGCGAAGTCGGAAGGATCACGCTAGCTGGTTATTAAGCAGCTAAAGCGTAAGAATTTTCGTTCTTTGCAGTTATATTAACTGTTCCGTTGATGACGGAGCCGAGCCTCCGAGGTGCACTGCATGTGCGAAAAGCAATGTCGAGACCATTACACCCCCGATTAAGGTGCAAACTTTATGATACCACGGTATAATTAAGCTTGTCAAAATGTTTGGTTTTAGACTGGCATCAATTTCGGATTTAAGCTATTTTTATGGAGGCATGTCTATGATTCTACTTATTGCCGGATGCATGCAATTACTGATGGGCATCCTTCTTGCTGTTTTTCGACCGCGTCATCAATCTGGTTTCTGGGGCTACACGTCCTATCTTGCCGGGGTGAATGCCGAAAGTTTTCGCTTGGCACAACGTTGGTTTTGCCAAGCATTGATCATCACAGGCGCACTTGAAGCCGGTGCGGGCTGGTTGATCCATTTTCTGGCATGGGACGATTTCTTTATTGTTTGGCTATTTTTGGCCGTCATGTTGTTTCTGCCAGGATTTGTCTATACCGAGACGCGGTTAAAGCATTATTTGCAAGCCCATGATGCACTGCCTTATGACTACGTGTCACCAGACGATGCACCGAAACCGCAACGCAAAAAAGGCTTTAAAGATCTGTGAAATGAGGGGTACATCATGAAATTATTAATGATCGAAGATAACACGAGTGTCGCCGAAATGATGGCGATGTTCTTTCAAAAAGAGAAATGGGAAGTCGTCAACGCCTATGATGGTGAAGAAGGTCTTGCTAAGTTTAAGGAAGCACCGGACAGCTTTGATATTATTACGCTTGACCTCAATCTGCCAAAAATGGACGGCATGCAGGTCGCAAAAGAAATTCGTAAAATCAGTCAAACTGTGCCGTTGATTATGCTCACAGCGCGCGATACTGAAAGTGATCAGGTGTTGGGACTGGAACTTGGTGCCGACGACTATGTTACCAAGCCATTTTCACCGATTACGTTGATTGCACGTATCAAGGCTCTACATCGTCGGGCTGAGGTAGGCGCCGAAGTGGGTGCTGAGCAGACAACAAGCGAGCCGCCTGACGGTTTTGATGTTGAAACCGATCACTTCAAGCTCAGTACCAAAACACGTGAAGCTTATTTGGATGGTAAGCAAATTGAAGGCTTAACACCAAAGGAATTTGATTTACTGCATACCTTGTCGAAAAGTCCGAAGCAGGTTTTCTCACGTGAACAATTACTGCAATTGGTTTGGGATTATGAGTATTACGGTGACGAACGAACTGTAGATGCCCATATTAAAAAACTACGCCAAAAAGTCGAAAAAGTCGGTCCGCAAATTATTCAAACTGTTTGGGGCGTCGGCTACAAGTTTGATGATTCGGGGCTTGATCGATGAAAATGCTCTACCAGCAACTGATTGGCTTTTTCTCAGTCATTATGGTGACCTTAGTGATTGTCTCGATTCTGTTTATTCGGTCTACCACGAACACGGTTTGGGAAAATGGCTTTAAACAGTTAGAGCAATACACGGATGTTTTAAAAAATAATGCGGTTGATGAAAATACTTACGTCATCAATGCCAGATTTATTCAAAATGCTGAAGAGATTTTAAGCGATCAACACGTGCATTTTGTTATTTATGATGCCAATAACGTTGCTAAATATCCTGTGTCCCAAAAAGGTCAGATGCCAGCGATCAAGGCAAGCTATTGGAAAAAGCTAAAGCAAGGGGCGGCTGTTGCCGTCCCGGAGATGATGACGAATCCAATCAGCGGCCATGCACAAAGCATGACGATCTATTATCAACCGGTTTTTCTGAGTGAAAAATTACTCTTTGTGATTGCCGCCTTTGCGCCAGTTGAGCAAATTCAAAGTTCAATTAGCAAAACTGAGCATAATTTGCTTATCGCGTTCGTACTGTCAACGCTTGCGGCGTTCATCATCAGTTATTTCATTGCGTCCTATCAGGTGCGGCGGATTAATCAATTACGGCGCGCAACGCATCAAGTGGCAGAAGGCAATTATGATGTTGAAGTAAAAATTAAAAGCCGCAGTCATGATGAAGTTGCGGAACTGGCCGATGATTTTCGCGACATGGTGACCTCACTGAAAGCTAGTCAGCAAGAAATTCAACGGCAGGAAGATCGGCGCCGGCAGTTTATGGCTGATGCGGCTCATGAAATGCGGACCCCGCTGACAACAATCAATGGCTTACTTGAAGGCTTGGCGTATGATGCCATCCCTGAAGAAAGTAAGGGAAAGAGTATCGAATTAATGCGGAACGAAACGAACCGCTTGATTCGGCTTGTCAACGAGAACCTTGATTATGAAAAAATTCGGACAAATCAAATTTTGCTCAGCAAACAGACGTTTAACGCGCGCACGGACCTTGATAACATCGCGGAACAGCTGGCGCAGAAATCCGAAGAGGCTGGTGATAAGATCACAATTGATGCCCCAGCAGATCTGCCGACATATGCTGATCATGATCGGTTCGTTCAGATTCTTTTCAACATTGTCCAAAATGCGGTCCAATTCACTAAAAATGGTCAAATCACCATAAAAGCAAAAGTGGGGTATCACCAGACTGAATTTGCCATTAGCGATACTGGTATTGGTATGTCCAAGGATCAGATGAAGAATATTTGGGAGCGGTATTACAAGGCCGATCCATCACGTAAAAACACCAAATATGGTGAGTCCGGTTTGGGCATGGCGATTGTGCATCAGTTAATGGGACAACACGGTGGCACCATTCATGTTGATTCGACCCTAGGCAAAGGTACAACCTTTACGTTGACCTTCCCAGATGAAGCGACAGCGCCTAAGCAAAAGCAGCCAGGAGCCGATCAGCAGACCTCATCATGAAGAAGAGACAAGTTCAAGCAGCGTCAAGATACACCAGAAAAAGGCCATTAGGACCGTTCGAAATGATCATCACGCTCACGTGAATTGCCTGATTTTGTTAAGCAAAAGTTTTGCCGCGTGTGATGGCTGGCAGGGCTTTTACAATGCAGTAGCTGCTTAGCCAAAATTATATAACAATTTTGGCTACTGGGTTGCGTCCAAATCCTCACAACGACGGCTTTGCATGGAAACGTGTATAATAGAATTAATAAACTAAAAGGAGACGCATATGACCATTCGACGAATACAACAAAATGATTTTGCTGATGTAGATGCCTTGTTACATGCAGCATTCAATGCCAGCAATCGCGGTTATAACGGTGAGGCAGAGCTAGTTGCCGGACTGCGGCGTGATCCTAATTATGATTCAGCCCTTGAAGTTGTGGCGATGATGGACGGTCATTTGGTCGGCTACGGGCTAATGACCGCGGCCAGCATTACGCCAGATGCCCATATGCAAGGGGTGGCGCTGGCACCGTTAGCAGTTGCCCCTGAATATCAAGGCGGTGGCATTGGGGGCGCGATTGTGACTGAACTCGACATGCGAGCAACTGATTTGCGGCGTGATTTTGTCAGTGTTGTCGGCGATCGACAATTCTTTGGCCGACTTGGCTTTCAAAAAGCAGCCAAGTACAAACTCGATCCGCCTTTCCCAGTCGTCACTGAAGACCATTTGATTAAGGAACTTGTGCCTGGTGTTTTGGCAAGTGTTCGCGGCAAGGTCAATTATCCAGCACCTTTTTTGACCCAGATAGCGAATTAATCATTGAGACCACCACATTAAAAAATGAGCCGCGTTGTTTAAAACGCGACTCATTTTTTAATTATTTTTGTTTTTCCTGATCCTTGTCGTGATGATGAGCCATGCGGATTGACCCAATACACAGACCGCCAGTGACTAAAGCACTTCCCATGAGTGTATTGTCGCTAACATGCGGCCAGCATTCAATGAAGACGACAAAGCCAATGATGACCGCGACTACCACAAAATGCCATGAGAAATGATGTGGATGATATGTATGCTGTACCTTCATGTGAAGGCCCCCTTATAAATGCGTTCGCAGGCGCAGAAACCTGTCCATAAACATTTGAAACCCAACTGGTCAAAGATCCATTCATTTAAGCTTCAAGTCACGGATGTTCAGGTTTCTAAACGTGTCCGCGCACGCTTTGTATGAATTAACTAATACTCCCCGCAACGACAGTCTTAGCCTACCGCAAAAACGATCAAGATTAAAGGCACTTCACTTAAACGCTTTCAGGCTCATCAAAATGTCATCATCCATCTGGTCAAAAACGCTGCTATTTTTTTAAAAGGCCGTAAAAACGGTCTTTTTGCTTGACTTTTTTTATTGCAAACCTTTTACAAGTTGACAGTGGGTTTGCAGAAATGACAATCACTGTTACAATATGAACATATCTGAACGAATGTCTATTATTCAAGGACATTTAGTTTTAGTCAATCGTTTTGGAGGTTTTAGCGTGAAGCAGTTTTATATTGTTGACAGTTCGATGCTTCCGGAAGTCGTCGGTAAAGTCATAGCGGCGCGCGCACTTCTCCAAAATGGCGAGGTTAAGCAGGTGAGCGAGGCCGTCAAACAGGTCGGCATTTCCCGTGGAACCTATTATAAATACAAAGATTATGTTTTTTTACCCGACCCAGAAATGGCATCGCGTAAAGCGGTCATCTCGTTGATGTTGCATCACGATCGCGGCATTTTATCAGAAGTTCTGACAACCATGTCGCAAGCGCAAGCTAGTATCGTGACCATCAACCAAAATATTCCGATCCATAATTGGGCTAGTGTTGTGATGTCATTTGATATTTCGGCACTGCAGGGAACGTTAGATGATCTTGTAACCAAACTTGGCGACATTCGCGGTGTCAGTGATGTGCATCTGGTTTCTGTTGAATGAGCGCCATGATTATTTGGAGGCTGTATGAAAATAGCATTTAAACTATTACTCTGGGTCTTAGTGACCGGTGTGATTTTATTTCCCGCGCTACTGTTGATTTTGTTTGTCATTGGGTTGAGCGTGGTCGTTTCTGGTGCCATGGCAATTAGCGCTGTTGGGCTGGTACTCGGTATCATTTTTGTGGCCTTGGTGGGTCTCAGTATCATGATTCCATGCTTATTGCTGGTGATTCGCTTTATGACTTTCCGAACAGTGAATGTTCGTTTTCAACATCATGGTGAACGGGTGGTATTGCCGGTGACGGTCAAGTTGACAGGACGGACGATTTACCACGCGATTTATGAAAATTTCCGTGCGGGTCGACGGCGCGGGCGGCATCTTTTATCAGCCTGGGGGTTTGGATTTGAGACTTACTTCCACGAAGACTTGCAGGCGTATCTTGCTGATCAGATTCTTGCTCAGCACGGCCCTGAAATGGCGGAGTCCTTTGTGGTTGATGAGCGGCATTCCTACTCAATTGCGTATTAACAAAATGAATTTAAAATACCATCCGCAAGAGTGCTGTGCCAGCGCTCTTTTTTCTTGGCTACTTTTTGAAATTGACGCGTTTATTCATCACGCCGCGGCCGCCATTGAATCACCCGATTTGATTCAGGCCAGCGCATCTCTTCAAAGCCGACATATTCAATCGTGAGTTGCGTGTGCTGACGAAGCAGGCCAATGAAGGTTTCTAAGTCTGCCAGATCATAGTTGATCAGGCTGTGTAAGGGAATGGAACGTTGGCGCTGATCCTTAGGCTGAACGTTCATGAAAAAATTGTATGCCGGTGTATAGGTTTGATTGACCAGTGATAGCCAGTAACGTGTTTGACGGCGTCGTTTGAAAAGGGGGGTTAATCGCGCCATCATTAGCTTCAAATCTTTAGTCATAGCTATTGCCGCCATTATGTCCTCCTACTAGTGATGCCCGTTGAATCGCCGTTCCGCCATGCATCGCACTTTTAGCGTAGATCAAGCCCTTAAAGCCAAAACGATCGCGAATAGTATCTAGCGTGCGTTCTAAATTGGTTGCTTTAATTTGTTGATCAACCGGCTCAAAGAAATTGAGTTGTTCGCCGGTATCTGGGGCTAAGCGGCCGGTATAAACGGCAACGTTACGAATGACCTCACCATGCCAGTTTTGCCGAAAAATCAGTTGCAGTGTGGCAACAAGATCGCCGTCCCGATTCGTCGGTAAAATTCGCTTAGTTTGGTGAAACCCGCCGCGTCCGTCTTTTTCACTTTCAGCATAGGAAAAGCCGATACCTAGGGAAATTTCACCAGCTCGTTTGTGATGATGCCGCAACCGTGCGGCAACCTGTTCGCCGATTTCCTTAATAACGATTTCGATTTCAACTTGATTGCTATAATCGCGCGGCAGAACCTGTGAGTTGCCAATGCTTGGTTCGCGGGTGATGACGCGTTCGCTGATTTTTGTGCGGTCAATGCCCCATGCTAGCGCAAATAACTGCGTGCCAATGATGCCCAGTTCTTGCTTTAAGGCATACGGATTTGCGTGAGCAAGTTGTTTCATTGTCGTAATGCCCATACGTGCGAGATGCGCTGCTGTTCGTTGACCGATACTCCAAACGTCTGTCATATTGGTGATCTGCCAAATGGTATCTGGTACAGTTTGATAGGAGATTTGACCAATTAAATTAGGATCATGTTTTGCATAAACATCCAGCGCAATTTTGGCTTGAAGCGGATTTTCACCGATCCCGACTGTTGTGTAGAGACCAAGTCGATGCCGAATAGTATGTTGAATTAATTGCGCAACTGCACGTGGTGTTTTGCCAAAGAGTCGCCATGTGTGCGTTAAATCGAGAATGGATTCATCAATGGAATAAGGCCACAAGTCTTCATTGGCAACAAACTCACGAAAAATATCATTGATGGCCAGATTCTTTTTGATGTAAAGATTCATGCGTGGCGGCACCACGATCAGATGCTTATCCACAGGTAAGTCCCGTTGACGGCTAACGTTACTTTTAAGGCCATATATTTTTTTGGCCATTGGCGAAGTTGCCAAGATGAGGCCGCCATTTGTATTCTCTTGTTCGGACATGACCACGAGAAGGGTTCTTAAAGGGTTCAGCCCGCGTTCAATGCTTTCAACCGAAGCGTAAAAGGATTTATTGTCAATCAGGAAAACCGTTCGATGCGGTTCGTGGGAATAATCGTAGGCCATCAAAATCACCTCTGCAATTATTATACGAACATACGTTTGTATAAGCAAGCATAACGTGATTTCAGCCCAGAAAAAAACCGCTGCGTCAAAAAACGCAACGGTTTGATTGAATCGACGTTAAGCAATTGTTTCGGTTAGCGCATGCAACCGCCGATATGACTGCCCCATGAAGAGACGTTGGACATCATATTGCTGTGGAAGAAGCCCATTCCCATGCCACTGAAGGCCTCTAGGACAAAGAAGGCTGCAAAAATTGCCGCGATCACGATCAAGGTGACCATCAATGGCCGCCATTTTTCAGAATGTAACATAGCAACGACCTCCTAACAACTAAAAACACATGACAGCATGTAGTATAACACCGTTAGATGAAGGAATTGGGAGAAAATAAGGCGGCACGCACCAGTCTTATTTCTGAACAAAGGGGTGTTCACCTCAGTCAAGCATTAGTCTCGATCCCACTTAATCTTCAGATTAGTTTCAATCAAATCACCATCGTCCAATGCGAAAGGTTCGACGACACTGCTGCCATCATCTTTGGTGAACTTGATATTCAAGATGTTGCCATCGCGATAAACAACTTCCCACTTACCATTTGTTGGCGTGCCATTGCTGGTCGCCGTATAAGTACCGTCACTGTTGAAGTTGAAAGTGGCAGTGTCGCCTGATTCCCAGCGACCGACGACGCCATCCGTTGAATGATTATCATTGCGCTTTGAAGCATCAGAAGGATACTGGCGGTTCGTTTTGGTCACACCATTGTCATCATAATCATCATCGTCGTCATCATCATGAGATTCAGATGTTGAAGAACCGCTTGTGGCGTCATGCGTTGGTGTAACTGTCTTAGCAGCGGTTGCGGCATCCAAGGTCAGTGCTTCCGGTTGCCCTTTAAGCGGGACGATGACTTCACGATTGAAGTCTTTCGTACTTCCTTCGTGCGTACCGCTCAGCTTGAGGGCGTACAGACCAGGTAATTGACTGGCGATGGTATAACTGCCAGAACGATTTTCAGGTTGAATTTGATTGCCATCCATGGTGAAAGCAGCGGCGTCAAGGTTGGTTTTGACTGTGACGTTGGCGGTACCAAGCTTAACCTTGTATTTCGGGAAAAGTAGCAGGTAACTGCCTTGTTTGACGACCTGAACCATGCCATTGGTTTGCTTGTCCATGATCATGGTTCGCAAGGTGCTGCGATAAAGCCGATTCTTAGTCAAACGGGCGAGCGGCTTAAGATCACTTTCAGTCAATGGTGTGCCATCGTTTGCAATGGCAACTTCAGCCATGTCATCGGCATCTCCACTAGTCATTTCATCAGCCAACTCAGCGACTTGTCGATTTTGACCATAGTACATTGATCCGCCGAGATAAGCCGCACCTAAAAGAACGACAACCGCACCAACAACGATCCATGGCCAGCGCCGGCGTTTATGTACTTGTTGCTGCGCTGGCTGGGTTGAAGCAGCAACTGTCGCAGACTGAGTTGCTTTTGGTGCCTCGGTAGGAGACGTCGATGCTGGTTCTTGGGTTGATTGGGCTTCAAGTCGGGCTTTCCGCAAATCAAACCCGCAGTTAGGACAAAAGTCGTCAGTTGGTTTAATTGGTTGACCGCAGTTGGGACAAAATTTTAAAACATCTTGCATAAGTTATTCCTCCAAAGTTTTCTTGAGCAAGGCAGCAATCTGATCATGACCGTGCTGGTTGGGGTGAAAAGTATCGCGCGGACCGTTACCAGCGAAGTCGGTGATGGCTGTACCGGCAGGGCCTGTGACGTCATCATGGTTTTGCCAGATGGTCGCCAGATCGGCAACTGGAACGTGATAAGTTTGACCGATTTGTTTGACCACAGCATCAAATTGCAAATCGGCGGCGGCATAAGGACCATGGTTTGGCGACCAGGTCGTCATAAGGATCAACTCAGCTGTTGTTTGCTTCTGCAAGGTTGCCACGATGGTTGTCAACGCCTGGCGGTAATCAGCCAGCGCCGTTGGTGTGGCGCCGCCAACCGCATCGTTCGTCCCAAACTCGATGGTAATCAAATCAGGATGCTGGGCAATCAACGCTGGCAGAGCAGGGACACCAAGATTAGTCGCGGTTTTTCCCACCTCTGCAATCCCTTCCTCTGTCACCGTCTTGTCAGTCAAATGGTGTAATTGGTCAGCAAAAAGGGTGGTAAACCGGCTTGTTTTACTATCCGCAAACAAACCAACAGAGAGGCTGTCGCCAAACGGTGCATACACGAGCGTCGTTTGTGATTTTGCCTTCAGCCGGGCGAGCATGCTTGTCTGCTTAATCGCAGCTGAGGATCGCGAACTAGGCGACTTGCGGCTGCGAAGCGAAGCCGCTGAACTGCTCGATTTAGCCACTTTATGTTGTACCCCGCAGCCAGCTGCTAAAATGAGCAATAAAAGACCAAAACCCAACCAAAACTTTTTCATAACATGCCTTCTCCAATGCAATCACGATGCGTTAGCTAACAAACCGCGTGTTCTTAGCTTTCCAATCTTCTAATTTAATAAAAACCCAGAAGCCATAGATCCCCAACGTGATAATTGTCAGCAACAACCATTTAATCCAATTGCCGAACAAGCTCACGGCCGACCCAAAAAAGTGCATCCGATGACCCTCAATCACGGTATGATTGATTTTCCAACCATATAGCATGGTCAAAGCCCATGGATAACAAATGCCTAGTGTAAAAATCGTGATCAAAGTGCCAAGAATCGTCCAGCCGACATAAGCCAACAAGCCACCATCAAAAAAAGAGTGCCGCCCATATTTCGTCTCCATAATCGTTGCTGCCTCCAACTTGTTTTCTCTAGTGTAGCAGAACTGGTAGGCAGGGTGGAGGAGGATGCTTGAATTGTAGCCTTTGATTTATTGCCTACAGCCACAACAGAGACCGGTGGCAATGCGTTTTACTGCCATTTGAATAGAAAGAGAGAGCTGGCGGAGCGGCGATGGGCTCAGTGGTGACATTGTTCTTAAACGGGTGGGCTTCCCGTTTTAGAACAAGGCCAGACTTTGAAACCGCGCACTTTGCGGGTTCAAAGCTGTGCCCACCACGTTCCAGCCCAATCGCCGCGGAGCCAGCTCGGACCACAGGTGAAGACTCACGTCAGATAGGACGAGAAACCTTGTACATCTGATTTTAAAGAGGTCATGATTGACCACTCGCTCACGCTCCCTCCCAAAATTTGGTACAATAGGTCAAGGAATTTTTCACTTGGTTTTTCTGAAAGGACGATTCGTTAAATGGTAATGGATGCCGCATTAAAGGGTATGAATGATAAGCAATCTGAGGCGGTGTTGGCGACTGAAGGGCCAGTGCTGATTATGGCTGGTGCCGGTTCAGGCAAGACACGGGTATTGACTCATCGGATTGCTTATTTAGTTGAAGAAAAGCACGTCAATCCATGGAACATCCTTGCCATCACGTTTACAAATAAGGCCGCCCGTGAGATGCGCGAGCGGGTCGGCAAGTTGGTTGATGCTGAGATTGCGCGCGATATTTGGGTCTCAACGTTCCATGCGCTCTGTGTCCGAATTTTACGACGCGACATTGACAAGCTGGGCTATAACCGTGCCTTTACGATTGCTGATCCTGCTGAGCAACTGACGCTGGTGAAGCATATTTTGGCTGATTTCAATCTTGATCCAAAGCGCTACGATCCTAAATCCATTTTAGGTGCTATTTCGAGCGCTAAAAATGAACTCGTGGATCCACAAACTTATGCCAATGAACAGGCTAACAGTCCTTTCACCAAAGTTGTGGCGCAGGTTTATGCGGAATATCAAAAGCGTCTGCGCAGTGATCAGGCATTGGACTTTGATGATCTCATCATGCAGACCATCGTGCTTTTTGAAAAAGACAAAGAAACACTGGCATTCTACCAGCGTAAGTTCCGCTACATTCATGTTGACGAATATCAGGACACTAACGAAGCACAATACCAGCTCGTGCATATGTTGGCAGAAGGCTACCATAATTTATGTGTGGTTGGTGATGCCGACCAGAGCATTTATGGCTGGCGTGGTGCCAATATGCAGAATATTTTGGATTTCAAAAAAGACTATCCAAAGGCGCAAGTCATTTTGCTTGAGCAGAATTATCGGTCAACTAAAACAATTTTGAGTGCGGCCAATGATGTGATTCAGAATAATCAGAATCGCCAAGCCAAAACGTTATGGACGGAAAATCGCGAAGGCGACAAGATTACCTATTACCGCGCTCAAAGCGAAACTGATGAAGCTATTTTTGTCATTCGCCGAATTGAAGCAGAGATTGCCGATAATCATCGCAAATATGGTGATTTTGCGATTCTGTACCGAACCAATGCGCAGTCACGGGCGATTGAAGAAGCGTTTGTGAAGTCCAATATTCCATATAAAATGGTTGGCGGGCATAAGTTCTATGATCGCAAGGAAATTCGCGATGCGCTAGCGTATTTCCGGTTAGTGGTCAATCCGGAAGACGATATGAGTTTTAATCGAATTGTCAATGAACCAAAACGCGGTATTGGCAACACAAGCGTTGAGAAGTTAGAGGCCTTTGCCAATGAGCATGACTGGTCCTTGCTGGAAGCAGCGGCGAATGCTGAACTCAGTCCGATTGCTGGTAAAGCTCGCGGACAGTTAGCTAAGTTCGGTAAAATGATCCAGCAGCTGGGTACACGGCGACAAGATCTAAACGTGACCGAGATGATGCAGGCAATTCTTGAGGATAGTGGCTATTTATCAACACTGCGAGCGGCTCACAATCTGGAAGCCGATACCCGCATCGAAAACTTAGAAGAATTGCTTTCGGTGACCCAAGGATTCGATTCCCGGTATCAGCCGGAAAATGAAGACAGCGACATTTTCGTTGATTTTCTGGCTGAACTGGCGCTGTTATCGGATCAGGATGACGTTGAAGAAGATGCACAAGAAGTTACCTTGATGACCTTGCACGCTGCTAAAGGACTGGAATTTCCGGTTGTCTTTTTAGTGGGGATGGAAGAAGGACTCTTTCCATTGAGTCGGGCTTCCATGGATGAAAGCGAGCTTGAAGAGGAACGGCGCTTAGCTTATGTCGGCATTACCCGTGCCAAACAGAAGCTGTATCTGTCCAATGCCTATGGCCGGATGCTGTATGGTCAACGGCAAAACAATCCTGCTAGCCGTTTCATTGAAGAAATTAATCCTGACTTGTTGGAAGTCATTGGCACTACCCAGCCAAAAAGTGACATTCCATTTATTAATCGTACTGACCGCGCATTCAGCTCCCCGTATAGCCGCCACGCTGATCAAAAAACAGCAACACCCGTTACTGTGCAAGCCGCGCCAACAACAGGTGCAGGCAAAACCAGTTGGGAAGCTGGCGACAAGGTGAAGCATCGCAAGTGGGGGACTGGTACCGTGGTGAAAGTCACGGGTACCGGCGATGATCAAGAACTCGATATTGCTTTTAAAGACAACGGCATCAAACGACTGCTAGCTGCCTTTGCTCCGATTGTCAAAGTGGCATCATAAGCGTTCGCAGTTTGACTCAGAAATGTCGGGATGCATATTTTTAGAGGAGGCTCGCTGTGTTAGCAAAACCAGCTGCACAATTCACACTTGAAGAAGCTCAGGCGGAAGTCGAAAAGCTTCGGAAGCAACTGAATCAATGGCGTCTTGAGTATTACACCAAGGATGCGCCAACTGTGACCGATAACGTCTATGACGATCATTATCGCGATTTACAGGCACTCGAGGAGGCTTATCCCAAGTTAGTCACGCCTGATTCGCCAACTCAAGAAGTCGGCGATGTCATTAATTCGGACTTTGCCAAGGTGCAACACCCAATTCCGATGTTGTCGATGGGCGATGTTTTTTCGTTCGAAGAGCTGAGTGAATGGGATGCTCGCATGCAAAGCAATGTCGGCCATCCGGTGGATTACAATGTTGAGTTGAAAATCGACGGGTTGGCTTTATCTCTGATTTATGAAAACGGCAAACTCGTTCAAGGCTCAACACGTGGTGATGGTAATGTCGGTGAAGATGTGACCAGAAATGTGTTGACCATTGCGTCAGTTCCCAAGCAGTTAAAGCAGCCACTTTCACTCGAGGTACGGGGTGAATGTTATATGCCTAAGGCGGCGTTTGCCAAGCTGAATGCGCGGCAGGAAACTGAGGGCGGCACGCCTTTTGCCAATCCACGTAACGCGGCAGCTGGATCACTCCGACAGTTAGACGCCAAAGTCACCGCTGCTCGAGAGCTGGATACCTTCATTTATACGTTAATTGAACCAGAGCAGTTTAACGTGACCACGCAGCATGAGGCGATTGCGTTTATGCAGGCACTTGGATTTACAACAAATCCAAGTTCAGAAGTGGCTGGTGACATGCAGGCGATTGACACCTACATTAAGAAGTACACCACCGACCGTGATGCGTTGCCTTACGGAATTGATGGGATCGTTTTGAAAGTGAACGATTTGGCGCTGCAAGCGCAACTAGGCAACACCGTTAAAGTGCCACGCTGGGAAATTGCCTACAAATTCCCACCTGAAGAAGCAGAGACCGTCATTCATGACATTGTCTGGACAGTTGGTCGAACCGGTGTGGTCACGCCGACTGCCGTGATGGACCCCGTTCAGCTTGCTGGAACCACAGTGGCACGTGCCACGTTGCACAACGCGGATATGATTCGTGATAAAGATATTCGCATCGGCGACACCGTCATGTTGCACAAAGCAGGCGACATTATTCCTGAAGTTTCGCGGGTACTGGTTGCTAAACGTCCAGCGGATACGCCACCGGCGCCGATTCCAGAGGTCTGCCCGTCATGTGGCCAAAAACTGGTCCATCTCGACGATGAAGTAGCTTTGCGTTGCATCAACCCGATGTGTCCGGCACAGGTCCAAGAGCAGCTCACCCATTTTGCGTCTCGCAACGCGATGAATATCGATGGCTTAGGCCCGAAGATTGTGGCACAGTTGCAGGCCAAACATCTGGTAAAAGATGTCGCTGATTTGTATCACCTCACAGCTGCGGATCTGGCGAAATTAGATAAGTTTAAAGAAAAATCAATTAATAATTTGTTAAGTGCGATCAACAACAGTCGGCAAAACTCGGTAGAACGCCTAATCTTTGGGTTGGGCATTCGGCACGTTGGCGGTAAAGCCGCACGAATTCTGGCCGAGCATTTCGGCGATTTGGATCATCTGATGACCGCCAGTCAAGAGGCGATCGCAGATGTGCCAAATATCGGGCCGACCATTGCGGAAGCGATCGTGACGTATTTTAAAGCCGCAACGGTTCAAAAGTTGATCACTCAGTTGCGCGAAGCTGATGTTAACCTGCGTTACACCGGACCGACCAAACCAGTGGTCAAAGATAGTTTTGTTGCAGGAAAAACCGTTGTGATTACCGGTAAGTTTGCCGAGTTTTCGCGGCCAGCACTCACGAAGCAGCTAGAAGGATTAGGAGCCAAGGTCACAGGTTCAGTTTCAAAGAAAACGGACCTCCTGATCGCTGGCGACGCGGCTGGCAGTAAGTTGGCAAAGGCACAAAGCTTGAATGTCCCAATCATGAATGAGACGGAATTGCTGGCGAATTTGAAGGATTGAGGAACATCAATGAAGAAATTTTTAACGTTAACTTTGCTGGCTGGGGCTGCGGTGTTGTTAGCAGCCTGTGGCAAGTTGAATTTTGACAGTGGCAGCAGCAGTACTAGTGGCACAAAAACCGGTAGTTACCAAACCACCGGCACGGTTGATAATAGTATGTATCAAGGCGTTATCAAAAACGGACGTTATCAGACGAGCAGCGCCCGTGGTTTGACGTTGCAGCAGAATGATCAAGGCGAGAACAACTTCAATATTAAAAGTATGGAAAGTGGTCTCGAAAACCTAGCCAAAGCACAGTTTCCAACTGACAAATATAGTTTTGAAGAAGGTCAGTTGTTAAGTACGGCAACTGCTAAAAGTTGGCTGAAACGTGAAGCCAAGGACAACAAAGACGGCCTTAATCCGGTTGATAATGGCAAAACCGATCCTGATACCCGCAATCCGATTTATTTGCAGCAGATTTTAGAGCAGGATTTCATGGTGCAAGACGGTAATAGTATGAAGCTGGGCGGAATCGCAATTGCGCTTGGTATGAATAAGGTTGATTACTATACAAAGACGGAATACGGTGCCCAGTATCAAACCGAAATTTCCGATGAGGCGATCAAGAAACAAGGTGAAGCAATCGCTGCCAAGGTCGTCGCTCGTTTGCGCGCCATGAGTAAAGTACCGAATAATATTCCGATCATTGTCGGTATCTACAAGAATGCTGAACAAGATAGTCTCGTTGGCGGTGTTTATACTGAGCAGACAACCAGTAAAACCGGCACCAATTTAGGCGATTGGAAGAAGCTTGACCAACAGAATGAAGTGTTGCCAGTGGTGAGCGATCATAAGGCGATTAACAGTACCGTGGCCAATGACTTTTCGAATTTTACGAACCAAGTGAAGGGCTTCTTCCCGACTTTAGCTGGGATTACGGCACAGGCGCATTATGAAGGTGGTAATCTAGCCGGCATGAACATTACGGTTAACACACAGTTTTATGGGTTGACCGAAATTCAGAGCTTTACGCAATATATTTCAACGGCCGCTAGCAAGTATCTACCCTCTGGCGTGCCGATTGAGATCACGATTCAGAGCACGCAAGGCATGCAGGCCTTTGTATCGCGAAGTTCTGGCGACAAAGGCTTTTATACCCATGTATTCGGGAGCTATTAGCCGAATCTATGGTAAACTACGAATGATAATGAAACTGAAAGCGGGGATAGCATGATTTCTAAAGACAGTGTTGCGCATGTGGCAGGATTGGCCAAGTTGCAATTTTCTGAAACGGAACTGGAGAAATACACCAGCCAGCTCTCCGAGATTCTCGATATGGTTGAACAACTAGAAAGTGTTCCGACGCAAGATGTGCCGGTAACTACCCAGAGTATTCATCTGGAAAATGTGATGCGAGCGGATGTCGCTAAGCCAGGCGAGCCGGTAGCGGACTTGTTGAAAAATGTGCCAACCAAGAAGGGCACGTTGATCCAAGTTCCAGCGATCATCGATAAAGAGGAGGACTAGCGCGTGGATTACTTTAAAACCAGTATCGATCAATTGCATGAGCAGTTACGCTCCGGCAAGGTGACCAGCAGTCAATTGGTTGACGAGACATTGGCCGGCATCAACCAGTTGGATGCTGAAGTAGATGCCTTCTTAGCGCTGAATGCTGATGGCGCCAAGGAAAAGGCTGCTGCAGTAGATGCAGCCGGTATTGCTGACGATCAACCACTAGCCGGTGTGCCAATTGCTATCAAAGACAACATTGTCACCAAAGGCGTTGTCACGACGGCAGCGTCCAAGATGCTTGCCAACTTCAATCCGATTTATGATGCGACCGTTATGCAAAAGCTTGATGCAGCCGGTGCGATCAATGTTGGTAAAACCAACATGGACGAATTCGCAATGGGCTCGTCAACAGAAAACTCCGCTTTTAAAACGACTAAAAACGCTTGGGATCACACGCGCGTTCCCGGTGGGTCGTCAGGCGGCTCCGCGGCAGCTGTCGCAGCTGGTGAAGTGATTGCCGCACTGGGCAGTGATACAGGCGGTTCCATTCGTCAGCCTGCTGCTTTTAACGGCATCGTCGGGGTCAAACCGACATACGGCCGCGTTTCTCGCTGGGGTTTGATTGCCTTTAGTTCCAGCCTTGATCAGATCGGAACGCTGACTCGACATGTTAAAGACGCTGCGCAGTTGCTGAATGTGATTGCTGGTCATGACGAACGTGATAGCACCACAGCGGACACACCCGTACCGGACTTTACCGCCAAAATCGGTCAGGATATCAAGGGGATGAAGATCGCTTTGCCAAAGGAATACTTAGGCAAAGGGGTTGACCCAGCGGTTGCGGACAAGATTAAAGCAGCTGCCAAGCAGTTCGAAGACATGGGCGCGACGGTGACAGAAGTGTCACTGCCACATACGCAATATGCGGTGCCATCTTACTACATCATCGCCAGCTCCGAAGCCAGCTCCAATCTGCAGCGCTTTGATGGCATTCGTTATGGTTTCCGCGCCAAGGATGTCAAAAATATTGAGGATGTTTATGTTCGTTCTCGATCCGAAGGTTTTGGCCCAGAAGTCAAGCGACGTATCATGCTGGGCACCTTCAGTTTGTCAGCCGGCTTTTATGATGCATACTTCAAAAAGGCAGGGCAGGTTCGAACTTTGATTACCCGTGACTTTGAAGATGTCTTCAAAGATTATGATCTGATTATTGGACCGACAACCCCAACCGTTGCGTTCAAAATTGGCGAAAAAGTCACCGATCCAGTTACCATGTACATGAACGACATTTTGACAATTCCGGTCAATCTTGCCGGCTTACCGGCGGCATCCGTGCCAGCTGGTTTCGTTGATGGCATGCCAGTCGGCTTACAGCTGATCGGCAAACATTTTGACGAAAGCACGATCTTCCAAGTTGCTGCGGCTTTTGAAGCACAAAACGACTACTTAGCACAGATCCCGGGGGGCAAGTAAGATGAACTTTGAAACAACAATCGGGCTTGAAGTCCACGTTGAGTTGAAAACCAAATCGAAAATGTTCTCACCATCACCTGTCACTTATGGTCAGGAACCCAACACCCAGACAAACGTGATTGACTGGGGATTCCCAGGCGTTTTGCCGAGCATCAATCGCGGGGCCTATCAACTTGGCATCATGGTGGGGCTGGCATTGCATGCTGACATCACGCGTTTGACTCATTTTGATCGGAAAAACTATTTCTATCCTGACAATCCTAAGGCTTATCAAATCACTCAAAGTGAGAAGCCTTTGGGCACCAATGGCTGGGTGGAAATTGAAGTTGACGGTAAGAAGAAAAAGATTGGTATCGCAGAACTGCATGTTGAAGAAGATGCCGGGAAGAACCAGCACGAAGACGATGGTTATTCCTATGTTGATTTGAACCGTCAAGGCACACCGCTGGTCGAAATTGTTTCCAAACCGGATATCACCAGTCCAGAAGAAGCTTATGCTTATCTGGAAACCTTGCGCCAAATCGTTCAGTTCACAGGGGCTTCCGACGTTAAGATGGAAGAAGGCTCTATGCGGGTTGATACCAATTTGTCAGTGCGGCCAATTGGACAGGAACATTTTGGTACCAAGACCGAAATCAAGAACCTGAACTCCTTCGTGCATGTTCGCGATGGCCTCGCATTTGAAGAAAAACGGCAGCAGGCTGTGCTTTTGAGCGGCGGTGAAGTGCGTCAGGAAACCCGGCGCTGGGATCCAGATGCTAAAGAAACGCTTCTGATGCGGGTTAAGGAAGGCGCCGATGATTATCGTTACTTCCCTGAACCAGACCTGCCACCAGTGGCTGTTTCCCAGAAATGGATTGACGACATTCAGGCTTCTTTACCGCAACCGCCAGCAGAGCGCCGGCAGCGTTACATCGAAGACTGGGGAATTCCAGCTTATGATGCCGGTGTCCTGACGCAGACGAAGGAAATGTCAGATTTCTTCGAAGCAACTGTGGCGCAAGGCGCTGATGCCAAGCAAGCGTCTAACTGGCTGATGGGTGAGGTTTCCGGTTTCTTGAATGCCCAACACGTTGAACTGGGGCAAGTTGCCTTGACGCCAGCGCATTTGGCAGGCATGATCAAGCTTATTGGTGATGGCACGATTTCCAGTAAAATGGCCAAAAAGGTCTTTAAGGAAATCATTCAACATGATACTGATCCGGATAAGTGGGTCCATGAAAAAGGTCTGATCCAACTTTCCGATCCGGCTAAATTGACCCCGATTATTGACGAAATTCTCGATAATAACCAGCAAAGTATCGATGACTTCAAAGCTGGTAAGGACCGGGCAATTGGCTTCCTAGTTGGTCAGATCATGAAACAAACACATGGTCAGGCAAACCCTAAAGTGGTCAACCAGATTTTGATGGCTGAGATTAAGCAACGATAAGTGATACTGACTATCTAGCAATTCAGTTCGGATAATAGCCTCGACATGTAGACAATGTTCTTTGTTGTTTACATGCCGAGGTTATTGCGCAAATTGCTAGTCTTGCTATTGTGGCGGCAGATGGGAAGTACCAAGAAAAATAGGCTCAAAAGTTGCTCATGATTGAAGCTTTTGAGCAAGACATTGACGATTCACGATTATGACAAAGACTGTTTCCGCCAGCAACGGGCCAGCAGTCCAGTATTGTTAAAACGTTTAAGGAGCATTGACCGATGAGAAAACGGGCGCGTTTGATATACAACCCTACATCCGGCAACGAAGGTTTAAAGCGCTTCGTCCCCGACATTTTGGATATCATGGAACAGGCAGGATATGAAAGTTCAACCTTTCAAACAACCCCGAAGCCTTTTTCTGCACGTGAAGAAGCAAAGCGTGCCACTGAAGCGGGTTTCGACTTAATTGTCGCTGCTGGTGGCGATGGTACGATTAATGAAGTGGTTAATGGGATTGCACCAGCTAAAAAACGCCCAAAAATGGCGATTATTCCAGCAGGGACGACCAATGACTACGCGCGTGCTTTGCGGATTTCGCGGGATGATCCGGTTGAGGCGGCCCAAGTGATTCTCAAAGGCCAAACCCTTGCGATGGATATTGGCCAAGCCAATCATCATTATTTTATGAATATCGCGGCTGGTGGTTTGTTGAGCGAACTCACTTATTCTGTGCCATCTGAAGTTAAATCTATTTTTGGCTATTTTGCCTATGTGATTAAAGGCGCCGAGATGTTACCAGCGGTGCGGACGGTGCCGATGAAACTGGAATATGATGGCGGGGTTTATGATGGACCCGCCAGCATGTTTTTCCTCGGCCTTACCAATTCTGTGGGCGGTTTTGAGCAGATCGTGCCGGATGCTGCGCTTGGTGATGGCAAGTTCTCCTTAATTATTGTTAAAACAGCGAACATGGCGAATTTGCTGAAGCTAATGGCGCTTGTCTTCAACGGTGGTCGCCACGTGGATGATCCCAATATTATCTATACAAAAACTAAAAAGTTGCGGGTGAAGGCCGGCGGAGACGATCCGTTGAAAATTAACCTTGATGGTGAATACGGCGGCGATGCGCCGATGACGTTTATTAATTTGAAGCAACATATTGCCATGTATGCTAATCTAGACGAGATCCCGACCAAGAATCTTGGTACGGACGCGCAGAAGCAGAAGGACTACATGGCCGAAGTCGAATCCATTTCTCATCAAGATATTGATGGTGATGGACAGATCGGCTCACAAGACGAAAAGGATGACTAATTTGGCCCAACCAGCTGTAACCAAGAACCAAGATCTGGAAGTTACCATTCAAGATCTCACTTATGAAGGGATGGGCGTTGCCAAAGTCGACGGCTTTCCGCTTTTCATTGAAGATGCCCTGCCTGGCGAAAAAATGCAGGTGCATGTCCTCAAAACGCAGAAACAATATGGCTTTGCCAAAGTTGTCAAACGATTGAGCGACTCACCGGATCGTGTTCCCGGTGCAGATAGCACTTATATCCGCACGGGGATTGCGCCACTGTCGATCTTGGCATATCCGGCACAATTGCAATTTAAGCAGAAACAAATTCAAGAACTTTATAAAAAAGCGCATCTTGATATTGCGGTGCTGCCGACCATCGGGATGACGAATCCTTTAGGCTATCGCAACAAGGCGCAAGTACCGGTTCGTACCGTGAATGGCGAACTGCAAACTGGCTTTTATAAAAAACACAGCCACGACCTCGTACCAATTGAAGACTTTCTGATTCAAGATCCGAAAATTGACCAAGCCATTGTGGTGGTGCGTGATCTTTTACGAAAATACCATGTGCCAGCTTATGATGAACGCGCTAATAAAGGCGTTATTCGTAACATCATGGTGCGCCGGGGCCATTATACGAAGCAGATGATGATTGTCTTGGTGTCACAAACTTGGCAAGTGCCGCATCTCAAAGATATTGTCGAAGAGATCACCTTAGCATTACCAGAAGTAACGAGTGTGGTTGTGAACTTGAATGACAAACGAACCAACGTCATTCTAGGCCGCAAGTCACGAACCATTTACGGCGAGGACTATTTGCTGGATAAGTTGCTAGGCAGTGAATTCCAGATCTCGCCAGTCAGTTTTTATCAGGTTAATCCGATTCAGACTGAGGTGCTTTACAAAAAGGCCATTGAGGCTGCTGGTCTGACTGGTAAGGAAAATGTGATCGATGCTTATTCAGGTATCGGGACGATTTCCTTGACGATGGCACGTCATGCCAAACATGTTTACGGCGTCGAAGTGGTTGAACCTGCTGTGCGCGATGCCCGGGCAAACGCGGTGCGCAATCACATCGATAATGTCACCTTTGAAGTCGGCAAGGCGGAGGAGGTCATCCAACGCTGGAAAGACAACGAACTGCCAGTGGATGTGCTCATGGTCGATCCGCCGCGCAAAGGACTGGATAAAAGTTTCATCGACGCTGTCGGTTATATGAAGCCGCCAAAGATCGTCTATGTGTCCTGCAACCCCGCGACTTTGGCAAGAGATTTGCAGCTGCTAGCCGCCTTTGGCTACACAGCAAAGGAAACCCAGCCAGTGGACATGTTCCCGCAGACGCAGCATATTGAGAGTATTACGGCTTTGGCGTTGGCGAAGTAAGACTGCACAACTATCATGGCGCAACTCAAAGAGGCACCCGCACATCAATTGATTGCTGCGGGTGCCTCTTTTTGACTGTAGCAGGTATGAATATCTGTTGATTCAGTATCAGTTCTATTTCAGTTGAGATTTCGCCTTAGTCCGAGCTGGCTCCGCGGCGATTGGGCTGGAACGTGGTGGGCACGACTTCAAGCCCGCAAAGCCCGCGGTCTTGAAGCTCGGCCTTGGTCTAAGCGGAGAAAACCACTCCACTAAGACCAATCTCACCACTGAGCCCATCGCCGCTCCGCCAGCTCTCATGATTCTATTTTAGAACACGATCAGCATGTCGATCTTATTGTTGATTGAGGCTCGTATTTGGCACAAGCACTGACTGAACGACAAGATCTTGATTCTTTGTGAGTTTGCAGTTGTGTCCACCACTCAAGCTTCGCAGTCGGCACCCCTGAATTGCCGCGGAACCAGCTCGAACTTTTACACTAGGCTTTTATTTTGGGCAAATCATGATAACACCCTAAATATTTGCTCATTCAAGTTGCTATAATAGGGCCATTTCCCTTATGATCAGTAGCAGTGACAAGAAATGGGGGAGTATGGTGCAGCAAAAGACTTTAGCAATGAAATGGTTATTTCTGGGTTCGTTGATTACGAATACCGGGATCAGCCTGATCTGGCCGTTAACAACGATTTATATGCATGAATATTTAGGTGAACCACTAACGGTTGCAGGGATTGTTCTTTTTGCTAATTCCATGTTTATGGTGATCGGTAACAGTTTCGGTGGGTGGTTATTTGATCATTGGCAGCCATATGGGACAGTTCTTGCTGGTATTGGCCTGAATCTTTTTGCGACTGGTATGCTGATTTTCTTCCATGGATGGCCGGCTTATCCACTGCTGTTAGTTGTGTCCGGTCTTGGCAGCGGTATCACAACGACGGCGATTAATTCCTATGCGACTCGGATTCAGAATAAACGACCGAGTGTCGTGTTCAATATTCTCTACTTTACATCGAATCTAGGGTTGGTTATCGGCACTTTAATTGTCGGATTTGTGCTGCCTTATGGTATTGGCGTTGTTTTCGCTTTGGCAACTGGCTTATTTGCCTTATTTTTAGTGGTTGCTTTGTTGCATTATCGAATTGATAAAGTGGCGATTGCGACTGCGACCACGCAAACTGTTAGCGGCGAGCGCAACCCAGCCAAGCCGCGGTTAGTCATGTTGATGGTGACCTTATTTGTGACCTGGCTAATGTATGAGCAATGGCAGAGTAATATTTCTGCTTTCATGTTAGGCGAAGGTTTGACGATTAAGGATTATAGTTTCTTGTGGACGATTAATGCCTTACTGATTGTGCTATTCCAGCCAATTTTGACGGCGTTTGATCGCTGGTTATTGCAACACATTCGCTTGCGTTTGATTGGCGGTTTTGTCTTGTTTGCCGGATCATTTTTGCTTTTGTTGAACGGTTCAGGACAGTATATAACGTTCATCGTGGCGATGATTGTTTTAACCATGGGTGAAGTCTTGGCCTTACCAGCAGTCTCGACTTATGTCACCTTGTTTACGCCATTGGCACAGCAAGGGCGTTATCAGGGATTGATTCAAGGCTTTGCTTCAGCTGGTCGCGCATTGGGTCCGTTGTTAGGAGCAATGGTGATTGAGGGCACCGGCAGCTATCAGTTGTTGTTTGTTGGTGCCACAGGCTTAATTTTGTTGGCGGCTTTGGGTTTTGCCTTCAGTGTTCGCCAGAGTATTCCGGCCCTGAACGACCCATTGCACCCGGTTACCCACCAGCAGTCGTGAAGGCTGAAAAGAATCGTTCGAGGGGATTATGAAAAAGAGAGGGGCTTTTGATTTGCGTTATCGACTGATTTTAAGTGACATTGACGGGACGCTGCTGAATTCAAATCACCAGTTGACCGATGAAGTTAAAACGGCCATCAAGGAATACGCGGCTGCTGGCGGAACCTTTGTGCTGGCTTCTGCGCGGCCGCCTTTGGCCATGACTGCATTGGCACATCAGATGGGTCTCGACGTGCCACTTGCCAGTCTCAACGGCGCCGTCATTTGCCAACCGCAACATGGCGATTTAAAAATCCTGTCCGCAACGCCTTGGCCCGCTGGCATTGGTAGCCAAGCATACGAAGCGTTAGCTAAACTGGCACTCAGTCTGAATATTTTCAGTGGCGCGCATTGGTATGTGAACGTGGTGGATGCGTGGGTCCAACAAGAAGCCGCAATCACAGGCTTTGGCGCAGAAACTGTGCCTATGGAACAAATGCTGGCGGAAGGATTGCCAGTGCATAAAATGCTGTGCATGGGTGAGCCTGCTGTGGTTGATCGCGCGGAAGCCATCATTCTTGCCCATCCGGAGTGGCAATTGGTCGCTAGCCGTTCGAAACGAACCTATCTAGAAATTGTGCGGCAAGGCGTGTCAAAAGAAGCCGCTCTTCGCCAACTCAGTGACCTGTTTGCCATCCCCATGACTGAGACGATGGCGTTGGGCGATGGCGAAAATGATTTGCCAATGTTAAAAACTGCTGCACTTGGGGTGACCTTGGCCAATGGGTTGCCTGTGGTATTAGATGCAATTAAAACTGTTGTCCCTGACAACGATCATGATGGTGCAGCGGTCGCCATCAGAAAATATGCGATGGCCAAAGCATAATCAAAAAGGCGCCTTGACAGGATTCAATTTTGTCGAGGCGTCTTTTTATTCTGTATAAAATAGTTTTAAACGAATCTATTTAGTCCTTCAAAGCCTCAACAGCATGTTCAAGCTGCTGCTTTTGAGCATCGGAAATCTCTGGATATTTTAGCGGCAAAGCGGTGACTTCTTGATTGATAATCTGCGAAACAATCAGCCGTGAATACCATTTATCGTCAGATGGAATGATGAACCAAGGATTGGCTTTAGTTGCCGTGTTCTGAATAGCCTCTTGATAGGCTTTTTGATAATCATCCCAGTAGCGGCGTTCCTTAATATCAGCCAGTGAAAACTTCCAATTCTTTTCCGGAACCTCGATACGCTTAAGGAATCGATTTTTTTGTTCTGCTTTGGAAAGGTGCAGGAAAAATTTCAAAATTAGAATCCCGTTGCGCCGTGCGTAAGCTTCTAAAGCTTTAATATCATTGAACCGTTCAGACCAAAGACTATCGGAAACGTCCTGAACACTGTCGATACCAGGCAGGTTTTCCTTGAGTAACAATTCGGGATGGACGCGGTCAACGAGGACTTCTTCATATTGCGAGCGGTTGAAAACTGTTAATTCGCCGCCAGCGGGGAAGGCCTTGTGAATCCGCCACAAAAAATCATGATCTAGCTCCAGCTCAGTCGGCACTTTGAACGAGACAACTGAGGTGCCTTGTGGATTAACCCCAGACATCACATGCTCGATCATACTGTCTTTTCCGGCAGCATCCATGCCTTGGAAAATGATCAAAACACTGTATTGTTTTTGCGCGGCTAAATGTTGCTGTACTTTTGATAATGTTTTGATGTTATTCTCAATATCTGCTTTAATTTGATCTTTTTTATTTTTAAAACTATCTGGCGGTGTGGTCGTGAAGGCTTTCATATCAAACTTGCCTTTACCGTCAAACCGATATTGTTCTAATGCCATCTCATCACCCTCTCTGTCTTATTGCTTTTAAGATAGAAGTTTCAAGGACATTGTGCAAGCAATTGACGCGCTTGCTTAGTCAAACTATGCTTGCATTATCGCATTTAAAAACCGCAGGAGGAGCATCAGATTTTGGTTCGACGAATGCGCTTAAAAGGAGGAATTTTGATGTCATTACCACGTATTCAAGATGATTTATATATGGCGGTCAACGGGACTTGGCAGCAGAACACGGTGATCCCGCCTGACAAAAGCGTCGTGAGTGCTGACAGTGATCTAACTGATAGCATTCGAATCAAGTTGGTAGCCGATTTGAAGAAAATAAACGCGGCACCACAAGCCGCCGATTTACCACTGCAAAATGCCGCACGACTATTTGCTAAGGCTAATGATAAAGTTCGACGCAACCAACTCGGCATGACACCGGTTCGTGCACGGCTGGATAAAATTGCTGGGCTTAAAACGCTGGCCCAGTTTCGTGCAGCACTGCCAAAACTACTAGCGGAGCAATATGTGTTGCCAGTAAGCCCGTACGTTGATGCTGATATGCACGATGCGGCTCACAATATTTTGAATCTTGGCGGTCCGGCCACGATTTTACCTGACGCTGCCATGTATCAAACCGATGATGCAGAGAATGCGGCAGATTTAGCTGCATGGTCGAAAATGGTCGCGACGCTTTTGGGTGAGGCCGGTTTTGACCAGACAGCACAAGCGCACTATGTGGCGGCGGCTAAAAGCTTTGATCGCCGATTGGCTGCGTTCATTCCGGCAAATGTCGATTTTGCCGTTGATAGCACCTTTGACAATCCGCTAACCTGGACTGAATTTGTAGAAGATGCTGGCTTCTTAGGCATTCCCGAAGCTTTGGCTGCTAAAATGCCGCAGACACCGACGAAGGTCAACGCCGTGGTGCCTGCTTATCTGCCGCATCTGTCGACATTAATCACCGAAGCAAACTATCCAGAGTGGCAAGCATGGATGCTGATTAGCGAACTATTGGCTTGTGCTGATTATTTAAGCGATGATAGCCGCCAACTTGCTGGTCAATATGACCGTTTTTTGGCTGGACAGCCTGAGCCCGAAGCTTGGGAAAAGCATGCTTTTGGAGTTGCCAACGACTATTTTGATGATGCAATTGGTCAGTATTATGGCCAAACTTATTTTGGCGCGGATGCGAAAGCGGATATTACCGCGATGGTCAAGGAAATTTTGCAACAATATCAAGTTCAACTTGAACACAATACTTGGTTAAGCCCAGCGACTAAGCAGAAGGCTATCCGCAAATTAGCGACTATGAAAATTAAAATGGGTTATCCAGATCAACTTTTCCCGCTTTACGCGACCCTGCATGTCGAGCCAGAGCCTGATTTACTGCCGACCATTTTGCAATTGAGCCAGCAGACGCAAGACTTTTGGCTTCAGCAGGTGGGTCAGCCAGTGGATCGCAATGTTTGGGGGATGCCGGGGCACCTTGTGAATGCCTGCTACGATCCGATGAAAAATGACATCACCTTCCCAGCCGGGATTTTACAGCCGCCATACTACTCACTGAACTGGACCCGAGCGCAAAATCTTGGCGGTACCGGTGCTACCATCGGTCACGAGATTTCACATTCGTTCGATAATAATGGCGCCTTGTATGATGAATACGGCACGTTAAATAATTGGTGGACGGTTGAGGACAAACAAGCCTTCGACAAGTTAGTGACAGCTATTGCGGATCAATTTGACGGTTTATTGTATGAAGGCGTCAAAGTGAATGGCCGACTGACGGTTAGCGAAAACATCGCCGATAATGCCGGCATGGCGGTGGCGTTGGACTTGTTAGGGGATTCGGCTGACCCGAAAGTGCTGCAAGACTTCTTTATTGCCTATGCTCGTTCTTGGGCGACCAAAATGCGGCCAGAGCGCGCTAAAACGGTGTTGCGGCAAGATGTCCATGCCCCGGCGACCTTGCGGGTTAATGTCCCTGTGCAAAACTTTGAGGCGTGGTATCAAGCTTTCGATGTACAGCCGACCGATGGTATGTATCGACTGCCCGCAAAGCGCGTCACGATTTGGCGTCGGTAGCATTTAAACACATTTGTTTTAAATAAAACCGATATTAGTAGGCCTATCTTGTCCCTGAAATCGCCTCATAACGCTGTGTGTCAGTTATTAGTTGTCTTTAAATCTAAAATGAAACTGAGATGATCACCATGAGCGCCAGCCGTCGTTGGTTGATTTTGATTGCAACTTCAATTGTGTCCTTTATGGCTACATTGGATGCCAGCATCGTCAATATTGCTTTGCCCTATATTGCCCGGGAGCTGAAGGTGCCGATGAGCACCATCGAACTTGTCACATCAGTTTATATGATCGCGATTTGTGTCCTGCTTATTTTCTGGGGGAAGTTGTCTGACAGTGTGGGTCGGATCTGGTTGTTTCAGTTGGGGACCATTTTGTTTGCACTAGGCTCGCTTTTTTGCGGACTATCCATGACCTTACCATGGTTATTAACGGCCCGACTGATTCAAGCCACTGGAGCCGCGATGACGATGGCGACTAATTTTGGCATTATCACCGCCATTTTTCCGATGAATCAGCATGGTCGCGCGCTCGGGGTCAACAGTGCCTTGTTGCAACTCGGCAATATCGCTGGTCCCGGTATTGGCGGCGGGGTGTTGGCGGTTTTAAGCTGGCATTGGATCTTTTTGATTAATGTGCCGGTTGCGCTGGTGGCGTTTTTAATTGGCGTGCTGGTTTTTCCAAGGCAGCGGCCGTCCTTGGCGGGTGCCCACATGGATTGGCCGGGATATGGCAGTTATTCGGTCATCATTTTGGGCTTTTTCATCACGGTGTTCTGGGCACAAACAGCCGGATTGTCGTGGGTGACGCTGTTACCAGGGATGCTTGCGTTCGTCGCTCTTGTGGCTTTTGTGCAGATTGAGCGATATGCATCTGATCCGCTGATTCCATTTGCCATTTTCAAAAATCCGGGTTTCACGATTGGTATTCTGACTGCGATGATCGTCTATATGCTCGGCTATTTTAATAGCGTGATCATGCCGTTTTATCTGGAGGAAACATTAGGCTTGAGTGCGTTAACAGCGGGCTTTTGTATGATGGCAATTCCGGCGGCCAATGTTATCAGTGCGCCAATTGGCGGGAATCTGGGCGATCATTTCGGAGCAGAACGGGTGTCTTTCTTCGCGCTGTTTCTCTGGTGTATGCCGATGGGGTTGTTTGCCGCGGCAACCCCAAACTGGCCGTTGGGTTGGATCGTGTTTGGCCTCGCGTGGTCAGGATTGGCCAATGGCGCTTTTCAAAACAATCCGATGATGATGGACAATGTCGCGCCGAAGTTTCAAGGACTGGCGGGGTCCATGGCTGCGCTTGGCCGTAATTTGGGGATGACAATAGGTGTTGCCTTGGTGACAAGCTTGTTGTACCTGAATATGAGTACGCAGGCCGGTCGGTACATTCATGATTATCCGCATGGCCATCCCCAGTGGTTTATCTATGGCATGCACCGCAGCTATGATTTTGCTCTGTTACTCTTATTGCTAGCTGTGCTGCTGCTAGGCTGGTTGAACCTGCATCGGCTGCACGAGCGTAAACAGTCGTTAAGTTGAAAATTAAAAAAAGAGACAAGTTCTGCGACCGATTATCAGGCGAAAACGCATGGTAAACAGCCGAAAACTTGGCTCTTTTTTCAGATTAATCTTTGCCAGCACGATCATAATGAATCCAGCCAGTTTCACGGACGCCAAGCTGATCATACAGATGCTGGGCGGCCATGATTGCTGATCCGTGTTTGCCAACTGCAGCCTGCATAACCGCGCTCATCAGCCAGTTGAAAGGCAGCCTGCATCAATTGTCGGGCCAAACCGTGGCGGCGAAACTTAGGGGCGACATAAACATCATTGATGATCAGCAACGGCTTGAGCGTGCGGGTGTCAAAACTACGATAAAGAATCGCAAAGCCGACCAGTTGCTGGTCCAACTCAGCCACAAGCAAAGCCCCTAATGTGGCATCAGTCCGTAGCTGATTCAGATGAGCAGCCATGGCACTTTCATCAATCGTAAGTGGGACAGGGCTGTCATGATAATAACCTTGAACGAGTGATAATAAAGGCGAGACGTCGTTGGTGATGGCAGGGCGAATGGACATTGGAAAAACCTCCTTGGCCATAATCTTGTCTTATTTTACCTTGAAGTACGCCTAATTAGCACCTTTTCATGCTTGATTAACTGGCTTTTGGACATTCTGAATAGCTACCAGACAGACTAAAAAAGACTGATTTGCCATATATAGACAAATCAGTCTTCGCTCTCATAAATAGTCTGTTGGAATTTAAAGATTGCAGCATTTGGCATGGCAAGGAAGTTTTAGCTTAGCACTTCATATGATTATTTGGGCTCTGACAAATTGTAGGTTTCAGAAGTTATCGTTCAGCCTGAGAGACAGTCATTGCCGATCGTCAGTAGCCATCGAGAAGACCGCGACACAACCAAAGCCGGTGTGGCTGGCGATGGTGGGGCCGATGTTGCCGACTTGCAGCGGTGTTTCAGGTGAGGCGGCATGCAATCGGTCTTTCACGAAGTTGGCGGCGTCATAATCGCCTGACGTTGAAATGATGACCCGGTGCGTCGGGTTGGCTTTAACAGCCTTCAGTGTTTCATCAGTTAAGTCGATCAGTGAACGTTTTCGGGCGCGGACTTTGCGCACAACGCGAAGTTTCCCAGCAGTATCGACGTCCATAACCGGCTTAATATTCAGCATCGTTCCAAGGGCTGCTGATGTCCGGGAAACCCGGCCACCATGATACAGAAAATCTAGCTTATCAACGGTGAACCACATCCGATAATGCAACCGATGATCTGTCAGCCATTGCGCTAACTCAGCAATCGGCATGCCAGCATCGCGTTTATCAATCGCATCCAACACAAATTGGCCTTCCCCCGCGCAAGCGGCTAATGTGTCGATTAAATAAATTTGGGCATCAGGATGCTTTTCTAACAACATCGCTTTAGCCTGTGTTGCAGAATCAAACGTACCGCTTAAACCACTGGAGAAACCAATGTATAGAATCGGTGTTTTGGCTTCAACATAAGGTGTGAAGAAATCCACAAATTGGCCAACGTTGACCTGTGTCGTTGTTGGCATCACATTTTGCTTGAGCTGCTGGTAAAAGGCATTGATATCGTATTTATCTTCGCCAAGATCGTCTTCGTATTCCTGACCATCGATTGTAAAATGCATTGAGACAAAATCCACATGATGATCGTGTAATGTTTGATAGGGTAAGTCGCAGCAAGAATCGGTTAAAAGCTGGTACATTAGGTTCACCTCTCGTTGCCCGTGGTTAGCCACGGGGTATTTCCATCAATGTTACGCTGTTTTATCTATTTCTGAAAGTGCCGCACGGCTTTTCAAACATAGCGAGTGTTTTTTAACGCCTAAAAACAAGAGCTAGTTGCAAATCATTGGCCAACAACGGCCTGTTAAGACGGCATTTTGTTTAGCAGAAGGGAAAAGCTGACTTTTGCCCAAAAAAGCCGAATAGCAGTCATCGTGCTATTCGGCTGTGACCGGATCAGTTATTGTCGGCAGTCTTCTTTTGGTTAAATAAGGTACCGACTGCTGGGATGCTACCGAGAGAATCAATGGCAGTGCTTGGCAGCACAACTGTGTTAGCGGTGCCCTTTGCCAGCGCTTCAAGTGCTTCGACATTCTTGTATTGCAAGTACAGATTGCCGTTATCAATCAGGCCGGCATTAATCGAATTGATCTGATCTTTGACGGCATCGGCAATGAGTCGCTGACTTTCAGCATGACCTTGCGCCTGCAAAATCTGAGTTTGTTTGTTGGCTTCGGCTTCAAGAATAGCCGATTGTTTTTCACCTTCAGCTTTGGCAATGGCAGCCTGTTTGTGGCCTTCAGCTTCCATGATGTTGGCTTCCTTTTCACGAGAAGCACGCAACAGTTTGTTCATGGAATCCTGAATCGTGGCGTCAACTTGGATGGAATCGATGTTCACCCGATCAACATTCAGGCCGTAACCAGCAGTCGTTTCGGCAATTTGCTGGAACAGCGTTTGGTTAATCGTTTCGGTTCCGTTCAAGACATCGTTTAAATCCATATTGCCGATAATACCACGCAAGTTAGCGCGGGTATCTTGCACCATAGAAAGAACGGAATCCTTGTTTTGGTAAACATAAGCATTAACGTTGGTAATATGATATTTCAATGTTTCGGAAATGCGGACGACAACATTATCTTTGGTAATGACTTCCTGTTCGTCAACCTTCAACGGAATTTGCTTCATGTTGACAATTTCGGTAATCCGATAAATTAGCGGTGGCACCATGTGAAAACCAGGCTCTAAGGTTGCCACATATTTACCCAACCGTTCCACAATGCCGACTTCACCAGTATGGATGATGGCAACGCTGGAGAAAAGAATGGCAACGACAATGACTAGGACAACAACAATTAACGAGATCAAAATAATGCTATTCATAAAAATCACTCCTTCAAAACATCTAACCAGATGTCTATGAATTTCTACTGATACGGGTGACATGTATTAGGAACTTGGCGTGGCTTAATAATGCAAAGCATGTTCCGGTTTTACCACGCTGAGATACAACGGCGAAATAGCGTTGACAACGACCTTGTCGCCAGCGGCTGCATCATCTTGGACTCGATAATGATAATGAATGCCATAAAGGGTGATTTCGCCACTCGCGGCCGAAGTTGGCAACGTAAAAATCGTTCCTAAGAGCCGTTCATCAAGCATTTATCCGTCTCCTTCCCAGTTCCGCGATTGCGTTTGGTGGAAGCCTCATCAGCTTTGCAAAGCAATCGCTATCACACGCTAATTCTAAAGCACGGGTGAGGGAAAGACAACGATGACGACTTCAAAAAGCAAGTTATTTGCTTATGTTGGATAAAATTACTATTGTTTTTGCTTGCTTCTATTCTTATTGGCCTTTACTTAACAGACTGTGACGTTGATAAAACCAAATTTCGCGAAAATGATCGACTTTGCTACAATGGTAAAAAAAGAGCGTGAGCTGACCCGATTAGAAACCGGCGTGTAAGCGGCGTCAAGCGCAATGGCCGCACTTGGGCCATTGCGCTTGAGGTCCTTACACAAAGGTTTCTGGGTCCGCGATCGCGTTTAAAAAGAGCGTGAGCTGACCCGATTAGAAACCGGCGTGTAAGCGGCGTCAAGCGCAATGGCCGCACTTGGGCCATTGCGCTTGAGGTCCTTACACAAAGGTTTCTGGGTCCGCGATCGCGTTTAAAAAGAGCGTGAGCTGACCCGATTAGAAACCGGCGTGTAAGCGGCGTCAAGCGCAATGGCCGCACTTGGGCCATTGCGCTTGAGGTCCTTACACAAAGGTTTCTGGGTCCGCGATCGCGTTTAAAAAGAGCGTGAGCTGGCGCGGGTAGCAACCGGAGCATAAGCGGCTTGGTCGTTGCGGCCAAGGTTCTTATGTGGAGGATAATGCGCCAGTGAAGGCGTTTATACGAGGAGGGGACACTGTGCGCAGTCGGGTCATTTATGCTGATACCTATCGCAAACGTCATCAAAGACGGTTATTTTTGCTGGCCGTTTTAATCATCGCTTTGGGCGCACTGTTTGTTTGGTGGCATCAGCGCAATCCCCGCCCTGATCCGCAGACCTATCCCGTGTTGGGCGTGCGCCTTGACCAAACCGATGGGGTGCAGGATTTTGACAGTTTGCGCAGCAGCAAAGTCAGTTTTGTCTATCTCAAAGCGACTGAAGGCAGCAGCTATTTTGATGATAATTTTAATACGAATTTTAATCAGGCAGCTGGCAGTCGACTGAGCATCGGCATTTACCATGGGTTCAGCTTTGAAACGACACCCCAAGCCCAAGCTGCCCAATTCACGCGCCAAGTCGGCCAAAATATCGGTGATTTACCGATTGGCATTTACTTAAGCTATTACACTGAAAAGAAGCCAAGCACACAATGGCTGACAACTCAGTTACAAACTTTTGTCACATTGGTGCAGCAACATTATCATCGCCAAGTGTTGCTGATGGGTAGCCCAAGTATTTTAAAAGCTGTCCAAAAAGTCGACCCGCAAGCACCACGCTGGGTTGTAAGCGACAAGAAGCCGACAACGAGCAGTGGTTTCTGGCAATATACGTCTGGCGCCCGGTTGCCGAATGGGCCACACGCAGATTACCGTGCTGCCGTATTTATGGGGGATCGGGCGGCCTTTTTAAAACTGTCTCAGCAGATAGTCAATTAACGCCAAACACGGGAATTGTCAGCTAATCATAATTTTTGTGGCTGTATATGACAAAAGTGTTCGTTGATTGTTCGCGAAAAGCCATGTCAACCTTGACACCAATGCGGCATAATAGTTGCGAGGTGAAACTGGATGAAGAAAGTTTTGATCGGCCTTGTTGTGCTGATTGTGCTGGTATTTGGCGGCTTGAAAATTTTTGAAATCACAAATTATGGTGGCACGACTTATTACACGAAGATCACAAACGCTGGTCAACAGGCCACTGACCATGATCAAGATGGTAATAAATACACCATCTATGCATACGACTTGCCCGGCTATGATGAAAAAGGCAGTTTGCAGCAACTGAAGTTCAATGCTAATCAAGACCGACCACTTAAAATGAATGCTTATTTGAAAGTGATATACAATGATAAAAAAGGCGTCACTGATTGGCAGCGTGTCCCGCGAGCAGAAGTGCCAAAAGCGGCGCTGGCAAAGTTGGACTAGTCAATAAGATGCCAAAATGTTTCATAGACGTGAAGGTTAATTCAACTAAATAAAAACGGCTGATTTTCCGTATTGGAAAATCAGCCGTTTTTTGATCGCTCATAGATAACCCAGCAGAATTTACAGATGACAGTGCCAAGATTGAGCCACATCTAGCCAAAGATTACAGCGTTTGGCACGGCAAAAATCTGTTGATCAACTTCTGATGACTTTAAACACTCGGAACAATAATCGCATAAGTGGCATCTTCAGCCTCGTCGTAGATCGTTTGCGGACCATTATCGTCGGCCGTGATGACCAACTTATAGCCGTAATGGTCGAGAAAAGTCAGCTCATGGATGGTGATGCCGACGACTTGACCGGGAAGCACTTTGTTGTCGATTGCGATCTGCAGTTGTGGCGAGATCGCCAGCGAGTGGGTCTTGTTGGTTTGCTCATCGAGAAATGCAAAATTCCCCGTAAAATTCTTCGCCAATGCCAATGCAGGATTGGCTGCCTTGGTTTGCGACTCCTGATGATGACCCCGATGCGCGAGTGCATGTTTCAGCCCGCGTAAAAAACTCGCCATGTTATTCGACCTCCCATTTTTTCATTACATTAAGTCTACCATGACTTTTTCCTTTAGTGGTTACAGTGATGCTGTTTTTCTGTTACTGGGCTGTTACAATAATGGTAAGCGGTTCAGAGACTTGTCAAAAATACTTTGTTTTTAAAAGGATGACGGCAACTGAATCGGGATAAGCGTGCGTGATGACGCTTGATGATTGACCGTGTGAGTTGAAGACCGCCAGTTTATGAAGGCCACGGCTTAGGCGGTTTCGCGGTGTCTGGCATGTGCATCAGCACGTTAAAAAACAGAGCACGATTCAGCCAGTTTCTGAGCTGAATGGCGTGTCTGAAAAGGGGGATTTGCCATGTTAAAACTCGGTGTGATTGGAACAGGTTGGATCACCAAGCAATTCGTGGCGGCAGCGATGGCGACGAAAGCTTATCAGCTCACCGCTGTTTATTCGCGACATCAGGAAAGCGCGCAATCATTTATTGACAGCACGGCACCAGCTACTGCTTATACGACGATGGATGCTTTTCTTGGCAGTGATATCGATGTTGTTTACATTGCCAGTCCAAATAGTTTGCATGCGTCTCAAGCGTTGGCAGCGTTAGACGCCGATAAGCATGTGATCGTGGAGAAACCATTGGTTGCCACGACCATGGAGTTTGAAAAGTTGGACGAAGCGTTGCGGAAGAAACCTTCTTTATATCTGTTTGAGGCAGCGCGTCACGTGTATGAACACAACTTTGAAGTCGTCAATGATTTCACCCACAGTCAACCGGTTGATGGGGCCACCTTAACGTATATGAAGTATTCGTCAAAATACGATGCCTTTTTAGCTGGCAAGTTACCGAATGTGTTTAATCCTGAATTTGCCGGCGGCGCTTTAATGGACCTCGGTATTTACCTTGTATATGATGCGATTGCGTGGTTTGGTGTACCGGAGAATGCCGTTTATTTGCCGCATTTTCTCAAAAGCGGGATTGACGGCGATGGCGTTGCTCGGCTCGACTATGGTAAGTTTGCGGTGACATTGATCACGGGTAAAACGACTAATAGCGAGTTGCCGTCAGAAATTTATTCTGGCAAGCAAACATTGATGATGGACAACGCTGCTGAGCTGGAGACCGTTAAGCTCGGTGATCAAGTGCTGAGCAAAGAAAAGTTGGCTAATCCGATGGAAGCAGAGGCAGCCTATTTTGCAAAAGCAATTGTCGGCAAGGACCGCAACGCTTTTGACAAGGCATGGCAGCTCGCCAAAGAGGTTCATCAAGTCATGTCAATTCTGCGGACCTCCGCAAATCTGGATTTTTAGTGAGGACAATATTGTGACAATTGCAACCCCGTTCCAAAAACGCTGGCAAGCAGCCGGCTATACTGAACAGACGCCGATTCAAACCGCCGTGTATCAACCACTGAAAGCCGATGAAGATGTTGTTGGGCTTGCTCCAACAGGCTCAGGGAAAACATTAGCTTTTGGCTTACCACTACTTGAAAAGATGGTGCCAGGCGATGGCTTACAACTCTTAATTTTGGCACCATCACAAGAGTTGGCGATTCAAACCCGTGATGTGCTTACCCCTTACGCCAAAGATATTGGTATCACCGTGCAAGGGGTTATTGGCTCGGCGAATGTCAAACGTCAGCTCGATAGGCTAAAAGAAAAGCCAGAAGTCATTGTTGCAACGGCGGGTCGCTTATTGGAACTGATTCAGTCGCGTAAGTTGAAACTTGATGGGTTGCAAACGCTGGTTGTTGATGAAGCTGATGAAATGTTGCGTGATCCAGGATTTGATCAGGTTCGAGAGATTGCGGCAGCAGCACCCGCGGAAGCACAATTGGCTTTTTTCTCGGCCACGCCAAGCCCTTATTTTAAGGAGCTGCATAAGTGGTTTGGTAAAACACCAGACATCATTGATGTTCGGGCAATTGATCGAACCCGTGGCGAAGTCAGGCATCTGTTTTTGCAGACGGATCGGGCGCATCAGGTTGATTGGTTACGCACCTTAGCCCATACCGATGGCTTCAAAGCCTTGGTCTTCTTCAATCAAAATTCGTCCTTGGAACGCGTGGCGGGGATCTTGCGTCATCAGGCGGTTCGCTTTGCAGTCTTGTCACGCGAAGGCCGGCAAACGGTTCGACAGAAGGCATTGACTGATTTTCGGCGCGGACGAATCACGCTCTTGCTGGTGACCGATATGGCAGGGCGCGGCTTGGATATTCCTAAGTTGCCGGCTGTGGTAAACTTTGAACCACCGAAGCGCGCGGAAGTTTACATCCATCGGGCTGGGCGGACTGGCCGGATGGGTGAAGCAGGTCTGGTTGTGACCCTGGGGGATGATCATGATCGCCGCGACCTCAGCAAGTTGGTACCGCAGTATCATATTCATCGCGGCTATATGTCAGAGGGCAAGCTTGTGGACACGCCGCCAGCTAAAAAAGTGTCCGAGGCGTCGGCACCAACGACGGTTGAAAAGCCTGCATCGCCAGTCGCCAAGCAGCAGCCAGTTAAACCAGAAGTGGCACAAGAACCGGCTGTTCGTCCGCGTCGCAAGCATAAGAAACATCGCCTGCGAGATCAGCGGAATAAAGGCAAGCACAAGGATAACGCATAATGCAGCATCGGATGTATGATGAAGATAAGGGGGCAGTCATGGTGAGTATGAAAGCAGAACAAATGGCTGCCATGATGACATTGATGAGCGCTGCCGGTGATGCGGAAAATGCAACCATGACGGCGATTGACGAAGCCAAGGCCGGCCATGCTGAGCGCAGCCGTAAGCTGTTGAAGCAGGCAGATGCCAAGTTGAAGCAAGCTCATCAAGCTCAGACCCAGATGCTGACGTATGAAGCACGAGGCGAAAAAGTTGACGTGACATTATTGATGGTGCACAGTCAGGATCATCTAATGAGTGCGATGACCATTCGCCGGCTTGCCGATGAGATTATTGATCTTTATCAGCAAGTGCAGGCGCGTAAATAACGGCTGGTACAGCGCGGTTGACGTGCCTGCAACCGCGGCAATAACGCGCTCGCAATCAAGAGAGGTAATCCCCATGAAAATCGAAAAAACATTACAGACACCAGCAGCTTTTTTATATAGCAAGATTATTGCGCCCGTACAAGCTGATATTGCGGCGGCTAACAATCAACAGGTTGCGGCGGCAGAACTCGGTGGTTATGCTTATCGCAAGCAATTTCCAGATGGCGAGTGGGCCAAAGTTAAGGTTACTAAGAATGTGATTGATCGTGAATTTGCGATGTTGACCGTCACCCGTTTCTCGCGGTTCAAGGTCCGGTACCTGATCACGCCGTTAAATGCCAATGCCAGCCAAGTCCGCGTCAGTGAAACCGTGCAGCCGGTTAACTGGGCGGCGCAATTGAAGCAAATGGTGACCGAATTATTGGTCGGTAACAAACGCCGCCGTAATTACGGCCGGATGTTGGATTCGATAGAGCGGTCGTATATGACGGCTTAGGCGTTGTTCGCTGCCTGCTGAACACTTTATAGTCAATATTTGCAAATGAATTTGAATTGCCCTGTGGCTTTTGGCATAATTGACTTTGTCTGGTGCCCTTAGCTCAGCAGGATAGAGCGACTGCCTCCTAAGCAGTAGGTCATCGGTTCGATTCCGATAGGGCACAGTACGAAGCACAGTCTTGATGGCTGTGCTTTTTTGGAAATCACATTGCACATTCTAAAAAGTCTTAAAGATTAAAAATGAGTGCAATCGCATTTTTGCGGTAGCTGGATTTGTCTAAAAGGAGATTACGCGATGCAAGCCTTCACAGCCGTTTATTTGCCGGGCTGGTTGATTTTCATTGGCGGTATGCTGATCATTAGCAGCGTGAATGCAGCGACGGTGCAAGCCATGGTGAATCGGGCCGGGCGTTCGAATACGCAGCTCTGGTATATGAAACCGGGTATTTTTGTGCACGAGCTGTTGCACGCGGTTGTTGCGCGGCTCTTCGGATTACAAGTGACTAACTTTTCCATGCGAGCTGATGTGGTTAGCGGCAGCGCAGCGCATGTCAGTCTGCGGTACAATCGGCGCTCGCTTTGGGCACAACTGGGATTATTTCTGTCCAGCAGTGCACCTGTCTGGGGCATCAGTACCGTGTTGCTGATCATGGGACGATGGGCCTTTTTTCCGACAGATGGCCGGCTTTGGCCAGTCTTAACTGCCGCCACGAGTCTGAATGAAAAATGGCTCGCGATGCGCGGCTTGATTCAGATCAACTGGGTTTGGTTTGCGGCTTTTATCGTCACGGCCTTGGTGCTGACGCCAGGCATTGCGCTTTCAGCTCAGGATCTGCGCAACATGTGGCGGAGTGCCCCGATCGTGTTCTTGCTGACAATCGTGATTTTTTATGTTTTTTTGACGTTTTGGCCAGCTGGATTTGCTTGGTGGTCGCTGTTGAACTTGAATGTGTTATTGTTAGATGCGATTATGCTGCTTTTCAGTATCTTGATTTGGTTACTGGCAAGCATTTTGTGAATGAATGTTGACAAGTGAGAGGGCAAATGTGCCCGATGTCATAATTTATAAGTGAAGCCTTTTGTTCTTTAGTAGGGGGAAGACGATGATTGCGCCGCAAGCGGAGACAATTTTAAAGGAAAAATTTGGCTATGATCATTTTCGTGCTGGTCAAAATCAGGCCATCAGTCGCGTTTTGGCTGGTGAAAGCACGCTGGTTGTGATGCCAACAGGCGGCGGGAAATCGTTGTGTTATCAGATTCCAGCGATGTTGTTGTCGGGATTGACGCTCGTGGTGTCGCCGCTCATCGCGTTGATGAAGGATCAGGTGGATGCGCTGAACGATAACGGGATTCCGGCGGCTTTCATTAATAGTACCCTTGATTATCAAGAGATTGCTGATCGCCTTGATCAAGCAAGAAGTGGTCAGATTAAATTATTATATGTTGCCCCAGAACGGTTTGACACGGATTGGTTTGTGCAACGGCTTGGCAGCACCGATATTTCGTTATTTGCAATTGATGAAGCCCATTGTATTTCTCAGTGGGGGCACGATTTTCGGCCGAGTTATTTGAATCTGGCGAATGTGGCGGCTCAATTGCCTTCGCAGCCACCGGTCATTGCCTTGACCGCAACGGCTACACCGCGAGTTGCGCAGGATATTTGCCAGCGACTGGCGATTCCGGCTGACGGGATGATTAATACTGGTTTTGAGCGAAGTAATCTGAGCTTCAAGGTCGTACGCGATCAGGATGAAGATCGGTATCTACTAGATTACCTGAAACTGAATGTCGATCAGGCAGGCATCATCTATGCCAGCACCCGAAAAGAAGTTGACCGTTTGTATACCTTTTTGGCACATAAGAAGTTGCCTGTGGCCAAATATCACGCGGGCATGAGTGAAGCGCAGCGTGCTGCTAATCAGGAAGATTTTTTGTTTGATCGCAAACCAATTATGATTGCAACGAATGCGTTCGGCATGGGTATTGATAAAAGCAACGTGCGGTTTGTCATTCACGCCCAGATTCCCAAAGATGTCGAATCGTATTATCAAGAAGCCGGTCGGGCTGGTCGTGATGGCTTGCCGAGTGAGGCAATTTTGCTGTTTAAGCCGCAAGATCTCCAGGTTCAGCGGTTCTTCATCGATCAATCCGAAGGCGATGACGAGCACAAACAGCGGCAATATGAGAAGTTGAAAATGATGGAACGGTATGCGAACACAGATCAGTGTTTGCAACAGTTTATTTTGAACTATTTCGGTCAAAGCGGGACAAAACCATGTGGTCGGTGTTCGAATTGTTTGGATGACCGCGAATCGGTGGATGTTACGGTTGATGCGCAGAAGGTCTTATCTTGTGTGGTTCGCTTGCATGAACGTTTTGGCAAAGGCGTTGTGGCACAAGTGTTGGCCGGAGCCCACAATCAGAGGGTATTGTCGTTTCATCTAGATCAATTGTCAACTTATGGGTTGATGAGCAGTCGTCGTCAACGCGACATTACAACGTTCATAGATTTTCTGGCGGCTGGCGGTTATTTAGAAACCCGCGGTGGTCAGTACCCAACTTTGGGCTTAACGGCCAAAGGCACTGAGGTTCTTCGCGGACAAGCGCAAGTATTCCAGAAGACGGCGCAAAAAGCCGAGCAGCATCTCGAAGTCGACGACACTGTCTTTCAGGAACTGCGCAGTACTCGGCGACAACTGGCGGAGCAGCAGCATTTACCGCCTTATATGATTTTCTCTGATAAGACGTTGAAGGCAATTGGCAGCGCCATGCCGCAAAGTCTTGATGAGTTGATGGCAGTCAAAGGCGTCGGGCAGGCGAAGTTGGATAAGTATGGCCAAATCTTTTTGGATGTCCTGCAGGCGATTAAGGCCAAGGCTTGAATGGCTAGTGTCGATCAAAAAAGGTCGTGATCGCGTCTTTCCCGTTTTGAAGCGGGGGGATGCGGTCACGGCCTTTTTAGCTTTTTACCAGGTTTTCTCCGCCACTATGGTTTATTTGGCGGAGAAAAGACAATTACGGCGGAGAAAAATACCTAAGCCCAGTCACCATTGCGGAAAATCGGAACGACGGTGCCATCGGCCTTGATGCCGTCAATATTCATGTCAGCTGAGCCCATCATGAAATCAACGTGCGTGTTACTTTGGTTGAGGCCAGCCGCGGTGCGTTGGTCGGTGGTCATGGCAACGCCGTCTTTGACGGAGAATGGATAAGCTTGTCCGAGCGCCATGTGATCAGAGGCGTTCTCGTCATATAACGTGTTGAAGAAAATCAAGCCGGATTGGGAAATCGGGGATGGATCAGGGACCAGCGACACTTCACCAAGCGAGCGGGCGCCGGGGATCTTTAGCAGGTTTTGTAATACCGCATCTCCACGATCAGCATGGGCATCAACGACTTGACCGTTTTTAAAGGTAAAATGCATCCCCTCAAGGATATTCCCGGAGTAACTTAGCGGTTTAGTGGAGGCAACTGTACCATCAATGCGGCGGAAATCCGGCGCCGTGAAGACCTCCTCAGTCGGCATGTTGGCCATGAATTCCTCACCGCGCGGATTATAGGCGCCAGCGCCTTCCCAAATATGGTGCTTGGGCAGACCGACAACCAAATCAGTACCCGGCGCGACATAATGAAGCCGATCGAACTGCTCAGCATTCAGCCAGTCCGCTTTTGTTCGCAATTGTTGATCATGGGCTTTCCAAGCGGCTTCAGGATCAGGCTGGTCAATTCGGGTGGTTTTGAAAATGGCCGCCCAGAGTTTATCAGTCGCTTCTTCCGGGGTCTTGGCATCAGGGAAAACTTTTTCGGCCCATTTTGGACTTGCGGCGCCGATGATGGTCCAGCTAATCTTCATTGAACTGATTGCGTCCATTAGGCGGGCGTAAGCTTGATTGAAGGCATTTTGATAGTTGGCGATGCGTTGTGGATCCAGTCCTGCAAGGTTGTCAGGATCGGCAGAGATCACAGTAATCCGTTTGGCATTGTGATCGACCCAGTAATCAAACTGACCCTTAATGAAATCGGGGATGTTGTACAGGCGGGATGTTGCCATGTGGGCCATGTCCAACCGCTTGATCAGATCATCGTGCCACTGAACTTGCACTTCAGCGGCACCACGGTCATAAGCCGCAGCCACAATCAACTGCGCAAGTTTGGCCTGATCCACGGCAATTTGCAAATAAACCGTGTCACCGGGTTTCACGGCGACGCCAATATCAACCGCGAGCTCTGCATATTGTTTGAGGCTTTTGTCAAAGTTAGGTAATGTCATCTTTCGTTCCCTCCAAATCCGTCGTTGGCAATAGTCTACCATAGCAGTCATCATCACGTGCTCAACAGTTCTAAAAAACGTCCGTGCTTTATGTTCAAATAAATGACACCACAAAGCATGGCGTTCTCTTTAAAAAATACTTCGAAAAAAATTAAGAAAACCGTCAATTTGTTTGCAAATAGTGTTTCTTTCTGGTATGAGGTCTGGTAAAATAACAGCATAACATCTAGATTGCCTTTTGGAGTGGAGGCGTATCCAAAGGTGTTTGTAAATGAGTTGTGTGCAAGCTAGTTTTAAATAACTAAAGAAAGCAAGGGGAACATTATGGCACGAAAGAAAACAATTACGCATGATCAGATTCTCAATGCGGCGTATGACCTTGTTGTGGAACAGGGCTTCAAGAGTTTCACAGCGCGGAATATCGCCAAAAAGATGAACTGCTCAACACAGCCAATTTATTTAGAATTCAAAAACATGGCTGAGCTGAAACAGGCTGTCATGGATCGAATTAAAGAACTACTTTCACTGAAAATGGCAAAGCATTTTACCAACGATCCAGTCGTTGATTTGGGGCTTGCTTATATCAATTTTGCACTTGAAAATCGGCCATTGTATCGCGCCGTTTTTGTGGAAGATCACTTCGGTGTTGATGAAATGCGCGAATATGCGATGAGCACCGCAATGCGCGTATTCGATTCTTACGAACCAGCGCAGCACTTGAACGAAGCACAGTTGCGCAACACGATCTGCGGGGTATGGATCGTTGCAACGGGGATCGCCAATTTAATGGCACCAGGCTTCATTGATATTACACGAGATCAAATGGTTGATATTCTAACGGCTGTGACACAAGACTTCATTGTTAACGGCCGCTTCTCAGACGACCCGCGCATCTCTTGGTTTCAAGACGCCAAGATCGCTCAGGGATACTAACGATCATTAATAGCAAATTGGGGATAACCGTTCCGATGTGGAGCGGTTTTTTTAGAGCGTGAGCTGGCCCGGGTAGAAACCGGAACATAAGTGGCCTCAAGGCTAAATGGCTGGGTTTTGGCCATTTAGCCTTGAGGTCCTTATGTGTAGGTTTCTGGGCCAGCGAACGCGTTTAAAGGCGAATGCTTTTTCAACGACAATGAGTCCCACCGGTTAAAAAAGACGGCAACAGTGCAAACCCTGACCTTGGGCCAAACACTGCTGCCGCCTTTTACATAGTCGCCACTTCACCGAATCACTGGAAAACCATCTCACAATGCGCTACTTTAAAACTAACGATGTTGTCTACCGTCTCACAAGACAACACAGAAAACCACAAGGGAGCTTATTATGGGAAGTTCATCAGACCTAAAAGACCTATTACGCGAACGAATCGCCGCTAAATATACCATTGACGATTTAAAAGATACTGGGAAAAAGATTCGTAAAACCGCACCAATTGAAAGTCTGGCTGCCGTCAGTAAGATTGATCGGGACCCCGTCCAGTTCATTAATAGTGTCGAACAAAACTTAACCAAATCACTGCTGCCCATGCGTCATAGTCGCATGGGCGCTTCACAGGCAGCTTTTTTTCGCGGCACTGCTGAGTTGATGGCCTATGACTTGCAGCAAGGGGAGAAGTCTGGCATCAATCTGTTAATTGATGGTGACGCCCACTTACAGAATTTCGGTTTCTACGCATCGCCAGAACGCAACCTGCTTTTTGACCTCAACGACTTCGATGAAGCGCAGATCAACAGCTTTGAGTTTGACATCAAGCGTTTGCTGACGAGTGTTTATTTGTTAGGCGACCAACAAGGATTTGATGCAGATAAATTAGATGAATTGGTACAGACTGATGCATCGATTTATCGTAAAACCTTACGGGATCTTTTCAAGGTTGGTGCATTGGATCGTTTTTATCAGTCCACCGAAGTCAACCATCTTGTGCAGTCGATCCCCGGCGCTGAAGATTCGGCGTTGCTGTCGAAATTTGTGAAAAAGGCGACGAAGCGTAATAATGACTCGGTGATCAAAAAATACACCACGACTATCGATGGCAACATGCGGTTTAAAGACGATCCGCCAAGCTCCGTCAGGTTGGATAAAACGACTTATCAGGCGATCTTTGACGGCTTTACCCAGTATCGTAAGTCCACGCGGCCGGATATTTTGGTGCTACTGAGCGAATATCGGATTACGGACATCATTCATCACAGCGTGGGTATCGGCAGCTTTGGCACGAATTGCTATCTCGTTTTGCTAAGCGGATTAGGTGGCAGCCATCTTGTGCTGCAAGTCAAAGAAGCCTTGCCGCCGCGACCTGAATTAATTCCAAATACGGAACGCATCACGTTACAACAAGAAGTCAGTCAGGGACAGCGGATCATCGCATCCCAGATGATTTTGCAGAAAGCCTCTGATCCATTCCTCGGCTGGTTTAACGTAGGCGATAAAAGCTATTATGTCCGCCAGTTCCGTGATATGAAGGGGTCTGTGGATCTTGAGGAACTGACTTTCCCCGAGTTTCAGTACTACACCCAGATCACCACGTATCTATTGGCAATGGCACACGCTCAGACGCCTCAGGCTGCAGTGGTTACCGGCTATCTCGATAAAAGTTTTGACAGCGCCGTTCAGCGTTGGAGCAAATGGTATCTGAATCAGGTAAAAGCGGATTATTCAGCCTTTATGCGGGCAGTTCAGACGCACATGCTGGCCTGAGCCATCTTGGAACTGATTGACAGATCAGATTTTTCTTGTCCTGATGACGCTCACTCTGGCAAAATAAAGTTAAGACGCTAATCACCTAACTTAATGACATGCCTGAAGAGCAGGGCGTCACAGAAAGGAGGCAAGTGATTATGGCTCCCCCACAACATCAAAAAAAGCCGCCGCTGCTTTCCGCCGAACAAGAAGTCGCGATTCAATCCGGGCGTGCAGCATTGGCAGATTTGGCGTTGCCACGCCGCACCAAAATGCGGGTGTTTGTTAAACTTGCCATCAATCGGATCACCGAATCGAACATCGGCCAAAGTGCTGCTGCCTTGGCGTACTATACCTTGCTGTCCTTATTCCCATTGATTTTGTTTGTCGCCAATGCATTGCCTTATTTTGGCTTAACATACAAAGGCCTTGCTGCCTATTTGACACAGGCAATCCCATCCAATGTCATGAATTGGTTGGACCCAGTGATCGCCAATCTGTTGGATTCCAGCAGTGGCGGTTTGCTGGGAATTGGGGCGGTTGCGACTTTGTGGGCGGCCAGTTTAGGCGTGAATGGTTTGAAAATGGGCTTCAATCAAATTTACGGCGTCGAGTCATCGCAAAATTTTATTATTCAACGCTTATTATCGATGCTCATGACCTTCACACTCATCATTGTGATGGGCGCCATTCTGATTGTTTTTGCATTTGGCCGCCAGTTTCTGGAATGGCTGATCCCACTGCTTCGTCTCAACGATGACTGGCTGCGAACATTTAATACCCTACGTTGGCCAGTGACGATTACCGCGCTTTTTGTCATTATTATGTTTTTAAATTATTTTCTGCCGAACGTCAAAATTCGGATGTGGACAGTCTTACCAGGCACCGCCTTTACAGTCGCCGGTTGGCTGTTAATTGCCCAAGCGTTTTCCTTATACATGAAATATTTTGGGACACGCTATCTGTCCTATGGCACGATTGGCACCTTCATCGCGATCATGTTATGGCTTAACTTCTCCGCACTGGTGCTGTTGTGGGGCGCCGTCATCAATGCACTCACCGCTGAGTATTTCATTGGCCGACTGCATGGCAGTAAAGGCAAGGTGCACGATTTCGTCAAACGCCGGGTGCGGACACCACACGAAGAAAAAGAAGCGAAAAGCTAGTCATTGAGCGAGCAACCATGGCTGAGAGCAGCAAAAAAGGACTTGCGTTCATCTGAGAGCGTAAGTCCTTTTGTTTTAAACGGTTTTATTGCAATGCCTGATACTTTTCAACAAGTTGTTTGGTAAAGGCCTCTAGGTGCTTAATATCGTCTTCTTCAGGGGCGAGATCGATCTTAACGTCTTCTGCACCCTTCGTGGCTCCGGTCTTGGCAAAAGCCTTGTCAAAGTCGTCTACCGAAGTGGCAAAGTCATCATAGAAGCGATCACCGCTGCCGCAGCAACCGTAGACCTTACCTTTAAGATCGAGTTCTTGCAACTCTTCATAGAAGTCAACGGCTTCATCAGGCAACTCGCCATCACCGACATCTGAATAGGTGTAAGTCGCGGTGACACAAATATCGACATCTTCAAAATCGCTGGCCAGCGCTTGAGAAACTTCCGTTGTCGTCACGTCCACCCCTAAGTCCTCAAAAGCTTCTTCAATAATACCAGCGATATCCTCGTTGTTGCCGGTCAAACTGGCATATACAATCCTTGCGCTTGCCATTTTTCTCTTATTCCTCCTAAAACACAGCGCTCGGGGGCTTACACGTCGGCGAGGCTGCCTTTTCTTGTTCATTTGCCTGATTATAGCATAGGGGACACGACTCTGGGGATGTGAATCGAAAAGGCCAATGATCCCTGATGTCATAGCCGACACCGACACTGTTTAACCAACCATTCTCAGACTTCTGTTGTTTATCCCTGATTAATGCTACACTAATTGCGAGCTAAACTTGTATTGGAGGCAGAAAAGCTTGATCACGATCAAATCAGCACGAGAAATTAAAGGCATGGCAAAGTCCGGTGCCATTTTGGCAGGTATGCACCTTGGCCTGCGCGATATTATCAAACCAGGTATCTCAAGCTGGGAAATTGAAAAGTTCGCCAAAGAATTCTTTGAATCTCATGGCGCCAAGGCCGAACAAGTCGGTTTTGAAGGTTATAAGTATGTGACTTGTGTCAGCATCAACGATGAAGTTGCGCATGCGGTTCCGCGTAAGGGCCTGAAACTCAAAGATGGCGATGTTGTCAGTGTTGACACGGTTGTCAGCTGGAATGGCTACTTCAGCGATTCTTGCTGGACGTACGGCGTTGGCAAGGTGTCAGAAGCTGACCAGAAGCTGATGGACGTTACCAAAAAGTCCCTGTACTTAGGGATTGATGAAGCAGTTGTTGGCAATCGGATCGGTGACATTGGCGCTGCTATTCAGACTTACACCGAAGATGATAACGGCTACGGCGATGTCCGTGAGCTTATTGGCCACGGCATTCAGCCAACCATGCACGAAAGTCCTAATGTGCCGCATTATGGCGTGCCAGGTCATGGTTTACGACTAAAAGCCGGCATGACCATTACGATCGAGCCGATGATCACTGAAGGTACTTGGAAGATCAAGGGTAAACAAGTCCCAGGCGATACTTGGGAATACTACGTCACTGCTGACGGCAGCAAGTGTGCCCAGTACGAGCACACGCTGGTCATCACAGATAACGGCCCGAAGATTTTGACTTCTCAAGGCGATGCCATTGATGAGAAGTACAAGTTAACCGAGGCCGATCTTAAAACACTTCCTGAATAATAGCGGCCAACGCGATCATTCAGAAACAATAGGGCACGAAAAAACGGGGTGGCGACGATGATTGCTCACCCCGTTTTGTATGTGAGCGCGAATCAGCCCGGTTAGCAACCGGAGTGTAAGCGGCCTTGATCGTGATGGTCGGGCTTTGACCATTGCAATCAAGGTCCTTATATGCAGGCTTCTGCGCAAGCGAGCGCGTTATCGTAACTTACAAACGAATGGTACTTAATCAAACCAGTTCACGTTATACTAAAGGAAAGGACGAAAAGAGGGAGTATATGGCAGATCCTGAAGCGCTGATCTCGGTTATCATGCCAGTCTACAATGCAGAGAAGTATCTCGCAGAGGCCTTGGACAGTTTATTGGCACAGGATTATCCGAATTATGAGATTATTTGTGTAGACGATGGTTCCATGGATACCAGTAAAGTTATCTTGGCGGCTTATATGCGAGAAAATCCCCGAATTCACGTTGTGCGGGTTCAAAATGGCGGTCAAGCACGGGCTCGGCAAATTGGGATTGATCATGCCAACGGGGACTTGATCACGTTTATGGATAGCGACGATCTTGTGCATCCGCAGTGGCTATCCACCATGGCAGACGGGATGAAGGCACCACGGGTCGATATGGTGGTCGTCAATTATTACAACTACATTGGCAGTACGAAGATGAAGGCACGCGCGTTTCGTGAATCGACATTTAAAATCGAAGGCGATGACAAGTATCGCTATTGGTTAGAGGATCGTGATTTGCGCGGTTATTTGTGGAATAAATTATTCCGTGCCGAGTTATTCGAACAGCCTGTGCCTGTCGCGAATTTTAATTTGTTAGAGGATGCTTACTTTATCGGCCATCTTTTGCCGCGAATTGATCAAATCGGCTTCATTGACGAACCTCGGTATTATTACCGGTTCAATGCGACCAGCAGTGTGCACGCCAAGTTTCAAAAGCGTGATTTAGAAGCAATCCATCAACTCGGCGCCGTTTTCCTGACCCTCGCGCATGACAAGCCGGAATTGACCTCACTGGCAGTGCGCCGTTATGCAGCCCTGAGTCTATTTGTGTTATCAAAAATGTCACCACGTCAGCTTGTTAAAAATTGGGGTTATGTCCGCCAGCTTGGGATGGTACTGGGGCAATATACCCGCGAGTTTCAAGATGTCATCTCGGCAGGCGATGTCAACGATTTAGCGACAGAAAATCCAGACAAGCCCAACAAAACGAGCCTGACAGGCAGGTTGCGCGCATGGTCGCAGTTGCTGGACTTGCCGACCTTCGATGACTTGAATAAGCTTGCCAAGGCGGATGATGATCCAGAAGATGTGAAAAGAGAATCCTAGCGAGGGACAACCGCACTCACAGCCGCAACAATATTTCGCGTGAGTGACCTCAGCGTTCAATGACTAAGACACAGTCACTAGACGCTGAGGCCACTTACGCTCTTGTTTCTAAACGACTCGCACAAAAAAGCCGCCACTCATGTGTTTCGCGAGCGGCGGCTTCCTAGCGATCATCGAAAAGGGGCTGATGGGGGTTTCAGCAGGTGGCGGTTGTTCAGTTATGCCTGTGGTTCTGCAGGTTGTGGTTCCTTCTTCTCATCAACGTGGTAGATTTCAGTAACCTGTGTCTCGGTCATCTTGGCGCCTGTCGGAGTCGCATACAGGTTGACGCCATCCTTGACGAAGGCCTTGGCATCAGCGACAATCTGCGCGAACTGTTTGGCTTGATCCGCCGTTACGTCAGCTTCGTACTTGTTTAAACGAATACTGGTGGTCTTACCAAGTGAAGATTTGAAACTAAAAGAAAGTGTTTTCATAAGTTAGCCCTCCGTTTAGGCGTTCAGTTCGGTTTGCTGCTGCAAGACCGTGCTGTGCAGTTGAGTACCCGGGTACAAACTAGCGAAGGCACTGCCGATCGCGAGTAATTGACCATCGTCAGCTTCAAGCGCGACGTTGTTCATGCGCCGGACTTGTTTGTAATCCTCCTTCTCTGGGTCGATCATCGTATAGACAATGGCTTGTGCTTTGATTGTTCGTGGCATGTTACTTCCTCCTTGTTTTCAGCGCTTGCGTGCGCTTTTCATCGTCAATTGCAACTGTGTGACTAGACTTGGCCGAAGTCAGGTCACGCGGTCTTTAAAATACAACTAGGTGGATCAAAAGGTGCCATGGCATCGTAAGACATTTTTTTGCCTTACACTTATACAAATCGGTGAACCCTTCGATTTGACAACCCTAAATGATCGAAAATTCGGAAACCATTGCACAAAGTTGAATCTCTGCTAAAATAATTAAGGTGATTCTTTAGAAATAGTAAGGTTTTTGTTGGTTTACGTCACTGTGACGTAAGGTCAGCTATACTTACAGTCGGATTCCCTCTGGGGTCCTATATAAATGAAAAATTGAAGGGTTCTGATTGTGTGATAACAGCGCAGGCGCCAGGCAAGCTTTATGTTGCCGGTGAATACGCGGTGGTTGAAACTGGCTTCCCCGCAATCATTGTGGCGTTAGATCAATTCGTCACCGTCACGGTTGAGGCAACGAAGCATTTCGGCAGTATCGTGTCCGAGCAGTATCAGGAAAACTCGCTGTATTGGCAGCGTCAAGGCGACGAGATGGTCTTTGATAATCGGGATAATCCGTTTCATTACATTCTCTCGGCAATCAAATTGACTGAACAATACGCTCGAGAGTTAGACAAACCGCTCGCGTTATATAAGCTCTATATTGATTCGCAGCTGGACGCCAAGGATGGGAAGAAGTATGGCCTAGGCAGTTCAGCAGCGGTGACTGTTGCCACCATTAAGGCATTAGCCAAGTTTTACGACTTGAAAATGTCGAAGGATCAGATCTACAAGCTGGCTGCCATTGCCCATCTAGACGTACAGGGCAATGGCTCTTTAGGTGACATAGCAGCATCTGTCTATGGGGGATGGATTGCCTACCGTTCGTTTGATAAAGCGTGGTTGGCGGCAGCACGAAACCAGATGTCACTAGCCGACCTGATTAACACTGACTGGCCGGACTTGTCGATTGAGCTGCTCACAGCTCCGGCTGACATGCAATTGCTGGTTGGCTGGACAGGTTCACCAGCTTCAACTTCTCAGTTGGTCGACAAAATTACGCTGGCCAAAGCGAAGAAGCCACAACTTTACCGTGACTTCTTAACAGCTAGCCGCGAAACCTTAGAAAAATTAATTGATGGGTTCCGCAACCGTTCGTTGAGCAGTATTCAAGCTGGTATTCGCCGCAACCGTGAGTTGTTGGATGAATTAGCTCATTTCTCGGGGGTTGCGATCCAAACACCAGCATTACGTCAACTTGTTGAACTAGCTGAACAAGCAGGCGGCGCGGCAAAATCTTCAGGTGCCGGTGGCGGCGATTGTGGGATCGTCTTGATTGATTCTCATCAAGCCATCAAACCGTTACTTGCGGCTTGGCGCGACCATCATATCGAGCCTCTGAAATTTAATGTGCATGAAATTAATGATTAAAGACAACTCGATTGCTAATGGTGATCGAGTTTTTTATTTTCAGCGATGAAAATGTGAATTCTTTGTTAGAATTCAGGATTTCCAATACTTTTCGCAAGCGGTTTCTAGTATAGTATAGTAGGTAGTCAAATTAGTAAGAGAAGGGACTTGTGTACACGTGAAAGTTCGTAAAGCAGTCATTCCGGCAGCCGGGCTTGGGACCCGCTTTCTGCCAGCAACTAAAGCTTTAGCCAAAGAGATGTTACCAATCGTTGATAAACCAACCATTCAGTTCATCGTTGAAGAGGCTAAGGCCAGCGGGATTGAAGACATTCTGATCGTTGAGGGTAAACAAAAACGTTCTATTGAGGACCATTTCGATTCTGCTCCTGAATTGGAACAAAATTTGAAAGAAAAACATAAAGATGCCTTGTTGGAGTTGGTTCACTCCACTACTGACATCGGCGTTAATCTCTTCTTCGTTCGCCAGCCATATCCGCGCGGCCTTGGGGATGCCGTTCGTTTGGCGAAGTCATTCGTTGGCGACGAACCATTTGTTGTCATGCTCGGCGATGACCTGATGCATGACAAGGTACCATTGACCAAGCAACTGATTAACGAATACGATAAGACCCACGCATCCATCCTTGCCGTTAAAAAAGTGCCACATGACGAAGTTTCAGCTTATGGCGTTATTGACCCTGAAAAAGAAGTTTCAAAGGGACTCTTCAACGTCAAGAAATTTGTTGAAAAGCCAGCTGTTGCCGATGCACCAAGTGACTTGGCCATCATTGGCCGTTACTTGTTGACACCAGAGATCTTTGATATTCTCGAAAATCAAAAACCTGGTAAGGGTAACGAAATTCAACTCACCGATGCCATCGACACATTGAACCAAACCCAGCGTGTCTTCGCCCATGAATTCACCGGCGATCGTTATGACGTTGGGAATAAGTTTGGCTATGTGAAGACCAACATCGAGTACGGCCTGACCCATCCAGAAGTGAAGGATGAGTTGCGTGCTTATCTTCTTGATTTGGCGGGAAAGTTGCAGGCAAATAAGCCTGTTGGGAAGCCGGGAAGTAAGAAATAGTCATTTATATTCTCGATAATGAGATTTAATAACAGGTTGACTTAATGGGGCGATGATTGCGCTCAGTTACGTTAACCTGTTTTTTGATTTTTTACAGGAGCCATTCACTAAAAAATTGACGTTTTTGAAATGAAAAGCTACGGTTACTGTGTATAGGCGTGAAAAATAAGAGGTGGGATTATGAAAAAAGGAGTTGAATTCGGGGTTGTATTCTTATTGTCAAAATCCCTATTTGTTTTACGGAACCCGAAAAGATCGTTTCAAGGCACTTTATTGGAACGGTGATGGTTTTATTCTATTTTAGAAGCGTTTAGAAAATGACCGTATACGGTGGTCAACCGACCCGGCTTCAAACAGCGGGCGATTGAATCAACCATTTATTCTAGAATACCACCAAAAGTTCTCTGACATCGCAAACATTTGGTATATTTGGTATACTTATTGAATGATAGGTTCTATTAATATTAAATATTCTTGGAGATGACTTGTATTGGAAGAACTCTTTAATTTTAGCAGTCATAGTTCAGATGACTTTGATGATCCAATCGAAATGTACAAAAAGGGATATCGAGCCGGTAAACGAATTAATGGTCCGCTAGACTATCAATCAGAAATTATCATGAAATACTTTTCAAAACACTTGGACCGTCGAGATGTTGCCATTGAATTACCTACAGGTTCTGGTAAAACTCTAGTTGGTCTGATTATTGGCGAATACAGACGAAGAAAAAGGGGTGAACAAGTTGTCTTTGTTTGCACCAATAATATATTAGTTGATCAGGTTTGTACGCAGGCAATTAAAAAGTATGGTATCAGGGTATTGAAATTTACGGGTACTCAAAGCGAGTACTCAACAAGTGATATGCATGTTTTTCTAAGAAATGAAGCAATCGCAGTTACGAATTATAGCTCTGTCTTTAACAATAATTCGTTCTTTTCAGACGTTGATACCTTTATATTCGATGATATTCACGGCGCAGACAACTATATTGCCTCTCCATGGACTTTTACAATTAATCGATTCTTAGACGGAGAGGGTAGTAACGAACAGGTCAACGTCGTATATGACCAAATAATGGATCTGCTGAGTACTACTGAAAGTAGTCCGGAGATTAAAAAATCTTTAGTTGATGATCCAGAGGTTGAAAACTCAGTCAATTCTGTATCATTATTTGAGTTACAAAAATTTTGGAATGCAATATCAGAAATTGTTGAGTCAAATCGCGATTTGATAAAAGATTCGAAATATGCGTGGAGTAATATTAAAGAACATTTAGGCGCATGTAACCTTTTCTACGATAAAAAATCAATAACAATAAAGCCTCTTTATTCTCCAACTCTCACACTTGAAAACATTAGACAAACCAAACAAAGAATTTATTTATCGGCAACATTCGGGCATACTGAACAAACTTCTAGGACAATAGGAGTATCTGATAAAATAGACTATATCAAACTCGATAGTAACAGAGAACCTACAGGTGGAAGACACTACTTATTATTTCCGATTATTAATAATCAGAATGAAAATCAAATTGAGAAGTACGCAAACTTATTAACCGAGGTAATTCCTATAAAAACAAAGGCCGTTATTCTTACTAAGAATAATAGAGATCGTGATTTATTCAATGCTTTATTACCAAATAGCTTTAAAAAGTTTGATATTTCTCATATTCAGGATTTTTACAATTCAGAAGATGGTATCATTGTACTGTCAAATAGGTACGATGGCTTAGATTTTGAAGAAGATTTATCTCATTTACTTGTATTATCTGACATTGCTTTGGCTACAAACCTACAAGAAAGATTCTTATCCTCAAGAATTAATGCACGAATTTTATACAGAGAACAAATACAAACAAGAATTATTCAAGCAATAGGACGTGCTTCACGATCTGAACAAGATTATTCAGTTGTAATTATTTTAGGGACAGATTTGCAGAATCAATTACAATCGCATAATAAAGTTAGTCCATTTCCTAAAATGATACAGGCCGAAATTAATACTGGGATTCAACTATCAAGTAATATAGAAAACAGTGACAATCCAAGCGTGAATTTATCAAAAGTCATAGAGTCATTGACTAGCAGAAATAAGACGGCAATTGAGAAAGTTGAGAAACAGATCAATGAAGAATTGTCATTACTTAACGACGATAAAAATCAACCAGATTATTTAGAAAAGCTTAATAGGTCTGCAAAGTATGAATTAAAGTGCAATTATGACCTATGGAATAATAATTATGATGAAGCTTTTGTTAACGCAGAAAAAGCTGTTCATGAACTGTCTGACGACATAAAATTATTAGGATATCGTGCGTTTTGGTTATACCTCGCAGCATATTCAGCATACGAAATTTTTCAGAAAACACAAGATCCTATTGACAAGAAAAAATGCATTAGATGTATAGCTGAAATGCATTCGGCCTCTCAGTACACGCCATGGTTTGGCAAAGTAATAGTTCCAGAATTTAGTGAATCAACAAATGCTAATGAGTCAAATTTTTTGGATGATTCTTTGTCATTATTATTTGAAAATATTGAAACTTCTCTTTTTTCCGGTAATTTGAAAAAAACAAAGTTAAAGTATAGAAAAGATGTCACTAAGACGCTTGAAAAATTAAAAGTGGAACCTGACTCAAAATCAAATGGGAAAAACGGTAAAATTTTTGAACAAGGTTTTCAAGAATTAGGACGTTTATTAGGATATAGATCAGAAAACACAGTTCAAGACTCTGCTCCAGACCCATGGTGGTTCATTGATGATACAAAAGTTGTTGTTTCGGAATGTAAGATCATAACGGAACATATACCTACAAAGTATGTCAGACAAGCCGCTGGCCATAAGGAGTGGCTTATGAAAAATAATATACCTGGCATCGGTAAAGACACAAGCATCATTACTGTATTTATTTCAAATCAAACAAAATTAAAAAGTGATGCACGAACTTTTGCGGACAATATCTATTACCTAAACCAAGATGCATTATACAAGTTTGCTGTAAGCGCTACTAATACTATGGCTGAACTGATTACGGAACTATCAGAACGCAATGATATTTCGTGGAGGGATTATGCAAAAAGAAAAATGGTAGAAAAAAATGTAACACCTAGTGATTTATTAAAATTGATAGAGAAGGAAAAATTATCTGAACTTCCTTCCTAGACCACCTTTTTAATGCCGATAACTAAAAAGTGAAAGTTGAATATCGACAGAGAGTCTCGAGAAATCGAGGCTTTTTTGCACCAAAGAGACGCAAACCGCTTCGCGTCGTATAGTAAGCACTCAATAACAGCACGGATTCCCAAACTCTAATCACAGTACTAAACTAGCCTCATCAAATATGGTGAGGTGTTTTCTATGTCAGAAAATCCAGATATTGTTCAAGTTAAACTCGATCAGGAAAGCCCATCACGGCAGCCACTGCCAGCGTCTAAGACCCTCCAAATCCGGGTTAACAACCGTGAAACGGTCGTTATTTACAACCACATTCAGGGCTATATTCTTGATGCCCTCCTGAAGGCGGTGTTCCCTGATGCTCATTGATATGCGCCAGTTACATGGCATTTACATTGTTTGCGGCAAAACCGATCTGCGCCGTGGTATTGACGGGTTGGCGAATGTGGTGACACACCAATTTGAACTTGATCCTTATAACAAAGCACTGTACTTGTTCTGCGGAACGCGCAAGGATCGTTTCAAGGCGCTTTATTGGGACGGTGACGGCTTTATCTTGCTTTACAAACGCATTGAAGATGGTCGCCTACAATGGCCACTGAATCAAGATGAGGTCCGCAAACTTCACACCAAGCAATTCGTACGGCTACTTTCAGGCTGGGCCATCGACCGACCGTACATCCAATCTCCATGCATTAAAAGCTAAAAAACAATCGTTATTGCGTTTGATCAGTGGTACACTCATGCCAATAAATCAAAGACAAGTGGCGATCAGCGTGATGACAGAAGAAGAAATTAAACAGCCACTAAGTAGTGGCTGCTTAAAAATTCTATAATTCAGGCAGTTAAGCTACTCCAATTG